>Ga0210395_10004632_pt1 | contig 10559 bp, 10 predicted proteins | sample IncBWH4OmetaG_FD_150861 | JGI IMG/M metagenome (GOLD analysis project Ga0210395, IMG submission 150861) | Forest soil microbial communities from Barre Woods Harvard Forest LTER site, Petersham, Massachusetts, United States - Inc-BW-H-4-O ...
CGTCCACGATCGCCCAGAGCCGCGGCGGGTTCTCCCTCTTCAGCAGCGCCTGCCTGCCAAGGCGGAGCTGCACCCGGCGCTCGACCTCGTCCGGGTCAAGCCCCGGCGCGCCCTGCTGGATGACTGCCCGCGCGTAGTCGGCGGTCTGCAGCAGGCCCGGCACGAACTGCACCTCGTAGTACCTGATGAGCTGCGCGGCCTCTTCCAGGCCCACGTAGACGTTGAACCAGTCGGGGACGACGTCCGCGAACTTCTGGTACCAGGGAGTCGCGTTCGCTTCGCGCGTAAGCTGGACAAGCTTGTCGCGCTCACCGCCGTCTTCGACTCCGTACATGTCGAGCAGGTCGGTGACGTCGCGCTCCTTGAACGAGACCCGGCCGAGTTCCATCCGGCTGATCTTGGATCCGGAGGCGCGGATATGGTAACCCGCGTCGTCCCGCGTGATGTTCGCGGCGTCACGGAGCCGGCGGAGCTGTGCGCCGAGCAGCATGCGCAGCACGGTTGGCCCGCCAGCCGGCGTGGCGCCCCCGGGCGTGCTCACACTCAACGCGGTCCCCTCCCAAGCGGACGGACAAGCCGCCACTGCGCAGGCGCAGCGGTTTCCGCACCGTCACTCCTGCAACTGCACGCTCTGTCTGCACGGCCTTTCCGCACATGCACGCGACGATGACGGAGAGATGATATCGCGCCGAGTGCCCGCGCACGAGTTTCCGCAGAGATTCCGGCAATACTCTGAAGGTAGGACAGAATGGGGCATCGGTCCGATAACCGGCTCGCGAGCAACCACATCCAGTTCAGGACTATGCTTCGTCCGTTAGCGCGCTATCTAAGGGCAGGCCATGTTCAAGACACTCTCATCGCCCCTCGGGTCCGGGGGCAGGCTCTCGGCCGCCTTCAGCACGGATCCGGCCGCCCCCCGGCCCATCCAGCAGGCGGTCAGGTTCATGTACGCGGGTGCGGCGATCAGCGGGATCTCCCTCCTCCTCTCGGCGATCTTCTCCTTCAGCTTCAAGAACGGGCTGGTCGCGGCGAACCAGGCGAACCTCGCGGACCACAAGGTCACCATGAGCCAGATCAACAGCTTCGCCAAAGAGGAGATCATCTCCCAGATCGTGTTCGGGATCATCGCGATCGGGCTCTGGCTCTGGATGGCGAAGATGAACGGGAACGGCCGGAGTTGGGCGCGGATCAGCTCGACGGTGTTCTTCGCCCTGTTCACCATCGATACCTTCATCACGATCAACTCCATCAAGGGCGGCGTGACCGTCACGGCGTCCTGGCTCCTGTCGATGGCCCTGCTGCTCGCGACCTGGGTCATCGGCATCGTGGTCATTGCCTTGCTCTGGCGGCCGGTCTCGACCGCTTACTTCAAATCGCAGGCCTGAGAACGAGCGGAGCGGCCGGGCTCGGCGTTCCGAGCCCGGACCTTCTCGTCTTGTGCACGTTCAATCGCACTTTGCTTCTGCACGTGCGTGAACCCAACGGGCCAGCCGGGCGTCCTTACTCATGAGGCCCGGCGTTAAGCGGGGCGCCGGGCCTCGCCTATTGCTCGCGCCGGTCGCGGCCTCAGTCGGGCCAGTTCGGCCCTGTCGCCCGCCCCGGCGCCGGCCGCAGTCACGCCCGTCACGTGGTCCTCTTCAGCCTTGTCACCTGCGGCGCTTGACGGCGACGGCCGGTTCCCCTGGAATTCTCGCGGCTTGCAGCTGATTCTCAGCCCCCTCTGGACTAATGCCATAGACCGGCGTAAGTAGGGAGAGAAGTCTGCGACCGCGAGGTCTAGACCCTTAGCGTCACTTTTGGAGGGGAGTCGTGGCATACGCATGGATGCCGGAAGCAAGGCGCATCCGGGCGGACGCTGACGGAGGTCCCCTCGGCGGCGGCGCGCCGCGCGCCGTCTGGCTCGCTCTTGGCAGCATTCCGGGCGCGGTCTCCGTCCAGTCCGCCGCCCAGCGGCTCATCATGGAACAGCGTCCCTGTCACCTGATCTGGGATCCCGTCAGCGGGGAGGTCGCGCAGCTCGTCTCCGTGCTGCGGGCCGGCCGCGCGCTCGGCGCACCCGACCGGCTCGACTGGGCTCCCGACCGGATCCGCGCCCGGCCGCAGAACATCAATGCGCAGGGACGCGTCTGCGTGCAGATCGGGGTGCTCGCCGGGCTCGCCGAGCCGTTCACCAGCGGCCCGCTGATCGGCGCCGAGGCGATCGTCAGCTGGCTTGACTCGTGGGGCGTCGCTCGCCGCTGGCCGTCTGGCCCGCCCAGCGGGTGTCCGGCCGGGCAGCGCGGGCGCAGCCGCGCGCAGTGGGCCCGCGGCGGGCACTTCGGCGCGTCACAGGTCCCTGGCTGTGAGAACACCGGTCCGGGAGCGATCGACACCGACCGGCTGACCGGCACGCACGCGCTGTCGACCCGGCCGAGACAGCTGCCCGCGACGCTGCATGGCACGGCCGCGCTGGCCATCCCGGCTTAGTCGCCCGGTCTTATTGCCCGTCCCTGCTCGCCCCTCGCCTGTCCCGTGCCGTCCCCCCGGGTCGGCGCAGCCCTTAATCTTGGTTGAATGAACGACCGGCTAGTGTGGATCGATTGCGAGATGACCGGGCTCGACATCGCGCGGGACGCGATGATCGAGATCGCCTGCGTGGTCACCGACGCCGAACTCAACATCCTCGACAGCGGCATTGACCTGATCATCAAGCCCCCGGCCGAGGCGCTTGACCAGATGAGCGACGTGGTGCGAGAGATGCACACCACCTCGGGGCTGCTGGCCGACCTCGCGGGCGGCATCTCGCTGTCGGAGGCGGCGGAGGCTGTGCTCGGCTACGTCAAGACCCACGTTCGCGAGCCCCGCAAGGTGCCGCTCTGCGGCAACTCGATCGCCACCGACCGCTGGTTCATCGCCCGTGACATGCCCGAGCTCGACGCGTGGCTGCACTACCGGATGATCGACGTGTCCTCGGTCAAGGAACTGGCCCGCCGCTGGTTCCCGCGGGCGTACTTCGCCTCCCCGGGCAAGCACGGCGGGCACCGGGCGCTCGCGGACATCAACGAGTCCGTGCAGGAACTCCGGTACTACCGTGCGGCGGTGTTCGTCCCGCAGCCAGGGCCGGACTCGGCGACCGCGCGGGAGATCGCCGCCAGGTACGGTAACCAGCCGCGAGCGGCGAGCTGACGCGTACCTGAAGACCGTCGCGGGCCGCTATACTCGTGACAGCCTTCCGGCGAAGGCACTTGGTGGGTGTAGCTCAGCTGGTAGAGCACCAGGTTGTGGTCCTGGGTGCCGCGGGTTCGAGTCCCGTCACTCACCCCAGCTTGCAAGGCGGGTGACCTGCGATTTCGTCAGGTCACCCAATTTTTCCGGCCACATGGTTAGAAACCTGGCTAGGAAAGCTCTGTCACGTCGATCACGTGCGGTCCCGTACAGGCTAGTGCTGTGCCGTGGTCCGAAGGCGGCCGGCACTTCGGCGGACGACGGCAGAGCCGGCCTGGGCAGCAAACGTTTGCGGCAATCCGGGTTTGTCGCCGGTCAGACGGCTGCCGCGCTTCTTATGTTGCTAAAGAGCGGCCTCACAGCCCGGCTGGTGACCAGATTCGGTTACCGAGAGCACGCACAGTGCCCTCAAACCTCCGCATCGTGTCTGATGGGATACTGAATGTGACAGTTACGATTCCTTTGGCCCGAGTGTGCAATCCTTTGCAGTGTTTCGCGATAGCCTCCTGCTGAGTCAAAGCAACGTGACTAACTCGGGTGACCGGCAGTTCCACCCAGGGGTCACCCGGCAAGGGGGCTTATCCATGGCATTGCTTCCTCCAAAGGTAATCGCCCAGGTCAGCGTTCGTTCCGCCGGCGAGCTGGCGGTAACGTCCTGGGAGTGGATCATGCGTGCTGACGGCCAGGTGTACTACCGGCTCAGCAAGGTCAACGGTCGGCCCGAACGGAATCCGTGGACCCTGGCAACCCGGCTACCAGCGGCCGAATTGGAAGCCATCCGCGGGGACAAGGCCGGGGCCGCCGAAGTGCTGGACGCCATCATCCGCCAGCACGGACACCGGCGCTGAGCCGGGCCGTTACGCGTCAATGATGATCCGTGGAGCTCACGAGTACGCCGGTCACGACGACGCGCCATGGGGTGAAGGCCAGGGTGACCGTCCGGCGGCGATGCATGCGATGGCCAGCAGCGCGGCGAACGTAGGGGGCCGATCCGGACACGAAGCTCGCGGCCGATGATCCTTAGATCCCGATGGGATGCCAGACGGTCTTGGTCTCGACGAAGGCATGCAGGCGGGACAGGCCAGGGGCGGCGGTCCAGTCCGTCGCACGCGGCACGTAGACGCGCTTGACGTTCTCGGCTGCGGCCGCACGCAGGTCGGCCCGGGCGGCGGAGGCGGCGCCGGTCAGGTCGAGGGCGTTCACGTCGCGGTGTGCGGCCAGCCACGGTGCGAGCTCGCCGGTGAAGCCGGTGAGCAGGTTGAGCACGCCGCCGGGCAGGTCGGAGGTGGCCAGTACCTCGGTGAGTGACACGGCAGGCAACGGGCGGTCCTGCGAGGCGATGACGACGGCCGTGTTGCCGGTGGCGAGCACCGGCGCCACGACGGAGACGAGGCCGAGCAGGGATGAATCCTGCGGGGCCAGCACGCCGACGACGCCCGTCGGCTCCGGCAGCGAGAAGGTGAAGTACGGACCCGCTACAGGATCGGTAGTGCCGACGACTTGGGTGAACTTGTCGGTCCAGCCGGCGTAATGCACCCATCTGTCAATCGCCGCGTCGACAGCGTCGCGTGCCCGCGCCGCCGACAGCCCCTCGGCGGCGGCGACCTCGTCGGCGAACTGTGCGCGGCGTCCTTCGAGCAACTCGGCGACGCGGTAGAGCACCTGGCCCCGGTTGTAGGCGGTCGCGCCCGACCAGCCGGCGAACGCCGACCGCGCCGCGCGGACCGCGTCGCGGACGTCCTTGCGCGAGGCCTGCGCCGCGTGCGCCGGAGACCGGGTAAGAGCGGCCGGACTCCGAGCGCGGGAACGCACCGCCGATGTAGAGCTTGTAGGTCTTGCGCACTTCCACGCGCTCAGCGGTGAAGCGGTCACCGCCGGGGTGTTTCTCAGACATCGAGGTAAGCCTCCAAGCCGTGCCTGCCGCCCTCGCGGCCGAAGCCGGACTCCTTGTACCCGCCGAATGGCGCGGTCGGGTCGAAGCGGTTGAACGTGTTCCCCCACACCACGCCGGCGCGCAGCCGCGAAGCCATCGCGAGGATCCGCGACCCCTTCTCCGTCCACACCCCCGCCGACAGTCCGTACGCGGTGTTGTTCGCCTTGAGCACGGCTTCGTCCGGTGTGCGGAAGGTCAGCACCGACAGCACCGGGCCGAAGATCTCCTCGCGCGCGATGCGGTGCGCCTGCGACACGTCCGTGAACATAGTCGGGACGAACCAGTAGCCGCGGCCGGGCAGCTCACACGGTGGCGACCAGCGGACCGCCCCTTCCTCGACACCGGACTCGGTGAGCTCGCGGACGCGCGCAAGCTGGGCCGCGGAGTTGATCGCGCCGACATCGGTGTTCTTGTCCAGCGGATCGCCCACCCGCAGCGTAGTCAGCCGCCGCTTGAGCGAGTCGACAAGTTCGCCGGCTATCGACTCTTGGACAAGCAGCCGCGACCCGGCGCAGCAGACCTGGCCCTGGTTGAAGAAGATGCCGTTGACGATGCCCTCGACCGCCTGGTCGATCGGGGCGTCGTCGAAGACGATGTTCGCCGCCTTGCCCCCGAGCTCCAGGGTCAGCTTCGTGTCGCGGGAGGCAAGCGTGCGCTGGATGATCTTGCCGACCTCCGTCGAACCAGTGAACGCGATCTTGTCGACGCCGTCGTGTTCGACGATCGCCTGCCCGATCGGCGGCCCGCCCGTCACCACGTTGACCACGCCTGGCGGCAGGTCGGCCTCGGCGATGATCTCGGCAAGCACCAGCGCGGTCAGCGGCGTGGTCTCGGCCGGCTTGAGTACCACGGTGTTGCCGCATGCCAGCGCGGGCGCGATCTTCCACGCCGCCATCAGCAGCGGGAAGTTCCACGGGATGATCTGCCCGGCGACACCGAGCGGCCGCGGCGACGGGCCGAAGCCGGCGTAGTCGAGCTTGTCGGCCCAGCCCGCGTAGTAGAAGAAATGCGCCGCGGCCAGGGGAATGTCAACATCGCGCGACTCGCGGATCGGTTTGCCGTTGTCCAGCGACTCAAGCACCGCGAGTTCGCGCGCGCGCTCCTGTATGGCGCGGGCGATCCGGTACAGGTACTTGCCTCGTTCGGCCGCGGGCAGTTTCGACCAGTGGCCCTCGTAGGCACGCCGCGCCGCGCGGATCGCGTCATCGACGTCCTTCGGCCCCGCCTCGGCGACCTCGGCAAGCGGCGTCTCGTCCGCGGGGTTGATCGTCTTGACCGGCTCGCTGCTGCCGTCGCGGAACTCGCCGTTGACGAACATCTGGTAGCTCGGCTTAAGGCGCGCGATCTCGCGCGACTCCGGCGCCGGCGCGTACTGGAACACCTTGCTCATTGCTCGCTCCGTAGGCGTCGCCCGGTGGCCATCAGTCCACCGTCACGTAGTCGGGTCCGTCGTAGGCGCCGGTCGCCAGCTTGTGCCGCTGCAGCAGCAGGTCGTTGAGCAGGCTGGAGGCGCCGAAACGGAACATCGCCGGCGTCAGCCACTCCTCCCCGGCCACTTCGTTCACCATCACCAGGTAGCGCACTGCCTCCTTCGCAGCGCGGATGCCGCCGGCGAGCTTCACCCCGCGCCGCTGCGCGGTGGCCGCGGCGAAGTCCCGCACGGCCTCGAGCATCACGAGGGCGACGGGCGGCGTGGCGGCGGGCGACACCTTGCCTGTCGAGGTCTTGATGAAATCACCGCCGGCGAGCAGTGCGAGCCATGAAGCGCGGCGCACGTTGTCAAGCGTCGCCAGTTCGCCCGTCTCGAGGATCACCTTGAGGTGCGCTTCGCCGCATTCGGCCTTCACCGCCACGATGTCGTCGAATACCTGGAGGTACCGCCCGGCGAGGAACGCGCCACGGTCAATCACCATATCGATCTCGGTCGCACCCGCGGCGACTGCGTCACGCACGTCGTGCAGCCTCGTGGCCAGGGACGCGCGCCCAGAGGGGAACGCCGTCGCCACCGACGCCACTTGAACCGTCGAGCCGCGCAACTCCTTGACCGCGGTGGCCACGAGATCCGGATAGACGCAGACGGCGGCCACCGGCGGCGCTCCGTCATCCGGGCGCACCGCCTTCGCGCACAGCGACCGCACCTTCCCCGGCGTGTCCGCGCCCTCAAGCGTCGTGAGATCGACCATCCGGATCGCCATGTCGAGCGCCCACGCCTTGGCCGTCGTCTTGATACTGCGGGTGGCAAGCCCCTGCGCCCGGGCCTCCGCCCCCACCTGGTCCACACCGGGCAGCCCGTGCAGGAACCGACGCAGCGACGCGTCATCACGCGCGAGTCCGGCGCGGTCAGGGGTGAAGAATTCAGTCAGCAAGTCGGACTCCTGTAGCCGCTGGTGCGCGCTCCGGTTGATATCAGGGTTCCAATCGTTCCGCCCCTGGTGATGAGGGCGACAAGTCACATCGTGCCTCATTTATGGATCGGCCAACAAATAGGAGAGAACCTTGCCAGCGAGCCCCGGAGCAGAGATGTTCGCGCCCCGGGGCTCTTGGCGTCCCTGAAACCCGGATTTTCCTAAGCCACGGTTGACTGCTCCGCGAACTCACCGGGTTGGGCCGGCACATCCGGGTGGGTGTGCTCGGGCTGCGGCTCGCGCGTGCTCTGGTGCAGCGTCTTGTGCAGGTTCGCGAGGTACTCCTCGGTGAACCCCCTGGTGCCCTTCTGGTGCACGTGGCTCAGGTGCTCGACCAGGTCGTCGGCGGTGCCGTCCGTCATCTTGACTTCGGTGGACAAGGTTCCCCCTCGTTCAGCCCAGCACCCGGGAAGCATGGTTCCCGGGTGGCCAGCTGCTTAACCAAGAGGCCTGAATACCGCCGGTACACTGGCGAGCGTCGCGCGTGACGGTGATCCGCGGAGCCGTTCGCGATTCGAACCGTTCGCTCCGGTGCGGCGTCCCAAGAGGCGGGAGCGCTATCGAGGCGGGAGGCGTTCGATGACGATCGATTGCCGGGAGGGATTGCGCGATGAGTGACCAGGACCCCTGGAAGAGCTGGTACCAGACGGAGCAGTCGTCAAGCGACGGGCCAGCCATGGACGCGACGCACGACATGACGGTCCAGGCGCCGGTGACAGACGGCGGGGGCAACGGGGGCAACGGGGTTGGCGCCGCGCCGGCTTGGCCGGCCCAGCCGCCGCCGGTCTCACCTCCTGGCGGGCCGCCCTACCCCGGCGCACCCGCCCGCGGGCGGAGCCGACGGTTCTGGGGACAGCCCGGCCGTCGCGGGCGGCGGATCGCGCTGATCGTCGGCATCGTGGTCGTCCTGCTCATCGGCTCGCTGGCCGGCTCGTACTTCTGGATAAACGGGAAGCTGAACCGGTCGGTCGCGCTGCCCGCGTTCAGCGGCACTTCGGCCGGGACGAACTGGCTGATCGTCGGTTCGGACACGCGAGACGGGCTGACCAGGCAGCAAATCGACGAGCTGCATGTCGGGGACCAGGGCGCGAACGCCTCCGACTCGCTCATGCTGCTGCACATGGGCGGCGGCAAGCCCGTGCTCATCAGCATTCCGCGCGACTCCTACGTGCCGATCCCCGGCTACGGAGAGAACAAGATCAACGCGGCGCTGGCCTTCGGCGGTCCCGCACTGCTCGTCAAGACCGTGGAACAGGTCACCGGGCTCCGCATCGACCATTACATGGGGATTGATTTCAGCGGCCTTGTCAGCGTCGTGAACACGGTCGGCGGCGTGCGGATCTGCCTGCCGACGGCGCTCGACGATTCGTACTCGGGAGTCAAGCTCTCGAAGGGCTGCCACAACCTCAACGGCACCCAGGCGCTCGCCTTCGTGCGAGACCGGCACTCGTTCGCCACCTCGGACCTCCAGCGAATCCAGGACCAGCGGGCGTTCCTCAAGGCACTGCTGTCCAAGGCGACGAGCCCTGGCGTGTACCTGAACCCGTTCGTGTCGTTCGGGTTCGCCTCGACCGCGGCCGGTTCCATCGCGGTCGACAAGGGCACGAGCCTCTATGACCTGGTCCAGGCCGCCGAGGCGCTGCGGAACCCGGAGACCGGCACCGTACCGATTTCGAACGCCAACTACATCACCTCTAACGCTGGGGACGCCGTCCTGTGGGATCGCGCCCAGGCGCTGGAGTTGTTCAATGCGCTCCAGCAGGACAAAACCGTCCCCGCGGGGCTGCTGAGCGGCACGACGGTCGGCTGACCTGTGCTGGGGTCGAGGCGTCTGGGGAGACGTGCGGTTACAGATGCTCCCTTTAGGGCGGTTTGAGAATCCCCGTTTTGGTGTATCTGTACCTATAAAGGTAAGTCTTGACATCATGTCGTTACGGTGCTGCGGCGTCGCCTGCCGCCCCTGTCCGCATGAGCGCCCGCGGGCCGGCGCGGCGCGAACTGACTTAACCGGAGGTCTCATGCGCCGTGCAGAGGTTGATGAGGAGGCCGGTCTTGGCCTGTCGGCACGCGAGATCGAGGTCATGGCGCTGATCGCCGGCGGGCACACGAACGGTGAGATCGCCGCGCACCTGTTCCTCGCGGAGAAGACAGTCAAGAACCACGTCAGACGCATCTACTCCAAGCTGGGCGTGCACTCCCGTCCCGCCGCCATCGCTCAGTGGCTGTCCGCGAGGACGCCCCGCGCGAGTTAGCCGCCCCGGCCCGCGCCTTTCACTCCGCCCTTCGGGGTCGTTCGCGCGCCTGCGACGTACGCTTGAAACAAGAGACAGGCGTCCCCGAGGAAACGTTCAGGGTTTCCCCAGTAAAGCGAGCGATCATGAAATCCATGAACACGCCGATCACTGAAGCGCGGCCGCAGGCTGATGCCAGGCTGCTCGTCGTTGAGGACGAGCCGAACATCCTTGAGCTGCTCTCGGCGTCCCTCCGCTACGCCGGCTTCGACGTGATCACCGCGGCGGCCGGCGGCGAGGCCGTCCAGGCCGCGCAGCGGCACCGCCCCGACCTCATCGTGCTCGACGTGATGCTGCCCGACATGGACGGTTTCGACGTCATCCGCCGGCTGCGCGGCGGCGGCGCGCGGATTCCCGTCGTGTTCCTGACCGCGCGGGATGGTACCGACGACAAGATCCGCGGGCTCACCCTCGGCGGCGACGACTACGTCACGAAGCCCTTCTCCCTCGAAGAGGTCATCGCGCGGATCAAGGCCGTGCTCCGGCGCACCCGTGGCGACGGCGTGGAGCCGACCCCCCGGCTGAAGTTCGCCGATCTCGAACTCGACGAAGAGAGCCACGAGGTGTGGCGCGGCGGCGCGCAGGTGCAGCTTTCGCCGACCGAGTTCAAGCTGCTCCGGTATTTCATGTCCAACGCCAACCGCGTGCTGTCCAAGATGCAGATCCTCGACCACGTCTGGGACTACGACTTCCGCGGTGACCCCGGCATCGTGGAGTCCTACGTGT
>Ga0210395_10004636_pt1 | contig 10556 bp, 6 predicted proteins | sample IncBWH4OmetaG_FD_150861 | JGI IMG/M metagenome (GOLD analysis project Ga0210395, IMG submission 150861) | Forest soil microbial communities from Barre Woods Harvard Forest LTER site, Petersham, Massachusetts, United States - Inc-BW-H-4-O ...
GTGGTGAGCAGAATGACGGGAATTTTCTCCGTCTCCTTGTCCTTTTTCAGCGCACGGCAGGCTTCCAGCCCGGTCATCCGCGGCATTACGACATCCATGAGAATAACGTCGGGCTTTTCCTGCCGCGCCCTTTCCACGGCCTCCTTCCCGTCAATCGCACTAATCAGCACATAGTTCGATTTCTGGCTGAAAATCATCCTGTTCACCAGTCGGGCTGTGCAGGAATCGTCTACAAGAAGAATCTTCTTTGATGACATTACTTCCTCTCCTTTTAGCCTCCCGCGTTGATTTTCCTCGCGGGATCTCGTCTTCGGTCGCGCCGCCAAAGCGGTGCATGTAGCTCAAATCTTTGCAACGGCCCCGGCTTGTCGCGCCTGCGTGCCGTCCGTCACGAAGCCGCGTTCAAGCAGCGTGCGGCGGGTCATCGAGTACTTGCCGGACTCTTCGCGTGAGAATCTCGCGAGTGAAGGGTTTTTCGAGCAGAACCACTCCGGCGGACAGAATTCCAGAGTGCGCTATTCCTTCGTTGGGATATCCCGACATGTACAGCACCTTCGTCGCCGGGCGAATACTCATCAGCTGCTCGGCGAGTTGCTGGCCGCCCATTCGCGGCATGACAACGTCGGTCAAGAGCAGATGAATCGGGCCGCCAAAAGCGCCCGCAATCCGGATGGCCTCTTTGCCGTTCTCGGCCTCGAGAACCGTATAGCCACCCAATTTCAGGAATTCCCTGATCAGAGCCCGGAGTGGTTCGGCGTCTTCTACCACCAATACCGTTTCCGTTCCCTTGCAAGCATCCACGTGTCGGTTGCTCGGACGCATGGCCGTGACTGAATTTTCAACGCGCGGAAGATAGACCTTAAATGTTGTGCCACGGCCATGTTCGCTATACACCCAAATGAATCCGCCACTCTGCTTGACGATTCCGTATACCGTGGCCAAACCCAATCCTGTTCCCTTACCAAGTTCCTTTGTCGTGTAGAAAGGTTCAAAGATGCGGCTCTGCGTTTCGTCGTCCATTCCACAGCCTGTGTCGGTCATGGCGAACATGACATAGCTGCCAGGAGGTATAAGCGAACGCTTTGACTCATTCTCCTCTTCCAGGTCGATGTTCGAGGTTTCGATCGTGAGTTTTCCGCCTTGCGGCATGGCATCACGGGCGTTAAGAATCAAATTGACAAGGACCTGCTCGATTTGGACGGGATCTACAAATACCTTCCCAAGCGTCGGATCCAAGGCTGTGAAAAATTCGATATGCTCGCCAATCAATCGTCCGAGGAGTTTTTCCGATTCAACGACGATAGCGTTCAGGTCCAGCGTTTGAGGATGAAACACCTGCTTGCGGCCGAACGCAAGAAGCTGGCGAGTCAGGGAAGCGGCGCTATCCGTGGCTTTTTTGATCTGATTGACGCTCTTGAGCGCCGTGCTTGCCGGCTCGAGCCGCTCGGACAACATCTCGGCATGGCCGCTTATTACGCATAACAAATTGTTAAAATCATGGGCCAGCCCTCCCGACAAGCGGCCAATCGCTTCCAGCTTCTGGGATTGTCTGACCATGTTCTCCAGCTGGCGCCGTTCCGTGACGTCGCGAGCGATCCCTTGCACGCCCTCTTTCTTTCCATTCGAACGAATAAGGCGCGCGCTGGCCTCCAGGAGCGCCCTCCGGCCGTCCTTCCGTAACATGCTGATCTCGAAATGCTGCAAGGGCTCCTCATTCATGATGCGGCGCATCATCTGGCCGCAGAGGCCGAAATGCTCAGGGGCCACGAGACTCTTGATATTTCTTTGGAGGGCTTCGCTTCTTGACCAACCCATTACTTCCTCAGCCGATTTGTTCAGGGAGGTAATTCTTCCTTCCAGATCGAGTGTGAAGAGAATATCCTTGGCGTTCTCGAAAAGGTCATCGAATCGCTCTTCGCATTGGCGGGCCGCGCTTTCCGCTCGCCTGCGTTCAATGGCATATCGCAGAGCCCTCTGGAGCAATTCCGGGCTGAGGGTTTCTTTCACCAGGTATTCGGCGGCGCCTGCGTCCAGAGCTTGCTTCCCAAGTGTTTCCGTCCCTTGGGGAATCAAGGCGATGATCGGCAAGAAATTGAATTGAGAAAGAATCTTGGGCACGCCAGAGAGCTCGCTGCTATCGGGAGCGTGAAGATCCAGTAGTAGTGCGTCGATCTCCGACGCAAGCTTCGGCGATCCGGTCTGCAATGATTTCGCTCGCACCATTTGAAATGTACAATCTGGGCTGCCCTTCAACATGTCCCAGATGCTCTGAGCAGTTGTGGAATCGTCCTCAATGAATAGAATTCGATGAACAGGCGATAACATGATTTTGTCGTGCGTATCCTTGCAAACCGTCCGTCTGTCTGCGGGGCGGGAGCGAATCAACACGCCATCTTCGGCTTAGCTGTGATCCGCGTTGCCCGGCGCCAGTAGCCATTCGAAAGACATCTTCGTTGGAAAGGTTCGGTCGTGGTCCATCCAGCTACGGATGCCTCGAGAATAGCCGCTGGACCTCCTCCATAAGTTTTTCGGGCATTTGGCTCTTTTCCACAAAGCCATCCGCGCCACACCGCAAGCATTCGTCGCGGAGTGAAATACCATTCAATTCTGTGAAGATAAGAATGCGAAGTTCGGGAAATGACTTTCGCAGTTCCATCGTCGCCTCGAGCCCGCTGATTCGAGGCATGCTCAAATCAGTGAGCACAAGGTCGGGGCGTAGGCTCTTCGCCTTTTGCAAGAGATCCAGGCCGTCGGCGGCAGTTCCGAGGACTTCGAACTTCCCCTCGAACTCAAGATACCTGCAAACCGACAGCAGAGCAGTTCGCGAATCATCGGCGACCAAGACTCGAATGCGGCGATTACTGGGGCCCATCGCACACTCCTGCTGAGCACTAGGTGCTCAAAATCTGGAGGTAGTGTGCATTGTTCCAAGATGAAACGAAATTCGGCTGATTCCCTAGGGGATTACCTGTAGATCTGGGCAGGTGGCCATTAACCTTGGATAATCTTATTGCGAACCGCGTAGCGGACGAGCTCGGTGATGGAACGAAAATTGAGCTTGAGCATGATGTTGGCGCGATGTGTCTCGGCCGTTTTCACACTGATGCCCAGGAAACCGGCGATTTCCTTGTTGCTCTTTCCTTCCGCCAGAAGCTGCAGGATTTCCCGCTCGCGCGGTGTCGGGCGCCTCAGGACTGAGGGGGACTCATCGCCACGCGACAGGACGGTCTTGGAGAATACGTCGGATACTCGCGAGGATAAGTACGGCTTGTGCTGGCGGAGGGCATCCACCGCGGCAATCAAATTACGATCCGCGTCGTCTTTCAGAATATATCCTCGCGCCCCGGCCTCGAGAACCTCTTGGATCAGCACCTCCGAGTCGTGCATGGTCAGAATCAACACTTCCGTTTTCGGAGATAGCTTGCGGATCTGGCGCGTGGCCTCCACCCCATTTAGCAGTGGCATCCCAATGTCAAGTACCGCTACATCCGGCCTCAGTTCACCCGTCTTCTCCACGGCTTCACGGCCATTGGCGGCCTCCGCGCACACTTGCCACCCTTTCTCGGTCTCCAGAAGAGTGCGGAGCCCGGTTCGTACGACTTGATGGTCATCCGCCACGAGAATGCGAAGGGGCATTTGAAACCTCGACCATCAAAGGAATTGCAGCCCGCACTGTGGTTCCCCACGACTTGGATTCCACTTCGAGTTTTCCTCCGAGTTGCGTCATCCGTTCGCGCATACCGAGTATTCCGACGCCCAAGCGAGTTCGCGCGCTCTTGCCTCGCTCGACCACCGACTCGTCCATTCCTCGGCCCTGATCGCTCACTTCCAATTCGACGCGACTTGTATCCCCACGTAAGCGAATCTTGGCCGTTTGGCTCCCAGAATGCCGCTGGATGTTCGACAGGCTTTCCTGCACGATCCGGAAAAGGGCCGTCTCCGCCTCTTGGCTCAGCCTCCCAAAGCCCGCCTGAAGGTCTACCTCCAATTTAATCCCGCTCCTCTCGCTAAATCCCGTAGCATACTCCTTGATCGCTGATGTCAGGCCGAGCTCATCCAGCACCGGTGGGTGCAACAGGTAAGAGAGTGTACGAATTTCCTGCGACATTTCTTGGAGCACAAGGCGTGCGTCGGATATTGCACTTAGCGATCTTTCATCGAGAGGAACCGCACTGCGCGTGACCTGCGCGAGATTCAAATTCACAGCCAGTACGCTCTGCGCCAAACTGTCGTGCAGCTCCCGCCCCAAGCGGCGCCGCTCTTCGTCCTGCAGCTGCAGCAGCCGCGTTGACAACTGGTGCAGCGCCTCTTCTGCCTGCTTCCGTTTGGTAATGTCGCTAAACGATGCGACCAAATTGTCCAGCTTCCCGTTCTCGCCCAACAGGGGAACGACCTCGCCAAGAATCCACAGCACCTCATTCGAGTCTCGGCGGCGCCAGCCCATGACCTCATTGCGGACTGCCTTCCCGGTCGCCAAAGCTCGGGGACCCGGACGCATCGGGAAGGGCATTTCCGTTCCATCTTCGTAAAGAGCAACCAGGCCAAGTTCCGAAGAATTCTTCCCGACCACGTCCTCAAGAGGCATATCGAACATCTGCAGGGCTGCCTGATTCGCGAACAGAATTTCCGCCGCCGGTCCCAGCAGCACGATGCCAACGTGCAAACTTTCCACGACAGTCCGAAACCTTTGCTCACTGCTGCGCAGCGCCTCTTCCGCCCGCCGCCGGGCAGTAACGTCGCGAATTACGACCAGCGCATGGAGCCGGCCATCCAGCTCGATCAAGGCTCCTGAAAACTGACCGATTCGAATCTCTCCAGACTTGGTTCGGCACTGAAATTCTTCCTCCCGGACTTGCCCCTCATCTCGTAGCTTGGCCATAACCTTTGCTCGATGCGAAGCGTCAACCCAGAGATGCATTTCATCTGGAGTTCTTCCAAGCGTCTCTTCGCGCGTATAACCGCTAAAGCGGGTAAAACTGTCGTTGACCTCCACAAAACGGCCTTCCGGGACAAGGCTTATACCCACGGGGTCTGGGCTCAGACGGAAGGCGCTAGAAAACATGTTCTCCGATCGCAGCAGTTCCTTTTCAGTTCTAAGCAGATCGTCAGCCATCCGCCGCTGCTTCTCACCGGTTAGAACAAGGCGCGTTGCAAAAACGACAAACGAAGCGGCAACGGCAAACCACCCGACCGTGAACTCCTCGGTGGCGATCCGCCGGCCCATAAAGAGGACCAGCAGAGGTATACCGACCGGCAAAAAATGAGAAAGCGCTGCCAAGCGCGACCTTTGGGGCGCCATTGGCGGAACGAACTCATCTACACGATTCCATCTAGCTGCGACGACCACAGCGAACAAATATGGCGCGCACCATCCGATGTCGTTCCAACTTGCTTTGCCTGAAGCGGGATGCGAGCTAATGAAAAAAAGCAACTCGGAAGAGCTGGCTAATGCGAAAAGAATAGAAATTCTGCCAAAGAAGGCTCGTATTGCTGGCGCTGAGACCTGTGCAGCCCGGATCGAAAACCCTGTGGCAAGCGCGGCGTCGCGAACTGTTTGCAGCTGCAGAACTTTCAGAACCATGTTTGGCCCTTCGGCCGCCCAACGGGATGGAACGTAAAAAAAATACAGATATGCGGTGAGCCCCACCACGACCGCCTGAACAAAATTCAAAATCTGTTGCCAGTCGATCCCGCCGGATTGTCCCGCAGGCCTTGGCAAAAGTATCATCACGCATGGCACCACCCACAGAAGGAACAGAATGTCTGACGGCCACGGTACGACTGAGGGCATGCGCGAAACGTTTTGATAGTACGTTTCCAGCGCCTGCGCGCTAGCAGCCATAACTAGCGCGACAGCGAAAAGCTTCCAGAGGTGGCGTAAGTAGCCTGCGGAACGCAGGGCGACACGAAACGCGCAATAGGCGGCCCACAGCACGATTGCGGTTTGCAAGAGATCCGAATACAGTAGGCTTTCTGCGGGCGAGCGAATTCCTTCGACGACCAAAACCAGGAGTGCGGTTAGCGCCGCCGCGACTGCGAGGGCAAACCTCGAAAACTTGCCAGAGGGAAGCAATGGCGACCTCGCAAACTTGGTTGTAGTTTATGCTGGCTGAACTTTGCAAACAACAACGACGGACTCAAGCGTAAACACAAGGAATCAAAATCGGATCGAAAACCCCAGGACGCCTATCGAGAACTGCCTTTCCCCGAGATAAAGCCAGTCGTGGCGCGGATCCGGCGCAACTTGGCAAAGCAGTTTGGGGAGTTTTGCATCTCAGTTGGACCCTAAAGGAAAACGGCTCAGGAGTGGAGTCTCCTAAGCCATTGTATCTAAACTAACAAATGGTTGCGGGGGTCAGATTTGAACTGACGACCTTCGGGTTATGAGCTCGACGATCAGACTCTAAGTCCCGTTGATTCAATTGCCCTTATTTCAATGAGACCCCCGAAAACCTTCCAAAAACGCCGAGTTTTGGACCCCAGTTGGACCCTGAAACAAACGGTAAACTGAAAAGCCGCGGGCTCGGCCAGCTTACCGTCCCGCCGGGTGTATTCACAGCTGCAACGGTCTAGGGAATCGTTGCGCTTTGTATTGCTGCGATGGAAAAAGGTCTTGGAGACCCTGTGAAGATCAATCGGGCGCTAGCGCACTTGAGATTGCTGGGGTCTGCGCCTGTGCTCAGAACGCAAGCGTTACCATGAGTGGCGACATCGAAGACCAATGAAAGGCCTCGACAACCACCCTCACTCCGTTTGCTAGACTCTGGCGGTTCCGCCCGTTCCGGCTTAAAGTAGTGTGTCCTGGCCCTAGGTTGGCGCTTATGAAAGCGGCCAACAATATAAGTACGCAGACTTCCCGAGGACGCGGCCAGAAGCGCCGTCAAGCTTCTCACCAGCCCCGCCCAAGTGCGGGCTTTATTTGAGCCAAAAATGGAGTGGGGAATCTAACGGCGCAGGAAAGGACAATTCATGGAGAAGGCAGTACAGTCCGCCGCAGAGCTTTCGTCGCTGGGCGCACCAGCGAATGAAAGGTCAGGGCTGTTTTCGACTGAGTCTGTCCTCAACCTGCAAAAATTGATTTTTGCTGGCTCTCCTCTGTCCGAAGTTCTAGCGACCATTGCTCAGTTGGTTGAATCACAAGCCGAAGGCATGTCTTGCACGATTTGGCTCCCAGACGGGGACGGGAAAGAACTCTATTGTGCTGCTGCGCCCAGCCTTCCTGGATTCAGCGCTCACGTGGGGACAATGTCTGTTGGTCCGAAAGGAGGATCCTGCGGCACAGCGGTTTATCGGAGGGAGTCGGTGTACGTGACCGACATCCTGCTCGATCCTGCCTGGGACCTCTATCGTGACCGCCTGTTGCCTTATGGAATTCGTTCCGTTTGGTCCCGCCCATTGTTCACGTGCGAAGGGAAAGCCCTCGGCACTTTTTCGATCAATTATCGTGAACCACGCAACCCCTGTGCCAACGACCTGCAGTTGATCGAGAATGCCAGCCACATCACCGGAATCGCAATTGAGCGCCATATGAAGGAACAGGCGTTGCAGCATGAGCGTGATCGGCTGCGGCTGCTTCTGGAGATCACCAGCAGCCTTACCTCCAGACTGGACCTCCGGCAAGTGGTCGAGGCGCTCTCGACGAATCTATTCAGAGTAATGCAATGTGACGTGTCCGCATTGCTGCTGCCCGACTCCGAGAGTTGCGCGTTACGCGTCACAATTTTGCACAATCCCGACTCAAGAGGACCGTTTCGCGAGGGATCATTAGTACCGATGAAAGGTTCGATCTCAGGTCAGGTTATGCGGAAGGCCAGGACCGTTCGGATAGACAGCTTTGAGCAGGTCCGCGAGGATCCTGAAATCTATGGGCATCCTGACGGCCAGCTTCTTTATAAGCGCGTTGTCGAGGAGGGACTAAAGACGGGGTGCTATCTCCCGCTCACAGCCCGAGATCGCGTGGTTGGCGTTCTGATGCTCTGTAGGCGTTCGGACAATGCTTTTGAGAAAGACGATGTCAACTTACTGGAACAGGTAGCCAGTCAAGTGGCGATCGCGGTTGAGAACACACTGGAGTACGAAAAGGCGACAAAGGACCGAGATAAAGAAACAAAACAGAGGCGCTATCTGGAAGACGAAATTCGCGCCGAGCTTGGGGAAATCGTTGGAGAGAGTCCGGCGCTGAAGACTACGTTGAGCCTGGTCTCTGTCGTGGCTCCCACGGATTCCAGCGTGCTGATCCTGGGAGAGACGGGAACCGGCAAAGAGCTCGTTGCGCGTGCGATCCATAAGCTGGGCAGTCGAAGCGAGAAGGGATTCGTGAAATTGAATTGTGCCGCAATCCCTCTGGGACTCCTCGAAAGTGAGCTGTTTGGTCACGAAAAAGGAGCATTTACAGGCGCCATCGCCCAGAAAACGGGACGGTTCGAGCTCGCCGACAAAGGCACGCTGTTTCTTGACGAGGTTGGCGATATACCTCTGGAACTTCAAGCGAAGCTGCTGCGCGTCTTGCAGGAGCAGGAATTCGAGAGGCTCGGCAGCAACCGTACGCATAAAGTTGACGTGCGACTAATCGCCGCCACGCATCGGGATCTGCCCGCGATGGTGAAACAAGGGAGCTTTCGCGAAGACCTTTATTATCGTCTGAAAGTATTTCCAATCCAAGTTCCGGCGCTGAGGCAACGCACAGAGGATATTCCCCGATTGGTGCGGCACTTCACAGCACTCTACGCGCAACGCATGAACAAACGAATCAACGTAATTCCTGCGGATACGATGGATGCCTTGACGCGATACCCATGGCCCGGAAACATTCGCGAATTGCAGAACTTTATTGAACGCGCCGTGATTCTGTCGCCAGAGTCGACACTACGTGCGCCAACTTCCGAGCTGGAGCCATTCCAGCCTTACAACGTATCCAATACTCCTATGAATGGTCTTGCCGAGGTCGAGCGGAATCATATCCTTCGTGCGATGGAAGCGAGCAACTGGGTGATCAGTGGCGCGGCCGCGCGCTTGGGGATGAAGCGAACGTCGTTGGCTTACAGGATGAAGAAGCTTGGGATTCGCCGGCCTGCTGAAGTCCCGCAGAAACGCAGTGTCGCCGGTGCGGCTGGCGACGACTGAGTTTGCAGGCCGCTATAGCAAACTATCTGCCAGCGCCAGCAGTGAATCCGACGGAAACCCGTCGGTGACGGATATCCGTCACCGATTTGTCAGGTAAGGTCTGAGACTCCCGAGCGCCTTCCTTACGAACTTCAATCGGCAGAATGTCTTGCACTGAATTTTCTTTCTTCGAGAGAATTCCGCCCCTTTGGTATCCCACCTGCGCTAGAGAAAAACAGTTAAGGGGAGAACTTTATGAGTGATGCCACTTCGCGGACAGCTACAAAACGCGCAACGGCGTTGGGCGCTGGCGAATTTAGCGTGCCTCTTTCATCCGTCCATAAGGTCGAAGCCGATGGCGTGCAGGTGTTTTATCGCACTGCCGGCGAAGCAAACGCGCCCGTAGTCCTCTTACTGCACGGATTCCCCACCTCGTCGTTCATGTTCCGCGAACTTATTCCCCGCATGGCTAATGACTATCGCGTGATTGCGCCAGACATTCCAGGGTTTGGATTCACAGAAGTACCGCCTGAACGAAAATATCCGTACTCCTTCGACCGATTGGCATTCACGATCGACGCTTTCACGCAAGCGCTCGAGATTGACCGCTACGCAATTTACGTGTTCGATTATGGCGCGCCAACCGGCTTCCGGCTGGCGATGGCCCATCCAGAACGAGTCACAGCGATTGTTTCGCAGAATGGGAACGCTTACGAAGAAGGGCTTGGCGAAGCTTGGGGCCCGATCCGAAAATACTGGGCATCACCCACGCCAGAGAATAGGGACATCCTCCGCCAGAGCATTCTGACAGCGGGCGGAACGCGCTGGCAATACACCGACGGCGTAGCAAATCCGGAGATTATTCCGCCTGAGTCGTACACGTTGGATACGGCTCTGCTCGAGCGCCCCGGCAACAAAGAGATTCAGCTCGATTTATTTCTGGATTACGCGTCGAACGTAAAACTCTATCCGAAATTCCAGGAATACTTTCGCAAATCCAAACCGCCTCTGCTTGCGATCTGGGGCAAGAATGATCCTTTCTTCGTTCCCGCAGGCGCGGAAGCCTTTCGGAAAGACTTACCGGGCGCGCAGATTCAGTTCCTTGACACCGGACATTTCGCGCTAGAGACCCACGTCGTTGAAATCGCATCCGCAATGAAGGAGTTCCTCGAGACGAATGGTGTGAGGCGCCAGAGTGGAGAAAGTTCAGCCATGCGATGAGTTCGTTTCTTCGGAACGTAATGGCAAAAGGCGATTAGAACGAGGGAGAAGATATGGAACGTCGCAGGTTTCTCGGGGCCGTCACAGCCGCATCGCTAGGCGTTGTCCTCGAAGGCTCTTTGACGGAACCTGCGCGAGCGCAGAACGCCGCCGCAAGCTTGCCTGACCGCGCCACCAAGAAAAGCGAATTTCCAGAGAACTCGACAATCGTTTTGGTACATGCGGCGTGGGCT
>Ga0210395_10004637_pt1 | contig 10550 bp, 8 predicted proteins | sample IncBWH4OmetaG_FD_150861 | JGI IMG/M metagenome (GOLD analysis project Ga0210395, IMG submission 150861) | Forest soil microbial communities from Barre Woods Harvard Forest LTER site, Petersham, Massachusetts, United States - Inc-BW-H-4-O ...
GCACGAAGCCGAGGATGACGACGCCGAGGATCGACGGGCCGAGCGCCGGGATCTCGATCTGGAAGAAGGAACGGAGCCGGCTGGCGCCGCAGACGAGCGACGCCTCCTCGAGCGCGGGGCTGAGCGCACGGAAGGGGCCGAGCAGCAGCAGGTACTGCGCCGCGGTCGCGCCCAGGACGCTGACGACGATCATGCCGTACCAGGACTGGACGTTGACCGGCGCGGCGCCGAAGACGGCCTGGAGCGCCTTGTCGATCAGCCCGCCCGGCTGCTGGCCGAGCATCGCCCAGCTGAGCGTGTAGAACATCGGCGGCACCGCGAAAATCAGCACGGCCACCGGGGTGACGATCTGCCGCAGCGGCGTCCTCGTGTGGGTGACCAGCCACGCGAGGTAGACCGCGAGCACCGTGGAAAAGACGACGGTGGCGGCCGAGAGCAGCAGCGAGTTGAGGAACGCGTGCCACGTGTCCCCGCTGGTCAGCGCCGACGTCAGCCCTGAGGTCGACCAGCGGCCGCCCTGCCCGGGCGGCGCGGTGCGCAGCGTGCCGTAGGCGAGCATGGCCACCGGCCAGACGAACAGCACCAGGGTCACGGCGCACAGCGCCAGGACCCCTATTCCGCCGCGGCGGCGTCCACCGGGGGCGAGCCGCGTCATGGCCGCCATGCCGCGAAGGCCATTCCGCAGCCGGTGCCGGCCTCCGACCGGTAGCACGGCAGGTAGTCGATGACCTGCGCGTTCAGTGCGGTGTCGGCGGTGGCGCCGGCGACCACGATCCAGTTGCGCAGCTCCGACGTCCCGGAGCGAAGCAGGTCGTCCGGCAGGCCGGCCATGAACTCGCGGTCCTTGTCGGCCAGCGCCTTCAGGAAGCCGCGGTCCAGGTCCTCGTCCAGGACGAAGTGGCTCAGCCCGCCCGAACCGACAACCGCGACCTTGAGATCTGCGGGGAAACTCCGGATCCCCGCGCCGAGCGCGACACCGAAGTCGTAGCAGCGCGCCGCGGTTGGCGGGTTGGGCTCCCAGAACGTGTTGACGAACACCGGCACGATGGGGATCAGGTCGTGGCCGCCAAGCACCTGCTGGAGGATGAACCCCCAGCCGTGCGGGATGCCATGGTTGTCGTGCCGGCCGGCCGGGAGCTGCTTCGACGCGCTCGGGTCGAACCCCGTCCGGCTGACCTCGCGGATCAGGTGCAGCGCGAGGTCGCCGCGGCACTGCCTGATCTCGGACCGCTCCGGCTGGTTCGCGACCTCGGCTATCGCCAGGCCGGGCGGCAGCGCGGCAAGCTGCTGGGCGGTGTAGGGCTCGTGCCGCACCGTGTCGCCCCAGTAGATCGCGAACTGCGGCAGCAGCTCGTCGCCGTAGATCTCCTTGTGATCGCTGCTGACGATGACCAGGACGTCCGGTTCCGCCGCGCGGATGATCCGCCCCAGCTCGCCGATCGCGGCGCGGCTGCGGGCGTACCGCTCGCGCTGCAGATCGAGCTCGCATTCGGCCGCGAACGCGGCGCCGCGAGCCTCGCTGAGCTCACCGAACGTGTAGTCGCCGCCTCGGAAGGCGAGCGCGGGGTTGCGGTGATCGGCGACCGCGCGCTGGCCCCATTCCTCCGGCGGCGTGCTCAGCTGCGGGGCGTGCGAGGTCCCGATCCCGAGGGTGATCTGTGCCATGTGTGCCAGTCCCGTCCAGTCAGATGCGGAACAGTTCGCGGGCGTTGGTTTCGAACAGCTGCTTGCGCTGCCCGTCGTCGAGCCAGTCGATGTCCTCGATGAGCAGGTGGATGTCATCGACCCAGCGCCCGGTCTCGGGGTCGCGCATCGAGCCGGTGCCCGGCTTCTCGGTGCCGAACAGGCACCGGTCGACGCCCACGGCGTGCAGGAGCAGCTCGATGGAGTCCTGGGTGTACAGGCAGGTGTCGTAGTAGAGCTTGCGCAGCCGTTCCTCGAACGTGATCCCGGCGCGCAGCGCGCCGGGCCGGAACCGCCCCCGCTGGTAGGGGATCGCGCCGCCGCCGTGCGACACGATGATCTTCAGGGCCGGGAAGTCGTCGAAGACCTTCGAGGACAGCAGCGAGGCGACGGCGATCGTCTCCTCCTGGATGAAGTGCAGCGAGTAGGTCTCCCTGGCCGGCGGCTTGCAGCCGGCGGAGTGAATGAGCACGGGCACGTCGAGCTCGCACACCGCTTCCCAGACCGGGTACCAGAACGGGTCGCCCAGCGCGGGCGGCTGCGCCGTCCCCTCGTACGGGTCGGTGTTCAGCATGGCGCCGACGAAGCCAAGCTCGGTCACGCAGCGGCGCAGTTCCTTCGTCCAGCGCTCCGGCGTGGTCTCCATGCTCTGCGGCAGGCCGGCGATGCCGCGGAACCGGCCGGGCTCAAGACCGCAGGTCCGCGCGGTGACGTCGTTGGTCTCTTCGGTGAACCACTCCACGAGCTTGGCCTGCTCGCTGTGCATCATGTGGTACGGCCGTGGCGAGATCAGCTGGATGTCTACCCCGGCCTCGTCCAGGTGCTGCAGGTGCGACTGGTCGCCGAAGCTCTTGTTCGGCGCGGACAGCGCGGCGCGCAGCGTTTCATCGGTGACACCGGCCCCGCCGCGGCCGTGCGCCCCCCGGTGAGCCAGCAGGTTCGCCTTGTAGGCGTAGAGCGACTCGGGCGCGCTGAGGTGTCCGTGCACATCGATCTTCATGTGGACGGACCCTAACTATGAGTCGGCCTGCGGTACAAGTGATCAGTAAATTCTTTTTTGCGGAATATTTCGGGACCACAACGGACACTACCTGAGATCTGGCGACATACATTCCGGTATACGGAATTTTCGAGCTAACTATTGCGGATGCCCGGATGTGCAGCGATAGGCTCCGCGCCATGAGTGCACTGTCCCCTCTTGTCGGTCACGAGCAGGACTCCCTGCGCTGCCCGGCCGGCGTCTACCAGCAGCTACGGGACGAGGGAGTCCAGTACGCGCCGGAGATTGACGCCTACGTGATCTCCCGGCATGACGACGTGGTCCGGGTGCTGCGCGACGGGCGTACGTTCTCCTCGCGTAACACGGTCGGACGGCTCGTGTCCGCCGGCGATCCCGCGGAACCGGCGCAGTCGCTGACCCCGCTGCTGCTGATGACCGACGACCCGCAGCACGCCGCGAGCCGCTCGATCGTCAACCGCGCGTTCACCCCGTCGAAGGTCGCCGCCTGGGAACCACAGGTGCGGCAGATCGCCCGGGAGCATCTCGAGGCGCTGCGCGACCGTCCCGGGGTGGATTTCGTCCGGGACCTGGCCGCGCCGCTGCCGATCAGGGTGATCAGCATGGTCCTCGGCGTGCCGCTCGAAGACGTGGCGCAATTCCGCGCATGGTCCGAGGAGATCACCGCGTCGGTGGGCAACCACGGCGCCGACCCGGAGCGCCGGCAGCAGGTACAGGACGCGTTCGCCGGCTACATCGCCGCGCTGCTCGACCGATGGGATGGCGTGACCGGCGTCAGCGTGCTGTCGCAGATCGCCGCGGCCGAGCGAGCGGGCGAACTGACCCGCCGCCAGTGCGTCCGCTTTGTCGCCGAGCTCATCGTCGCCGGCAACATCACCACGACACACCACATCGCGAGCAGCGTGGCCCTGCTCGGCTACACCCCGGGCATCTTCGAGAAGCTGCAAGCAGAGCCCGCGCTGATCCAGCCGTTCATCGAGGAGTCGCTGCGCCTGGAACCCCCGATCCAGGGCTTCTACCGGCTGGCCATGACCGACACAGAGATCGGCGGCGTGGCCATCCCGGCGGGGGCGCGGCTGTTCGTGCTGTACGGTTCGGCGAACCTGGACGAGAGGGCCTGGGAGAACTGCCCGCACCTCATGCTCGACCGGCCGAACCCGGCGGCGCACGTCGCGTTCGGCAAGGGCGCGCACACGTGCCTCGGAGCGGCGCTCGCCCGGCTGGAGGGCCGCGTCGTGGTGGAGGAACTCGTGCGCACGCTCGCCGGCTTCGAGCTGATCGAACCACGTCCGCAGCTGCCCTACCAGGCCAGTTTCATTAACCACGGCCCGTTGCGGCTCCCCGCCCGCCTCCTCTTCCGCTAGCCAAGGAGCACCCTGGTGACCCAGCCCACGTTTCCTCCGACCGATGCCCCGGCCCCGACGACCGGCGGCAGCCAGGGGTACCTGCGGATCGCGACCGAGGAGGCGTTCGCCACCCCGGAGATCCTCAAGCTCTGGCTCGGCCTGCTCGACGATCCGGAGTTCGACGATCCGGGGTTCCGCTCCCTGTGGTCGTTCTACGGCACCGCGACCGCCGAACGGCCCCGGTTCGTCCTCGAATCACTGCAGGACCTCGGCGAGCGGCGGCTGGCGGCGATGGATGCTTCCGGCATCGACCGGGCGATCCTGTCCCTGACCTCCCCCGGCCCGCAGCCGCTGAAGACCGACGTGGCCCGGGCCCAGGCCACGCTGGCCAACGACCGGCTCGCGGAGGCGATCAAGGCGCACCCGGACCGGTTCTCCGGGCTGACCGCGATCGCCCCCCAGGACCCGGCCTACTCGGCCGCGGAGATCGGGCGCGGCCACGGCCTGGGCTTCAACGGGGTGATCATCAACTCCCACACCCAGGGCCAGTACCTGGACGACCCGAAGTTCTGGCCGATCCTGGAGGCCGCCCAGGCCCTGGGCACCCCGATCTACCTGCACCCCAACACCGCGCCGAAGAACTTCATCGGCCCGATGCTGGAGGCCGGGCTGGACGGCGCGATCTGGGGGTTCGCGGTGGAGACCGGCACCCACCTGCTGCGGCTGATCACCAGGGGCGTCTTCGACCGGTTCCCGGACCTGAAGATGGTGGTCGGGCACCTGGGCGAGGCGCTGCCGTTCTGGATGTACCGGCTGGACTACATGCACGCCGCCACCGTCCGCTCCGGACGCTACCAAGCGATGCAGCCGATCCAGCTCAAGCCGTCGGAATACCTGCGCCGCAACATCTGGATCACCACCAGCGGCATGGCCTGGGCGCCCGCGATCATGTTCTGCCGCCAGGTCCTCGGCCCCGACCGGGTCATGTACGCGATGGACTACCCGTACGAATACCTCATCGACGAGGTCCGCTGGCAAGACGACCTGCCGCTCACCGTCGCCGAAAAGAAACAATTCTACCAGACCATCGCCGAAGAAGTGTTCAACCTCCCGAAGGGACAGTGAACCCGAATGCCGCGCACTAAGATTCCGGTGGAAGACCGCCTCGAAATCCAGGAACTGTTCGCGATTTACGCGTGGGGCCTGAATACCGGCGACCTGGACCAGGTCCTGTCCACCTTCGCGGAAGACGGCTCGATGGAGCACCTGCCGCAGGGCGTCTTCCAAGGCCGCGACCAGCTCAAAGTCCTTTTCGAGCACCTCTGGTACGACAAGCCCGGCTGGTTCATCGGCCGCCAGCACCTGGCGAACCACTTCATCATGACGCCGCTGTCCGAGCAGGAAATGCACGTGAAGGCGTATTACTCGATCCTGCAGTACAACCTGGACTACCGGACGAACTTCGTCTTCGGCCTCGGTAACTGGGACAACGTCCTCACGAAGGCCAGCGGCGAATGGCTTTTCAAGTCGGTCCGGATCGACAAGTGGATGGGCGACGAGGTGCCATGGGTTGGCGACGACCGCGCCCGGATAAACGCACCCAAGGGCGCCCTGCGGAAAGATCAATAGGACCAAAGTCAAAATCATGACTATTCCGAACGAACCGCGGCGGATCCCGGTCCGTAACCCGTACACCGGGCAGGCGGATTACGAGATCACCCCGCCGGCCGCGGACGAGCTGGCGCGGACCTGCGCGGACCTGCGTGCCGCGCAGGTGAAGTGGTCCGCCGCCCCGCTGGAGCACCGCATCGAGGTCATGCTCCGCTGGGCCGACGAGCTCGACGCGGCCTACGGCCCGCTGTCCGCGGCCGACTTCACCGACACGGGCGGCTGCCTGATCTCGCTGATGGCGCCGCGGATCGTCGCGTCCAGCGTCCGCTCCTGGGCCGCGGACGCGCCGCCGGTGCTCGCGGCGGCGGCGCGGTCGGGCACCAGCTCGATCATGCCGTCGATCTCGTTCCGCACGCAGCTCGTGCCGTATCCCCTGGTCGGCGTGATCTCCCCGTGGAACGGCCCGCTGATGCTGTCCTGCCTTGACCCGGTGCCCGCGCTGTTCGCCGGCTCGGCGGTGATCGTCAAGCCGAGCGAGGTCGCGCCCCGGTTCATCGAGCCGCTGATGGAGACGATCCAGGCGGTCCCCGAGCTGGCAGCGGTGCTGACGTTCATCGCCGGCGACGGGCAGACCGGCCAGCAGCTCATCGGCCAGATCGACATGCTCTGCTTCACCGGGTCCGTGCCGAACGGCCGCAAGGTCGCGGTGGCCTGCGCTGAGCGGCTCATCCCCGCCTACCTGGAGCTCGGCGGCAAGGACCCGGCGATCGTCACGGCGAGCGCCGACCTGGACGCGGCGGCCACCGCCGTGCTGCGCGGCGCGTCGTTCGGCACCGGGCAGGTCTGCTTCTCCACCGAGCGCGTCTACGTGCACGCGGACGTGCACGACGCGTTCGTGGAGATCCTGGCGGCCAAGGCCGACGCACTGCGGCTCAACTACCCGGACATCAACACGGGCGAGATCGGCCCGTTCGGGTTCGACCGGCAGGCGCACATCGCCGACGAGCACCTGGCCGACGCGGTCGCCAAGGGCGCGGTGATCCGCACCGGCGGCCCGTCGCAGATCCTCGGCGCCACCTCCCAGGCAGGCGGGGGCCACTTCATGCGGCCCACCGTGCTCACCGAGGTGAATCACGACATGCTGCTGATGATCGAGGAGTCGTTCGCGCCGTTCATGCCGGTGATGCGATTCCGCAGCGAGGACGAGGCGGTGGCGCTGGCCAACGACACCCACTACGGCCTGTCCGCCTCCGTGATCGCCGGCACGCCGCAGGAGGCGGCGCGGATCGGCGAGCGGCTCAACGCGGGCACGGTGGCGCTCCAGGACACGTTCCTGACCCTGTTCAAGACCCGCGACGTCGGCACGAACTCGTTCGCGGACTCCGGCCTCGGCGGTGACCGCACCGGACCAGCGTCGATCCTCCGCTTCCTGCGCAAGAAGGCGCTGATGACCCAGTCGGCCCCGCCGGCCCCGCTGGCCCGCCCGCAACCCCGCTGACTTTGGCCTCGTTTGCGCAAATGGGCCCGATAGAAGCGCGCGTTTGCGCAATCGGCGCCAACCGAACCGAGATCTGGAGGGAGCGCCTGTGAAGATCCGGGCCGCCGTCGCCTGGGAGGCCGGCGCGGCGCTGTCGATCGAGGAAGTCGACCTCGACGATCCGCGCGACAATGAGATCCTCGTCCGCGTCGAAGCCGTCGGCGTCTGCCATACCGACGAGTCCTCGCGGCTGGGCCTGCTCCCCGTCGTCTACCCGATCATCCTCGGTCACGAGGGCGCGGGGACCGTCGAGCGCGTCGGGGCGGACGTCACCCGGGTCAAGCCGGGGGACCGGGTGCTGTTCACGCCGGACTACTGCGGCCGGTGCGAGCAGTGCGTGCTCGGCTATACGCCGTACTGCGAGCAGGTCGTCCCGGTGACGTTCATCGGCACCCGGCCCGACGGCTCGCCCCGGGCACAGCAGGGCGGCAAGCCGGTCCGGGCTTCGTTCTTCGGCCAGTCCTCGTTCGCCACCTACTCGCTGGTCACCGAGCGGAACATCATCCCGGTGCCGCCCGACGCTCCGCTGCATTACCTGGCGGGGCTTACCTGCGGCGTGCAGACCGGCGCCGGCGTGATCCTCAACGCGATCGGGGTGGCGCCGCATCAGACCGTGGCCGTGTTCGGCACCGGCGCGGTAGGCCTCGCCGCCGTGATGGCGGCGAAGGCGTCCGGCGCCCGCGAGATCGTGGCGGTGGACCGGGTGCGGCACCGCCTGGAGCTGGCGCTTGAGCTCGGCGCGACGCACGCCGTCGACACCACCGGCCAGGACCTGGCCGCCATCAGCGCCCAGGTCGTGAAAGCGACGGGCAAGGGTGCCGACGCGGTGCTCGACACCACGGGGAACCCCGCGGTGATCATGGCCGCCGTCGAGTCCGCGGCGAAGCACGGCACCATCTCCGTCATCACGAGCAGCGGCAAGCCGGTCACGATCCCGCCGGGCGCGCTGCTGCTGACGGGCCGCAAGCTGCGCGGCACGATGGGCGGCCACATCAACCCCACCGTGTTCATCCCGAGGCTGCTCGAGCTGCACGCCCAGGGCCGCTTCGCGGTCGACAGGCTCGTGAAGAACTACCCGTTCAGCCAGCTCAACGAGGCGATCGCCGACTCACTAGCGGGAGCGACCATCAAGCCGGTCTTGACGTTCACGCACTAACACCGCCCCCGACGGCCGGCCCGAGACCCCGGCCAGCTAGCTCCACCCTGATAGGGGATCGTTAGGCACACTCCGATGTGCTCAGCGATCCCCTATCAGCTGGGACACTGTGTCTGTGGGAGGTCGTGACGCGGTTCTCGGGGTTGACCTCGGGACTAGCTCGGTTAAGGCGCTGGTCGCCGGACCGGACGGGGCCGTGCTCGGCCGGGGGAAGGCCGAACACGCCGTTCGCGTGCCCGGGTCTGGGCTGGCGGAGAGCGATCCCGAAGACTGGTGGCAGGCGGCGTGTGCCGCGGTACGGTCAGCCCTCGCGGAAGCCGGGGACGCTGAAGTCGCCGCGATAGGGCTGGCCGGGCAGATGCACGGTATCGTGCTGGCCGGTGCCGACAGCCGGGCGTTGCGGCCGGCGATCTTGTGGCTGGATCAGCGGGCCGCCGCGGAGGCGGCGGAGTACGAGCTGCTGCCTGCCGCGCTGACGTCGGTGCTCGGCAACCGGGCCTCGGCGGGGATGGCGGGGCCGCTGCTGTGCTGGCTCGCCAGGCACGAGCCGTCGGCGCTGAGCGCGGCGCGGTGGGTGCTGCAGCCCAAGGACTGGCTGCGGCTGCGGCTGACCGGGCAGGCCGCGACCGACCCGACCGATGCCTCGGGCACGCTGCTCTATGACCTGGCGGCCGGCACCTGGGCCGCCGGGCTCATCGGCGCGCTGCGGCTGCCGGGGGAGAAGCTTCCGCCGGTGCTCGGCCCAGCGGCCGTGGCGGGCGAGCTACTGCCCGGACCCGCGGCCGAGCTCGGGCTCCGGTCTGGAATCCCGGTGGTGACCGGGGCCGCGGACACGGCGGCCGCGCTGTACGCGGCCGGACTGGCGGGCGACGAGGCGATGCTCACCCTGGGCAGCGGCGGCCAGTGGGTGGTCACCGAGCAGGCCGTGACTGGACAGGCCCTCCCGGAACCGCGGCCGGCGGACGGCACGAACCTGTACCTGGCGGTGGGCGGCGGCCGCTACCGGCTCGCCCCGGTGCAGAACGTGGGGGTAACCCTGAACTGGGTGCGCACGCTGCTCGGCCTGTCCTGGGACGAGCTGTACGCCACGGCGGCCCGGCCGCGGCACCCGGAACCGCCCGTGTTCGCGCCGTACCTGACCCCGGAGCGCTGGCAAGATCCCCTGACGACGGGAAAGGGGGCGTGGACGGGCCTCACGCTCGCGCACGACCGGGCCGACCTGGCGCGCAGCGCCCTGGACGGGGTCGCGGGGCTGCTGCGGCGGCGCCTGGAGGACCTGCGTGCCGCCGGCGCGGCTCCGCGGCGCGTCGTGCTCGGCGGCGGTGGCACGGGTCACCCCGCGTGGCTCGCCCTGCTGACGGAGGCCCTCGCGCTCCCGGTGCGTCCGGCGCCGGCCGGCTCGCTGACCGCGGTGGGAGCCGCCCGGCTCGCGTGCGGTACACTGGCCGGTGGGCCATTGACAGCGTTTTCGTCTCTTAATTGAGCACGTACGAAAAATAAACTCTTTGAACGAATCGTTCTCGACATCCTGCGAATCGGCTGAGAAGGCGTCCGTGCACCCTCGCACCCTTTCTATAATGCGGCCATGATCAATTCGCGCCGTATTAGCGTCGTGTTGCCTGCATACAACGCGGAAGCCACGCTGTTGCGCACCGTAGCCGAGCTTGACCGCGACATCATCGACGACATCGTTCTCGTGGATGACGCGAGCAGTGACCGGACCGTCCCCATCGCCAAGCAGATCGGGCTCGCTCCGATCTGTCACGACACCAACAAGGGGTACGGCGGCAACCAGAAGACCTGCTACCGGAACGCCCTCGAGCTGGGCGCGGACGTCATCGTCATGGTGCACCCGGACTACCAGTACTCACCGCTGCTCGTCCCGGCGATGGCGGCGATGATCGCGTACGGCGAGTACGACATGGTGCTGGGCTCACGCATCCTGGCGCAGGACACCGTGGCCCGGGGCATGCCGCGGTACAAGTACGTGGCGAACCGGGTGCTGACGTTCGTCGAGAACATAGCGCTGGACCAGAAGCTGTCCGAGTACCATACCGGCTTGCGGGCCTTCAGCAGCACGCTGCTGGCCGCGCTGCCGATCGAGCGGAACTCCGACGACTTCATCTTCGACAACCAGATGATCGCCCAGGCGGTGGCGTGCGGCGCGCGGATCGGTGAGGTGTCCTGCCCGACGCGGTA
>Ga0210395_10004638_pt1 | contig 10550 bp, 6 predicted proteins | sample IncBWH4OmetaG_FD_150861 | JGI IMG/M metagenome (GOLD analysis project Ga0210395, IMG submission 150861) | Forest soil microbial communities from Barre Woods Harvard Forest LTER site, Petersham, Massachusetts, United States - Inc-BW-H-4-O ...
GAAGCAGGCGATCTCTTGTTGGACGGTCTACTGAGGGTTGAATCTAGCTGACGGGCATAATTCCTTCGGAAATTCGACGAGGTTCGCGCCCACCTTCCCGGATTCCGACTCATACCGCTCGACAATCTCCAAGCGATCGTTTGCGCCCACCTTCCGCAGAATTCGATGGATATGGTTCTTGATTGTTTGTTCGGAAAGATTTAAGCGGCTCCCGATCTCTTTGTTGGAGAGTCCGGCGCGGATCATGCCTACTAGTTGCTGCTCTCTCCGGCTCAGACCGAGTTTTGTTTTGTGGGATGCTTTTATGGAAAAAGAGATTTCGCGCGCCGCGTATTGAAATAAGGATCGAGAAAATCGGCCGGGACAGACTGCTTGACCGGCTGCGACCGCCCTGATTACGCGAATAATTTCGGCTGCCGGCGCATCCTTGAGAACGTAGCCGACCACTCCTTCGCTTACGGCTCGCAGGAAAGTCGCTTCATCCTCTTCCATGCCGATCATGACGGCTTTGCCGTTTTCTCTCGGTCGCCGCAGTTGCGAAACCAGATGAGGCTCGCCGCGGGCGATATCCACAGAGTCAAACAGGACCACATCCGGATTCGCGGCTGCAACGTTCTCTAGCGCACATAACGAGAAGGGAATTGCGCCCGCTACGACGATATCCTCTTTCTTTCGTAGCACTCGCACCAAAGCTTCGCGGAGCAGACAGTTCTCGGCCAGTAGGAAAACAACTATACGCTCGAGAGACATTGCAAAATCCTCCGTCGTTGGGCCCCGTAACGGTCAAGCTCCTCCCCGAGCCTGTTAGAAGTGGCGTTCCTACCAACAGTTCTGGCGTTTATATTCTGTTAACTAAATGTATCGGCGATTTGTCGTAGTCAGATGATGAGAACATGCGCTGGGTTGCTCGCTAAAGGGACACGGATGTAAGTCGCAACAGTAGCAAAGCCAGAATGAAATGCAACGGCGTCCCCTCAGGTAAATCATGTAGAGCTGGACTCAAATATTTGTTTGGAGCAACGCATAAATTTGTTGGAGTGGGCACGACCTTCGTTTGAGAAGGGTTCGTCCGGACGAAAGGAATCGGCTAACCGGTGAGTCGGTTACGAAGTCGTGATAACTCCCGCTATCGCGCTTGTGATGGCTGTCGATTACAATTCAGATCCACTTAGTACCTCCAAGTTAGTACCGCTTAGTACCCCGGTTAGCCTACTAGTCACCGCCCTCACCGCTGCATTGAACCTCCTACCAAGGTACGCAATTGAACCTTGTCCATTAGATCGTTCGGACGTAGAAGTATTTCGTGAGGATAGCGCACGTGAGACGAGTGCGAGTTCTGGTTGCAAATCGGCCACGGCTAATGCGGGAACTGGTGCTCGAGGTGATCGCCGACCTGCCCGACATCGAGGTAATTGGCGAAATCCAGAATGAGAACGATCTAGCCCAAGCGGTCGAAGAAGCTGAACCCGACGTTTTGATTCTGGCTCTCGATGGTGACGACAAGCGGGTGGCACAATGCGGCTTCTTGCTGGGAAGGTATCCGCAAATGAGAATTCTCGCACTCGCACCGGAAAAGAATCGCGGCCTACTCTATTGGGCGGTGGTGGATGTTCGCACCGAGACGCTGGAGAGTTCCGAGGAGGGAATTTTGACCGCCTTGCGAGAACATCCCAGCGTAGTCGGCAGGCTGCATAACTAGCAGGCGACGGTCGAGAATCGACCGTAAGCGATTGATACGCGGACTGTTACATGCAAGTCACGAGTGTAACTGAGATGGCGGAGCTGTCATCAGGAGCAGAAGCTGTGCCTGAAAGTGATCTCTCCTACAACGAAATTTCGAGGAACGAATTTCGGGAGCAGCCCTTCCCTGCCGACGCTTTGGCTACCGAGAATTTGGCTACCGAGAAATTGAGGGGAAACGGCCGGTCTTGGCCGGTGGAGCGCTGGTACGCAATCTCGGTTCGCCCGCGACACGAGAAACTGGTAAAGCGCCACTTGGAATGCAAGGGACTGAACTGCTTTCTTCCGGTGTACCGTAGCGTGCGCCGATGGAAAGACCGCCGAAAAGAATTGGACATGGTCCTATTCCATGGCTACGTCTTCGTGTGTATGAATGGCGGCGATCGCTTGAGCGTGCTTCGTGCCCCCGGCGTTCTGCGATTCGTTACTTTTCAAGGGCAGCCAGCCGCACTTCCGGAGTCTGAGCTCCGGGCCCTCAGAACAAGCATGTCCGCAGGTCTGCGGCCCCGGCCTCATCCCTACCTCTGCCGCGGTAGGAAGGTTCGCGTCAAGGGCGGGCCATTGGTCGATGCCGAAGGAATCATGGTCCGCCGCAAAGAGGGTTTTCGCCTGGTGCTATCGATCGATTTGATCATGCGATCGGTGATGCTTGAGATCGATGAAGCCGATGTTGAGGCGCTCTGACGACCACTGGTCACACCGACAAGGGCAGTCTCGCGACGCTGGTCTCGTTTCCGACGCTAGTTTCCGACATTCGTGCAAAGAAAGAATCCTATGTTTGCTCCTCCTAGGTTGCTCAACCCGATAGCGGCGACTCCGCCGTTTTTATTAATCCTTTGCACTGCTCTGGTATTTGCGCAGGACTCGCCGGTTTACAACCGCACGCGGGCGATCGACGAATCGCATTCGCAAGCGGCGCGCCAGGCCGAGCAGGACGTGTCGCTTTCGGCGGAGAAGCTGATTGCTCTTTTGCAGCGAGAAACTGGCTTGTTGCTCGAGGTCAAGAAGCTTCTGGTGCGAAAAGCATATGAGCAGGGCAGGATTCTCGATCCCCAGGATCTAACCGATGAAGCGCTGTTTCGCCTGCTTCGCGAGGACGAGACCATCCGCGTGCTCGCGACTCAGGAGGTGTCGAAGCGTCTCTACATACGAGCGCTGCCCACGCGTGAAGAGCGCGAACGTGAGTCAACGATGCCGATGAACGCCGATGCCCTCAGGATGGCGCAACAGGACAAGCTCCCGAGTGCAGCTGCTGCTCAGGGCCTCAGTCAAGAAGACCGGTATTGGTCGCAGCAGGATCAGCTCAAAGCAATCAGCCCACAAATGGGGCAGCCTCCCTTCACTCCGCCGCCTCCTCAAACTCCGCAGATCGCGCCGCAACCTCCGCCTCAGCCCGATGTCGACAGCCGCCGTGCGGTTGAACAAGCCCAGATGACGGATTCTGACGACTCCGACAACGTGCTGGCTAGTTCAGCTTTGATGGGGCAGATCAGTCCTCAAGAACTGCCCGCGCTGCTGAGCGCCAGCTTAGGACAACAAGCGCCGGGATTGGGCGGCGTTTCCGGACTGCCCAACGCGGCCGGCGCCAACCCGCTCGCGGGTATTCCTTCGCTGCCGCAACTTGCCGGAGGATCGTTAAGCGAAGCCGTGCAGTCAGGTCAGGATCAGAATTCTCCCCGCGAGCGTGCCTCTGTCGAAACGAACCGCAACGCACTTGGGTTGCCCGGGCTTCCTCGACCCGATCACGCCAAACTGCGCCACCGCGTCAACCCCTACGCCGATGTTCCATCTCTCTATGATCTCTACTCGCAATACGGAAGCAGATCGCCCGAACTGGGTCGCTTTGGCAACGACGTTTTTCACAATGGAACCGGCAATTTCGATCAATTGCCCATGGACCTCCCTGTCGGCCCCGACTACGTGATCGGCCCAGGCGATGGAATCAACATTAATCTTTGGGGAGGAGTCTCCGAGCGGCTGCGCCGAGTTGTCGATCGTGAGGGACGGATCGCCTTGCCCGAAGCAGGTGCAGTGCAAGTAGCGGGGCGCAGCCTGGGAGACGTGCAGCGACTTGTGCAAACAAGTCTGCGAAGTGAATTCCGCGACGTACAAGCCGACGTTTCACTGGCGCGCCTACGAACCATTCGTGTTTATGTCGTTGGGGATGTAGAACGCGCCGGCGCCTATGACATCAGCGCGCTTTCTACTCCGCTGAATGCCGTGTTTACCGCGGGCGGAGCTACGTCGCGTGGCTCCATCCGTACCTTGCTCCATTATCGCGGGAGCACGCTGATTCAGGAAGTCGATGTTTACGATCTGCTCCTGCACGGTGTTCGCTCCGACATGATGCGGTTGCAGTCGGGCGACACGGTGCTGGTTCCACCGCTGGGCACGGAAATCACGGTTGAAGGTATGGTTCGCCGGCCTGCGATCTACGAGTTGCACGATGAAAAAAATCTGGCCGAGGTGCTGCAACTCGCCGGAGGCGTGCTCACCTCCGGCACTCTGCGCCACGTCGACGTCGAGCGCGTACAAGCCCACGAAAGCCGCACCATGTTGCGCCTCGATATTCCCGAGAACAATAATCAGGAAAGCGTCAGCAAAGCGTTAGAGGGTTTCGCGGTGCAGGATGGCGACAAGATCAAAATTTCTCCCATCCTGCCTTACGCCGACAAAACCATCTACCTTGAAGGTCACGTTTTTCGGCCAGGTAAGTATGCCTTTCGCGACGGCATGTTGCTGACCGATCTGATCAAGTCATACAACGACCTGCTTCCAGAGCCATCGAAAATTCACGCCGAAATCGTCCGCCTGAATCCGCCCGACTATGCTCCCCAGGTCATCGCCTTTAATCTCGGCGAAGCTTTAAACGCGAGCGATAAGAATAACGTTCAGCCGCTGGCACTGAAGGCGTTCGACACCGTGCGCATCTTCTCGCGCTTCGACTTTGAAGACACTCCCATCGTCACCGTCAGCGGAGAAGTGCGCGATCCCGGCGATCACGTCACCAATGGCGCCACTCGAGTGCGCGATGCTGTCTATCTTGCGGGAGGCTTGACCTCGGACGCTTCGACCGACTCTGTGCAGATATTCCGCCGGACTGGCGACAACAAACTCACGGTATTAAGCGTGGACCTCAAGCGCGCTATGGCAGGCGACGATAAAGATAATCTTGCGCTTGAACCCAAAGACCGCCTGATCATCCACCGCAACCTCTCGAAGGTCGATCCGCCGACTGTGACCATCGCGGGCGAAGTGGGGCGGCCGGGAAAGTATCCGCTCGGGCAGGACATGACCGCCGCACAGTTGGTGCGCACGGCCGGCGGCCTTAAGCGCGGGGCCTATACCGAAAGCGCCGACCTGACGCGCTATGACGTCGAAGGCGCCGTGGGTGTGGTCGGCGAACACGAGACCATCCAGATCGGCCGAGCGATGGAAGGTGAACCAGACACTGACATGCGCTTGCACGACGGTGACGTGCTCACCATTCGCCAAATTGCCGGCTGGCGGGACGTTGGCGCTTCGATCACGGTGACGGGCGAAGTCATGCATCCGGGGACCTACGGGATCGAAGAAGGTGAACGATTAAGTTCCATTATCGAGCGCGCAGGAGGACTGCGAAGCGACGCGTATCCTTACGGCGCCATTTTCGAGCGCGTGCAAGTTCGTGAACTCGCCGAGCGCAACCGCACCGATCTGTTACGCAGCGTTCAGGAAGAAGGCCCTGCCCTGAAAGCCGCGCCAGAAACCGATCCTGACCAGCGAGCCGCCAAAGAAGCTGCGCTCATGCAATGGCAATCTACGCTGCAGCGGTTGGAGAATACGCCGCCGGAGGGGCGGATGGTGATCCACATTTCCAAGGACATGAAGCGCTGGCGCAACACATCGAATGACATTAACGTGCGCGCCGGAGACTCAATTCATATTCCGAAAATTCCGAATTCCGTTATCGTCGATGGCGCGGTTTATAACTCAACCGCCGTCGCTTATAAGCCCGGCAAATCTGCCGGCTGGTATTTGCACCAGGCTGGCGGCCCCAATAATGTCGCGAATAAGAAGAACATATTCGTGATACGAGCGGATGGCTCGGTTGTGGGCGGCGCGGGAGGGATGTTCACCGGCGGAGTAGAAACTGCGGAAATGCGGCCGGGCGACATGGTCATGGTGCCCGAGAAAACCTTCAGCGCAAATACGCGGTGGAAGGACATTCTGGAAGGATCGCAGGTCGCGTATGGGGTCGGCATCGCAATCCAGGTGGCGCGATCGTTCTAGGCAGAACCATGCCAGGCCGAACCATGTTATGCCGAACCATGAGGTTCTGGAATTTCGCAGTTGTGTTTGGGTTGCTTTTAGCGGATTCACAATCCCACGCTCAGAGGGATGCGCCGCCGCCCTCAATGGGACTAGCTGCACAACCAACATCATCCTCTAGTAACGACAAGCCGGGATTCTTGCCTGCCGGAGAGGATCCGGAAAATCGCCTTATTTCTCCCTTCTTGAAACACATGGCATTCGATCAAAAACAGTTTTGGACCGCACCGTTTCATCTGCACCGGGAAGATGCCAAGTTGCTTCTTCCGTTTGCGGCATTTACGGGAGCGCTGCTTGCAGGCGACAGCTGGATCTCGCGCCAGGTTCCGGCTTCGCAAGTGCATCGAAGCGTGACTACCTCGGATTACCTCACCTACTCTCTCATCGGCGCCGCAGGCGCTTCTTATCTCTGGGGACATTTCGTCCACAACGATCGCCTGCGCGAAACCGGATTTCTTGCCGGTGAGGCAGCGTTCAACAGTGTAGCGACCGCGTATCTCTTGAAAGCCGTGACGCAGCGTCCAAGGCCGTTCCAAGACAACGGAAGCGGAACCTTCTTTCAGGGAGGATCCTCATTCCCCTCCGAGCACTCCGCCATTGCGTGGTCGGTCGCGAGCGTAGTGGCGCACGAATATCCGGGAAGGCTGACGCAGTTGGCTGCCTACGGCCTGGCCTCCGCCGTTACCGTAACGCGGGTCACCGGCAAGCAACACTTCGCTTCCGACGCCGTAATCGGCAGCGCTCTGGGATGGTATTTCGCGCGCCAAATCTATCGCGCCCATCACGACCCTGAGCTGGGCGGCGCGGGATGGGGCAATTTCGATACCGGTTCCGAGGTTGGCGAAAAGATCCGCAATCCCGAGAATATGGGATCGCCCTATGTGCCCATCGATAGCTGGGTCTATCCAGCTTTCAACCGCCTTATCGCACTCGGCGCGGTGCAATCCGCGGATGTTGGCATTCGCCCGTGGACAAGAATGGAGTGTGCGCGACTGCTCGAAGAAGCTCGCGAGCAACTGGGAGACGATGGCAATGCGGACAGCGAAGCGGAGAAAACCTATCACGCGCTAGCCGAGGAGTTCGCCGACGAAATTCACGGCCAGAACGGAGAGGAGAACCTCGGCATGCATCTCGAATCCGTTTACACGCGCCTGATGGGAATTTCCGGAAATCCTCTCCGCGACGGCTACCACTTCGGCGAGACGATCACCAATGATTACGGGAGGCCTTACGGCACGGGCTTGAACAACGTAACCGGAATGAGCGGCTACGCTGACACAGGCCCATTTTTCTATTACTTCCGCGGTGAGTACCAACATGCTCCAGGGACGCCTTCCGATTCTCCCAACACCTTGCAGGCCATCGCCAACGCCGACCTTACTCTTCCTGTCCCCAATGCGATTCCCCACTACGATCGTTTTCGAATTGTCGAAGGAGCAGTCGGTTTCAACTTCCACAATCTCCAGATGTCTATCGGCAAACAAGGTTGGTGGCTCGGGCCGGGCGATTCGGGTCCGCTGCTCTTGAGCAACAATGCGGAATCATTTCTCATGCTGAAGCTGGATAACATCTCTCCCTATCGAGTCCCGCTGCTCTCCGACGTCTTGGGGCCTATCCGCACTGAGTATTTTCTAGGCCAGCTATCGGGCACGGAGTTCGAATTGAACGGAACGACTCTGCTTGGCCCGGGAAATATCAGACCGCAGCCATTCCTCGATGGGTTCAAGATCAGCTTCAAGCCCACGGCGAATCTGGAGATCGGAATGGGCGCGACGGCGATGTTTGCCGGTCCCGGCCTGCCTTTCACCTTGCCCAACTTCATCAAGACTTTTTACGCGCATACGAATGAAGGCCCGACCGTCACTGGCAACAACCCCGCCAAGCGCGCTTCGGCCGCGGACGCCAGCTACCGCGTGCCGCATCTGCGCGACTGGCTAACATTCTATTGCGATTCGTTGGCGGTCGATGAAGTGTCTCCTATCGGTTCGTCGCGGCCTGTGTTGAATCCGGGAATTTACATGCCGCAACTGCCGAAGCTTCACAAGTTCCAACTTCGCGCAGAAGGGATCCACGAACCCCTGTACAGCGGCTTTGCGCCCGGCTTCGTCTATTACGGCCTGCGCCGGTATCGCTCGGGTTATACGAATGACAGCCAGCTTCTGGGGAACTGGATCGGCCGGGCCGGTCGAGGCGGGCAAGCGTGGCTGACGTACTCCTCTTCGCCGCGCGACATATTTCAGCTGGGATATCGTGTGCAGGAAGTCTCGACGCGTTTCATCGGCGGCGGCCGCTCCGTCGATTATTCCGCGCGTGCGGAGAAAATGGTCACCCGAGAATTTGGGGTGAGTGGCTTCCTGCAATACGAACAATGGAATTTCCCGCTTCTGATGCCGGGGCGGCAAACCGATTTCACAACTTCTTTTCAACTGACCTTCTACCCAAGCCGGCAGAGCGGCAAGCAAAAATGAGAATCCCTGCACGTCTCGGCAGAAACGCAAACGCAATCACCATAGCGCCAAAGAATTGACATGGCCTCCTCCCTCGGTCTGAAAGGTTCACCGGCAGCACGCTCCACTCCGGCGGCGGCGCTCACACTGGTTAGGCCAGCCACGCGGCGCTCTGCTACACGCTTCCAGAGCTTTCTCACGGCCCTCGAGGCGTTTGGGGATTTCGTGTCCGTGATTGCCGCCGTCATGGGCAGCTACGCCGCCTATCACTTCCTTGGGTTGGGTCGGCAGATTCACTATCCCCGCTCCGCCGTTTTCGGCGTCTCCGCAACCTTCGCAGCCGTAATCGTCCTCATGCTTGACCGCGTCGGCGCCTATTCCCGAGGAACGAGCTTCCTGCGCGTTCGCGAAACCGAGCACGTCCTGCGCGTCTCCGTGCAGGCTCTCGGATTCATCCTGGGTGTAAGTTTCTTCACCAGCTTCTTGTTCTCGCGCTGGCTTTTGATCATCGCTTTCGTGCTAGTGCCCTTGTTCCTCTTTTTTCAAAAACATCTGGTCTACGCGTTGGTCCAACACCTGCACGCCAAGGGCTATGGCATCGAACGCGTTCTGATCTACGGCTCCGGATCCACAGGACGCCGCGTCTATTCCGTCTTAACCCGTTCTCCGAGACTTGGGCTCGAGCCGGTCGCGCTCGTCGACGACAATTCCTCTAAAGCCGGCTCCGCCATTGCGGAATTGGGTTACGAGAATCGCCGTTTCGCTTCCGTAACGCGGGGCCCGCTGACGCGGAGTTTGGTCACGGAGTGCGCTGCCGACGTCGTCGTGATCGCCATTCCTTCACTGGAACACGATAAATTCCAGCAGGCGATCGAAGAGGCGCTCGCGGCCAACGCGCGAGTCTCCTTCGTCCCCAGCCATTTTCGTCACTCCGATCCGAGCGTCGGTTTTCAGGATCTCGACGGCGTCCTGCTGGCATCCTTCACTCGCAACCCAAGACGCTTGGCTTACGAGTGGACCAAGCGCGTCGTCGACTTTGGCGGCGCAGCGCTTCTTTTCGTCGTTGGCTTGCCACTCTTCCTGTTGCTCGCCATTCTGATCAAACTCGATTCGAGAGGCCCTGCGTTGTTCTGCCAGGAGCGCATTGGCCTCGAGGGCCGGCGCTTCCGCATGTTCAAGTTCCGCACCATGAACGCTAGCGCGTCCGCCTACGCCTATTCTCCGAAAGAACCGAACGATCAGCGCATCACCCGTCTCGGCCGCTTTCTCCGCCGCACCAGCCTCGATGAGCTTCCTCAATTACTGAACGTGCTCGTCGGGAATATGTCGCTCGTTGGGCCTCGGCCCGAGATGCCCTTCATCGTCGCGACCTACAACGAACACCATTCTCAGCGGCTTCAAGTCAAACCAGGAATTACAGGGCTCTGGCAACTCAGCGGCGATCGCAACTACCTCATCCACGAAAACATCGAGTATGACTTTTACTACATCCAGCACAGAAATTTGTTTATGGATTTGGCGATTCTTCTGCACACCACCATCTTCGCCATGCGTGGTATTTGATTCGAGCGTCAGGAAGCAGCGGTTGATGAACATCCGACAAACTACATAACCCAATGGCAGAAAGACTCAGGAAAGAATCAGCGGTCCACGAGTTCGAACTGGTCCCCGAGGTTGAGTTCCGGTCGCCTTCGGCAGCTGCCGAGTCGAACCCGGATCAGTCCGGTCGCGATACGTTCGCAAAGCTCCAGTTGCTCTGGGATCATCGTCGCTGGCTCGCCCGTGTTGCCGCGTGGGCGATTGCAGTCAGCACCGTCGTCGCCTTCCTCATTCCGAATATCTACGAGTCCACCGTCCGCATCATGCCCCCGGACTCCATGAACAGCACGGGAACGATGCTGGCGAGCCTGGCGGGGAAAACCTCTCCAGAGCTTGCGGCCATGGCCGGAAAATTTCTCGGAATGAAGGATTCGGGAGCGCTATACGTTGATTTGTTCCGTAGCCGCACTGTCGAGGACAAAGTGGTCGACAGGTTGAGCCTGCAAAGAGTTT
>Ga0210395_10004639_pt1 | contig 10549 bp, 14 predicted proteins | sample IncBWH4OmetaG_FD_150861 | JGI IMG/M metagenome (GOLD analysis project Ga0210395, IMG submission 150861) | Forest soil microbial communities from Barre Woods Harvard Forest LTER site, Petersham, Massachusetts, United States - Inc-BW-H-4-O ...
TTGAGCCTTATGAGGGTGCTCTGCGCCAGCGTAAATCTTAAGTTTCTTGATAATCTGACGGTTCAGCTTGTTCTTAGGCAACATGCCTTTGACTGCAGCTTCTAGAATGCGTTCAGGGTGCTTTTTAAGCAAGTCCTTTGCCACAACTTCTTTATAGCCACCCATCCAACCTGTGTAACGATCGTAGATCTTGTCAGCCCACTTGTTACCCGTGAAAACCACGTGCTCAGCGTTGATGACTACTACATAGTCCCCAGTATCAGTGTGAGGGGTATATTCAGCTTTATCTTTACCGCGAATCATATCTGCAATCTGGGTTGCCAAACGGCCAACGGTCTTGCCTTTAGCATCAATAAGCTTCCAGCGAGGGTTGCGAGCTTCTTTTTTCATCAAAAAAGCTTTATTCATATCCATATGAGTAACCTTTTATTCTTTTGTATGCTGTATAAAAGACAAATTTTTATCGTTTGTTCTTCGCTACTCTCAACCCTAAGGACGAACGGAATTCGGAAAAAACCTTGGTGCGAATAGAAAGAACGGAATCTCTATAACTGTAAAGTAAAAGAGCCGTTTGGTCAAACAAAACCTTCTGGTAAAACCTTTTTCATGCTATCATATTCGACCAGTATCGCCCTTTAACCTTTTTTCTAAGGAACTTATGCAGAATACCATCGCATCAGTCGTCCCTCCCATTTTAGTACTGGTCACCGCGTGCATCACGAGAAAACTCAACCCTTCCCTTATCGCTGGCCTCGTATCTGCTGCGTTCATCGCCGCTGACGCTTCCCCATTCGGCACCATTGCTCTTTTGCTCAAACGATTCACGGAAAAAATTCTCGATATTGATACCTTTTACTCATTCGGTTTCTTAATTGCCATCGGCAGCCTCATTGGCTTGATTGCCCATACAGGCGGCGTCCAAGCGCTTGCTCAAACGATCGCCCCTCGACTGAAACGAAAGTCTTCAGCTGAACGCTATTCATTCTTCCTATCCATGCTTCTTTTTATCGACGATTATCTGAGCAATCTGACGGTCGGCACCGTCATGCGCCCGCTCACTGATCACGTCGGTATTCCCCGTGCAAAGCTCGCCTATTTAGTGCATTCTCTTTCGGGGCCACTCGTTATCATGGTTCCCGTCTCAAGTTGGGTTGCAATGATCACGAGCAATTTGCATTATGCAGGCGTCGGCCAGGAAGCCCAGAGTTACGTAAAAATCTATGCAAATCCCTTCTTTGTCTATCTGAATGCAATTCCCTTCATCTTTTACTCCATCATCTTGATCGCATCGATTTATTTCATCATTCACTATCACATCTCATATGGCCCAATGCGCGTGCATGAACATATCGCTACAAAAACCGGCAATCTTCTGGGCGGCAAATCTGAACCTATCGCAACGCTTCCGGTTGACCACACGATAAAGGGTTCGCTCTTTGATCTCATATTCCCACTCGCGAGCCTTATTGTGAGCGTTATTGTCGGCATTTTATATCGCGGAAATTGCTATCTTTTTGGCGGCACAAACACCATTTTGCAAGCATTACAGCAAAACAATAATCCTTTTGCGGTCCTCTTTTTTGCCAGCATCATCAGCTTGGCACTCAGTTTTGCAAGCGCTCTCCTGCGCAAACGCATGACCGTCACGCATATCCCACTCTTTATCAAAGATGGATTTATGCTCATGATTCAAGCAATTATTATGATCACTCTCGCATCGGTTCTTGGTGCAATGCTCAAGGATGATCTGCATACCGGCGAATATTTGGCGCGCACTTTACTGCAAAGTATGAGTATCTCTCTGCTGCCATTTGCATTCTTCATGGTATCTCTCACCGCCGCAATTATGACCGGCACCTCATGGGGAACGATCGCACTTATGCTGCCTATTGCAATCCCGATGTTGATTGCGACAACCGCATTACCAATACCGCTCGTACCTGCTGATATTCCACTCTTATATCCCGTTATTGGCGCCATATTTTCCGGCGCTGTGTGCGGCGATCACGTATCGCCTATTTCCGAAACTACCATTATGGCCGCAACAAGCACTACCTCGTATCCACTCGATCACGCCTATACGCAAATTTTTTATGCACTGCCCGCAATCATATGTTCCGGCATTGCATTCTTGATTTCGGGGCAATTAGCGCACTATTCCCTTGCAATGAATGCTGCCATTTCAATCGGTATTGGATTAGCGCTCTGCATTATCTTGTTGAGTGCTTTACACCTATGGTATAAAAAACATCGCCCTCTTAATTGATTCATGCCCTACAAAATACGGACTATTATGAAAACATGGTATACCATTGCTCTCGCTCTATGCATATACACCCCAACAATGCACGCAAATTATGATGATTACACTAAGGGTACAATGCTCGGTGCAATGCTGATGGGTTCTTGTGTGCTCTTTACAACCGGGATGGCATCTCTATACAATACACATGATCTCAATCATCAAGCAGCTAATTCCGTTGAGCAAAAAAACGTAACGAGTCTGCGTAAAGCAGCAGATCTTAGCTTTTCTAAGGGCATCAATGCTATCGCCATAGGGACTGCTCTGGGTATCGCGGCCGGCATTGGGCTCTCTAGCAATGTATTAACACCCAACTCTGAACCTTCTAAATCCTGAGGTCTCCTCATGAAACTATTAAAAATCACCGCACTCGCGCTTTTATTGCATATTCCAACCATCCAAGCGCTCGATGACTGTCAAAGAACGATTGCCGGCAATACTATACTTACAACGATGCTTGCTGGAGCTGGTGGTTATTGGGTAGCTAAGATAGCCGATTGGGATGAGCCTACCAGCACGCGAATAAAACAGACAGTAGCGGTAACAATACCTCTGGCCGCCGTAATAGCATGCTTCGCCTACGTAACAATGGAATATGATTGCAATCCAAATTCATTACTATCCAATCACAATCAATAGGAAAATTTTATGAAATTACTTCACATCATTGCTCTCTTAACGCTCTTATTGAATAGCTCTATGATGCACTCAGATACTGGTCTTTGCTTAATATCTTGGGGGCTGGGCCCTCTACTGATTAAAGGAGGTGTTCGTAGTCTTCAAAAAGCTAATAATGCGGCAATCGCTCATGAAAAATGTGAAACAGTTGCTAGCAGCGCAGAAGAGGTTGAAACTACTGGTCAAGAACGGTTACACCATGCGATATCCGATAAGACATACGTGCCATTAAAAATAATAAAAGGATGTGTAGGTATCGTGGTAGGCACAGGAATGTGTATGTTTGCGCTCTACACAGCAACACAAGAATAATGAAAGGCTTCATACATGAAATTATTTAAAATCATCGCGCTCATACTCTGCCTGAACGTTCCTATGGCGCATGCAAACGATGATACTTCATCGTGCATGAGCAGTCTCAAGATGTTGACGGTATCTGCAAGTGTCACAGGTGTGGCAGCTACACAAGTATATAACGATTACCATAAACATCGAAGAGTTGATCCCTCTGCGGTTCTATGGCTGGCTACTTTCGCTGGTTTCACTATATTAACTGCCGGGTGCACCTACCAGAACTGCGGACAAAACAATTGCACATTAAACAAATAACCTCCTCTGCAGAAGGGCTTCTTCCATGAAATTATTTAAAATCACTGCACTCGCACTTTGCTTGAACATGCCTATGGCGCATGCGGGTTGCGAAATGTCTACAGGCATTACTACCCCTGCTCAAGTAGCTGGTGCTACTACCGTTATTGCTGCAACTGGGTATAGTGTATTCAAAGTATACCAGTATTATCCAACCGAAAACACAACACCATCATTATCTCGCCTCTTGATTCTCTTTGGTTCACTATTAGCCATCGATGGAGCTTCTGATATAGCCCTTAATACCTTACACTGTCCAGCAATATTGGAAGATTATAATGTAAAACCAGCTGTCGTGACAGCCGTTGGATTGGGACTCATAGCTACCGGCAAGTATTTAGAAAATAAGTAACATTCTCAGTATTCAATTTCTTGTTACACTAAATCGGTAAACAAACATTAATCATCACTTTCTTGAAGGACTTCATCCATGAAATTATTTCAAATTTCTGCGCTTGCACTTTGCTTGAGCATTCCTATGGCTCATGCAAATGATGATGCTTCATCGTGCTTAGGCAGATTCGCGCTGTTGACGACATTTGCAGCTGCTACTGGTGCGGCAGCTACACAAGTGTATAACGATTTCCATAGACTTTCGAGGGAAGATCGAATAGCTAGACCCTCTTTGGTTATAGTGATGGCTACTTGCACTGCAATAGCTGCCGAGGCCTTAAACGTATGCATAACCAGCAATTGCACATCGAATAAATAATCCTCGCAATGTATTCAATTAAAAAGGCTTCTTCATCCGAAGCCTTCTTAATTCTCAATTTTTTGTTACACTTCTTACGTTAAAAAACATTCAACATCATGCTCTTGAAGGGCTTCATACATGAAATTATTTAAAATCATCGCACTCGCACTTTTATTACACATTCCTATGGCTCACGCAAACGACCACCGAAGTTGGTTACGCGTATTTGCAGAGTTCGGCATTACTACATCTGGTATTGTTGCAGGCACAGCAGCCATACTCAAATATGAAGAATATGTCGCGCCCCGCAAAGAAACCTCTCCCAAAGAAGAATGGCTAGCATTCCTTGGACGGCAACCACTCGACAAGGGTGGACTATCACTCCCACATCTAGTGCTTGCTGCTGTTGTAGTAGGTAAAGCGACCGAAATAGCTACGGACGCTGCAGAATCTGCCCTTGATGCACTCAATATATAATAAAAGGACACTCATGAAATCACTCAGAATCATCGCGCTCGCACTCTTATTACAAGTCCCACTATCACAGGCTGGTTGTGATGGATATGAAGATACGCGATTTGGAAGAAACTTCACTCCCTACATTACCTTGATTGTTTTCGGCTCAGGTTTTGCTGCCGCAGGAATGAGGCAAATTTCTAAGGCAGCAAATACATTATGGAATGACTCTTATGGCACGCAGCCTTTAATGCATAATGATGCAGCTCTGCGAGTCGCTGCTAGCAGATCTGCTATTAACAATGGCCTTATAGCAGTAGGATGCGGCACGGCCCTTACTTTAATGAGTTTTTCATTCCTCGTGGCCGGTGAAGCAAACGCACGCTCAAATTGCTGCAACGCACTGCCATCAAATAGCACTTGTGAGTGGAATAAATAAAAATCACAGAATACCGAAATTTCTTATATCGAAAGAAACAACCATGAAATTATTACAAATCGCTGCACTCGTACTCTGCCTGAACGTTCCCATGGCTCATGCAAACGATGAAATGGCTACAAGCTGTACTTATGGTCAAATGGCTAGTGCTACTGCCGTTATTGCCGCAGTTACGTATGGTTCTTTCCACGCAGCCCTCAATTGTTTCATGCGACCCTCATTATCTCGCGGATTAATATGGGCTGGCTCAACATTAGCCATAACAGGAACCTCTCAAGCAGCTATTAATACCTTAGAATGTCCAACAACGTGGGTACATACCACTTTTCCAGGTGATAATGCATCATCTGCTCTCGCGACAATCGCTGGTTTGGGACTCATCGGTGCTGGCAACTATTTAGAACGTAAGTAACACTTTCGGCATTACATTAAAAAGGCTCCTTTTTCGGGAGCCTTTTCTTTTACAACGTCTTTTTAACGAGCGATTCAATTTCTTTGATGCTCTTTGGAATATCTTCGCTCAAGCAGACTGCGCCATCTTTAACGATCCAATAATCATCTTCGATGCGAATGCCCACGCGTTCTTGTGGAATGTAAACGCCCGGTTCGATGGTGATCACGTCACCTTCTTGCAGCGGTTTTGAACCATCGCCCACATCATGCACATCAATGCCTAAGAAATGGCCGATGCCATGCGGCATGTATTGATCGTAGTCGCCTTTATCTTTCAAGAATTTTTTCGCCAAATGATTGAGCGATTGATCAGGCTTTTCTTTGTTGGAAATCCACATGCCCGGCTTTGCGATTGAGGCAATATATTCCTGCGTTTCAAGCACGATGGTATAAAGCTCTTTCTGGCGTGGCGTGAATTTGCCCGAAACTGGATAGGTGCGCGTAATATCAGCGCAATAGTAATCATATTCTGCACCGCAATCGACGACCACTAAATCGCCATCGATGAGCGTGTCACGATTGAGATTATAGTGCAATATGGTTGCATTTTTGCCGGTTGCCACGATTGAAGGGAATGTCGTGCGTGAAGCTGAGCCAGTAATAATATATTCAAGCCCTGCCTGCACTTCAGATTCGCGTACGCCATCTGCAATGGCATGTGCCGCAGCTTCTTGCGCTAACGCAGTAATTTCAATGGCTTTATAGAGATATTCGATTTCTTGCTGGCTCTTGATGCGCCGCATATGCGCAATGATTGGCAATATATCGACAATGGAATCGGTAATACCTGGTGCAAATTCTTCTAAGCGTTTGAGCAATAAGCGCTGTTCGACGCAGCTGCGTTGATCATTTGGCGCTAAGGTAAAGATCGAACCACCGCGACTACGCACTCCTGAAAGTGCCGCTAACAAATGTTCGTATTCTGCTTGAGGGAAAAAGGGATGGAATGAATAACTCACGCATTGCGCGCCAAGAGGTTTTACAAAATCAACGCCAAGTTCCTGCGCATTTTCTTGCGTCAAAGGAATTGGTTCCATGACCCATTGCGCACGCGTTTCGCCGCAGTTGGGAATGTAGAGCGTCGTCTTGCCGTCCAAATCAACAAAGAGCACAACGCCTGGTTCGGCAATACCGCTCAAATAGAAGAAGGAGCTTTCTTGGCGAAATGGTGCGCCATCATGCTCAAATCCAGCAAAGAGGACCAATGCGCCTTGTTTGCTTGGATATTCGCTGGCAATGCGTTCTAGTAATACACTTCTGCGATTTCTATATATTTCTGAAGTCATAACTTAATCTTTCATTCACTTAAAATGGCCGACGATCTGAAAGCGCCTTATACACCGTAACGCGATCCATATATTCCAACGATGAGCCAACGGGTACGCCACGCGCCAAGCACGTGATAGGAACCTGCAGATGTTTGATTTTACTTGCGATAAATGAGGCAGTAGCTTCGCCTTCCGGCGTATTATTCGTTGCAAGAATTACTTCTTTAACGATCCCGGATTGTACCCGCACTATTAATTGATCTAAGGTTAAATCTTCGGGATTAATGCCTTCAAGTGGTGATATAGCGCCACCTAAAATATGATAGGCGCCGTGATAGCCGCCTGTTTTTTCAATTGCGAGAAATTCTTGCCACGTTTCTACCACGCAGACTATTGATTGATCCCGCTTTGGTGAAGTGCATAACGTACAGGGATGTCCCTTTTCCTGCCATGCTGCGCAAATCTCACACTGCGTTATTTTTGCCTTCGCATCACGCAATGCCGCACAAAACTGTTCAATCTTCTTTTCATCCATATGCATGAAATGGTCGGCAATTTTATAGATGTTTTTCGATGCTAAATACGGCACCTGCTGCAGCGTTTTAATAAGCTGGGCAAGCGTTGGAACATTATGAACCATGTATTATGACACCCTTTTTTGAATAGCTGCTTGCAATAAGCCGAGCAATGCACTGGTGAAGATATAAAGCGAAAGGCCTGCGGAGAAGTTGATAGAAACTGCTGCAATCACAAGCGCAACTGCCATCGCTGGCATGCGCCCTTGTTTTTCAAGCGTTAAGGCTTGCGTTACCATGCAAAGCACGATACAAACCGGCAAGATGAAATAGGGATCGCGCGCTGATAGATCAGGGATCCATAAGAATGGCGCTTTATAAAGATCCAATGAACTGCCTAGAATCGGATTTAACGCAAAGAATATCGGCAACTGAATGAGCATCGGTAAGCAACCGCCCAGTCCTGGCAATCCATATTTTTCGATCAACGCTGCTTGTTCTTTTTGCAGCGTCTCTTTGTCGTCTTTATATTTCTTCTTTATGTAATCCATTTTGCGCTGGAATTCAGCATGTTCTTTTGCTTTTTTATCGCCCTTGATCGTGAACGGCAGCAAAACTAACTTGAGCAATGCAGTTACTGCAATAATAACCAAGCCATAATTGCGTAAATAGTTATGTAAGAATTTCATGAGTTTTAAAAGTGCTTGAGAGATAGGCGTTAACCAACCAGCATAATCAAGCGTCTTTTCAAGGCGTGGATCAACGAGTCGCATAGCCTCTTCAGTTTTAGGCCCAAAGTAGAATGAAAGATGCCAGGTAGTTTCTTCGCTCACGGCCGGACCTTCGATAAAGGTTGTTATGTGTTCGCTGCCCACTTGATTGAAGTATCCGCGTTCTGCAAAATCTTCTTCATCTTTAACCATCGCATGCACGAAATATTTATCGGCGGTGCCAAGCAAGCTCGGTTCAAACCAGCCTGCGCCTTCCAATTTCTTTAAGTTTTTTTCAACCGTTACCGCGCCATGTTCATTGGTCATAATTGCGGCATATTTATCCTGTTCTTCAATCGCTTTGATGAAAGGAGATGGGAATATCACACGCGGCTCTACAGCGCCCTTTTTAGGATGGACTTTCAGCGCAAGATCAATGCGATAGATCTTTTTATAAATCGTAAATGTTTTTACGATCGAAACATTATGCGTATCAGCCTTGTATTCAACGATTACGCGATCTTCAAGCTCGCGGGGGGCATGCATCGAATAGAAGAATGGTGTGTGCTCGTTCAATCCAACCAAGAAGCAGCGTTGTTCGCGCTCGGTCTGCGCATGTGGGGTTATCGTTTCTAGCTCAATGTGCTTACCATCTTGGTCTCGCTTGAAGACGAGGCTCTCAAGCGTCCCACCATCAGTTGAGAAGGTGTAATTTGCTAAATCAGTTTTTACCGTATAAAGCTCGGCCTGCGCGGTGTGTTTGGCATCAATAAAATTGATTTCATAATTGAGAGGCTTGAGTTCACGTTTGTGTTGAGGTGCCTGAAACTTCTGCCCAGACGCACTTTCTTCCTGCAATTGGAACGGTTTACGCCCCCAGAAAAAATAGTCAATGGACCATGTGGTGATAAGTGCCATAATTACTACAAACAAAAAATCTTTGATATTCATGAAGATATACCTTAAAACATCTTACAAAATTTAAACTAACTATTGCGAAAAGCATCGATATTTATTACCGTTAGAATCCACTAGATTCATTTCCGGATAACAATCCTTATGATATCAGGGAAAATTATATTACGCCAGTGGTAAAGATGTGCTATACTAACGCACATTAAATTCAATAAAAAGGATTTTGTATGAAAATGCAACGAAAACAGTTCCGTATCGGAGATCTTGCAAAACAACTTAACGTTGAACGCTTTGTCATCCGTTTTTGGGAAAAAGAATTCAACCTCAAGGGGACGCGTTCAAAAGGCGGCCAACGCTTTTATGAAGGCAAAGATCTTGCCACTTTCGAGTACATTAAAGACCTGCTCTATAAGCAAGGTTTTACCATCGCAGGTGCAAAACAAAAACTAACCGCTACACCAAAAAAGGATATTATCGCATCAAAACGGACAACTCTGCCTGAAACTATGCCACTTGCGGGCGATGTGAGAAAGCAGCTCCTTGATATCCGAGCACAACTGGTAAGGCTTCACAAGCTCCTATAACTACTATCATAATCGGGGGATAATTCCGTGTATCGCAAAAAAGCACATATACATTTTGTCGGCATCGGTGGCATTGGCATGAGTGGCATCGCAACCATATTGCGTCAGCAAGGATATACCATTTCCGGGTGTGATCTTGATATTCATCAAAAGAGCGCACAGCTCCTACACGAATTAGGCTGCACACTCCATGAAGGCAATAACACTCCCGCCTGCCATGATCCCTCGATTGAAATTCTGGTCTACTCTTCCGCGGTCCGCGCTCATAACGAAGAAATTATTGCCGCACAGCGCCGTGGAATCCCAACCATTCCCCGTGCTTTGATGCTTGCGGAACTCATGCGTACCAAATACAGCATCGCCATTGCGGGTGCCCATGGAAAAACAACGACCACCTCGCTCGTTTCACAAATTCTGATCGAAGCAGGTTTGAATCCCACCGTCATCATCGGCGGCCATTTAAAAAATATTTCCTCCAATGCACGGTTCGGCGCGGGAGAATTCCTCGTTGCCGAAGCGGATGAAAGCGATCGCTCGCTGCTGAATTTGCATGCAACGCTCGCAATCGTCACCAACATCGATCTTGAACATCTTGATGTCTACAAAGATATCGATGATATCAAACAAACGTTCTTACAATTCTTGAACAATCTCCCTTTTTACGGCAAAGCGATTTTATGCATCGATGATGCCAACATTCGCTCATTGTTGCCCCTTTCACATTTGAAAATCATCAAGTATGGCATCGATCATGAAGCAGACGTTATGGCCAAAGACATTACGCTCGCACCCGATCATTCTCGCTTTACGCTTATGGTGCATGGCAATCAAATCGGCGAAATTCACATCAACTTGCCTGGGCGGCATAATGTCCTGAACGCACTCGG
>Ga0210395_10004640_pt1 | contig 10548 bp, 9 predicted proteins | sample IncBWH4OmetaG_FD_150861 | JGI IMG/M metagenome (GOLD analysis project Ga0210395, IMG submission 150861) | Forest soil microbial communities from Barre Woods Harvard Forest LTER site, Petersham, Massachusetts, United States - Inc-BW-H-4-O ...
CCGAACGTGGCGACCTTGCCGGTCTTGGTCATGCCCGCGGCCAGGTAACCGCCGAGGAAGCCGTCCTGCACGGTGTTGAACACCAGCTGGTCGATGTTGGTGTCCTTTTTGCCGGTGATGCAGGCCGACGCGTACGAGCAGTCGACGATCGCGAAGGGCTGGCTCGGGTGCGCCGAGGCCGCGCTTTCCGTCGCGGCGCCCATCAGGAAGCCGACGGTGACGATGATCCCGCACTTCTCGCCGAGGAACGTGTTGATGTTCGGCACGTAGTCGCTCTGCGTCGTGGACTGCAGGTACTTCACCGTGATGTTCGGGTTGGCGGCGGCCGCCTCTTGCATGCCCTGCCAGGCCGACGCGTTGAACGACCGGTCGTTGATGCCGCCGGTGTCCGTGACCATGCAGCCGAGGAACTTACCCGTCGTCGACGCGCTGCTGGTCGAAGTCGAAGTCGCGGCAGGTGCCGACGTGGTCGCTGAGCTTGTCGCCGCCGGGGGCGTTGTTGTGCTGCTGCCACAGGCTGCGATCAGCAGGGTGGTCACTGCTGCCGCTGCCGTGCCTATCAATGCGGTATGTCTCACCGTCATCCTCCACTGGACCAGGTTGTGCCGGTGCCCAGGCGTCACGGGGCTACCCCCGAAGCCCAGACTGCCCGAAGATTAGTTCCCGGTTGCGGTTCCTGGGAAGGGGCTTAAGGGCAACTGCCGCCGCCTCGTTGCGGAATCGCGACCCTAAGACGTCGTTTTGATGGCGTACAGCCTAATCCCGGGCGTATCACACGTAACACGGCGGGGTTGGTACCTTCGTTCAGGCCTTCGTGCAGGGCCGTGCCGGGGAACTCGAGCACGACGGTCAGGCCGCCGCCCGGACTGTCCTCCAGCCGTATCGTCCCACCGTTGGAGGTAACCAGCCGCTGCACGATGGCCAGGCCAAGACCGGTGCCGGACGCGCTGCCGCTGGAGAACCGCAAGAACGCGCGGGACCGCTCTTGCGGCGTCATTCCCGGACCGTCGTCCGCGACGGTTATCACCGTCGTGCCCTTGGCCGAGCCAGCCACTGACACGGTGACGGTGCCCCCTTCGTCGCTGATCGCCTCGATCGCGTTGTCGAGCAGGTTGTCCATGATCTGTTCCAGGTGCCCCGCGCCGAGCGCGAGCCGCGGGCGGCTGTCCTTGCCGTTCCCGTTTTCTGTCCCGTCCAGCACGAGCTTGACGCCGTGACCGTCGGCCACCGGCTGCCAGGCCGCGACCCGGTCCGTTACCGCCGTCACGACGTCGATGTTCTGCAGCTGTTCCGTCAGGCTCTCTGCCCGCGCGGTGGCGAGCAGCCCGTCGACCAGCCTGGACAGCCGCGCGATCTCCAGTTGCGCCCCGGCGAGCTCGTCGGCGGCGGTCGGCCCTGAATCCGCGGCGAGCAGGTCCAGGCGCAGCCGCAGCGCGGTCAGCGGGGTCCGCAGCTGGTGCGAAACGTCGGCGAGCATGGCCCGGTTGCCGTGCACGAGGGTCTCCAGGCGCCCGGCCATCATGTTGAAGGTGGCCGCCATCCGGCGCAACTCGGGCGGGCCGGACCTGGTGCGGGCGCGCACCGACAGCTCGCCGTCGGCGATCTGCCGTGCCGCGGTGTCCAGCCTGGCCAGCGGTCGGCTCACCCAGCGGGCGAAGTAGATCGCGATCAGCACGGCGGCGATCATCGCGACGCCGCTGAGCAGGGCCACGTACAGCCACAGCTCCTCGATGCTCTGGTTCAGCTTGACGGTTGGCCGCTCGAGCACGACGGTGCCGATCGGCGTGCTGAACTTACCGTCGTTCCAGACCGTCTCGACGACGATCACACGGTCCTTAGTCAGCTCGCTGGTGGGGTCGCCGCGCTCGAGCGCCTCCGCTTCGAGCTGTGTCCAGGATTCGCGCGGCACGCCCTGGGAGATCACCGGCTTGCCCGCCTCGTCGAGCACGAGCAGTTCATCGCCCTCGCGCGCCGCGGACAGCAGCGCGTTGGACAACGCCGGGTCGACGGCGTGATCGCCCAGCCGTTCCTCGGCGATCTTGGCCAGCGAGATCGCCGTCGCCTCCGCGTCGTTGACGAACGCGTCCCGCGCGTGCGCGGTGGCCGCGAGGGCGAGCGGCACCACCGCCGCGGCCAGCACCGCCGCCGTCAGCGCGACCAGGGCGAGGACGATCCTGCGGGTCACGGGTCGGCGAGCCTGAAACCGTGACCGTAGACGGTCTCGATCAGCGACGGGTCGCCGAGCTTGCGCCGCAGCGCGGCCAGATGAACGTCGAGCACCTTGGTCGGCCCGTACCAGTGTTCGTCCCAGGCCCGCTCGACGATCTCCTGCCGGCTGACCAGGCGGCCAGGATCAGAGACCAGGCACTCGAGGATCGCGAACTCCTTCGGTGTCAGCGCCACCTCGGTGCCGTCGACGCTGACCTTGCGCGTCCGCAGGTCGACGGTGAGCGACCCGTGCCGCAGCACCTCGGCGCCCGTACGCTGGCCGCGGCGCAGCACGGCCCGGATCCTGGCCAGCAACTCGGCGAGCCCGAACGGCTTGACCAGGTAGTCGTCGGCCCCTTCGTCAAGGGCGAGCACCCGGTCCGCCTCCTCGCCGCGGGCGGTTACCACGATGATCGCCGCGCCGGAAGTCTCCCGGAGCTGGCGGCAGACCTCGACGCCGTCGATGTCGGGCAGCCCGAGATCGAGCAGTACGACATCGGAAGGGGGCCGGCTGAGCGCCTCGGCCCCAAGGGCCACGCTGTCGGCCGTGTAGCCGGCCCGTTCAAGGCCGCGGACCAGTTGCGTGGCGATACCCGAGTCGTCTTCTACGACGAGCACGGAGACCTGTGGAGAAGTCACTCATACAAATTAGGCCGCTCTTCCGCACGGAAAGAAATCCGTGACGTTTCTTAACTAGTCCTTAGTAATCGCGACGGCCTCAGCACCACTCGAGCCCACGCCTGATGCGACAGGCGGTCGGCCCCGGCAGAAGGAGCGCCCCCTCCCCCCGGTTGGTCTCAGATAGTGAGACAGTTCACTCATAGGGCATATCCCGGCCCTCCAAAAGGGGCAAATCGGGCGCAGGAGGGTACCTCTTTTGCCCTAAGTCGCCTCCGACGGGTCTCGCCGAGCGGCTGGTACAAGCGCACGGACCCCATTCGTCTCTGGCCGCTGACCCGGTGGAGGAGCGGGTTGCCGCTGTGCCCAACATGGCGCATGGTGTTTGGATGGACATCGATTGGGCGGCGCTGCGCGCTGCCGCCGTTGACGTGGCCGGACGCGCATACGCGCCGTACTCCCGACTGCGCGTCGGCGCCGCCGGGCTCACCGCCGACGGGCTCACCGTGACCGGCTGCAACGTGGAAAACGCCTCGTTCGGCCTCACCCTCTGCGCCGAATGCGGACTGGTCTCGGCGCTGCACGCGACCGCGCCGGCCACCCCTGCGGCCCCGGCCGCCGTTCCGACCCTGATCGCGGTCGCGGTCGTCGCCGGGGACGGCGACCCGCTGCTGCCGTGCGGCCGCTGCCGCCAGCTCCTGCTTGAAGCGGGCGGCCCCGCCCTCCTCGTGGACACGGCCCGTGGCCCCGTAGCGCTGTCCGAACTGCTGCCCGCCGCCTTCGGCGCCCCGGACCTGTCCGCCCGCAGCGATAGCCGCGTCGACCGAGAGGCACACTGACATGCCCGACGTCGTCTCGCTGATCCGCGCCAAGCGCGACAACACCAGACCGCTCACGAACCAGGAGATCGCCTGGCTTTTCGCCGCCTACGCGAACGGCGAGGTGGCGGACGAGCAGATGGCCGCGCTGCTGATGGCCATCTACTTCAACGGCCTCGACGGCGCGGAACTGCGGGTCTGGACCGGCGAGATGATCGCCTCGGGCCAGCGGCTGGACCTGACAGACATCGGTAAACCAACGGTGGACAAGCACTCCACCGGCGGCGTCGGCGACAAGGTAAGCCTGATCCTCGCGCCGCTGGTGGCCAGTTGCGGAGCGGCGGTGCCGCAGCTTTCCGGTCGGGGCCTCGGGCACACGGGCGGCACCCTGGACAAGCTTGAGTCGATCCCCGGCTGGCGCGCGAGCCTGTCCAACGACGAACTGAAAGCCGTGCTCAAGACCACCGGTGCGGTCATCGCGGCGGCCGGCTCCGGCCTGGCCCCGGCCGACCGTCGGCTATACGCGCTGCGAGACGTCACGGGAACGGTGGAGTCGATTCCGTTGATCGCCAGTTCGATCATGTCCAAGAAGATCGCGGAAGGCACCGGCGCACTCGTACTGGACGTGAAGACCGGCAGCGGCGCCTTCATGCGGCGCGAAGATCAAGCCATAGAACTGGCCCGCACCATGGTCGCTCTTGGCGAGGAGCACGGCGTCCGCACCCGGGCCCTCGTCACCCGCATGGACACGCCCTTGGGACGAAACGTCGGCAACGCCCTGGAAGTCCAGGAATCGATCGAGGCGCTCAACGGCGAAGGCCCCGCCGACCTGATGGAGGTCACCTTCGCCTTGGCCGAACACATGCTCGCCCTCGCCGGCATCGACGCCGACCCCCGCGCGGCCATAGCCAGCGGCCGTGCCCTCGACGCCTTTAACGAAATGATCCGCGCCCAGGGCGGCGACCCGGACGCCCCCCTCCCGACGGCGGCCCACGCGATGGAGGCGGTGCCCGCACCGGCCACCGGGTGGCTGACCGAGCTTGACGCGTTCGCCGTCGGCGTCGCGGCGTGGCGACTGGGGGCGGGCCGCGCGCGCAAGGAAGACGAAGTCAGCCACACCGCGGGCGTGCGCTGCCTGGTCAAGCCAGGCGAACGGGTGCGGCAGGGCCAGCCGATCCTCGCGCTGTACGCCGACGACCCCGCCCGGTTCGCTCCGGCGCTCGAGGCGCTGCGCGAGCCAGATGTGATCGAAATCGGGAGCGGGCCGGCACCCCTGTCGCCGCTGGTGGTCCACGAGGTGGGAAGGTGAGCACATGAGCCCGACCCGTGACCAGATCCGGAGCGTGCCGAAGGTGCTGCTGCACGATCACCTCGACGGCGGGCTGCGTCCGGAGACCGTGATCGAACTGGCGGCCGAGACCGGATACGACGGGCTGCCGACGCAGGACCCGGCCGAGCTGACCAGGGTGCTCACCGCCGGATCACACCGCGGCCACCTCAACCTCTACCTGGACGCGTTCCGGCACACGGTCGGCGTGATGCAGACACCAGAGGCGCTGCACCGGGTGGCGGCGGAGTGCGCCGAGGACCTGGCCGCCGACGGGGTCGTCTACGCGGAGGTCCGGTTCGCGCCTGAACTGCATACCGAACGGGGCCTCACCCTCGACCAGGTGGTCGCTACCGTGACCGACGGTTTCCGCGCGGGCAGCGCTGGCCGGCCGATCAGGGTGTACGCGCTGCTCACCGCGATGCGCACGGCGGCGCGCTCGCTGGAGATCGCCGAACTCGCCGTCAGGCACCGCGACAGCGGGGTCGTCGGGTTCGACATCGCGGGCGCCGAGGCGGGCTGGCCGCCGAGCCGCCACCTGGACGCCTTCCAGTACATCCACAGGGAGAACTTCCACATCACGATTCACGCCGGGGAGGGGTTCGGCCTGCCGTCGATCTGGGAGGCCGTGCAGTACTGCGGCACCGAGCGGCTGGGCCACGGGGTGCGCCTGGCCGACGACATCGAGATATCCCCGGACGGCGCGGTCCGCCTGGGCCGGCTCGCCAGCTACGTCCGCGATCGCCGCATTCCGCTGGAGATGTGCCCGTCGTCCAACGTGCAGACCGGCGCGGCGCCGTCGATCGAGCGGCATCCACTGCGACTGCTGCGCCAGCTACAGTTCCGCGTGACGGTCAACACCGACAACAGGCTGATGAGCCAGGTCTCGCTGAGCTCGGAGTTCGACCTCCTGGTCCGGGAGTTCGGCTACGGCTGGTCGGACATCGAGTGGCTGACCATCAACGCGATGAAGAGCGCGTTCGCGCCCTTCGACGAGCGGCTGCTGCTGATCAACACGGTCCTCAAACCCGGCTTCGCCACTGCCCGCGCGATGAGCGACGCCTATGTCCCCCCGGAGATGCTGGCAGGCTGACCCGCCGCACTCCGGTGCTCATCATTGTCATCCCGAACGAACCGTGGCGCCTGTCTCGCGGACCTGCGACCCTCTTGTCACATCGCCCCTCATAGAATCGTTACCTTAAGCAGCAGTCTGTGTACGCAGAGCGACTTAAGGCGGGGGGCCAATGGTTCGCAAGTTCATAGCCGAGTTCCTGGGTACCGGGTTGCTGGTGTTCTTCGGTGTCGGAGTGGCAACCCTCATGTTCGGGTTCGGATTCGACGGCCGCAGCCTGGCCGCCGGCGTGGTCGCCACCGCGCTGGCTTTCGGCCTGGTTCTGCTCGCGCTCGTCAGTGCGATAGGGCCGCTGACCGGCTGCCACGTGAATCCGGCGGTGACCCTCGGCATGCTGCTCGCGGGCCGGATTCCGGTCCGGGATGCCGTCGTCGCCTGGGTGGCCCAGTTCACCGGCGGCATCCTCGGCGCGCTGCTGCTGTGGGGGATGTTCAACACCTCGCCGCTTTACAGCACGTCCAGGACCGGCCTGGGCACGAACGGCTGGGGGAGCGCCTCAGACATTCGCATCGGGCTTGGCGGCGCCTTCCTGGCCGAGGTGATCCTCACCGCGATGTTCGTCTTCGTCGTCATAGCGGTGACCAGCAAGCTCGGGAATGCCACCACCGCGGGCCTGGTGATCGGCCTGGCCCTGACGGTGGCGCATCTGATCGGCATCCCCATCACCGGCACGTCGGTCAATCCCGCGCGCAGCCTCGGGCCCGCGTTGATCGTGGGCGGCACCGCGCTGAACCAGGTGTGGCTGTTCATCGTGGCGCCGCTGGTCGGCGGAGCGGTCGCGGCCGGGCTGAACTACGTGGTCTTCGGCGGAGAGGACCAGCCCCGCCAGCCCATCCCGGAACCGCGACCCGGTACCCCGGACTACTACGTGCGTGACGCCGGCCCAGCCCAGTAGCACCTACTGCATGAAGTAGTGGCCCTCGTCGAGGTCGGCGATGAGCCCAGGCTGGCTGGGATGCCATTCGAACTGCTTGCGGGTCAGCTCGCTTGACGCCGGGACGTCGAACGATGCGAAAAGCGCGAACAGGCCGAAGTGGTCCTCCGCCTCCTCGCGGGAAAGGCTGACCACCGGCACGTCCAGGTGCTTGCCTATGACCCCGGCGATGTCGCGGAACGGGACGCCTTCGTCGCCGATGGCGTTCAGCCGCGTCCCCGCGGGCGCCGACTCAAGCGCCAGCCGGAACAGGTGCCCGGCATCAAGCCGGTGCACCGCGGACCACTGGTTGGACCCGTCCTCGATGTAGGCCGCCAGGCCCCTGGCGCGGGCGATGCCGATCAGGGCGGGGACGAAGCCGTGATCGCCCCGGCCATGCACCGTCGGCGGCTGGCGCACCACCGATACGCGGACACCGCGTCCGGCGAGCGACATGGCGACTGGTTCGGAGACGCGCGGATAGGGCGGGTTCTCGGGGGCCTCGTCATGTTCGGTGACGATGTGACCCGGTTCGCCGGCCGGCAGGCCGGCGGCGACAACGAGCGGCCGATCGGATCCCGCCAGGGCCTCGCCGATCGTTTCGATGGCGCTCCTGTCGATCCGGGCGTAGGCCGCGGCGTCGTTGTTCTCGGAGAAGTCGTGAATGTAGGCGGTGTGGATCACGCCGTCGGAGCCGGCGGCTCCGCTGCGCAGGCTCTCCAGGTCCTCCAGGGAGCCGCGAATGACTTCGGCCCCGGCGGCCGTCAGCGACGCCGCGCCCGCGTCAGAACGGGCGAGGCCCACCACCTGATGACCCGCGTCAAGCAGGTCGCGAACGACGGCGGAACCGATGAAGCCGGTAGCACCGGTAACGAATACACGCATTGTGCACTCCTGTTGTGAGAAGACAACATCAACGATTTCCACACTGCCCGCCGTCACCGTCCCGTGTCCAAGACCCGTTTCGAACTAGTCAATACGTTTCAGGCATCAACGCTGTTCAAAGGAAATATCTTGCGCACACCGCGACACCAAGTGCATACAATGGAGACATGCCGGATTCCCTTGCCGCCGCACCAGACCTGGACCTGCGCCTGGTGCGCTACTTCACCGTGGTCGCCGACAACCGGCACTTCGGCCGCGCCGCCGCCGAGCTGCGCATCGCCCAGCCGTCCCTGAGCCGGCAGATTCGTCACCTCGAACAGCAGCTGGGTGCCCGCCTGCTCGATCGCACCCCGCAGGGCAGCCGTCTCACCGAGGCCGGAGAGGTCTTCCTGCCCCGCGCCAGGGCGCTGCTGCGCTCGGCCGCGCAGGCCGCGGCCGAGACCCGGGCCGCGGCCCAGCCCAGCCGGATCACCATCGGCTACACCCCGGGCCTCATCATCACTCCGGCGGTGCGCAACCTGCGCCGCCAGCATCCGGACGCCGACGTGCAGACCTTGCACCTGGACTGGAACGAGCCGCGCGAGGCGCTGCTCGATCACCGCGTGGACGCGGTGGTCACCAGGCTGCCGATCCGGACCGACGGCCTGCACGTGACGATCCTGTACGACGAGCCCCGGATGCTGCTGGTTCCGGTGGACCACCGGCTGGCCGGCAAGGAGTCGGTCACCCTCGACGACATCGCGAGCGAACCCATCCCCCGCCTGCCCGACCCGGTCTGGAACGCGTACTGGCGCATCGACCCGCGCCCGGACGGCAGCCCCGCGCCCGACGGCCCCCTAGTCGAGGCGTACGAAGACAAAACCGAGCTCATCGCCGCCGGTGAGGCCGTGGCCATCATCCCGGGCAGCATCTCGGCAGCGAGCCTTCGCCCCGACCTCACCACGATCCCGCTCCATGGCGTCGACCCGGCCCACGTCATCCTGGCGACCCGAGCCGCCGACCGTACCCGCCTGGTAACCGCCTTCCGCAAGTCCGCCCACGACTGCCTAACCGCCCCGGCGCCCGACACCGCCCCGGCCTAGCGCCCCGGCGCCCGACCCCGCCCCGGCGCCCGACCCCGCCCCGGCCTGGCGCCCCGGCCTGGCGCCCCGGCCTGGCCCCGGCCTCGGGTGCGGGCGTCAACTGTCCCGATGGCCTCACCAGTCACGGCACCCAATCCGGCCCCTCGCTTGGCCCCACCCAATTGGGATGAATGTCCCATTCAGCTGCCTATTGCAAGCTGTACGGGACATTCATCTGCGCAGGACGTGGGCGGATCTTCAGCTTGGGGAAGTCGCGGTGGGCGCCGGCCCCACGTCGTGCTTGTGAGCGACGAAGACGAGTTTGCCGCTGGCGTCAGTGCCAGGCTCGGCGGGCTCGAACCCGCACTTCTCGGCAACCCTGACCGAAGCAACGTTTTGCGGGTCAATTTCGAGCCAGAGTTCCGTGAGCCCGAGATGACCGAAGGCCCACTCGGCCATCAGGCGCACTGCGCGCGGCGCGACCCCCTTGCCGCGATATGCGGGAAAGACAGAGTAGGCGATCGTCGCCAAATGATCATCGCGGAATTGCAGGTTGATTAGCCCGATCGGCTCATTGCTCTCGTGGTCCGCTATCACCAGCGGCGCCGACCGCCCGGTCCGAAAGGCCTCCGCCACCCGTTCCATGCTCGCCACCCGTGCCTCGGCGTCCATCGGCGGATCGGTCAGCCAGTGCCTAGTCTCGGGGTCGAAACTCGCGTCGGAGATCGCGTCGAGATCCGAAGCGCGCCGGCTTCGTAGCGAAACGATCCCATCGGACAGCGGAACAGCCGGACTCGGAATCTCCGTGGATCGCATAAAACCACGCTAACCCAGTTCTTAACTGCTGCACGCTTAAACCCCACCACACTCAACACGAGGTGCATAAACAAATAAATAGTGCTAGAATTCGATTACATCAGTTTCTGGCGATATCCCGCCGAACAGGGGAGCCCATGACGCAGCCGCCAGCCTCTGGACGCGGCCCAGGCGCAGAGCCCGGCCGCGATCCCGGCCTGCCCGGCGGCGGACCGCAACCGGGCGCGGCGGGGGAGCCGGTGCTGCGGCTGACCGATTTCGCGTCCGGCGGGGCGGGGGAGACGTGCCCGCCGGGCCTGCGGCTGGCCGAGGCGCTGGACCTGCTATCGGGCCCGGATCGGCGGTGCGGGCCGGCCAGCGATGATGAACTCATTGGTGTCTTGTCGCGGTGGGGTGCGCTGGAGTCGTGGGTGGCGGCCGCCAAGCTGGGCGTGCTGGCCGAGCTGATCCGCCGCCACGCGAAGCCCGGTCATGAAAACCGAGCGAATGGTGACCTGCCAGATGCCTGGGATGAAGGCACCGGGCATGAGGTCGCGGCGGCGCTGACGCAGTCGCTGAGCGGCGCGGACAAGCTCCTGAACCTGGCGTGGGACCTGCAGGCGCGGCTGCCCGGCATCGCGGCCAAATTGGCCGACGGCACGATCGATGCGGTCAAGGCCCGGCTCGTCGTCGATGAGCTGAGCGTGCTCGACGACGAGCACGCCGCGCAGGCCGAAGCCCTCATCTTGCCTGAGCTGGCGGGCAAGACCGCGTGGATGGCCGGGAAGCTG
>Ga0210395_10004642_pt1 | contig 10547 bp, 8 predicted proteins | sample IncBWH4OmetaG_FD_150861 | JGI IMG/M metagenome (GOLD analysis project Ga0210395, IMG submission 150861) | Forest soil microbial communities from Barre Woods Harvard Forest LTER site, Petersham, Massachusetts, United States - Inc-BW-H-4-O ...
AGCACTTCTTAGCCGCCGTGCTCCTCGGCCCGGCCATCCCGGTGTCCCGCTAGGCGGTGCGAGGTGCGCTGCCGCCACAGGCCCGAGATCGTCGCCACCGCTGCGCCCAGGAAGACCAGGTTGAAGAGGATCTGGATGGTCACCGCGGCCCGGGCAAGCTCGCCCGACGGATGCACATCGCCGAAGCCGACGGTGGCCAGCGTGGAGACCGAGAAGTACACAGCGTCGGTCTTGGTATGCAGATCGACGAACTGGCCGGGGATCTTCGCCACCACGACGTCGGTCCAGGAGAAGAACAGCACGGTGACGCACAGCATCATGACCAGCGCACGGATCCGCTGCTGCTCGGCCGCCCGGAGCAGCCGGCGGATGGCCACGATGATCCCGATGCCGAGCGCCGCGGTCCCGCAGCTGAACAGCACCGCCCACGACGCCTCGCGCATCCGGCTCGGCGTCGGTATCAGGAAATAAACGACCGTCGCCAGCAGGATCAGCCCGGCCGTGGCGACGGCCCGCCTGGCGTCCTGCCTCCCCTGGCCCGAGGTCCGCTCGCCCGGATCATGCATTCGCCGATTGTGGCACGGCGCGCCAGCTCCGCCTCAGGCGAGCTTGAACCGCTCGATGATCGCGGCGGCGACGTCGTCGGCCGGACGGTTGTCGGACGGCACCACGTAGACGCGGTCCTCGCCGTCCGGCGGCTCCAGGGTCTGAAACTGGCTGGCCAGCAGGGGCTCGGCGAAGAAGTGGCCCTTCCGGGCCAGTACCCGCTGCTCGTCGTCCTGCCAGCTGACTGACAGGAACGCCATGACGGCTTCCTCGCGACCGGTCAGCAGCGCCTCCCGGTAGCTGCGCTTGAGCGCTGAGCAGGCCAGGACCTCGGACTGGCCGGCGCGAATGCAGCCGTCCATCCACGCTCCGATCGCAGCCAGCCACGGCTGCCGGTCCTCATCGGACAGCGGCGTGCCGGCCTCCATCTTGGCGACGTTGGCCTCCGGGTGGAAGTCGTCGCCATCGGCGAACGTCCACCCCAGCCGGCGCGCGACCAGCAGGCCGACCGTGGTCTTACCGGCTCCCGCGACACCCGCGATTATGAGGATCATCGGGGGGAGCTTATCGAGGCCAGCGGGCCGCCTGCGGGGCCGCCTTGCCGGATGCCAGTCTTGTCCTGACGCACCAGCCCTCCGAGGAGCACTCAGTGACCGATCAGGTGGACGCGCTCGTAATCTTCGGCGCTACCGGAGACCTAGCAAAGCTCGAGACCTTCCCCGCCCTGGTGGGGCTCGTTGAACGCGGAGTCCTGAATGTCCCGGTTATCGGCGTTGCCAAGGCTGGCTGGGGACTTCAGCAGTTCCGGGCCTACGCCGAGGCGTCGCTGCGGCTGAACAACATGGATCCGGCCAGCGCGGCCGCCACGCAGATGTTCGGCCTGCTCAAGTACGTTGACGGCGACCTCGGCGACCCCGCAACCTACGAGGCGATGTCGAAGGAGCTCGGCGACGCGCAGCGGGCCCTGTACTACCTCGAGGTACCGCCGACGCTGTTCGGCCGCATCGCCGACGGCATCGCGGCCGCGGGCCGGGCCGTGAACGCAAGCATCATGGTGGAGAAACCGTTCGGCACCGACCTGCCCAGCGCGATCCAGCTCAACGACACCATTCACAAGCACTTCCCCGAGGACGCCGTCTACCGGGTCGATCACTGGCTGGGGCTCGAGCCGGTGGAGAATCTGCTGTTCGTGCGGTTCGCCAACTCGATCGTCGAGCCGCTGCTCAGCCGCGACCACGTGGCCAGCATTCAGATCACGATGGCCGAGGCGTTCGACGTCGCCGACCGCGGCAGCTTCTACGACCGGACCGGGGCGATCAGGGACGTTGTCCAGAACCACATGCTGCAGGTGCTCGCCACCGTGCTTGCCGATCCGCCCGACGGCGCCGGGCTGGCCTACTGGCGGGACTCCAAGTCACACATCATCGAGGCCCTGAGCCCGCTGAGCCCGGACACCACGGTCCGCGGCCAGTACGACGGCTACCTCGACGTCAAGGGCGTCGCGCCCGCCAGCACCACCGAGACCTACGCGGCTATCCGGCTGACCGCGCAGTCCTGGCGCTGGGCCGATGTGCCGATCCTCATCCGCGCGGGCAAGTGCCTGCCAGTCACGGCGACCGAGGTCCTCTTCCGCTTCCGCAAGCCACCGCATGATGCCTTCGGCCTCGGCCAGGAAGCCGCCGCGAACCAGCTCAGGGTCCGCATCTATCCGGGCGACGAGGTCGGCGTGACGCTGGTGGGCAAGAAGCCCGGCCCGGATATGGCCCCGCAGCTGCGCGAGCTCGAGTACAGCGGGCAGGCACCCGACCAGATGATGCGGCCCTACGACCGGCTGATCGGCGCTGCCCTGAACGGCGAGCGGTACCTGTTCGCCCGGCAGGACACCGTCGAGGCGGCCTGGCGCGTCGTGCAGCCGGTCCTGGGCGACGCCGTGCCCGTCCACTCCTACGCCAAGGGCAGCTGGGGCCCGGACGGGGCCACGGCGCTGGTCCCGAGCGGCGAGACCTGGCACGACCCGGTCGGCTAAGCCTGCTGAGGCTCCTCACGCCGACCCTTGTCACCGAGCCGGTCGAGGTGACAGAAGCACCACCGCTAGCAGCGCTGAGGTCATGGGCCGGCGCAGCATGGCGGTCATCATCGCGCCCATTCCCATGCCGACGGCGGCTACGGCGGGCCGTCCCGGCAGATGGTCGAGCGCCAGCCCGGCCGCGCCGCGTGGGAATCTCGGCCTACGGCGCAGATGCCGGCTACTCCGACTCGGGCACGCACTCATCGACGGCTCACCGCAGTAACGAGTACCCGTATGAGAGCGAGACCACGCTGTTCCGCACGGAGTTCAGTACTGGGGAGTTCCGGGGCGAGTGCTATGGACTGCCTTACCGTCCGGTTCCGCGCGTCAAGCAGCACGCTCCGTGCCCGAAGATGTATACGAAAACTGCCTACGTGCACATGTGCCTGTGGCAAGTGGAGTCTGTGGGCTGGTACGGCGGCGGAACCATGGTGCATACGAGTCAGATGCCGCGATCAGGCAACTGCGCCCCATATGATCGCGGACTTATCTTCGACAGCGATTACGGCAACGCGATCGACTGGTCGAGTGGGTTCGAGCTGGGAATAGCCCTCAATATCAAGGCCGTGAACCTGAAGGCCAGCTTCAACAGTACGGCGCACACCGGGTACGACAACAACGCGTACATGAGCTTCTACTTCGGCCACAACGGCACCATGTGCGGCACCGACGGGCCGCCTTCTACGGCTGCGGTCCTGGTGCAGAGAGGCACGTAGCGGCACCAGACTTGCTCACCTCGAACTGCAGTCCGAACTGACTGCTGGCCACGTAAGTCCCTGAGGGGTCGTGGTAGTAGACCGCGATGCCCCGCTCGGTCGCGAGACCATCGGCGGTAGGCGTCAGCTCAAGGACGAGGACGAATGACATGCCATGCGCGAGCCGGAAGTCGGCCAGAGGCTGGCGGTGTTTCCACGCGGGCTGCATGCCGGCGAAGTGCGGTGGCCAGTGCACCACGCCAAAGAGAACTGTTCCTGGCACCGCCAGGGCGGTGATCAGGCGCTCATGGCGCGAGTGCAGTAGCACGGCGCGGTCCATGACCACGCTGGCAGGCCCGTGGTTGGTGAACTCGTCAATGCCGAATGTCCACGGCTGACCGACGCCGGCGGGCGCGCAGACGGTGCCGCCCATGGTCGGCGATCCATAAGGACCTCCGCTGAGCGGGCCGTCAGTGGCCGGACTGCCGCCGCCACCGCTGCATCCGCATAGGACGGATGCCGGCGCCAGTGCCGCGAGACGCAGCAACTTCCCGCGCGCGCTCCGGGTCGGCATTCCCAAAGTGTAACCTTCGCGGGCATTGTGCCTGGCGTCGTGCAAGCTACGGCCACCGACGACTTGTTAGGCCCCAGTCCGCAGGTCCTCGGCCAAAGTCTGCTGCCCGCTGCGCGTCAAGCCCCCTGACGGTCGAGGCCGAGGTCGGAAAGTGCTCTGCTACCCCCGCCCATGCGAGGCCGGTTTGACAGTGCCTATCGCTCGCCGCGCAGCAACTCGCGTAAGACGGCGTCTATAGAGCGCGGGGCAGTCCGAGACCCGCGTGATGGTCGGTTAGGGCGATACGTAGTACGCAGCCGGTAAGATGCCCTGGTGGGCAGTGCCCTGGGCAGTGCCCTGAGCAGTGCCCTGAGCAGTGCCCAGACCCCGAAGACTTCGCCAGTCTGTTCGACGGGACCAAACCGGTGTTCGAGAGGAAAGTTCTGGGTCACTATCTGGGTCACGATCTGAGCAGATCTGGAGATCTGACAGGCAGTGCCTGATCAAGGGATCCGCAGGTCAGAGTCCCGGGATGTAGCGCAGCTTGGTTAGCGCGCCTGCTTTGGGAGCAGGAGGCCGCGGGTTCGAATCCCGCCATCCCGACCATCCCGACCAGGTCAGAGCGTTGTGGATCTTGCTCGAGGCTCGAGTGGAGCCAAATTGGGAGCCTGGTCAGTGGGTGGCAACGGCCTGCCAACCCGGCCGATGGGGATGGCTATCGCGCGCTTCGCTGTGAGTGGCGCAGTCAGGGCGCGGACCCGGCTCGCAAAGCATACTTATTGATGCATCGGCGGCTAGCCCGCGGTAACCCCGGCGACGAAGGCCGGCAGGTAGCCGTCGGCCTGTCCGGTCGCAGTCGGGTGATAGGACTCATCGATGTCGAGGAAGTTCACCGAGTGCAGCCAGCGGCTGGAGTCGCAGATCTCGTGCCCGGCGAAGTACGGCCGGACGTCGATGTAGGCATCGCCGTGGCTGGCGGCGGCGTTGGCGATCTGGCCGTCGAGTATCCCGGCTGCCTGGTTGAGGTCGGTCCGGTCGGTGGTGCTCAGGCCAATGCAGGTAGAGGACTTGGACAGGTCGTAGAGGTCCGGGTACCCGAGGACAACGACTTCGGCACTCGGGGCATCCGCGGCTATGTCGGTCAGGACTGAGCTGAGCGCCCCCGGAAGCGTGCTGATCATCTCCGACTCTGCCTTATCAATGGCGCTGACGCAGGTGCTGGTCGAGTCCAGCACACAGGTTTCCATGACCGAGCTGAAGCCCACGTCGTTGCCGCCGACGGTAATGGACACCAGAGTGGTCGTGCCGCTCAGTGCGGACAGCTGGCCGCTGATGACCGAGCTCGTCGTCGCGCCGGAGCAGGCGACCGAGACATAAGACGCCGGATCGTTGGCATTTGCCCACAGCTGTGAGTAGGCCTCCGTGCTGCGGTCACACGAACCGCTCGAGCTGGTGTAGCTTCCGGCGCCGACCCCGGAGGAGTAGGAATCGCCGAGCGCGACGTAGCGGACGGCCGTATGCGCGCTCGCCGGGCTAGCCAGCAGCAGAGGGGCCGATGTGGCCGCAAATGTGGCGGCTACGGCGGCAACCAGGCGGGACGGGCGGGCAAGTCGCATCAGCATAAGGCGCTCCAGCTGCCGGGCGGTCTACTCTCTACCACTGAGTAACATCGAGCGCGCAGGGCTGTCAATATTTCCGGAAGATCAGTACATGTCCCGGAGTGATGCGCCAGCGTGAACGACGGCGAGCGATCACAGGCGATGCCGGCGACCGTACGCGCTGAGCTGGCGGAGGTGCCGTCCTCTGCTTCGAGTCCTACTAGACCAGCAGGCATACGCGGTCTCAGGCGCGCAGAATGTACTTCCGGGCGAGGCGGGTGGCGGGCCCGATAGCGGGCCCGCCACGGGAGCCGCCCGTCTAGCGCCGCGTCGCCGAACTGATCCGAGCCTCTCGCAGCAGGTTCGGCCAGTGCTTGGAGGAGGTAAGTTCGGATGGAATGCATGGTCCATCCGGGTTGGACCGGGTGAGAGGAGGCGGTCGCCGATGCGCTGGCTCAAGGTAATCGCTATCGCCGTCGCTGTCGTGGTCGTCTTCGTCGTGATCTCTGCGGTGGTGCACATCCTGTACCTGGTCGGCGTTGGCCTGCTGATCGCCGCTGCGCTCTTCGCCGCGGTCAAGGGATGGGAGAAGACCAAGCGCGCCCGTGAGCGCCGTGAGGAGCGCCGTCAGCAGCGTGAGGAGCGCCGCGCCCATCCGTCTATCGAGGCGCCCCGGCAGCCCACCGGACTTCCCATCGAGGCGCCCCGGCAGCAGCCCACCGGGCTCCCGCCCGCCGTCACTTCTTCCGGCTTCGACGTGGAAGAGGAGCTTGCCCGCCTCAAGCGTGAGTTGCCTGACCGTTAGCAGTCCGGCACGCCGGCGGCATGTGCCGTAAGACCTCGGCGAGGTCGACGAAGGCCGCGAGGTCCAGCCAATCCGTCGAGGACGAGCGTGTAGATCCAGGACCGGGCGACCCCGTAGGCCCGGGCCACCTCGCTGACCGGGCGCTTCTCGACAGTGACAGCAGTGATGACCAGCCGGGCTTTCGGCATCCCCGCAAGATCGACTCCGGCTGTCCTCGGTGTCCCGAGACACCTGTCCTCGATGTCCTGAAACTAGGCACCGCCATCCCGACGTCTATGGCATGGCGGCTAGCGACGCTAACGGACGATCCGCCTGCGCGGCTGGGCTGACCGGGGTCGCGGCCCGCGGGCGCGATCGGCCATCTCCGTCCAGAACCGGTCCAGCTGCGCCTCTTTCATCTGCTGCCACGGCGCCCTGCCGTTCAACGGGTGCCGGAGGCTGCGGTTGAGCAGCGTCTGCTGGCGGCGGCAGAATGCCTCGCTCATCTCCACCCGCGGCTGCACGCCCTGAGGGGGATACGGGCAGAGCTCGAAGACACAGCCGTCCACGCAGCTGACCCCCGGCACCGACGAGACAGCGGTACCGACCGTCCGGCCGGGCTCCAGCGCCTCCCGGTAGTGGGTGATACATGGCGGCAGGTCGAGCCGGTTGGATCGCCGTAGTCTGCGTTCCCGCCCGCTTGGCTGCTCGCCCCGGTCAGCCAGATTCAGCAGCAGGAGCACATCGGCGACAAGCTGCTGCGCCCGGCCGTTCAGAGCGGTCCAGCCGGCCGACGGCGGGATCCATAGCTGGTGCCTGCGATGCACCTCCTTGCTGAGGTTGCGGGAGCCGACCTGCCCGACGACACCGCTCTCGTCGATCCACAGGTAACGTTGCGGCCGCCCGGTCCGGAGGGCCAGCACGCACAGCAGCGCTGCCTCGCGAACGAAGGGGTGCTGCTCCGGGTGCCCGCTAGCGGCCCCGCTGCGGTCCGCTCGCTCCTGACCGGCCACGTCCAGCCAGTGGCGCACGATCGCCTCGGGCTTCGCACCGTATCTGTCCGAGGGCTGTTTCTGGCCGTCGGAGAGGTTCAGCAGGCAGAGAGCATGGATCAGGGTCAGCTGCGAGAACCAGTACCGGGCGGACTTGAGCATTTCCAGGGCCTGCTCGGCCAGGTACATGCGGGCCTCGCGGAACGCGTCCGCCTGCATCGGCCTGCGGTTGGCCGCGTACTTGAGTCCCTGGGCGAGTGCGATCTCCAGCGCAATGGACAGCTCCTGCTCCCCCTGCCGGCGCCCGTCCTGCCCTACGTGACGCAGCCACTGCGCCAGGTCAGCCTGCGCATCCTCGGCGATCAGGCGGTCAGCGGCTGCGATGGGCTGCCTGCCAACCGAGCCAACCAGCATCGGCGCGAGCCAGGCGCTGATTATCGCCTCCCGTGAGCTTTCGGTGCTGCCGTCATGTTGCCGGGGACCGCCTGACGCCGCATCGGCACGGGAGGCCCGGCCGCCCGCGCGTTCGGCCCGCTCGGCGTCACACAAAAGGCACGGCGCGGTGACCACACCGCGAAGCTCGGTGTAGGCGGCCTCGCCGCCGGCACCGATCTCCTGCGCTGCGGCGAGCTGCACCGGATACGAGCGCTCAGAGCAGCCGATCGCGTACAACTGCGCGTAACCAGGTGTGGCTGTGAGCTGCTCGCCGCGCAGCCGCCGCGCGCTGATCATGCGCGCGGCGTCGCCGAACCGGCGCACCAGCCCGAGCTTGCCCTCTTCCAGGGTGCGCGGGTCCTGGGCGTGAATGCGCGGCCACCGCTGCATGATCTCGTCGGTGATGACGAGATGCTCCGGTTCGGCGGCGACGCAGTCAATCTCGAGAACGGCGGACCACATGTCCAGCACCTTGTTGTCATCCCGCTGCGATGCCGCCTGGCGCAGCGGCCCGACGAGCTCAGCCGCGCTCTGACGGACGGCCTCACCCGGCCGAGTGATAGACCCCGTTGCCGCCCGACCGCGGGACTTGCGGCCGCCCCGGCGCGGTGACCCGGCGGCAGCGGCCCCATCAGCCCCGTCGTCGTCGCCGGCTGCAGTCTGGCCATTAGCGAGGCCCCGGCCAGGGGCCCGGTCAGCCGTCCGTGACCGCAGCACGAGCGCGATCAGGAACTCCCGCCCGGGGCGTGGATACTGGAGCGCATCCTGGCAGAAAGCCGGGTCGCGGAGCGCGGTCTCGAGTACCCGCGATCCGAGGTAAGCCTGCATCAGGCTATGCGGGAAGCGGACCGTGCTCCCGCGCAGCTCGACCAGATCCAGCTGCGCCGCCCAGGCCGCGGCCAGGCGCACATCCAGAGTGCGGACACCGTGCAACTGGCCGGCGCGCTCGTCAATCGCCGCGAGCCGCCGCTCGACCTCGGCGGACACCAGCGGGCCAGGGTCAATGTCAAGGTCGACCTCAAGCAGATCGCGGCTAAGCCCCGCGCAGGCCAGCGCGGACATATGCTCAACGGCCGCCTGACGCTCGGCCCGATTCAGCGGGATTTCCTCGCGCAGGTGGCCATAGGTGAGAGCGCGCTCCCAGGTTTCCAGCAAGCTGAGCCGGAGCTTAGACCGGTCGACACCGCGGGTATCCACGACGCCCTGCTGGCCCGCGGATGTCGGCTCGAGCAAGCCTTTGAGGTGCAGCTCCTGGGTGATCTGCAGGTAGAGAGGCGCCTCCACGACATCGGCAGTCTCAACGATCCAGGCGAGCCTGCGATCGTCTTCTGTCGTGCCCTCGCCGCCGATATAGGCCAGCGCAGCCTCGTAGCTGAGCGGCTCCAGGTTGACGATGGCCGCTTCGGTCGCGCGCAGCGGATCGTGCGGGCGCGACGCAATCACCAGCGGCAGGTGCTGCTGATGCGCGCGGCGGATGGCGGCCCGGATGATGTTGTCGCGCTCTGGCTCAACGCTGCTCCCGATGAGCGCCTCCTCGAGCCCGTCCGCGAGCACGATGATCTTGCCGTCCTTCCGCAGGCGCCGCCAGATCGTTTCGCCCTCGGCCGAGGAGAACAGCCCTGGATTCACCTCGCTGATGAACCGATCCCGCGCCAGCGCTTCAAAGTCCAGGTCGTTGGCAGCATCGCGAAGCTTGATCGGCACCGGCACCGCCTGCCTGTCGGCGAGCAGTTCGGTGAGCCGGACGAGGACTGCCGTTTTCCCGCTGCCCACCCCGCCAACGATCACGTGCGGGCGCCTGCGGCGCTCATGCAGGTCCGCCATCACCGCTTTGCAGAGCTCGTCCCGGCCCACCACCTGATCGATGATCGCGCCTGCCGTCGGGACGAGCTCGCGCGACTCGTACTGAGCCTTTGTGCGGTACCGCCGCTGCAGCCCGAAGAGCCGCCACAACAGGAACGTCGACGCGAAAGCGACCAGGACACCGGAAGCGACAAGGTTCGTCAGGACGCCGCAGGAGAAGCCGAGCGACGAGCAGCGACGGTCGGGGTCGAAGGTGGCCCCGGACGGCCCTCCGCGCACAACGTAGAGGTAGATAACCCAGCCGAGCCACAGGAAGAAGGCAACGACAATCGCAGCGGTGAGCACCGCGACCAGCCGCACCCAGCGCCGCGAACGCCATCTGGCCGGCTCATCGACCCCGCTGCGGTCCCAGCGTCGCGGCCTGATGCGGCTTAACCCCCGCGTGCTCCCGCGCAACGGCCGACGACCTGACCCGCGACTGCGCGCACCGACCATCGCTCCCCCTCCGCCGACCCGTGATCAGCTACGGCGTGCTGCCGCTAGCAGGCCTGTGCCATCGCACGCGCGGCGCATCGGGCGGCCCCGGCCACACCGCGCATGCCGCTATCGTCCCATCTTTGATCGTTTACGCCACTACTGAAACGCTCAGGCGACCGCAGCCGATTACGCCCGGTCTGCCCATGCCCGCGCTACCCGATTCTGGTGGCTGGCGGCTTCATGCCATTCTTCGAGGAAGGGCTGCACAGCCCGGGCCGAGAGAACAACGCGAGCCGCTGAAAGGCACCACGATGACCCAGGCATGGCGGGACTGGCTCGCCGGACATCGCCAGTTCGTCCTCGCCCCCGGCGTCTACGACGGGCTGACCGCAAAGATCGCCGGCCGCATCGGGTTCGACGCGCTGTACATGACCGGATTCGGGACCGCAGCCTCGCTGGGCATGCCCGACGTCGGCCTGGCCACGCTGACGGAAATGACCGCGAACGTCACCCGCATAGCGGAAGCCAGCGGCCTGCCCGTCATCGCCGACGCCGACACCGGCTACGGGAGCCCCCTCAACGTCCAGCGGACCGTC
>Ga0210395_10004643_pt1 | contig 10546 bp, 8 predicted proteins | sample IncBWH4OmetaG_FD_150861 | JGI IMG/M metagenome (GOLD analysis project Ga0210395, IMG submission 150861) | Forest soil microbial communities from Barre Woods Harvard Forest LTER site, Petersham, Massachusetts, United States - Inc-BW-H-4-O ...
ATGTTCGTGCAGCCCGCTGCGTCGGATGACGGCGTGGCGCTTGGCGCAGCGCTCGCGCCGTATCTGGATAGTGGCGGCAAGCTGCCGAATAAGCGAATGCGTCACGCCTATCTTGGCCCTTCGTTTGACGATGACACGATTGAGGTTGTATTGCGTACCTACAAGCTGCGATATACGCGCCTACAAGATCCAGGAGAGGCAGCAGCAGGGTTATTATCCCAAGGGAAGATTCTTGGTTGGTTTCAGGGACGAATGGAGTTTGGTCCCCGTGCGCTAGGCAGCCGTTCGATCCTCGCGGACCCGCGGGATCCGGAAATGAACGCCAAGGTAAATAACGCGGTGAAATTTCGCGAGTGGTGGAGACCTTTTGCACCTTCGCTCAAGAAGGAGGCAGCGGGCGATTATCTCGAGAGCGCGACGGATTCTCCGTTCATGGTTTTGACAGCCCAGGTACGGCCGGAAAAGCGCAGCGTGATTCCCTCTGTCACGCACATCGACGGCAGCGCACGTCCACAAACTGTGGAGAAAGAGATCAATCCCCTCTACTGGGGCCTGATCGACCAATTCGGCAAACGCACCGGCGTGCCGGTCCTCATGAATACGTCATTCAATCTGCGCGGCGAAGCCATCGTTCACACGCCGACGGACGCGGTGCGTACTTTCTTCAGCTCGGGCATGGATGCGTTGGTGATTGGCAGCTTCCTTGTGGAAAAAGGACCGTGATTCGATCCGGAAATGTCGATTGGATCTCAGCTAGGTGAATCTTGAAGTACCTGAACACCCTCGTGAGCGACTTACGGGCGACTGCAAAGCTTGCTGCTGATGCGCGATCTCGTTTTCGATTAAGCATGGATTTGGTGCTTTCAAGATTTATTGGCCTAGTTCCCAGGGCCCTGCGCGACCGGGTGCGAGAAGTTCGTCTTCGCAGGGACATCAAAATTCGTTACCGCCTGAATAAAGGCGATCTTCACAGCATTCGGGAAATATGGTTTCAAGAAGCGTATCGTCTACCTTTTAAGGATTCGTCCGGTGTTCTTCTAGATCTCGGAGCAAATATAGGCATGGCGAGCTTATGGCTGGCCAAAAATTACTCGTTCACCCGAGTGATCGCGGTAGAACCTGATCCGAACAATGCCGCCCTTGTGCGCCAGAATCTTGAACTGAACGGGATCGCTGGCGAAATCTTAGAAGCCGCCATCGGACCAAAGGAAGCGATGGCCCGATTCGAATTTAGCGAACTCTCCAACCTGGGAAGATTGTCGGAAAACGGCTCTTTGGTGCGAATGATTAGCGTGGGCACAATTATCCAGAATTTTGCGGTGACAAAGTTTGCCTTGATTAAGATCGATATTGAAGGCGGTGAGCAAGAACTATTCGACGGTCCTACGGAGTGGCTGGCGCGAACCGACGCTATAATTATTGAGTTTCATCCAACGGTCGTTGACTACCCTCGGCTCACAACGCTGGTGAGTTCCAACGGATTTAAGTATATTCCGGCACACTCTTTTTCTCCTGAAAATATGGATTGTTTTACAAGAGTTAAGACTTAGACAAAAAACATTCGACAAGTGAGACTATAAAACCAGTGATTTTGCGACTTCAGACGAGGCCAATTTGTTGGCAACTGGTGTGGACCAAAGACCTACTCCATCTTCCTCATGAAGGCCGTTTCTATACGAACTGCAACTTCATTGCGCTCCCCCGATGACGCAAAAGTGCATCGCGCTACTGGGCCGGCGGGATCGGCCGACAGACGCCATCGAAGAATATTGCCAATACCTCGGAGAGGCACTGCGCGCGCACGATTTTGAGTTGGAACTAGTGCGTGTGGCGTGGCTCGACGACGGCTGGCCTGCGGGGATGCGCGAACTCGAGCGTCAAGCGCGCGCGTGGCGCGGGTGCTGGGTACTGGTGCAATACACGGCGCTGTCGTGGTCCGAGCGCGGTTTTCCCCTGCGATTTCTGCGAGTGCTGCGTATTTTGCGGCAAGCCGGCGCGCGCGTGGCAATGGTTTACCACGACGTGCTGCCCTACCATGGCAACCGCACCATAGATAAGCTACGCCGCCGCGCACAAAATCACGCTATGAGCGAGGCGCTACGGTCTTGCGACCTCGGCATCTTCACTGTGCCCGTCAGCAAAATCCCCTGGATTGGAAAAAAACACAAGCGAGCGATTTTTATCCCCGTCGGCGCGAACCTGCCGGCGCCGGAAACCGCCTGGGCAGTTCCGCGCGCCGAAGCGGTCGGGTTGCCGGCCATCGCTGTCTTCGGAATTACCGGCGGAGAAAGCGGTATCTGGGAGATCGCAAGTATCTCCGAGGCGTTGCACACCGTGACGGAGCGTTTAGGAAAGCTGCGGCTGGTCGTGATGGGGCGTCATTCGGACACAGCCGAGAAAGCGCTAAAGAATTTGATGGACAACCAGCCGATTGAAGTCTGCGCGCTGGGAATCCTGTCAGGCGCGGAAATCGTGCGGCACATGGCGTCCTGCGACGTTTTGCTTTTTGTGCGCGGAGGCATCTCATCGCGGCGGGGCAGCGCCATAGCTGGAATTGCGTGCGGACTACCGGTGGTGGCGCTGGAAGGCCCGGAAACAGCGTCACCCATCACGGAAGCGGGAGTCGTGTTCGCCGATCCGAAGCGGCAACGAGGCTTGGGAGAAGCGTTGCTCAAAGTGCTTGCCGATCCCGAGTACCGGGCTTTGCTTGCCGAACGTAGCCGCCACGCCCAAGACCAATATTTTTCATGGAAGGCGATCGCCACGCGCTATGCAGAGGCGTTGCGCTCCGTGGATTGAAACGCGGTGCTACCAGCTTTTCTTAAGCACGGTAACAAGCGTTAGCGGGACAGCGCGTCAATCAAGGTTTCTTTCTTCTTTTCGGCAAGCAAAGCTAAAGGTTCAAGCGAGGACGAGTAGCCCGCGATCGCAGCCGCCGCCAGAAATGCAAACACCTCAGCGGGAAGCCATTTATCGCCGGTCCAACGGCTCATGAATAGGATAGGCGCGCTGATGCCACCTAAAAGAATCTGCGTGCCGAACGAGACGAGCACAGCCATGCCCGATTGTCTCTGCCCGCGCATCTGCCCAAAATTGAGCCTGCGCGGAAAACACAGCGAGGACCAGTTGGCGATGGTCAATTGCCCGGCGACGTTGAATAGGATTGCGGCAAGTGTGGCCACGAGGAGGGGCAGCGAAGGAAGCCCCACCAGATAGGAAAAAGCCACCATGGAGAGTGTCAATTCAAAAACGAGCATCCCGACTTGCAGGAGATTCTTTCCAAGAAAGACTTCACGGAAGTTCATGGGAGCGGTGAAAAATGTTTGGATGCCTTTGCCGTCGTAAGCAAAGCTGTTATAGGCGGGCGACATCAGAATGAGCAAGAGATAGGCCATCATTCCGGGAAAAAAGAACTCGGTCGAAATGGGATGCTTCATAACTGTAGGATGCCTTCCCGCGAATTGCGTCGTGAAAAGCAAGACAAACACCGGGGGCATGATCAGCAGAAAAAAGGCGAAGCTGTTGCGAGTGAGGTAGCGGAACTCCTTGCGAAGGACGGCGGCGACCTGCGGCGTGAGCAAGCGAAGTGCATCGGATTGTTCAGCGGCGCGGGAGACAGGACGAACGACAGCGCGAGCGGGGGCGGCTGACTCGCTCAGTTCCTCGCCGCGATATTGCGTGGCGAAACGCAGCCAGAGGAGCAGGCTGAAAACGAGCATGTACGCTGAAATGCCGGCCACGCCGAGGAGCGTGTCCGCGAAATGATTTTGAGCGGCGCCCGTAATAGCGCGGCCCGCAAGGGACGGCGGGAAAACGGACAGGAAGGGGAGCAATTGCCGGACCCATGGCTGAGCGGTACGGCCATATCTTTGCACCAGAGGATTGATGAATTGAACGGAGACAACAAAGAAAATGAATAAAGCGAAAAACATCTCGCGAGTGCGGCGGCGAGCCAGGATGCGTTCAAGCCAGGAACCGATCATGCGCTCAAGCGTGATATTCATCAGCACAAAGAGAGCGGCGACAACCAGCATGGCGGGCAAGACACTGGCGTTTGCCACGGTTGCGCCGAGGATCATGGCGGTTAGCCAGCAGAGCGAGGCGATAGCGGCAAAATCCGCTAGCCCATAAGCGAGGCCGATAACGTAAAACGCGCGAAGGCTGAGCGGAAATCGTAGCAGTGTGCGGAATTCAAATCCCACGCCGAACCCCGCCGTGAAAATGGGAAAGAACTGCCAGAAAAGAAAAATGCCCCAAAAGAGCAATGCAATCCAGGCTTCATGGCCGCCCGACAGAAACGTATAAGCGCCGAAGTAAAAAGCGACACATAGGCCGATCACGAATAGCCCGCCGAAGATGCCGGCGAAAATCATTCCAATCAAGTCCCACTGATTGTGTTTTTTTCGAAGATTATTGGCCAGAATTTGCCAGCGCAGCCCCGCGACTAGCCGGATTTGTTCCCAAACGCCAGGGAGTTGAGCTACATCAGCCACGAGAGTTCCTCAAGTTGTGGCCGCTGCCCGCCGTCCTGGCCCACGATGGAGAGGAAAATCTGTTCGAGTGTCGTTTTGCTTCCTTCTTCGCTGGCCACGCCTGCGCGCAACTCTTCGAGCGAGCCCTGAGCGACGAGCCGGCCTTTGTGAATGATGGCCACGTGGCTGCAGAGCCGTTCGACAATTTCCAGGACATGCGAGGTGAGAAAGATGGTGACGCCGCGCTCGGTCATGCGGCCCAGCAGGGCTTTCAGCGCTCCGGCGGCAAGAGCATCCACGCCTTCAAACGGCTCGTCGAGAAAAAGGATGCGCGGACCGTGGATCACCGCCGCGGCCAGGGCAAGTTTTTTCTGCATACCGTGGGAATAGTCCGCGATGAGAGTCTTTGGCCGGTCGGAAAGCTGCATGAAATCGAGCAACTCTTCGGAGCGCCGCTGCGTGGTTGGACGATCGAGGCCGTACATACGGCCCACGAAGTGAAGATACTCGGCGCCCGTCAGCCGTTCAAAAAGACCCATGCCTTCGGGAACGACGCCGATTTGCCGCTTGACCTCAACGGGATGCGCCGCGAAATCCAGCCCGAGAAGTTCCGCGCGTCCGGAACTCGGGGCCAGCAAACCGGTGAGCATTTTAATGGTCGTGGACTTGCCCGCGCCGTTGGGTCCGAGAAAACCGAAGAACTGTCCGGCGGCGACGGTGAGGTCGACCCCGTCGACCGCGGTCAGGTTGCCGAAGCGGCGTGTAAGTTTCTGCGTCACGATGGCTGCGCCCGTCATCGCGTCTCCCACTTGTTGAATGTAGCTCGAAACAAAACTCTAACATGAGTCTGGCAGGCATCACGACGATCGAGCGAGAATGTGCGCGCAAAGATTAGAGATCTATTCACGAAGGTTTCGGCGGATTTGAACTCGAGCCAGTGAGTTGCGGTTCCTTTGTGGGCAGAGCCGCAAGCACAGCCGGCAACTCCACGCGAAACGCGGCGCCGCCTTCTTGCCGGTTATAGCAGAGAATCCTGCCGCTGTGCTCCTGCACAATGCCGAAGCAAATACTTAGACCGAGGCCGGTGCCTTTGCCGACGGGCTTGGTTGTATAGAAAGGATCGAAAACGCGATGCGGCTCCTTGATGCCGGGCCCGCTATCCAGGAAAAGCACGACGACATATGCGCGATCGCGCATGGTCTTGATGGTGAGGAGGCCGCCTTGCACCGCTTCCATGGCGTCGACCGCGTTGCTGATCATGTTGAAGAAGACCTGCATCAGCTGGTTTCCGTCGCCGCGAACGCCAGGAAGAACCGACTCAAGCTGCAGCTCGATTCGGACTGTCCCGGTCCGCAAGTCGAGATAACGAAGCTGCACGGCGTTGGTCACCACGGTGTTGATGTCCAGGAGCGTGCGTTCGGTGGGGACCTGTCTGGCAAAACTTAGAAGATTCCCGACGAGTGTTTTGGTGCGGCGAGCCTGGTCGCGAATTTTCGATGCGGTGGAGCGTGCCTTTTCTGGAAGTGTGGAGTCGTCGGCCAAGAGGTCGGAGAATCCGAGAATCGCCGTCAATGGGTTGTTAATTTCATGAGCGGCGCCGGCGGCCAATTGTCCCAGAGAGACGAGTTTCTCGGATTGCACAATCTGCGCCTGGAGCCTCTGGAGATTCTCGATGGACCGCTCGGATTGAGAGAGAAGACGAGTGCGGTCGGCGTCGGCCAGATAAGTTCTCAGAAACAGAAGCAGAGCCAGAGGAATGGACGCAATGAGAACCGTCATCAAACGGAAATCGCGGACCGCGGGATTTTGATGCGCGTACCGCAGAGTGAAGATGGCAAACACTGGCAATGAGATCACCGCGGCCATGGCCAGACGCGCCGGCACGGCACTTTCTCCAGGCGAGCTATCGGACTCGGCACCGAACTCATTTTCCGACGGAGCGTCAAGAGCTGCCCGTTTTTGGTAAGCGACGGCGCCCGCAAGAGCAAACCAAAGAAACGAAGCAACCATCGGAAGATCGTACAAGCTGCCTGTGTAGTAGAGGTTGAACTCGAGAGCGATGTTGATTGTGAGAGAGGAGAGCATATACATCGCGGAGGCGCCGAAGAGATTGGCGTAGACCACCCGCCAAGCTCCGGACGACCGCAGCCAGAGGTACCCGAAGCCGCCGACGATGACTATGTTCTCGGTATTGTGAAGAAGTATGTAGTTGTAGTTGTACTCCGCGAGCGAGGGGACGGCGTACATCCACGGCAGCACGATGAAAACGTAGAGGAAAATCCACCAGGTGAGCAGCAGTGCAAAATCCAAATAGCCGAAGCGGAGGCGCAGCTCGCCGCGGCTGAGGTGTGGGCGCAGTGTCAGCGCCGCCATCATTGGAATACCGCGCAGGAAGAATACGATGTCGATCGGATCGTTATCGGGCATGGGGCGGTGCAGATAGAGCTCGTAATACGTCCATTGGAATTGCCCGATCATCCAAAGTGTGCAACCCATGGCCAGCAGCATCCAAAAAAGATTTCTGCGCCATTGCGGAGTTCCAGCATTCAAAAGAAGTCCGGCGTTCGCGAGAAGCGGCACAATGCACTGCGACAAATCGCCAAACGCGGTAAGGCCTTGATTCCCCCGAGGGATAACGAGCGAGACAATCGAATAGACGAGGAGAAAGAGCAGCCAGGTGCTCGCCACGCGGACGATTGTTTTTGATGAAGACATAGGATCAGGAGAATCTATTTTAGAGGGCAGGGCCTAGAAGAAAGGGGGCACATTCGCTGCGCACTACGTAAGTATAAACGAACAGGAAAGCGGTCTTTGATGGCGTCACGTTCGCCCCGAAGTTGTTACCTATGTAGCCGGTACGTTTTGTAACCCATGTCTCGGGGCTGGCCCCCCTCGAAGGAATGGTAGGCTCGTGGGGACTCGAACCCCAGACCTCCACCGTGTCAAGGTGGCGCTCTAACCAACTGAGCTACGAGCCTGCAATCCAGCTAGTTTAGCACGAGTGGAACGCCAAGAAAGAAGCGCTCGCTGCGCAATGGGAATCCCTGGCGGAAGCCTTTGCCCCAGGGCTACAATGCGCCCTGTCGCTCCAACCCACACCCATGCGCCGCTTCTTCTGGATCCGCCTGCTCATCTTTCTCCGGCAAAGCCGCTGGGGTTTCGTCCTTATCGCATTTTGGTTTGCCCTGGGCACGATCTCTTTTCACCACTGGGAACATCTTTCCCTGAGCGAATCCTTCCTCAACGCCATCTATTTTCGGTATCGCTCCGATTCCTTCTGGGTTCTCTATTCCTTCTGGGGACAATGCGTCCTGTTCGGCATCGTCATTTCCATCTTCTTGCTGCAAGCCTTGCAGCGTTACAATCCGCAGGAAGGTTGCCGCATGCTCGCCAAAGAAATGCAAAACCACGTTGTCATTGTCGGTTACACGCACCTCGGCATTCGCATCGTCGAGCACCTCAGACGATCCAAGCAGCCTTACGTTCTGATCGACAAAGACGCCGCCGCCGTCGATGACCTCATTCGCGAAGGTGAGCCTATCATCGTCGATGACGCCAAGCAGGAAAGCTCCCTCTCCGACGCCGGCATCGACCGCGCCAAGCTTGTCATCATCACTTCCAACAATATTGAAACCGCACTCCTCGTCACCAAACGCGCCCGCGACCGCAACAAAAAAACCCTCATCATTGTCCGCTGCTATCTCGACGAGTTCACCGAAATCCTCGAAAGCCTCGGCGCCAACGAAGTCATCTCCAGCTCCAAAAGCGCCTTCAGCGGCATCTCCTCCCATCTGGATTCTCTGAGCGCGGCCCGTTGAATAGCAGGGGAGCGGTTACGGAATCGCTACTGATCATTACTGGCACGATGGGTGCAGGCAAAACAACCGTTCTGGGCGAAGCGTCGGACGTCCTCGCGTTGCGCCAAATTCCCCACGCAGCGATCGACTTGGATGTGCTCGGGATTGCACATCTTCCGCCTGCATTCGGCAACGATGCCGTGATGTACCGCAACCTTCAGTCCGTCTACGAAAACTATACTTCCCTTGGCGTACCACGATTCCTGCTGGCGCGCGCGATGGAAGGCCGCGCCGAACTGGAACTCTGTCGCGGCATTTTTTCAGCAACCAACACAGTCGTATGCCGCATTACTGCAAGCCTCGAAACGATGCAGCAGCGTGTCAAGACGCGCGAAACGGGCATATCGCGGCACGAATACATTGCTCGGGTCGCCACACTGAACGCCATCCTTGACCGTGCGGATTTGGAGGACTTCACCGTCACGAGCGAGAATCGTTCCGTCAGCGACATCGCACGCGAAATGCTTGTCAAAGCGAAATGGATGGCCGACTGACTCCGCCATGTTGGCTTTCCACTCGCGTTGACTTTCCACCCGCGCCATCCTACGATTATCTCAGCATCTATTCCGTGACGCGCGAGGTCTTCTATGAGTTCCTCCACGCCACTTCCTCTGCCGCAGCTCCCTCCTCCTATCGCCGAGGTTCTGAGTTCCTTTTTGCAATCCGCAAAAGATGCTTTCGGCCCCGACCTTCTTTCCGTTGTGCTCTTCGGCAGCGCCGCCGAAGGCAAACTTCGCGCCACCTCGGACTTAAATCTCATTCTAGTTCTTGCTTCCTTCAACCAAGCCAAAGCCGACCACCTCCGTCAACCCCTGCGCGTCGCGCAAGCCGCTTTCCAACTCCATCCCATGTTTCTCTTAAAGGACGAAATCCCCCACGTCGCTCGTTCATTCGCCCCCAAGTTCGCCGACATTCGCCGTCGCCGCGCCATTCTTTTCGGCGAAGACCCCTTCGCGTCGCTCACCATCCCCCGCGACGCGGAAATCCGGCAGCTCCGCCAGCAACTCCTCAACTTCATTCTCCGCCTCCGCGCCGCCTACGTGGCGCGCAGCCTCCGCGAAGAACAACTCGGCCTGCTCATCGCGGGCGCTCTCGGTCCTCTCCGTTCCTACGCTGCCGTCCTTCTCGACCTAGAAGGCCGCCCCATGGCTTCCCCTTCGCAGGCCCTGCAATCGATAGGCGCTGAGCTCGCTATTCCCGATTGGACTCAGCTCTCGGCTCGCCTCGCTGCCACGCAGGAAACACACGTCACTCGGCCCGGCGAAGCGCCGCGCCTTTTCTTTCCTCTCCTCGATCTTGCCTGCCGCATGCACTCCCGGGCCGAGGGGCTCTCGACCGAGGTTCGCCATGAATCCGTTTGATCTCCGCGGCCCGGAATTTCTCGTCTTCTATATCTTTTTTTCCTGGCTGGTCATCGTAGGCCTCACGCTTCTCCGTCGCCTCAGCGAGGACCGCGACACCGGCAAGCCTCCCATCGACGATCCCTACTTCGTGGCTTTCTTGCGCGGTGGCGAAGGCGAAGCTCTCCGCGTTGCTACCCTCTCTCTCATCGATCGCGGCCTGCTGACTCTCAAAAGTTCAGGAACCCCGGCCCTCCTACCGGGAAGCGCCGACAGCCTCCTCGAACTGGCGGACCCCGCCGCCATCGAAACCGTCAAGCGCCCCATCGAAAAGCGTATCCTCGAAGCCTTCAAAACTGTCCAGCCCATCCACTCCACGCTGGCATCCCTCGAAGGCTGCACCGCCTGTTTCGATTACGCCACCAATCTCGAGAAGTTCGGCCTCCTCCCCGACGAAGAAGTTCGTAAAGCCCGCCTCCTCCGCGTTGCCATGGCTATCGGCATCCTCCTCGGCGTCGCCGCTGTAAAAATTTTTATCGCTCTTTCCCGCGGCCGCACCAACATCCTGTTTCTCATCATTCTTTCCGGTCTCGCCGCTTTCGTCGTTTTCAGAACCAGTAATCCCTTTCGCACCGTGCGCGGCGAGAAATTTCTCGAGGACGTAAAATCTCTTTTCAGCTCGCTCCGCCAGCGAGCCGCTTCTCTCCGTCCCGGCGGCGCGACCTCCGACCTCGTCTGGCTCGCCTCCGCCTACGGACTCGCGGAAGTCTCCCCCATCCTTTTTCCTTCGGTGATTGCTCTGCGTCCACGTCGGCCACCCGGCGGCTGGGGCTCTTCCGGCTCAAGTGGTTGGGGTACCGGCAGCTCTTCTTGCGGC
>Ga0210395_10004644_pt1 | contig 10546 bp, 7 predicted proteins | sample IncBWH4OmetaG_FD_150861 | JGI IMG/M metagenome (GOLD analysis project Ga0210395, IMG submission 150861) | Forest soil microbial communities from Barre Woods Harvard Forest LTER site, Petersham, Massachusetts, United States - Inc-BW-H-4-O ...
TCCAGATTCTTCTCGGTGGGATACCCAGTAGTCGCGAAGTTCTGGTTGAAGGGATCTCGAAAGTCGTGCCATAGGTTGGCCAAAGCCGACCCAGGGCTCTCATCCGCCCAGATCTTTCGGCGCGGGGTACCGTTGCGCGTCCAGTAAATGTCTCCCTTCGCCTCGAACTCGTCCAGCTTGTCCGGCGTCGTCTGCCAGTGCTTACCGGGAGGCGGCAGGGTACCGCGCCACTCGCCTCCAGTCGCCCCTTTGCGTCGCCCGGGCGCGTGTATCGGCACCAGCGCATAGCGTCGGCCCGTCCCCTCATCGATCTTCGGGAAGTCAATCGCCTCTTGCTCCGGTGTGCGGGCGCCATACTGCCGGTTGAAGAGGTAGTTGGGGGACTTCGAATAGAAGAGGACATAGTCCGTGATGTCCCCGAAGGTCTTTCGCGTGTAGTTCTTCGAGGAGCACTTCCTGCGTGAGATCCACGAGCGAAAGTTGCTCGGTCCGAACAGCTCGTCGAGCAGCAGCTTGACCTCTGCCACCATCGACGAGTCGAGGTGGACGAACAGCGACCCTTCGTCGTCAAGCAGGTCTCGCAATAGGACGAGGCGCTGACGAAACGCAGCGAGGTACGCGGCGCCCGATGCAGCGTCACAGTATGCGGCGTTGTCGGTAGCCTTGCGAGCGAACTGTTGCTGGGTTCCGTACGGTGGATCGATGTAGACGCATCGCGCCGACACGCCTTCCTGTAGGAGCATCCTGAGTACCGCGAGGTTATCGGCGTGGTAGAGCCGATTGGCCGAGGAGGATGCTCCGCACCTTCGTCGCGGAGACAGCTCCGCGCTCTGCGTGCCCTCGGGCTTCGAGCCCGAACTTTGACGATAGGCCGCGAATACGCCGTTCGCGCCCACCGATCGAGAGCTCTCGGCCCAACGAAGAAGGTCTTCTGCGAGCGCTGGGTCCTCGGAAACAAGCTTGCTCAGGCGGCGTACTTCGTCGGACTCGGCGGTCATAGGCGCAAGATATACAGGCAGGGCGACGGTGCCCCGTAGGGCGGCGAGGCGCAGTCTCTTGTCGGTCCCCGTCGAGGTTGCGCTCGCCGGCGAGGCGTATGCGCCAGAGCGGGATAGTCGAGAACACGATCGCCCATGTCGTGTCGGTCGAAGGTCGCGAAATTTGCCGTCGCTTGAGAGCCGGGATCGCACGCGCCCTTGCCGTGGCATGTCAGCGCGGCCATTTGCGAATCGAATTCTTCAGAGCGAGTACGCCCCAGTCACTAACCTGCACTCCATGAGCTACACGGTGGCGCAGGCAAGACAGCAGATCTTGGACGTACTGGCGGTGGCGGCCGATGAGCTCGATTCCGCGCTTGCGCTCCTGGGAGAGGCGTATGAGCATTTGGACGAACACGCTGCCGACGTGCTCGAGGCCGAGCTGTTCAGGCCGGTACAGCTCGCCTACGGTCGCACCAAGCGCACGTACGGCGAGTTCGCGGCTCGCTCGCAGCTACCTGGCCGCATTTTCGAGTCCGCGCCGGCAGTTGCCCCCGGAAGTGGCGCGAAGGAACTGATCGACGCGGCCGTCGGCTCGGCAGACAGGGCGGACGCTGCACTGGTGGAGCTACAGGACTCGATGTTGCCGGTCGAGGCGGGCGACGCGGAACTACGTGCGGACATCGCCGCTGTACGCGAGCTGGTCGGCGGCCTGCGCGGGAGAGCACGCGAGGTCGTGCGCACGCTCGGGCGTTGAGCGCGAGCCGGCCGTCTCGCGAACCGGGGATGAGGATCTGTGGCGCTGGCTGGGGCTCGCAGCGCCGAGAATTGCCTGCCGATCTACCGACTCAGGCCACTGCGATCGCGGGTGTACGCTCGTGCCAGCGCTCGACCCGCTCCAGTTGCGCCGCCAGCGATAGCAGTAGCGCCTCGCTGTTGGCGGGTCCGAGCAGCTGCGCGCCGAACGGAAGCCCCTGTTCGGTGAAGCCGGCGGGGACGCTGATGCCGGGCCAGCCGAGCACGTTCCATGGCCAGGCATAGGGGCAGGCGCCGGCGATGACCTGCTGCGTCGACCAACTGGAGAGCCCGTCGGTCTTGCCGACTGGCAGCGGCGCAGCGGCGCTGGTGGGAACGACAAGCACGTCGAACTCTCCAAAGACAGCGCCGACGCGGCGTTGAAAGCGCCGCTCCAGGCGTCTGGCAAGGGGAAGGACCGTCCGCGACAGTAGTCCGCCGATCTGTGCCGTCGAGCGTGTGCGGGCGTCCAGGAGCGAGCGATCGGGCACTCGCTCGACCCACTCATGCACGCCCGACTCGCCGCGAGCGATCAGGGTCAACCCCATCAGGCCGTAGCTTGGCTGACGCTCGGCCACACTGTGGCCGAGTTCGCCGAGCACTCGACAGATTCGCCGCACCCCGGCTTCGATCTCGCGATGTAGGCGCACCGGCGCGCCACTGAAAGCGTGGCGCAGCGAGAACGCGATCCGCAACGGGCGTGGCTCACGCGAGATGGCTTGCACGTAGGGCTCGGTCGGTGGGGCCGGAGAGTGGGCGTCCTCGGGATGGCTACCGCTCACGACATCGAGCATCAGCGCCGCGTCGGCGACGGTGCGAGTAAGCGGGCCGATGCAGGTCAGGCCGTTGAATGACTCGGCGTCGGGCCACGTCGATATCCGTCCGCGCTGGGGCTTCACGCCGACGAGGTTGCACCAGCCGGCGGGGATGCGCACAGAGCCGGCTCCGTCGGATCCCAGCGCGGCCGGGACGAGTCCGGCGGCGACGGCGGCGGCCGATCCACCACTCGATCCGCCGGGGGTGTGTTCCAGGCTCCACGGGTTGCGCGTGGTCCCGAACGCTTTCCCCTCGGTGAATGGGTAGAGCCCGATCTCAGGGGTATTTGTCTTGCCGACGATGACCGCACCGGCGGCGCGCAGGCGGCGAACCATCTCGCAGTCCTCGCGCTTAGCCGCGAACGGGCCCGGGCAGCCAAAGGAGGTGGGCTGCTCGGCGAGGTCGACATCGTCCTTGATCGCGATCGGCACCCCGAGCAGGGGTAGACGCTCCCCGGAAGCGAGCCGCTCGTCGGCCTGCGCAGCCTCGGCGCGGGCGGCTCGGTCGCGGAGGATGCGAAACGCGTTGAGCGTGGATTGGGTCGCCTGGATGCGAGCAAGCGCTCGCTCGACTAGCTCGACCGAGCTGACGCGACCGTCGCCCAGCGCCGCCACGCACTCGGCCAGATCCTGTGGCTGTGTGCTCAGCTCATGCATCTCTCGGTGAAGGTTACGCGGGCCCCGGTGTTGCGTGACGCGGGCATAGACTCAGCTTCGTGAGCATCGGTGCGTCCCGTCTCGACACTGCCGCCGTCGTGAGGCGTTTCCACGAGGCTCGCCGCGACGAGAACCTGGTGGTGCTACAGGGTTTTCACGCGCTCAAGCACGCGCTCAGGTTCGGTGCCACCGTCGAGCTTGTGGCGTGTGCGGACTCGGATGAGTTGGAGCGCCTGGCACGGGATCTGGCCCCGGACTTGCTCGAGCGCATGCAGGCGCTCTCGGTGGTGCTTGCGGTCGAGGCGTTCAAGCGCCTGGGCCCTTACGTTCCACACACTGGCGTTGTGAGCATCGCCTCTCGTGTGCGCAGCGACCCGCTGGCACTGCTCGCGGCGCCGGGAAGCGCACCGCTTGTGCTGTTGGAGGATCCGCGTCACTTCGGCAACCTCGGCGCTGTCGTACGGGTCGCCGCAGCTGCAGAGGCCGCTGGTGTGCTGACCACTGGTCGCCAGGACCCGTGGGACCCGGTGGCGGTGCGCGGCTCGGCGGGCTTGCACTTCGCGCTGCCGGTTGCGCGGATCGAGGCGCTGCCCGATAGCGATCGCCCGCTGCTCGCGCTCGACCCGGAAGGCGAGGAGCTCATTGCGGAGCAGGTCCCGCCGCGGGCTTTGCTTGCATTCGGCACCGAGCGCGACGGCCTCAGCGAGCGTTTGCTGGAGCGCGCTGACGCGCGCCTGCGTCTGCCGATGCGAGCGGGCGTCTCCAGCCTGAACCTCGCTACGTCGGTTGCCGCTGTGCTCTACAGCCTGCGTCTGGGACAGGCGTAGGCCTAAATCGGCCCATGCCCCCCGTGCGCGCGGGGAGCATGGTCGGTTTGGAGTGTCGCTTCCTGTGGCGGAACCCTCGCTCAATCCGCCTGCGCCGACATGTATGGCGCAAGCTCGCGCCGCGCGATCGAGAGCTTGTGCACCTCGTCGGGCCCGTCGGCCAGACGCAGCGTGCGCAGGTGTGCATACATCCACGCCAGCGGGAAATCGTCGCTCACGCCGCCGCCGCCGTGCACCTGGATCGCGCGGTCGATCACCTTGAGTGCGATGCTCGGAGCGGCCACCTTGATGGCGGCGATCTCGGTGCGCGCGTGGCGGTTGCCGACGGTGTCCATCAGCCATGCGGCCTTGAGCGTAAGCAGCCGCGCCATCTCGATCTCGATGCGCGCCTCGGCGATCCAGTCCTGGATGTTGGCCCTGGTGGCTACCGACTGGCCGAAGGTCGTGCGTTCAACGGCCCGCTTGCACATCGCCTCCAGTGCTCGCTCGGCGGCACCGATCGAGCGCATGCAGTGATGGATGCGCCCAGGGCCTAGCCGTGCCTGGGCGATCATGAAGCCGTCGCCCTCGCCGGCGATCAGGTTGTTTGCCGGCACGCGCACGTCCTCGAAGAGGATTTCGGCATGACCCTCCTGGTCCTGGTAGCCGAAGACGGGCAACCCCCGTACGATTTGCACCCCAGGTGTATCGATTGGCACGAGGATCTGGCTTTGCTGACGGTGTCTGGGCGCTTCAGGACTGCTCTTGCCCATGACGATCATGATCTTGCAGTGCGGATGCAGCGCGCCTGAGATCCACCACTTGCGCCCGTTGAGCACGTATTCATCTCCAGAGCGCTCGATCCGCAGGGCGATGTTGGTGGCGTCAGAAGAGGCCACGTCGGGCTCGGTCATCGCAAACGAAGACCTAATCTCACCTTCAAGTAGAGGGTTAAGCCACTGCTGCTTTTGCTGCTCTGTGGCGAATTGGTGCAGGACCTCCATGTTGCCGGTGTCCGGGGCCGAGCAGTTGCATGCCTCTGAGGCGATATGGCTATGCCCAAGGATCTCTGCAAGCGGCGCATAGTCGCTGTTAGACAGGCCCGCGCCGTGATCGGCGTCTGGCAGGAACATGTTCCACAGTCCCGCCGCGCGCGCGTGGCCCTTGAGCTCCTCCATCACCGCCGGCTGGTGGTGCGGGTCGCCCGACTCGGCCAGCTGGCGCTGGTACACGGACTCGGCGGGATAGACGTGCTCGTCCATGAACGCGTTCAGGCGCTCCTGGAACTCAATGCAACGCTCGCTCGGCTGGAAGTCCATCGTCTCCTCCTCGGCAGTGGGAATAGGATCATCGCCGATGAGCGAGGGATCGGCGAACTACAAGGCGGCGGGCGTCGACTACGACGCGCTTGACGAGGGCAAGCGCATGGCGATGGCACGCGCGCTTGCCACCTCGTCGCTGCTTGACCTCCGTGGCGGACGCGCGCTCGATGCCTCGCGTGGCGAGCCGGCGTTCGTGTTCGAGTTCGGCGACACGACGCTTGCCTTCGTGATGGAGGGGCTCGGCACGAAGTCGGTCATCGCGCGGCAGCTGCTCGAGCGCCACGGCGTCAACCGCTTTGCGGATGTCGCCTACGACACGGTCGCGGCGATCCTCAACGACCTCTGCTGCGTCGGCGCGCTGCCGCTGGTCGTCAACGCCTATTTTGCGACCGGCGCATCGGAGTGGTATGCAGAGTCTGAGCGCGCCGCCGCGCTGCTGGAGGGCTGGCAGCGTGCGTGCATCGACGCCGGCTGTGCGTGGGGGGGAGGCGAGTCGCCGTCGTTGCCCGGGCTTGTCGCGGCAGCGGACATCGAGCTGGCGGGCGCGGCCGTGGGAGCGGTGCCGGCGAGTCGCTCGGCGATACTCGGCGAGCAGTTGCAGGCGGGTGATGAGATCGTGCTGGTAGCCTCCAGCGGCCTGCACGCCAATGGGGCATCGCTTGCGCGGCTGCTCGTCGAGCGCCTGCCCGACGGTTATATGACCGGCCTGCCGAGCGGGCGCGCGCTGGGCGAGGCGCTGCTCGACGCCTCGCTGATGTATGTCTCGCTGGTGCAGGCGCTGATGGAGTCCGATCTCGGGATCTCCTATCTCAGCCACGTGACCGGTCACGGCTTGCTCAAGTTGATGCGCCCCGCCAAGGCGCTGAGCTATCGCATCTCGCGATTGCCGCCGGTGCCTGAGGTCCTGGCCTTCCTGGCAGAGCAAGCTGGACTCGACGAGCACGCTGCGTACTCGACGTTCAACATGGGTTCTGGCTACGCTGTCTACTGCTCGGGGGGAACGGGCCCAGACGTGGTCGAAATGGCGCGGCGACTCGGCTTCCAGGCCGTGGTCGCGGGCTCTGTCGAGGCCGGAGCGCGGCAGGTCATCCTCGAGCCGATCGGGGTGCGCTACGTGGGCGACGAGCTCGATCTGAGCGCCTCCGCGCACCCACCTAGTTGAACCCGTCGTCCGATCCGGGTAATCTTGCGGGCAAATCGCCAATGCTCCCCGGACGGCTGAGACGTTAGGGGACTCGATGTCGCCGGACCGTCAAGGACCGGAGCTACCCGGATCGTAGGCGGACCTGTCCATCAACAGAGGAGAGAAGCTGATGCGCAAAGCATCCACCCGTTTGGCCTTGCTCGGCCTTGCCGCAGCGATGCTGGCCCTGCCGGCAGTCGCAGGGGCGGCGCCCACGGTCACGCTGAAGGTCAAAGCAGTCCCAATCCCGAAGAACCCAGCCGCCAACGGCGGTTCCACCTGGCCTGGCACTGGCAACATCCTCGGCGCCGGTACGGCGGTTGAAGCCGAATTCACGATCAAAGGCACCGAATACGGCGGATTTCCCTCGCCGTTGGTGGGCGTGACGGCCTCCTTCCCCAAGGGCTCGAAGGTCACGACCAAAGGCTTCACAACGTGCTCGGCCGCGATTCTCGAAAGCCACGAAGTACAGAAATGTCCGAAGAAGTCTGTCGCCGGACCCAAGGGCGAAGCCGGCGGTGTGGTCAGCTTCGGCGGCACCCGCGTTCAGGAGAAATTGACCGTGCAGCCGTTCTTCGAGGAAGGCGGCAACCTCGGGTTCTACGCTGAAGGACGCGAACCGGCCGTGATCGAACTTCTCGCGACGGGCAAAGTCCTGCCTGCCTCGGGTGCCTTCGGTCCGGTGGTCTCCAGCGAAATACCGCTGGTCATCACCGTCCCAGGCGCGCCATACGGGTCGGCGGAATACATCAAGGTCAAGGTTGGCGCCGCCTTCAAGCAGGGCAAAAAGCTCGTTTCTTACGGCACCCTGCCGAAGACCTGCCCGAAGGGCGGCTTCGCGGTCAACGCCGAACTGAAGTTCCTCAGCGGGGAAACGGTGACTGTCACGGCCAAACCGCCGTGCCCCAAGAAATAAGGTCCGTCGGCGAACATTAGGGAGGCTCGGTGGCCATCCTTTGGTTGGGATGGCCACCTGCAGGATTTGCAGGAAAGTAAAGGAAGAGGTGCTCAGAGCCGGCGCAATGCGCGTAAGGTCTGAGAGACGGCGGGAAGGGGCGGCCCGAACCCAATATGGGCGGGTCGTCCTCTCCTCGTTATCAATACAGAGGTAGATCGGGTTGAGGACGCAGAATAAGGGGTTCAGGAGGGGTAGGGCAGTCGTGGTCGGCGCCATCTGCGTGGCCGCGCTCGTCGCTGTGATCCTGCTGGCGACTTCGGCGGGGGGATCCAGCGGCGGCTATGCGGTCCGCGCGATCTTCGACGACGCCGGCAACCTCACCTCCGGCGAGAACGTAAAGATCGACGGTGTCAACGTCGGCACCGTCGGGTCAGTGACGCCCACACCGCATGCCAAGGCCGCGGTGGTGCTCAACATCACCACTCCCGGATTCCAGGACTGGCGCGAAGACGCAAGCTGCACGATTCGCCCGCAGGCGCTGATCGGCGAGAAGTTCGTGGATTGCCTGCCGACTCAGCCGCGCGTGGAAGGCACGCCGCTGCCACCGCCGCTGAAGCAGATTCCAGCCGGTCAGGAAGGCGAAGGCGAGGTGCTGCTGCCGGTGACGCGCACTCACAGCCCAGTCGACCCCGATCTGCTCGGCGACATCACGCGCCTGCCCGAGGCGCAGCGCCTGACGATCATCCTCAACGAATTCGGCACCGGTCTCGCAGGCCGCGGCCCGGAACTAAACGTAGTCCTGCGCCGTTCCAACCCGGCGCTGCAGAATTTTGAAGAGGTACTAGCGATCCTCGCCAAAGAGAACAAGGTGCTGAGCGATCTCGCGGTAGAAGGCGACCGTGCGCTCGCGCCGATCACCGCCGACCGCGACCGGCTCGTGGGCTTTATAAAAGCGGGTAAGACCGTCGCCCAGGCGACCGCCAACCAGAGCGGCGCGCTCGGGCAGAACCTGGCTGACTTCCCCGCCTTCCTGGAACAGCTCGGGCCGGCGATGGAACGGCTCGGTCGCTTCGCCCAGCAGACGACGCCCACGCTGACGGATCTCGGCATCGCAGCGCCCGGCATCAACAAACTGTTCGAGAGCACGGCGCCCTTCTCGAAATCCTTCGAAGGCTTCCTGCACGCGGTCGGCAAGAACACCAAGAACACGGCCTCCGCACTGAAGGCCGTCGAACCGTTGCTCGCGCTCGCCAAGGGACTCGGCAAGAACGCCAAGCCGTTCGCGAGCAACTTCTCCGGGCTGCTGACCAGCCTGAAAACCACCGGCGGCCTGGAGCGCCTGCTCGACTTCATCTACCTGGGCGCTGGCAGCGTCAACGGTTACGACGCCCTCGGGCACTTCCTACGTGCGGAAGTCATCGCGAGCGCAGGCTGCATTGGCTACGCGATAGCCACCAGCCCTCTCTGCTCTACAGGAAAATTCATCGGCGGCCACACGGCGAGCGCCTCGGCCACGGCCGCCCGCGCCAACTCGACGAGTCTCGTGATGCAGCGCACGCTCGCCGTGCTCAAAGGCATGACGCCGACCGAGGCGATCGCCAAGTATCCGGGCTCTGTCACTGGCGAAGCGGGCGCCGCGACCGGGACGTCGAGCCTCTCCACTGCGACGCCCACAGCCCAGCCCGTGGGCGGGGCGGCCTCGGGCACCACCTACTACAGCCCATCCTCTGAATCCACCGAAGCAAGCGGCATGCTGCTCAACTACCTGCTTGGCGACTGAGATGACCAATCGCCCATCACTCATCGCACTCCTGCTGGGTCTGCTCTCGGCGTTTGGTCTGCTGGCTCCGGTCGAAGGGGCGCTCGCAGAAACCGATTCGACGGCGCCGACTGCTGAAACAGTCGTGCCAGCAGCGACCACGACGACGGTAGTGCCCGCTCCCACGACAAGCGAACAGTCGTCCACGGCCACCAACAGCGCCACGGGCACGAGTACGACCACGACCACGACTTCCCAGCCCCCGACATCCCAATCCACGACCACGACAAGCGAATCGACCACCACCGTCCCGGCCCCTGAAGTGCAGATTCAGCGCCCGCAGCCGCGCACGACGGTCTCTCATACTCGTGTGAAACCGACGAGGCGGCGATCGCCGAACTCCGGCGTGAGCAAGAACGGCGTGAACACCAAGGCGGTGTCGCCTGCGACGTTGACGCCGCCGTTGCCATCGACGCTGGCTGGATCGCTCTCGAACATGCCGAGCTTCTTCATCAACAGCTTCTCGATCCCGCCCTTCCTGCTCCCGATCTACCAGGCAGCGGGCGCCGCCTACGGGATCCCCTGGCAGGTGCTCGCGGCGATCAACGAAGTCGAGACCGACTACGGCCGCGACCTGAGCGTCTCCAGCGCCGGCGCCGAGGGTTGGATGCAGTTCTTGCCGAGCGAGTGGAGTCAGTACGGCGTAGACGTCAACGACAGCGGCTACGAGGACCCCTACAACCCCGCAGACGCGATCTTCGCCGCCGCTCGGTACCTGAAGGACGCAGGCGGTGACAGCGACATTCGCGCGGCGGTTCTGGCCTACAACCACTCGCAGGCATACGTCGAATCGGTGATGCTGCGCGCGCGCCTGCTTGGCGGCACTCCGCCCGAACTGCTCGGCGCGATCACGGGCCTGACGGAAGCGCGCTTTCCCGTGTACGCCGCCTCGCACTACAGCGATGGCTTCCCCACGACCGAAGGCCCCTCGCCGCACACCGTGCCAGCGACGACGATCTACACCGAGGCCGGCGCGCCGGTAATTGCCGTTCAGGACGGGCGCGTATCACAGGTCGACCCGGCCGGTCCTTTCGGGCCGAGCATCTCGCTCGTGGACGCCTACGGAAACACCTACACCTATGCGGGACTCGGCACGTTGGCCTCGCTCTACCCGGTGCTCGAATCGATCGAAGCCGGAGCCCCTCGCACGGCCGGTCTCGCGAGCGTCGTGCCGGGGACCGTCGCTCCGAGCAGTCCAGCGGCGAGCGGTGCAGTCCGGGCCTTCAAGGAAGGCTCGGAGAGGGTCTATCTGCATCCGCTGCACGTCGGAGCGC
>Ga0210395_10004648_pt1 | contig 10542 bp, 20 predicted proteins | sample IncBWH4OmetaG_FD_150861 | JGI IMG/M metagenome (GOLD analysis project Ga0210395, IMG submission 150861) | Forest soil microbial communities from Barre Woods Harvard Forest LTER site, Petersham, Massachusetts, United States - Inc-BW-H-4-O ...
CGAGCATCCCAGCCAGCAGTTTCCAGTCGCGCATATTCGGGAACCACGGGGCGGCGTCGACGGTGCGCTCGGCGCGGAAATGCTCGACCGCCTCGTCGGCGAGCCGCACCTGATAGCCCGCCTTGAGATAGTCGACTGCGGCGGTGAGCGCGTCGGCGGGCTCGGGATAGGTCAGCCGCTTAATCGTGCTCGACGCGCCCGGCTTCCAGACGAGCACGGCGAATCCCGGCTGCTCGGCCTCGGCCGCGTATCTGCCCGCTCGCGCGTGCTGCCATTCGAGGCTCACGGACGCCACCCGCCTTTGCCATCGGTCCATTCGACGTCGCGGAAGGGCAGCGGGTCACCCGCGCACGAGCCGCCCCCGTGCCAGCGGACCCGCATCCCCGGCCCCGGAAATATCGGGTCGTCGCCCTCGTGCTTGCTGGCCGGGTAGTGGCCTGGGGGCTGATCGCAGCTCGTCGCGTAGGGATCGGGGCCGGGCGTCACGAGCTGCGCGCCGCACTCGTCGGCGCGCTCGTCGTCGTCGTAGCGGCCGGGGTCCTCGTGGTGGTATGGCCCGAGCCCGCGTGTCATCCACGCACCGGCTCGGGCCTGCCGCGCCTCGCGAATCTCGCGGGCCTCGCGCAGCGCGTCGCCGCTCGTGACGCCAGCGGGGAGCCCGGTCCAGTCGTGGCACGCGCCGCAGTAGCCCTCGCGAACGTCGTCGGGGTGCTGCGAAGTGCGGCCGCACCTTGGGCACGTGATCGACAGGCCGGTCATGCTGCACCCGACTTCCGCGCCCGGCGGCGGGTCGTCGCCTTCGAGCCCCGGCGCGACAGGCGCGCCGCGATCTGCTCGTCGCCCCGGTCGGTCGCGTGCTGGTAGATCATCGCCATCGTGGGGTTAGCGTGCCCGATCCGGCGCATCAGTTGCTTGGTCGTCGCGCCCGTCTCAGCGGCCCACGTCGCCCCGGTGTGGCGCAGATCGTGAAACCGCAAGTCGCCGCGGCCGATGCTAGCCCGCGCCCGGTTCCACTCGCGCCACACCACCGACTGGTAGAGCTGCCCGCCCCTCGGGGCGGTGAACAGCAGCCCGTTATCGCCCGGCTGCGCGTACGCGAGCACGTGCTGCGCCAGCTCAGGCAGCAGGAACGGCGGAACGGAGATCGACCGGATGCCGGCCTCGCTCTTGGGCGGCCCGGCGACGAGCCCGTGCCCGGTGCGGGTAGCGGCGCGGCTGATCATCAGCGCGCCCGCGTCGAGGTCGACGTCGCCCCGGCGCAGCTCGGACAGCTCGCCGAAGCGCATCGCGCACCACGCGGCCAGCAGCACGAGCATCCGCCATTCGGCGGGCATCGCGTCGGCGAGCTGGTCGACCTCGGCCTCAGTCGCGACGTTGATCACGTGCGATCGCTTGTCGGACCCGCCCCGCCGCACCCGGCACGGGTTCGCGACGATCAGCTCGTCCTCGACGGCGGTCGTCATGATCGCGTGGAGCAGGCGGTACGACTTCGCCCGCGCCGAGGGGGTGCGCTGGCCGTAGCTCGTGTGCCACTCGCGCACGTGCTGCGGCGTGATCGCGTTCATCCGCAGGGCGCCGAACGTCGGCAGCAAGTGCCCCGCCAGCACAGAGCGGTACTCGATGGGGGTGCGCCCGCGTAGCGGCCTGGTGCGCAGCCAGTCGGCGGCGTAGGCGGCGAACGTGGGCACGCGCTCGCGGCGGGGCTGCGCGACCTGGCCCCACGCCCCGCGAGCGATGTCTGTCTGCTGGGCGCTCAGCCACGCGGCCGCGTCGCCCTTGGTCTGAAACGTGCTCGGCGCGTTGTGCCGCGCCGCGTCGGGGCCGATGTAGCTCGCCTGGTAGCGCCCCGAGGGCAGCTTGCGGACCTTGCCGAAGCCCGAGCGTCGTCGTGTGGTCATTTTTCTGGTGGTCCCTTCCGGCCGATCTCTCGTGCCCCACACGTGCCTTACGCACTCTACATTCGTGGGGCGTTACTGTCACTCGTTGTAACACGGACGGGGGCACGATCTATGCCGTGACGTGCGGGAACCGGCCGCTGACCTGGCCCGACGTGCGGCGGTGCATGATAATGATCGAGGAGTGAACACCCCAGCTCAGAGGGGGTCTTGCCCGCCCCGTGCCCCCCGCGTGCCCTAGTCAAAACTCGGGACACAACTGAGGGCACGCCCGACACATCCGCCCGAAGGATGATTTCGAGGCGCAGCTCTTGACGTGCGCCAACGTGGCGGGTAATAGTCGCTCCTATGCGTTAGTTGCGCCGTAGCAAGCAAGCATCAACCAGCGCAGGCCGAACCGAGGGGCGGCATATCCCCCCGCCACCTTTCGGGGCGGACCAGGCTAACCCCGAGCCGAACGAGGGACGGCATACTCCCCCGCCACCTTCCGGGGCGGACTAGGTGAACCCCGGGGCCGGACGCTGGCCGGGCCGAGAGCGTATGAGGTTCTGCGCTGGCCAAGCCGCCCGGTAACCCGACGACTCTCTGGCCACAGGAGGGGATCACCTTGTCAGTTTCGGCGCGCTCGGACGAGCCCCGATGGGCCTCGCTGAAAGAGGCCGAGATTTACGCGCACATTCCGCGGCGCACTCTGCGCCGCTGGATCGCCGAGGGGCGCCTGCCCGCTGAGCGGGTCGGGCCTCGACAGATACAGGTCGACCTAAACGACGTCGACGCGCTGCGCGCCCCGATCCCCTCGGCGGCTCTGGACGCGCAAGATGCCTAGCGCCGATCCCGATCTAGGCATCCGCCGCCGCAATCACGGGCTGAATCACAGCTACCGGATCGACGGCGAAAAGGTCCCCGGCGTGACGACGATCACCGGCTTTTTCAAGTCGGGCGCGCTGGCCAAGTACCCCGGCACGGCCACCGCCGAGTACGCGGTGAACAACTGGGGCACCCTGTCGGAGCTCCCCCCGGCCGACCGCCTCAAGGTGCTCTACGGCGCGCAGTATTCCGAGCGCGACGCCGCCGCCGGGCGGGGCACCAAGGTTCACCGGATCGCGCAGCGCTTGCACGAGTCGCCGCCGGGCACCGAGATCGACTACCCCGACGAGCTGGCCGGCCACGTCGACAGCTACGTCGATTTCCTCGAGCGGGTCGACCCCAAGGTGCAGGCCGTCGAGCTGGTCGTCGGGAACCGGACCCATCGCTACTGCGGCACGCTCGACCTGATCGCCGACCTCGGGCCGGTCCCGTGGGATGACACGATCATCCCGCCCGCGCGGTGGCTGCTCGACCTCAAGACGAACCGCTCGGGCATCTGGCCGGAAACGGCGCTCCAGGTCTGCGCCTACGAGCGCGCCGAGGTGTTCATTGCCGAGGACGGCTCAGAGCGGCCGATGGAGTGGTTCGGTATCGAGCGCTGCGGCGCGTTGCACGTCCGGGGGGATGGCTGGGATCTGGTGCCCGTCGAGACCGGCCCCCAGGTCTGGACGTGCTTCACCAATCTGGCGTGGCTCTACCACCACGACGAGGCGCGCAAGGAATGGGTGGGCGTAGCCGCCGGGCCGTTCCCGCACGCTGCCCCGGCGGCGCTCTCCGCGTAAATCGAGCAGGGCCAGGCGACGCAACCGCCCGGCCCTATCCGCCCAAGTGAATGGACTGCGGCATGACCGTACCACCGCCCCACCCCGAATCGGTGAACATCCAGACAACGGCGATTTACGATCCGCTCACCACTCGCGATCTCGACCTGCTACTGGCGGTCATCACCGCCGGGCGGCGAATGGTCTCGGCGGTGCACCCGACGCTGTGCCCGCTCTGGCACGATCTCGGCGAAGTCATCACCGACCTGAATGCGGCCTGGTGGCGCGCGTTCAAACGAGAGAACCCCGACGTCCGGGTCGAGCAGCACCGGCCCCTGACGAATGCGTGCGCGTGGTGAGCCCCGCGCGACGGACCCAGCCAGGCGACGAGCTATCCATCCGATCGTGGGCCGCTGAGCTGGAAGCCGCCGCCGTGATCGCGCGGCAGCTCGCGCCCACGGCGTTCATCCCCGAGAGCCTCAAGCGCTACCACCGGGGCGAGCATAACGAGCTGCTCGACGGCAAGGACGGCAGGGCCTACCGCCTCGACCTCGATAGCACGACCGCGACGGCGGCGGCCGCGATATTGACCGGGCAGGAAATCGGGCTCAGGCCGATGGCCGCGCTGCGGTCTATCGCGGTGATCAATAACACGCCCGCGCTCGCAGCGCTCACTCTGCGCGCCGTGCTCCAGAACGCCGGGCACGACATATGGGTCGCCGAGTCGACGGCGACGCGCGCAGTCGTGCGCGCCCGCCGCGCCGGGGATACCGAGGTGCTGGAGTCGACGTGGACGCTTGACCGGGCGAAGACACTCGGGCTCTACCCCGGCAAGGAATACGGCCAGTGGCGACGCCAGCCGACGTCGATGCTCGTCGCTCGCGCGACCGCCGAGGCTGCCCGCTGGATCGCCGCAGACGCGATCCTGGGCATTCCCTACATCGCCGAGGAGCTGATAGACGAGCTGGGCGGCGAGCGCGAGCCCCTCATGATCGAGGCCGGCCCCGGCGACAGCAACGGCGAGCAGCCCAAGGCCAAGACGCGCACGGTGAAGCGCAAGGCGACGAGCCCGCCGCCCGCGCTGCCCGCCGGGCCTCCGCTCCCGCGCGCCGCCGACGAGCCCCCCGCGGTCGCCGCAGCGAACGCTCGCGCGATCCCCGAGGAGCCCGCCGACGACGCCCCGATGATCTCCAAGCCGCAGCTCGACAAGTTGCACGCCGGGCTACGCGAGATCGGGATCGAGGATCGCTCCGAAGGGCTCAGCATCGTGTCGACGTGGGCGGGCCGACACGTGACGACGACCAAGAATCTGACCGAGGCCGAGGCCGGGCGCGTGCTGTCCAGCCTTGAGGCGGTGCGCAGCATGGGCGCTCGCCTCGCCGTCGCCCAGGCCCACGACGACGCCGAGCGGGACACGCCGTGACGCGCGCCGAGCTGGAGGCAGCGCGCGAGCAAGCGTGGATGGCCTACAACGTCTTGGTCCGCACGCTGCCCGACTGCGAGCACGTGCGCGAGTGGCGTCAGCAGGTCACCGTCGCCCGCGCTGCGCACCTGGCCGCCGCGAGGGCGTGCGATCGCGCCGAGGACGGGGCGCGGCCATGACCCATATCTGCCCGGCGCGGCGCTGCGGCGTCGAGCTGCCCGACCACCTGCTGATGTGCCGCCCTCATTGGGGGCTCGTCCCGCCGGTCTTCCAGCGCGCCGTCATCGCCGCCTACCGCCGGGGGGCCGGGGTCGGCTCGCTCGGTCTCTATCACGCCCAGGTCGCCGCGATCAGGGCCGCGAACGATGCCATCCTGCCCCCGCCCCCGAGGAGCGCCCCATGACCGAGATCAGGCCCGAGACGACGACCTATCACGGGCGGCGCGTGCCCGGCGGCGTCGAGGTGCTCGTGCGCGACGACGCGGCGGGCTGGTCCGCGCCGCTCGTGCATTTCGCGAAGCACTCGACCGCCTTCGGATGGGGCAACGGCGGGCCGGGGTCGGCTGATCTCGCGCTCGCGCTGCTGGTCGACGCTCTCGGTCCGGCGGCGCTGTGCCCGATGTGTGACGGCTCGCGCCGCGTCGTGTGGCTCGGCCCCGACGCCCCGAACGACCCCGTGCCCTACAACCAGCTCAGACACGCGCAGGCCGATCCCGAGCTGATCACCGAGTGCCTGTGCTCGGACGGGCTGCGCAGCCTGGCCTATCACGAGTTCAAATTCGCGGTGGTCGCCAACTGGCCCGACACGTGGACGATCAGCCGGGCGCAGATACTCGACTTCCTGACCACGCTCTACCCGCCCGAGGGCGAGCTGCCCGAGTGGCTCCAAGACGTCGTGACCGGGGCGCGATCGTGACCCGGACGGGCCGCGACAAAGGCAACGCCGCTCCAGCGTGGGTCGCTGAGTACCTGCAACCCTGGTGGCCAGGCTGCGAGAAGACACCCAACTCGCGCCCCGGTCGCGACATACTCGGCACCCCCGGCGCCGCGATCGAGGTTAAGACCGGCGTTGAATGGCGGCACAAGTGGATCGAGCAGGCGGCCGGTTACGTGCTGCCGGGCGAGCTGGGCCTGCTGTTCTACGTGCCCCCCGGCGTCCAGCGGGGCGGCGTGCTGCGCGGTGACTTCCTGGCCGTGATCACCGCGCGCTCGATTATGCCGCTCGTCGTCGCCGCCGGATACGCCCCCGAGCCCAAGGAGCGGTGATGCCCCACACCGACACGACGTTTTACAAGATGGCCGTGGGCTGGACCGAGGACCCGAAGGTGGTCGCGCTCGCCCGCTTCGGCGCGGTCGACGCCATTCTGGCCCGCGATCTGTTCTCTCAGATGATCGGCTACTCGCGCCGGAATCTGACCGATGGGGACGTGCCGGGGGTCGAGCTGGGGCGGCTGATGTACCCGCTTCCCGTCGAGCACGTCGAGCAGCTCGCGCAGCACCTCGCAGACTCGGGCGCGTACGGGCCGCTATGCGAGCGGCTATTCCCCGAGCAATCCCCCGAGCAATCCCCCGAGCATAGCCCCGAGCATTCCCCCGAGCATTCGACGCGATGGCGGGTGATCAACTACGCGAAGTGGAACGACACGCGCGAGGAGATCGACGCCCGCTCGGCGCACGCCGCCAAGGCTGCCGCCCACCGCTGGGATTCCCCAGGTCACGTCGCCCGCGATGCTCGGCGCAATGCCGGGGGCAATGCTCGGTGGAATCCTCACGGTGTGCTCGACCATGCAGAGGTAGAGGTAGAGAGAGAGAAAACCCCCGCGCGCCCGCGCGCAGGCGCGCCCGCGCGAGGCACCCGGCAGCCCCCGCCCGCGTCTCAGGTGCTCGGCACCCACTACGCCCCGTCGAGCGATCCGAACGAGCGCGCCGCCGAGGCACGCCGCCAGCTCGCCGAGCGCGATCGGCCCCTAAACGCCGCACCCGACCCCGCGCCCGCCCTCGGGGGCGAAGCGCTCGCACGCGCGCAGCTCGCCCAGGCACGAGCCGCCCGCCTGCCCGAGATCGAGGCCGCCGCCGTCGACGGCGACGAGCCCCCCGCCGAGCAACCGCCCGGCGACGAATACCCGTTCTGAGAGGACCCGGCCATGCCCAACGTCAAGACCAACGCCGTGCTACCCAAGGGCGAGGAGAACGGGCTCGCGGACATCGCGGGCGCGCTCGTCGCCGAAGGGCTCGGGCGCTCCCCGGTCAAGCTCCGCGCCGTGATCGCGATCGTCGCCCCGCGCCGGGTGAGTGTCGACACCAAGACCGGCGACGAGCTGGCCACCGTCGAGATTCGCCGCGTCGAGGTGCTGCTGCCCGTCGACCTCGGGGCCGCTGAGAAACTGCTACGCCGCGCCCTAGAGTCCCGCTCCGGTCAGACCACGCTAGAGCTGGAGCTAGAGGACGAGATTCGACAGGCGTTCGATCAGATGCTCAACCCCGACAGCCCGGAGGACCCCGACGAGGGCGGCGACGGCCAGGGCGGCAAGGGCGGCAAGCCGCGGGGCAAGTCATGACCGCCCCCGAGCGCGAGCTGACCGCGCTCGACATGGCGCAGAACCTCGCCGCGTCGGTGCTCCGCTACGCCCGGCAGTCTGAGGCCGATCAGCTCGGCTCGTACCTCAACCAGACGGGCGAGCGCGCCCACGCGGCGGCGCAGCTCGCGGCGCACCTCGCGACGGTCTCGCTCGCCGTCGACGTGCACCGCATCGTGCAGATCATGACCGGGCAGGTTCCCGACGACCTCGCCCGCCACGCCGGCCTGACCCCCGACACCGCCGACCCCGACGCGGCGTGGGGCGCCGGGGCCGCGACGTGGCTCGCGCCCGACGCGACCGACGACGCGCGAGCGACGCGCGAGCACATGCGCCGCTGGTCCGAGGGCGACGAGACCCACCCCGGCGAGCAACCATGATCGCGCCCGTACCGCCCGACGACGAGCACACCACAGCCAAGCTCGTCCGCGCGCTGCGCGCCGTCCCCGACCCCGGCGTGTCCGAGTCGATGATCGCGCGGGCCGCACGCGGCTACTATCACGACTACCTCTCGCCGCTGGCGCTGCCCGAACTGGCCCTGATCGGCGAGCTGCGCGCGATCGCGAACCATCCCTCGCGCAACGGCACCCGCTCCCGGCTCGTGCTGCTCGACATCGCGCAGCGCGTGATCGACGGCGAGTTTGACGCCAGCAAAGCCGAGTCGGACAAGTGGGCGAAGTCCCCCGAGGGGCGGGCCGCGTTCGCGTCGCTCGTGCGCTTGCCGCAGCCCCCCGAACGGCCATGAGCCACGTCGACCCGCACGATCTCGGATTCGCGGGCCTGCTCAAAGCCGGATATACGCCCGAGGAGGCGTGGTCCGAAATACGGCGCGACTGCTATCACCCGGCGGTGCGCGCGATTATCGCCGAGCTGCGCTCAACCAAGGAGGGGCGCGAGACGCTCGAATGGTCGCGGCTCGAATGGGCGCAGCGCGGAATGATCCCGCCGTGGGACGTTCCGTGAAAGTGGAACCGCGCAATTACGCATCGTCTACTGTTACTTGCACGTACGCAACTACTCGCAGTAAAGGAAGGGACCACCAGTGGCAACACAAACCCGAGTCGTGCTCACCGACGACCTAAACGGCGGCGAAGCCGAGGGCACGGTGCAATTCGGGCTCGACGGCCAGGGCTACGAAATGGAGCTCGACGCGGCGAATAGCGCCGCTCTGCGCGCATCGCTGCGCCCCTACATCGACGCGGGCCGCCGCGTCGCCGCCGTCCCGGCCCAGCGGCGCCGGGGCACTCGCAGCGCCCCCGGCCGCGCAGCCGTCCCCGCGGCGCGATTCGCCACCGGGCAGCCGCTCACCGACGACGAGCGCGCCCGAATCCGCGAATGGGCCAAGACTCAGCCCCAGCTCGGCCCGATCGCCGACAGGGGCCGTCTCAGCGCGACCGTGATCGCCGAATACCGAAAGGTGCACTGATGACCGGCCTGACATTCACCGACCACCCAGCCGACCCCGCCGAGTACCTGCCCCCCGCGCCGCGATCTGAGCACCCCGGCCCGCTCGTGCTGATCATCCGCCCGACAGGGGCCGCCGAGCTGCTCGTGCTGCCCTCACGCGATCGCGAGCAGGCCGCCGTGCTCAATGACATCGTGGGCGGCCATCTCGAAACCATCGGCGACGGCTCCTGGCTCGCGTTCGTCTGCGAGGACGGCGCGCGGCTAGAGCAGCCGCACAACCTGACCGCCGACGCGCTCGCCCGCGCGCTGGGGTGGCACTTCCACCACGGCGACGTCCTACTCGGCCCGGCGGTGTTCGCGTGCCGGAAGGGCGTCGAGATCGGCGACGTGCCGCAGCGCGTGATCGACCTCGCCTCAGCCGCCGGGCTGGTGCTCTCATGATGGGGCCGATCGGCGAGCACGCGCGGGCCGAACTGCACCACGAGCCCTCCCGTCGCGGCGGCGACGACGGCGAGGTCTACACGCTCGCCCGGATGATCCCCAAGCCCGACGAGCGCGGCGGGGCGGTGATCAGCGTCGAGCACGCCGAGTTCATCGAGGCATGGCCGCGCACCGCCGAGGGCGCGATAACCGCCGTGAACCGGGCCGCGCAGCTCTCCCGCCACGACGGGCCGGTCGAGCTGCTACGCCCCGATGGGCGCATGATGGCCCGATACGAGCGCGGCCGGCGCGCCGACCTGCCAGCGGGCGGCATCGTCCACCTGGCCGAAGCCAGGGCGGCGATCAATGGCTGAGGGCAGGCTGCGGTTCCGCATCTACGTCGAGGGCGAGCTAGTCGCTGAGGACTGGCTAGTGACCGGCGACCCGGACGGGACCGCAGCCAAAGCCCGCGAGCACGGCCACATATGCGACGAGGCCAAGGAGGCGGGCAAAGACTGGCTCCTTGAGGTCTACGACCCCGACCGGCCCGAGGACGACCCCGACGCCTATCTCAAGATCGGCCCCGACTCGCTCGCCGTGATGGAGCCGATCGCGGTCGTCGTGCTCGGCGTCCCGTCGATCGACCGGCGCGACCGAGGGCTCAACTGATGACCGCGCAGCCGGGGGGCGCCCGCTTCGCTCCCCGGCTGCGCCGCGCCGAGAGGCGCGTCTGCGGCTGTGGCCACGCCCGCCGCTATCACGAGCACTACCGGCCCGGCACCGAGTGCATCGTGTGCGTCTGCACCCGCTTCCGCTGGCGCTGGCTCTCGCCGTTGCGGCTGCTCGACTAGCGGGGCAGACTGGCCGCGTGGCCACATCCCGCCGAACACTCTCAGCCCGTGGCCGGGCGATGTACGGCAAGCCGGTTACCTCGAGCTGGCGCACGGCGAACTACGCCTACCCGCGCGGCGTCGGGCCTGACCGGGGCAAGCGCCCGAGCTACCCCATCGACCCCCGGCACGTGCGCGCAGCGCTCGCCCGCGCATCCCAGCGCAACACCGCGTCCAGCCGGGGCGCGATCGAGGCCAGGCTGCGCAAGCGCTACGGCTCAGTAGCGAACGCGCTCGCCGCAGCCAAGCGCGCCAGCCCCCGCCGCGCGACGTCGACGGCCAGGCGCACGAGCACGCACAGAGG
>Ga0210395_10004650_pt1 | contig 10540 bp, 6 predicted proteins | sample IncBWH4OmetaG_FD_150861 | JGI IMG/M metagenome (GOLD analysis project Ga0210395, IMG submission 150861) | Forest soil microbial communities from Barre Woods Harvard Forest LTER site, Petersham, Massachusetts, United States - Inc-BW-H-4-O ...
TCTTAGCCGCAATCGGCATGCGCGGGGCAGAACGTCTTTCGTATGCCGTGCATGTTCGCCCGAATTCCTGTTTTCTCGCTTCCCAATTCGTGTACATTGCTTGCCGTTACGCGGCAATCGAATCGCGTGGAAGACCGCGGCTGAACGTGGGGGAGCTTAGCGCCGCGGTGTCGCGACCAACGGAGCAGCCGACTCGGATATGAGCGCGGATTCGTTCTCGATCGGAATTGATTTCGGAGGCACGAACCTGCGCCTGGCGGCATACACTCCCGCGTCGGGATTTCTGGAAACAATCCAGATGCCCACGCGGTTGAAGGCTGGTCGGGACGCCGTGGTCGCGGATATGTGCGAGGGAATTCGCAAGCTCCGTGACACGTATTCTGCGAAGCTCTCGCTAAAAGGTATCGCCATCGGCTCGCCGGGACCAATCGAATTGCCCGAAGGCCGGCTGCGAAACCTGCCCAATCTTCCGGGCTTCGACGGTCTGGAATTGCGCACGGCGGTGGAGCAAGGCGTGGGCACACCGGTCGTCGTGGAAAACGATGCCAACGTCGCGGCACTGGCGGAGTGCGTTGCCGGCAAAGGGAAAACTCTCGGAATCGACACCCTGTTGTTTTTAACGCTGGGCACGGGAGTTGGAGGCGGGATCATTTTTCACGGCAAAATCTGGGACGGATTGAATGGAATGGCCGGCGAGGTAGGCCACATTAATATTTGGCCGGATGGCGTCGCGTGCGGATGCGGCGCTCGCGGCTGCCTGGAACCATTGGCGTCGGCTACTGGAGTGCGTCGCAGAGCCAAGGAATTGATAGCCGAAGGAAAATCGCCAGCGTTGGCTGCGCTGGAAAAAAGTAATCCAGATTTCACGCCGCGCGACGTGGCCCTGCTCGCGAGCGCGGGCGATCGTGATGCACAGACGATTTTCGACGAAGTGGGTCTTGCGTTGGGCAGAGGGCTCGCGGCGCTCGTCAACACGTTGAACCTGCCGCTGTATGTCGTGGGCGGCGGTTTGTCGAGTTCGTGGAATTTATTTTCGCCGGCGCTCTTCGAAGAATTGCGCTATCGCAGCTACGTATTTCGCATGACGGATCCGGAAAAATCTGACGCTGCTCGCGGAACCAAGGCGAAAACGTACGTGACCTTGACGGACTTGGGTCCCGAGGCTGGACTGCTCGGTGCGTGCATACTGCCGTTCACGGTGTCTCCGAATGGCGCGTAGGCCGAGCAGTCTGATCGTTGCCGCGCGAACGGGCAACGCGGTGCAAAATTGCGCTGAGGAAACCGCGTGAAACTGAATTCCTATCTACTGAAGGCCAGCATCGTCGGCGCGCTCGGCGGACTGCTGTTTGGATTCGACACCGCCGTCATCTCCGGAACACTGAACTCACTTCGCGAGGTCTTCGCACTCTCTCCGCACGCTGAGGGATTTACAGTTTCGATTGCTCTATGGGGAACCGTGATTGGCGCGCTCAGCGCCGGCCTTGTCGGTCAGCGCCTGGGGGGACGTAATGCCCTTCGAATCATGGCGGTGCTGTACGTCGTTTCGTCGCTCGGTTGTGCGTTCGCTTGGAGTTGGTCCGCTTTGCTGGGGTTCCGTTTTATCGGAGGGCTCGGCATCGGGGGTTCTTCGGTCCTGGCTCCGGTGTATATCGCGGAGCTCGCACCCGCCAGCTTACGCGGCCGGCTCGTGGGAATGTTTCAGATCAACGTGGTCCTGGGAATTCTGCTAGCATATTTTTCGAACTATTGTATCGCCAGGCTCGGAATGGGCGCGCTGGAATGGCGCTGGCAGTTGGGCGTCGCCGCAGCCCCGGCACTTCTATTTCTTGTGATGCTTTTTGGTATTCCGCAAAGTCCTCGCTGGCTGGCCACGCAACATCGCGTCGAGGAAGCGCGCAGCGTACTGAGACTTTTGCGCACGTCGAATTACGAAGAGGAACTCACGGAAATTGTGGACTCGATTCACTTGGAGCGGTCGCAGGGTTCCGAGCCTCTATTCCAGCGCAAATTTCGTTATCCGATCTTTGTGGCGATCGCTACCGGAGTGTTCAATCAGCTGGCAGGAATCAATGCGATCCTTTACTACTTGCCATCTATATTTATGGCGGCGGGATTCACCAAATTGTCCGGCGATTTGCAGGCCGTCGCGATTGGCGCGATGAATCTATTCGCGACACTGCTGGCTATGGCTCTGATTGACAAAATCGGCCGGAAAACGCTGCTGTTGATCGGTTCGGCAGGAACGGCGCTCTGCCTAGCAGGCGCTGCGCTGATTTTTTTCACGAATCGAAATCAAAGCTGGCTGGTCTGGATTTTGGTGGGCTACATGTTCTTTTTCGCTCCGCTCGGGGCAGTCATATGGGTTTATATTGGCGAGATTTTTCCCAATACAGTGCGGTCCAAGGGTCAGGGACTGGGAAGCTCTTCGCACTGGATCATGAACGCAATCATTTCCTATTACTTTCCCATAGTAGTCGCGAAAACCTCAGGCGCATATCCCTTCGTATTTTTTGCGGCCATGATGGTATTGCAGTTCGTTATCGTCTCGCTCTTCTACCCGGAGACCAAGGGATTCACGCTGGAGGAAATGCAGCACCGTCTGGGAATCGATTAGCAAACGTGCGGCGTCGTGCAAGTTCCTGCCAAATCAGTTCTAAGTGGTACTCTCTGCAAGCGGCAACCAAACTTGAAAGCGAGTTTCGCCTGGCTTCGAGTTGACCTGTATGCTGCCCTGATGCTTTTTCACGATTCGCTGGACCGTGTCCAGGCCCAGACCGGTCCCCTGCCCAACGCCCTTGGTTGTGAAGAAAGGCTCGAACATATGCGCCTGCACTTCGGGCGCGATTCCCGGGCCGTTATCGGTAATCTCCACGACCACGCAATTGTCGTCGCGAAACGTTCGAACTTTCAGCTTGCCCTCGCCACCCATGGCGTCAATCGCGTTATCAATGATGTTGGTCCAAACCTGATTCAGCTCGCTGCCGAATGAATTCACGAGCAGCGGAATTTTTTGGTAATCGCGCTCGACCGTAACTCCATGCTTGAGCTTGTGATTCAAAATCGTGAGCGTGGTTTCCAGACTTTTCACGATGTCCACATTCTGCAGCGGCGTCTGGTCCATGTATGTGTATTCTTTAATGGCGCGGACGAGGTCGGATATGCGCGATGTGCCGCTCTCGATTTCGTTCAGAAGCGTCGCGACCTCCACCGAAGCAGCGATACGCACCAGAGCCGCTCGAGCTGAGTCCGCGTCCAAGATCGCAAATAGCGACTCCAGCGCTTCCGGCTTGACGTTTCTGCGCGCAAGGTCCGCGGCCATTTGCCACAAGTCATTCTGGCCGTGACTGCGCAACAAGGAATCGATCTGTTCTTCGAGATCGCTCATGGCCAGCGGATCCGGCGGAACAGTGTCGTTTTGAACGAACGCGGTCTCCAGCTTTTCGATTTCTGCTTTTTGCGCCAGCGTGAGGTCGCGGCTGCCCAGCTCGTGGCTGGCGTCGCGGATTTTCTTCAGAACTTCTCGCAACTGGCTTGCGGCGCGCTTCGCGGCAGAGGCGGGATTGTTGAGTTCGTGCGCGAGCCCGGCGGAGAGCTTTCCCAGGGAAGCGAGGCGGTCACGCTGCTGCTCGCGCCGCGTGGTTTCACGGATTCTGTCGGACATCATGCCAACCAACCGCTGGGTCAGTTCGGGCATTTTGTGAACAAGTTCCGGAAACTGTGATGCGGGATAGCGCAATAGCCGCGAATCGGTGATCGCCTTTGCGCCCACCGTAAACTGTTTCATCCGCGAGAACGGCAGTACTCCGGTTACAGCTCCCGGCTGCACAGGAATTACCACCGTCTCACCGCCCAATTCGCCACGCACCTGCAGTTGTCCCTCAAGGAAAACAAACATCGCATCCGCGGGATCGTCGGCGCGGAAGGCCGTGTCGCCCGCTTTGAGATTCAATTCCTGCGCCTGACTGATGAACCAGGCGATCTGGTCATCTGGCAAATCCGCAAAGGCCGGCACTTTCTGCAAATCAGATTTTTCGACCATTTAGACCTTGCTCAGATATTGATGGATGAATTGCACGGCAACTGAACCTTCGCCGACGCCGGAAGCCACTCTTTTCACCGAGCCGTGGCGCACGTCGCCCACAGCGAAAAGACCTGGAACATTTGTCTCCAGCAAGAAGGGATCTCTGTCGAGCTGCCAGCCCTTGGGGTGTTCTCCATCACGGATCAGATCGGGACCGGTCAGAATAAATCCATGTTCGTCGCGCTCGATGAGATCAGCCAGCCACTCGGTTCGCGGTGACGCGCCGATGAAAATGAACATCGCGCTCGCCGGGACGCGCTCCGTCTGGTTGGTGTCCGAACAAAGAAACGAGATCTCTTCGAGATGAGTTTCGCCGTGGACTTCGGCGACGCTGGCGTTCGCCCACAATTGCACGTTGGGCGTCTCCTTGATTTGGTCAATCAGATATTGGGACATGGTGCTGGAGAGAGATTTTCCGCGCACGACGATTACCACGCGATCGGCGTACTTGGCGAAATTCATCGCGGCTTGCCCCGCGGAATTCGCCCCGCCGATTACATACACGATTTCGCCCTTGCAGGAGAGAGCTTCCGTAGAGCCGCCGCCGTAGTACACGCCCGCGCCTTGCAGGCGGTCGATTCCGGGTGCTTCCAGGCGCCGCCATTGAACCCCTGTGGCAATCATCAGCGCGTGGCACGAAATCTCATTGCCGTCGGCCATTTTAATCATGCGATACGGTCCTTCGAGGCGTACGCCGAGCGCTTCCTGCGGCGACAAGATTTCCACGCCAAATCGCTGCGCTTGCACCACGGCGCGACGAGCGAGGTCGCCACCACTAAGGCCCATGGGAAATCCCAGATAATTTTCGATGCGCGAACTCATTCCGGCTTGCCCGCCCGGAGCTTCGCGTTCGATCATCACTGTGTGTAGTCCTTCCGACGCGCCGTAAACGGCTGCGGCCAGGCCCGCGGGCCCTCCACCGATGATTGCCAAATCATAAAAATTTGTTTGTGCCCGAGTTTTCAGACCAACTTTCTGCGCAACTTGTGACGGAACGCTGTCCAGTAGCTTCGAACCATCGGGGAAGAGCACGACGGGGAGGCTGGAGACTTCCGGCCCCAGGACTTCGAGGATGCGCTTCGTTTCCGGATCACTCGCCGAAAGCTCAACATCAATCCACTGATAGGGAACGCGATTGCGCGCCAGAAAATCCCGCAGCTCGTATGACCTAGGAGACCAGCGCGTCCCCAGCACGCGTATGCCTTCAAATTTCGGCCGATACGAAGCGCGCCAGTCGTCCAGCAGATCATCCAATTGCGGATAAAGGTGGTCGGTAGGGGGATCCCACGGCTTCAGGAAGAAATAATTGATGCCGGCTTGATTGATGGCGCCGATGGCTGCGTTGGTATCGGCATATGCGGTGAGCAGCGCCCGCTTGGAGTCCGGGAAGATGTGCATTGCTTCTTGCAGAAACGCTACACCATCCATATGCGGCATGCGTTGGTCGGCGAGAAGCAAAGCCACACTGTCGTTGCGCAGCTTCAACTGCTTGAGGAGGGTGAGCGCCGCCTCGGGGGAATCACTTCCGATTACACGAAATTCCGCGCCGTATTTCGTGCGCAGGTCGCGCTCGATGGCGCGCAGCACATCGGGGTCATCGTCAACACTTAGCAGAATTGGTTTGGCCATATTCGATCCAGGTTCTGATACGGAAAATGTATTGAACTACTCAACCGCTACAGCAAGTAGGATGACACAACTCGGTGTTCCAAGGTACCGGCGCTCGGGCTATCCAGGTTAGATGATCGAAGGGTGAGCTGGTTGCAGGGGGTGGGTGCCTCCTCACAGGCAGGCGACATCGTGCTCATTTTGGTCACGGGTAAAGTGGCGCTGCGAGGAGGTCAGATTATGGGAAGAGACGGGCGCATAACGTGTTCAGGGATGGGGACGAACTCAGGCACGCGATACCGTGGGGCTCGCTTCCCGGTAAAGTCCAGGTAGAGTTTGTGCTTCAGTATCCACTCCGGGAAGTGCCCCATACGGAGCAGCGGATACTTCATGGCCTTGCCGAAAAGACGCCGGCCCAGGAAGTAGTAATACAGCGGGATGCCCATGTTGTAAACGAGGTGCGCGCTCTTGGCACGATGGAAGAAATCCAGGTTATACCGCCAGCAGGTGAAGAAAAACTCCCACTGCAGTTCGGTCAGTTGAAAAAGTTTTGCGCCTTCACGCTTCTGCATCCGAGTGTCTTCCAGCGGCACGAATAGTGTCGGCACTACGCACCACTTCGCATCCTTGAGCGCGTGGAGAAGGTCAAGCGACTGGCGGGTATCGTCTGGCGTTTCGCCAGGCAGTCCCAGGATCCAGGTACAAAAGGGAAACCAATTGTTGCGGTTCAGAATTTCCATCCCTTTCAGGACCACATCCGGCCACTGCTCGGGTCTGAACGGATAGCCCTTTCCCTTCATGAATTCTTTGAACAGACGGACCGACCCGGTTTCGATGCCGATGAAAAGGCACTGGTAACGATGATCGAGGCGCGTTGAGGCCGGGTGAGTGTGGACGCTGCGGTCCACCGCAAGTTGCAATTCAGGGATTATGTCGGGCTGGGCGACAATCGGAGCCATGGTGCCGTGAGTCAGACCAAGGTACTCGATCCCCTGCACCGCAGCGACGGATTCGAACAGGCGCTGCATGGCGGGAACGTTCGCGGCGAAGCGCGGTCCGTGCTCGTAGAGAAACAGGTCTTCGGTGACGAGGAGCGCGAGATCGGCGCCTTCGGCGGCCTGGGTGCGCACGTTACCGAGAATATGTTCGAGCGGAACGCTCTTGCCATCCCGCAGTGCCACCGAGCAGAAGTGGCAGCCCCGGCCACAGCCGCGGGTGATTTCGACTGCACCGAAAGTCGAGCGGTGCAAGAGTGGCGGGATACTCTCCAGTCGGGGACTGTGCCCTTCCGCCTTGCGCGGAAGCTCCTCACCCCGGAGGGCAGCTTCAAAGAGCGGCACCACAATTTCCTCCGCCTCTCCGTCCACGATGCAGTCGATCAACCACTCGTCCTGCAGGCCCTTCTTCTCGATCTGCCAGGAGCCGGGGCCTCCAACAATGATCTTCAGGTGTTGCTTATGCTTGCGCAGCAGGGGATGCAGGATCAAACGACGGAATTTTTCCGCGTTGATTGGCTCAACGTCCGCGCCATAAAAATAAGCGTAAACGTCGGTGGCGAAGGTGATGCCCAGCGGATTGTGGGCGTGGATCCCTACGACGCGAGTGTCCTCGCCAACGAATTGGTCGAGCTGGTCGGCATAACAGACGGCGATGTCTTCCTCGCCGAATCGCCGGGCCAGCAGCGCTTCGACGACACGTAGGCCTTGAGGGACATACTTTGCCTGCCCATCAGGCCAGGTCTCCGCTTTGTCTGCCCAATCAACGTTAAACACAGAAGCATAGCGGGCGGGCAGAGTCGCGAGCAGCATTTGTTTCCACGTGCTGTGCATGTGCTCGGAGGATTCCGAAGTGCTTGCGGCGAGAACTATCTTTCGTCCACGAGAGGCCATAGGGTTCGCCTCCAAGCGAAACGTTGGATGCTCACGGGGGATAGTTTGGTTACATCTAGCCGAGCATGAACTTTCGTTGAACTCAGGTCGGTACGCAGCCGTACGATCGAATCCGCCATCTTGCCTGCCAAAGACGGCCTCTAACCAGACCGCGGCAACCGATTGAAGACAGCAAAAAGACGGAGTCCCTGTAAGCGATTGGGAGAAGGTGGCTCCCTGGGCTAGATTCGAACTAGCAATTCGCCGCGGCGAATTAACAGCCGCGCAACACGACGCGCCTTATCCATTCCCGCGCTTTTCCAGACTTGAGTTCGCTTTCGCGGCGCATCGCGGCCGCGAGCGACGGAAACTCCTCGGAGTGGATCACGCGCCAGGGTCCTACATGGCGCTTCGTGTGCAGGGTCAACCGGCAATTTGGGTCGTTGTGTTGGGTTAGGCGTCGTTCAAGATCTGCGCTTTGGCCTACATACGTACTGCCCGCAGGGTTGATCAGATTGTAGACATGGAACTTCACTGAAGAGTGGCTCCCCGGGCTAGATTCGAACTAGCAACCCTTCGGTTAACAGCCGAATGCTCTACCATTGAGCTACCGGGGAACTGTTTTGTTACCTGCCGAGACTAAGCATCTTACGACAGCGGTGCTTGTTGCGCAAATGACGATCGCAATTTCGAAGCTCGCCGGGGGCTGCGAGATTTATTAAAATCCACTCCCAAAATCAGGTTGCGTACGAGACAATTATGCGGTGCACACGAGGAAACATCGCGCGATGCGGGCGCACTTTCCGGCGGCCACTGCTGCGCATCCTGGTTGCATGATTGGTCTCACGCGAAGTTGATTGTGCGTGGATTGCGTCCACGGAACGTGTACGATTCTTTTCTTCAACGCTCGGGACCAGATGACTTCGCTCCGATTCTGCCTGAAGGGATTCACGGCGGGACAACAGCATCGCTAGAAGAGCGCAACGACCCGGCGACAAGATGAGGTGCAAGAATTGATGGCTGAGATTTCGGACCCTGCTCAACAGTTCCCAAATCTTCCGGAGCGCATTCGCGGACTGGCGCGCCTTGCTTACAATGTGTGGTGGAGCTGGCATCGCGAGGCCCGCGAACTGTTTCCCGCACTGGATCAACAAGCCTGGCGCGAAAGCGACCACAATCCATTGCGAATGCTCGCGTTGGTGCCTCAGCAAACGCTAGAGAACGCCGCGCGCGATGCTGAGTTTCTGGAACGTTTTGACGCGGTGATGGCGGAGTTTGACGCCAACATCGCATCGCAAACCGGCTGGTTTACGACGGAATACGGAGCACCGCAAGCTCCTTTGGCATATTTTTCCGCTGAGTATGCGTTCCACCATTCGCTGCCGCTGTATGCCGGCGGCCTGGGCGTGCTGGCGGGAGATTACGTGAAGGAGTGCAGTGACCTCGCCATTCCAATGGTCGCGGTGGGCCTGATTTATTCGCGCGGCTATCTCTCACAAAAAATCCGCGACGACGGCTGGCAGGAGGATGACGAGAAGACGCTGGACCGCACCTACGATCCCGTCAAGCTGGTGCTCAACGGAAATAATGAACCTCTCAGGGTGCAGGTTCCATTCTTCGAGCCTCCGGTTCACGTACTGGTGTGGCGCGCCGATATCGGGCGCGTGCCCGTATATCTGCTGGATACGGAAGTGGAAACGAATCAGCCCTGGGACCGGGCGATCGCGCACCGGCTGTACACCAACGACCCAGAACAGCGCTTGCGCCAGGAAATCGTGCTGGGAATCGGCGGAATGTGCGTCCTGAAGGCGCTGGGCATTCATCCCGCGGCCGTGCACATCAACGAAGGGCATCCGGCGTTCGCGTTTTTGGAGCGCGCGCGAGGACTGGTGGAAACCGGCGCAACTTTCGAAGCCGCTGTTGCGAAAATCCGGGAAACTTCGGTGTTTACGACGCATACGCCGCTTTCGGCCGGCACAGACGTCTTCCCGTTTCCTCTGTTCGAAAAGTATTTCAGCAGCCATTACGACAAGTTCGGCACGGACCGCAACGGGCTGCTGCGACTGGGGACGAATCCGGCGAATCCCGACGCCGGATTTAACATGACGGTCTTCGCGCTCCGCATGTCCAACTTTTGCAACGCCGTCAGCAAGAAACATGGCGAAGTCGCCAGGGAAATGTGGAAAGACATCTGGCCGGACAAGAAAGTGGAAGACGTGCCGATTACGGCGATCACCAACGGCGTCCATCTGCTTACCTGGATGGATCCGGAGTGGCTGCAGCCTCTTTTTTCACAATACGTCAGCCCCGGCTGGATCCGCGATCAGGATCAACCGAAGATGTGGGAAGCAGCTGACAAGATTCCTGACGAGGAGTTGTGGTGGTCGCACAACCGCCTGAAGGTTTTGTTGATTGACGAAATCAACGAGCGCGCCCGCGAAGAATGGCAGAAAAAGCGGGTGCGCGCTGAAAGCGTGATTGCGTTTGGCGCATTGCTTGATCCTGAGATTCTCACGATCGGTTTTGCGCGCCGGTTTACCAGCTACAAGCGTCCGGACTTGATCCTGCATGATTTGGATCGCTTGAAGCTGATTCTTACGAATCCCTTGCAGCCGGTACAGATTATATTTGCGGGGAAGGCGCATCCCTCCGATATCGCCGGAGCGCAACTGATCCAAAGAGTTTTCCAATTGGCCCGCGATCCGAATTTCGCTGCGCGCATCGCGTTCGTCGAAAATTACGATCAGCACCTGGCCGCGCGCATGGTGCGTGGTGTGGATATGTGGCTGAATAATCCGCTGCCTCCGCTTGAGGCCAGCGGGACCAGCGGCATGAAGGCGGGCGCGAACGGCGTACCCAGCATTTCCATTCTCGATGGCTGGTGGCTGGAAGGCTACAACGCCAAGAACGGCTGGGCTTTCGGTGACAATGCAACGGACGGCGATCGCACTGCCACCGATGCGGACGCGCTCTATCGCCTGCT
>Ga0210395_10004651_pt1 | contig 10538 bp, 8 predicted proteins | sample IncBWH4OmetaG_FD_150861 | JGI IMG/M metagenome (GOLD analysis project Ga0210395, IMG submission 150861) | Forest soil microbial communities from Barre Woods Harvard Forest LTER site, Petersham, Massachusetts, United States - Inc-BW-H-4-O ...
CGCCCAGCAACTCGAGTGACCTGAGCGCGGTTATACCCGCGATCGGCAGCGCGGCTGCCTGTTCGTCTGTGACACCGTCGGGGATGCGGGCCAGCGGTTCTGTCTTCACCCCCGGCGCGACTGCAGTGTACTCGGCGTACGCTCCGTGCGTTCGAGCCATTCCAAAGACTCGTTCGCCGGCGCGGAGACTGAGTTCTCCCGCCGGAGCGCGTTCAACGATACCCGCGAAGTCTACGCCCAGGACGAAAGGATACTTTGAGGTAACGGTCAGCCGTTCCACAAGGATGTTATCGAGTGGGTTGATCCCCGCATACGTCACGCGTATCAAGGAACGCACTGGCCGCGCTTGGAATCGGTAGGTCATAGAGTGCCGGGGCTTCGCCAAAGCTCCGGACGGCGAATGCTCGCATATCGTACTCCTCACATCGGGCTCTCCTCGAGAACCTATTCTGGACTAACGGACGCGAATCGTATTCCCGCCGTCAGTGAACTGGGTGAGGGCGGTCATCCGCCGATGTCACGGGCCCGCGCCGATCAGGAGCCGCCGGTCCCCGCCACGACAGGCATGCTGGGTTCGCGACTGACAAGTCACCGGCAGCGGCGTGGATCACGGCCCCAGCCTCCCCCGACTCGACTGCACGGCGGGTGCAGAACGGGTTCGCGTGCATTCTTGGCGTCAGAATGCAGCCACGCTCAGTGATCAGTTGAGGCAATCGGCTATATGGCTCGCTGCGAATAGGGTCAAGGATCTGATCTGAACCAGAAATGTGCGCACCGCCGAGCAGCGTCACGACTTGAAGGGCCATCGCCGTAGGTGTGGCTTGCCCGGCGGAGGGTGCGGGTAGTTGTCGAGCCTGGTCGGTGGGGCCGACACTGGCGTGCCTGAGGCGGCCCGCTGCAGGTCGGCGCGCATCTCGGCGGCCGTCTGGTACCTGTCGGCCGGCGCTTTGGCCATCGCCTTCAGCACGATCGCGTCCGCCCACGCCGGCACATCGGGGTTCACCTGCGACGGCGGCACCGGGTTCTCCCTGACGTGCTGGTAGGCAATGACGACCGGCGAGTCGCCGGTGAACGGGGGTCGCCCCGTCAGCAACTCGTACAACACGCAGCCGGTCGAGTACAGGTCGCTGCGGGCATCGATCAGCTCCCCCCGGGCCTGCTCGGGCGACAGGTACTGCGCGGTGCCGATCACCTGGACAGTCTGGTTCGTCGTGACCTGGGCATCGCCCATGGCCCAGGCGATGCCGAAGTCCATGACTTTGACGTCGCCATTGCGGGTCACCATCACGTTGCCCGGCTTGATGTCCCGGTGCACGATGCCGGCCTGATGGCCGTACTCCAGTGCCCGCAGCACGCCGTCAATGACCTCCAGTGACCGCTCCGGCAGCAGCCGGTGGCTTTCTTGGAGCAGGTTACGCACCGTGCGGCCGTCTACGTACTCCATCACGATGTACGACACCGGCACGCCGGTGGCCATGTCCTCGCCCGTGTCGTACACCCTGACGATGGACGGGTGGTTCAGCGAGGCCACCGCCTGCGCCTCGCGGCGGAACCTGGCCTGGAATTCCTGGTTCCGGGCCAGGTCGACGCGCAGCGTCTTGATAGCGACGATCCGGTCAAGCCGGATATCGCGCGCCCGGTAAACCTCGGCCACGGACCCCCGGCCCACCACGGCATCAAGCTCGTAGCGACCGCCAAGCAGGCGAGCCTCCGCCGTACCTATCGGCGGGGCCGACACGTGACGATGCCGCGCCGGTTCCGGGTTGGACGCATTCCTGGACTTTGCCGGGTCGGACTCGGCTCGCGGAACAGGGTCGGTTTCAGCATCGGATCTGGGCATCGACGGCAGCGATCCCGAGGTACCTGCCTGGCCCGTGCCGCTACCGCGGCGCCCAGCTGCAGCCGCCGACGGTGCTTCGGGCTGGATCCTCTTTGCGAGGGCCGCGTCCAACACCCTCAACAGCCGGCTGGCATCGGAACTGAAGTGGTTCGGGCTGAGCTCGAGAGCTTGCCTTCGCACCAGCTTCTGCAGGCTGGCCGGCAGCTCGGCGGCGCGAGGCATCCGTGCCCCATCCACCAAGATCGGGATGACCCGCACATCACGCGTGAACGCGGCTTCGATCTCCAGACGAACGAAGTCGGCCCGATCATCCAGGCGCCGTTGACCTTCCTCGTCAGTGACCGTCAGCCACTGCTTACCGATCACCGCCAGCAGGACGGCACACGACTCGACCGCAGCGGTGATCTCCGCAACGAAATCATCGCCCGGCTGAATCGAATCGACGTCCTTGAACACACGGCCGCCGAAGTGGCCGTTCAGGCGGTCGAACAGCCAGCCAGCCGGGTAAGCGGCATCTTCCCGCCGGTAGCTGATGAAGATACCGGCAGACTCCGGGATGGATGCGGTCATGATCCGTGCCTACCAGTTACCTCTGGATGCGGCTCGACGCCCGCATTATTTCAACGACAGATATTGCTACACGCCAAAGGCCCGACATTGATAATACTGTGCACCGAGCGGTCGCTGCGCCTGTCCCTGCCCGCAATTCATGGCCGCCGGGTCAACCCGATCGGCTCAGCCTCATCCAAATCCCAGAGGCCACCCGCTAGCCATGGTGTTCACCGACGTTGACCTTCTCGACGGGCCGCCCGTCATAGACCTCAAGCCCTATGCCATCGCTCGGCATGGCCGGCCGAGACGGCCTACCCAAATGTGGTCCAGGCCCGTCAGCGATACAGCACGAACAGAGGTCGAGAGGCGGAGGGACGTGCCCACCATGGCGGGCACGTCCCTCCGCTCAGGTGGGACGATCAATCTGAGCTCACGGGTAACCGACTGTCCGCTCGATCTCGTCGTCCGCCTCACTCAGCGCGTCTCCAGCCTTTAGCAGCCACTCCTCCTTCTTTCTTAGCCGGAAGCCGATCAGCGCGACCACTCCGAACAGGATCCAGACCCCGTCGATCCAAGGCGCGAGGCTGAACGGGTAGGCCGGGAACGGCTGGAAGGACTTCCAGAAGGCGTACACCAAGCCGGCGGTTGACACGAGCGGGAACACGATGTGGAGCAACCAGTTGAAGTCCTCCCGGTGCTCGCGCCAGTAGAAGACGCCAACGCCGATATTTGCGATAACGTAGACGAACGAGACGGCGATTACCAACACCAGTCCTTCGACCAGGAAGAATGCGTTTGCCGCTCCCAGCCAGAACCCGATACCGAGGCCGACGGCGAGCGTGAGAATCATCTGCGCGATGATCGCGTTGGTGGGCGACTTATAGACCGGGTGCACCTTGGCGAACTGCTTCGGGAACGACCCGCTGCGCCCCATCGCGTACCACATGCGTGTGCTCACGTTGTTGGTCGCCAGGGAGACCGCAACCGTCGAACTGAAGAGCGCACCGAGCACCAGGACCCACCCGCCTCCCCAGTACTTGTGTGCCAGCACGAGACCGGGGAGTTGGGCGGATGAGGCCAGTTTGGAAAGGTTGTCGACACCCCACCCAGTCATCTGACCCCAGTAGGAGACGATCAGGAACACCCCGAGCAGGATGATCGATAGCATCGTGGCCCGCGAGACGTTCTTGCGCGGGTTCTTGGTTTCCTCGCCCAGCGGTGCCGCCGCCTCCCAACCGGTGAGTCCCTGCAGGGAGAACACGACGGCCAGCGCGAAGCCGGACTTCACCGCGATGTTCGACGGTTTGAATACCTCCAGGGTGTTGCCGCCGGGGCCTGGCTTCGCGAACCCCCACAGTGACAGCGCAAAGATGATGATCATCTCTAGGCTGCCGAGCAGAATGATTGTGCGAGCTGACAGGGTGATCCCACGCCATGACAGGAAGGCGATTGCGGGAGCCCCGGCTAGGACGCACGCCCACCACAGCCACGGCAGGTTGATCGAGTAGTTTGCTTGGAGCTGGTTCTGGAGGATGTATCCGAAGTAGGCAAAGATAGCGCCGGCCACGGGCGGCGCGTAGAGGATGTACATCCACCCCGTCATGAATCCCCAGCGTGGGCTCAGTGCCCGGCTGATGTAGGTGTAATAGCCACCTGACGACGACAAGTGCTTGGTGTACTGGACCAGGGTGCTACCCAGCATGAGAACGAGCAGGACCCCAAGGAAGTAGGCCAAGGGGGCCGTGATGCCAGTGAACCCAACCACCGCGGTGATGAAGAACAATGCGGCAATCGCCGGCGCGATGTGCGTGATACATTGCATGACGGCGCCAGAGAGCCCGAGCTGAGCGGCCAGGGACGGCGACGCCGCATCGCCCGTGCCTCCCGTGACCTCATTGACTTGATCTTTCACTGCATTCTCCCAAGGTAATGAGCGCCCGCAATTGGCAGTTGCTGGTCGAACCGGGTGCACGCGCAGATTGGCGACACCGCGCGGGCGCGGACGTCGTGAGAACTGCCCTGTGCCGAACTCAATCTCGCTTCCCGGCTCCACGAGCCAGGCGGCAAGGGGTGGTGGTGCACTGACGAGTTTTCCCCCGAAGTCCTGCCGTCGCGCTGGTGAGGGACAGGGCACGCCGGGGCGCGGCGGAGCGACGCCCGCCCCTCTGCTTCCCTCATCCCTTCACCTCCGACGTCGTGAGAAGCGGCCGCACATAGGTGTCGTAGGCGTCCTCCGGTTTGGCGGCCTCGTGCACCACCGCGCCGATCGCCCTGAGCATGGCCTCAGGATGCTCAGATTGGAAGATGTTGCGGCCCATGTCCACGCCGAGCGCTCCCTCCTCGATGGCCTTGTAGGCCATGGTGAGCGCGTCCAGTTCGGGGAGTTTCTTGCCTCCGGCCATGACAATGGGGACGGGGCAGGCGGCTGTGACCGTATCGAAGTCCTCCGGGCAGTAGTACGTCTTGACGAAGTGGGCCCCGAGCTCGGCACAGATGCGGGTTGCCAGGCGCAGGTAACGCGCGTCGCGGACGAGTTCCTTGCCCACCGCGGTGACCGCCATGACGGGGATGCCGACGTGCTGGGACTCGTCCACCAGCCGGGTCATGTTGTGTACCGTGCGAGTTTCGAACTCCCCGCCGATGAACACCTGGACGGCGAGAGCGGCCGCGTTGATCCGCGCCGCGTCCTCCAGGCTGACGGCGATCTGCTCGTCGGACAGCTCCTTGAGAATGGAGGGACCACCGCTGGCGCGCAGCACGATGGGGTTGGGCACGGCCGCGGGGACGACGGACCGGACCATCCCGCGGGTGGTCATGAGGGCGTCGGCGTAGGGCAGCAGCGGCAGGATGGACAGGTCGACCCGCTCCAGTCCGGTGGTGGGGCCCTGGAAGTAGCCGTGGTCGATGGCCAGCATCACCGTGTGGCCACTGGCCGGCCGGAAGATACGGGCCAGCCGGTTCTGCGTCCCCCAGTCCAGGGACTGGGCGCCCTTGAGGAAGTACGGCGGGGACGTCTGCGGCACGGAAGTCGCAAAACGCTCACCCTCGGTGAGATTCTCCAGGTCGGCCACGGGATGCCTCTCAGCTGGTTGGGGTGGTGACGGAGGGAGGTGGTGCATCGGCTCCTGCCGCGCGCCACAAGGGCGTCAGCGCGCCCTCCTCGGAGATCTGCAGCAGCCGGTCGTAGGCGGTCCGCCAGTGGCCATACGCCTCGTCGTACACCGCAACGTCGCCGGGCTGAGGCGTCACGGTGCGCGAGCGATCGCGCAGCCCCGGTGCATCGCTAAGGGACCCGAACATCCCCACGCCGACCCCCGCCGCGACGGCGGCACCGCGGGCGCTGCTTTCGGTCACGGCGGGAACCTCCACCTCGGCCGCCAGCACGTCGGCGATAATCTGGGGCCACAGTGCGCCCTTTGAGGCCCCGCCGGTGAAGACGACCCGGGGCACGGTGACCCCGGTGACCTCAGTGATGATGTCGCGGTGTGCCCGGGCGACATAGGCGCCGGCTTCCTCGATAGCGCGGACGCTGGCCTGCAGTCCGGTGTCCGGATTGGACAGATCAAATCCGACGAGTGACGGGCTTGCGTGCACCCAGCGGGCGGCGTTCATGACATTAGACAAGATCGCCAGAACGCCCAGGGACCCTGCCGGGACGGTGGCGGCGCGTTCCTCCATCACGACATAGGGGTCTATCCCCCGGCGGGCCGCCTCCTCGACCTCGGCGGCGCAGAAGCTGTCGCGAAACCACCGCATGGCCATGCCGGAGTAGAAGCCAATTCCCTCCAGCATCCACTGGCCCGGCTCTACGTGGCACAAGGTGCGCAACCGTCGGCCGGGGTCTACGGTCGCGGAGTCGAGCAGGATGGCGGTCTGCCAGAAGGTGCCGGCCACGACGGCCAACTCCCCCACCCGCAGGCCAGCACCCGCCAGGCCCAACTGGGTGTCCGCCCCGCCGGTGATCACTGGAGTACCGATGGCCAGCCCGGTGGCAGCGGCGGCAGCCGGGGTGACGGTGCCGATGACTGTGCCCGGTTCGTAGACAGGGGGCAGCGCCGCGTTGGGCACGCCGCACAGTGCGGCGATGTCGTGCGACCAGGTGCGGGTGGACAGGTCGAACATGCCGGAGCTGGATCCACAGGAGGGCTCGGTGACGTGTACACCGGAGAGCCGGTAGGTGATCCAGTCGCTGAGCAGCCCAAGCGACGCGGTGGATGCCAGCACCCAGGGTGCGTGGTGGGCGATCCAGCGCAGCCGCGCCGGGGAGGTGATGGACACCCAGTCCCCCGCCTGGTTGTAGATCTTGTCCGCCTCGCCGCTTCTGACCAGCTCCGCGGCCTCGGCGGCGGCACGGCCGTCCACGTTGGGGCAGGCCCAGATCTCCGCCCCGGCCGCGTCGTACAAGACCATTCCCTCGCGCATGCTCGTGGTCGCCACAGCCGCGACGTCGCTGGCGGCGGTGTCCGACGCGGCTAGCACTTCGGCAACGCAGGCTGCGATGAGCTGCCAACTGCGCTCGACGTCGAAGTCCTGACCCCCGGGGACGCCTGGCGTCTCGCGGTGGACCCACTCGCGCAGGCTCACCCCGACCTGACGAGCCTGGTCGTCGAAGAGCACCGCACGGCAGCTGCCGGTGCCGGCGTCGATCGCGAGCAGATGCCGCCCGCTCACGGGGTGCTCCCGACAGACTCGTTGGTGATGGCAGCCGGGTTGACCAAGTAGGGCAATGGCTCTCCGTCGAGTAGTGCGGTGATCGACTGGACGGCCATCTGGGCACCGCGGGCCAAGGTCTCCCGGGTGGCCCCTCCGATGTGCGGGGTGACGAGGACCTGGGGCATGTCGAGCAGCGCATTGCGCTCGCCGGACAGCTCGATGACGTCAAGCGCAGCCCCGGCGATGTGCCCCGACGTCAGGGCTGCGCGCAGCGCGGGCTCGTCGACCAGCTGCTCGCGGGCCGAGTTGATGAAGTACGAGCCCTCGCGCATCGCCGCGAACGCCGCTGCGTTCATCAGCGGCGCCGAGCCTGCGGTCGCCCGGGCGTGCAAAGAGACAACGTCCGCGGCCGCGAGCACGTCATCGAGCGGAAGAAGACGGGCTGATCCGCCGTCGTCGACGGTGGCGAACGGGTCGTGGGCAATCACCGTCATGCCCAGCGCAGCGGCCCGGCGGGCAACCTGGCGCCCGATGTGCCCGTAGCCGACAAGGCCCAGGGTGCTGCCGGCCGCCTCGAAGCCAAAGAACTCCCGCCCGTCGAACGCCGACCCGCCTCCGGCCTGGCCGGCGGCCATCTGTCGGGCTGAGGACAGAACGCCACGGATGAGCAGCAGCACGAAGCCAAGGGTGAGTTCGGCGACCGCCGCGGCGTTCTTCCCCGGTGAGGAGCACACGGGAACCCCGCGCGCGGTGGCCGACGCGATGTCGACATTGACCGGGCCGCCCCGCGCGCAGCAGACTAGCCGCAGTCCCGGAGTGGCCAGTGCCTCGTCCGCCACCGGCGCACCGTGGACGACGAGCATGTGATGCCCGACGAGCGCGCCGGCGACTGTGCGCGGGTCACCAGCGTACTCTCGAAGGCGGGCCTCTGACTCGGTGCGCGGTGTGACGGCCTGGGTCGCCGTGACCTGCAGGTAGTCAAACTCCACCCGGCGCGCGAGCGGGCTGAGCCCGAGGGCGAACGCGTCGATGTCGAAGTACGGGTCCCCCACAACCAGGACGCGCGGCGAGGAGCCTTCGCTCACGGGTACACCCGCGTCGGCTGCAGTTCGATCGCGTGCCCGCTGCCGGACTCCAGCACGAACTTAAGCAGCGGGTCAGTGTCCAGGTAGTAGAACTCAATCGAGGAGCCAATCCGCCCGTACATGAGCACCTCGGCGCCTTGCTCGGCCCAGTGTGCCTTGAACGCGGCACTGTCCTCCCAGGAGTGCTGCATCATCGCGATGTGCTGCACACCCTCGCCATGGGTGTCCAGGTGCTCCTGGTAGATGTTGGGACCGCTGACCGGCTGGATGAGCTCGAAGCCCAGCCCGTTGACGGAGGTCTCCGCGCCGATCATGCGGAACTCCACCGGCTCCCCGCGCAGCTGGGTATCGTGGAGCAGCGGCGGCCCGTACTCGAACACCTTCCACGGTCCCCAGCCGCAGGTCTGCGTGTAGGTTTTCATCGCGGCGTCGATGTCGCGGACCACGACGCAGATCTGGCTGATGATCATCGGTACCGGCGGGGTGAGGATGACGCTCGATTCCTCGGTCATGTGGTCTCCTGCCCGGATCGGTGGGGTGGGGCGGTGCGGCAGCCGGCCGCCAGGGCCTCGCGGACGCGGACGAGGTTCGCGGGAGCGTCGCCCCCGTCGTAGATGGCGCTGCCGCTCACCACGACGTCCGCCCCCCACGACGCCACCTCGGAAGCGTTGGCCAGCGTCACTCCGCCGTCGACCTCGACGAGCACATCGCGGCGGGTGGCCGCTACCAGATCCCGGATCTCGGCGATCCGGCCGGCGGTGCCGGCCGCGGGACCCTGGCCGGCCCACCCTGGGCTGACGGCGAGCACCAGCACCAGGTCGACGAGGTCCAGCACCGGCTCGACCGCCGTGACGGGCGTGCCTGGGTTCAGGGCCACTCCCCGCAGCAGGCCAGGGTGGGCGCCGGCCAGGGCGGTCAGCTCGACCAGGGTGCGGTGCAGGTGACGGGTCGCCTCGACGTGGATGGTGACCACCCCGGCACCCGCGGCGACGATCTCGGCGAGGAACCGGCGGGGCTCCTCCACCATCAGGTGGGCGTCGACGGGTACGCCAGCCGAGGCCGCAGCTTTGACCAGGGGAGCGCCCGCGGTGAGCGCGGGGCAGAACCAGCCGTCCATGACGTCGACGTGCGCCCAGCAGTCGCTGCCGGCCAGCAGGGCGACCTCGGCCCCCAGCCGGGTCCAGTCCGCGGTGTTGACCCCGGCACTCAGCCGGGGCGGCGCCGCCACCTGGGCTAGTGCCACGGCATCCCCGCCGGGCTGCTACCGGCGGCGTTCAGGGCTGCGCCGCCCCTCCGCGGCCGGCAGCCGCATGGGGCGAGGTCGGCCGGCCGCCAGCCGCTGACCGTCCACACCCGCTCCGCGAACAAGACCATGCCGCCTCCAGCGCGTTCCTGGTCATTTGCTCAGCTACTGGGCGAATGTCCCAGGACGTGGCAGCAGTATGGGCGACGCGGGGGGAACCGGACAAGTAGTTGTGATAAATCTCACCTCAACCCCGCCCAGGGCGAGGCGGGCCGCTAACCGAGGAGGGCCTGGGCTACCTGCTCGTTGGTGACGAGCACGTCGAGGTACTTGCCGGCCAGCGCGCCGCGGATCGCTGCGATCTTGGCCATCCCGCCCGCCACGCCGACGACCTTGCCGATCCCCGCGAGGTCGCAGAGCTCGACGCCGATGCGTCGCTCGTGCAGCGGCATGTCAAGGACCTTGCCCTCGGAGGTGAAGAACTGGCCGAGGATGTCCCCCACCGCCCCCTTGTCCCCCAGCAGGCGCGCGTCGTCCGAGGTCAGGTAGCCCATGCGCACCAGGGTGGCGTCCTCCGCGGTGGTGCCTACGCCGACGATGGCGTGCTGGACGGTGCGGGCCCGCTGAAGGACCTCGTTGATCGTCGGCTCGGCCCGCAGCGAGGCCGCCAGCGTAGGCGTGGTCACGACGATGGGTGACGGGATGACGCTGGCGGTCAGCAAGTCGGGGCCGCCAACGGTCGACTCCCACCTGGAGTGGGCCAGCGCCTGGAGGTAGCCGTCAACCCCCCCGGTCAGGGTCACGATGTGAAGGGGTGCGGCGGCCGCGACGTCCGCGGCGGCCATGACCCGCGCCACCGTGTCCCCCCAGCCGACCCCCAGCGTGCCCCCGGGGCGCAGGTGGGTGTTGAGGTACTGGGCGCCGCCCACGCCGATACGCCCGTTGACCGCCCGTTGGCTCAGCGGCTGCCCCGCGAAGTCGGGGACGACCAGCGCCTCCTCCAGCCCGAACGTCTCGCACAGCCGGGCGGACAGCTCGAACGCGGTGAGGTGTCGGGCGTTGAGCGAGATGGAGACCAGTCCCACCTTGCGCGCCCGGTCGAGCATCCGTCCCACGGATGCCCGGGACACCATCATCCGCCGGGCGATCTCGTCCTGCGTCATCT
>Ga0210395_10004652_pt1 | contig 10535 bp, 10 predicted proteins | sample IncBWH4OmetaG_FD_150861 | JGI IMG/M metagenome (GOLD analysis project Ga0210395, IMG submission 150861) | Forest soil microbial communities from Barre Woods Harvard Forest LTER site, Petersham, Massachusetts, United States - Inc-BW-H-4-O ...
GGCCCTGCTCATCTCGCTCGGCTACCCGGCGGACCGGCCGCTGGCTCCGGTCAGGAACCCGCAGCGGCGGCCGTTCAGCGAGGTCGTGCACCGCGGCCGCTGGTAAGCCGGCGAACGCGGTTGTCTGGCCCGGACGCCGCGAGTAGCGTCACAACCGTGCGCGCGGCCCACCGTAACCGGCCCGGTTCCCCCGACCGCGACGAAGACCCGCTCGAGGCACGCCCCGCGCCCCCGCTCTCGGACCTGCACGGCCGGCAGCCGGTGCGGCTGGTGACCGAAGACTGGGAGCTGGTGGCCTACGGGTTCGGCGGCCAGCGGATCGCGATCCCGGCCGAGGAGATCTCCGAGGTCGTACTCAACCGCGGCCCGGCCCTTATCGTGCTCGACCAGGACCAGCACATGCTGCTCAAGGCGGCCGGTGACTGGGACTCCGAGGCGCTCGGCGCGGTGCTGGCCAGCGTCGGCCTGCACCAGCCGACCCGGATCAGCCGGTTCGGCAACTCCGCCAGGACCGCGAGCCGGTGGCGGCAGAACGGCCGGCCGCCCCGCTGGCCGCGGGCCGGCGGCTACCGCAGGCCGCGGACCGGCGGCTACCGCAGGCTGCGAGCCGGCGGCTACCGCAGGCTGCGCACCCGGCCGCGCGGTTTCGTCCCGGCCATGCTCGCGACGGGCCTGGCCGGGCTGGCGCTGATCATCCTGGGCGCCTTCGCCGGGGCCCAGCCCGCCGTGGCCCTGCCGGGCAGCGTCGGGTCGGTCCGCGACCTCCTCGGCATCGCGGGCGGCCTGGCCGGGGCCTGGGCGGCTGGGTGGCTGTTCATCGCGGCCGTGCGCTCGGCCATTGCCACCGTCCGCTGGTCCGCGGCTTCCCGCGCCATGCGCTCGCCCGCGCCCTGGTCGCGGTTCTACCCCCGCGGCACCAGGCGGGTCAGCCGGTCGCAGCTGCTCACGGTGGCGATGCTGCTCGCGGTGCCCGCCCTGGTCGGCTGGGGGCCGGTGGTGGGAGGGGTCACGCTGGTGCACGGCTTCTCCGACCAGGCCCTGGTGACGCACCTGCGGGCCGTCGGCAGGCCCGCCCCGGGCGTCGTGACCGGCGTCCCGCAGTACACCGCCGGCGTCGGCGGCAATAGCACCGAGCTCACCTACCGGGCCAGCCTGGAGTTCCTGGCCGGCGCGCAGCAGGTGCTGACCCCCGATCCTGCCATCGGCGGCCGGGTCTGGCCGATCAGCGACGAGTTCGTGACCGTGATCTACGACCCGGCCCAGCCGCGGACGGCCGCCGTGGCCGGCCAGCTGCAGGGCTCGCCCTGGGGAGGCGCCCCGCTGGGCAACCTCATTTCCGGTGCCCTGCTCACGCTGGCGCTGCCCGTGCTGCTCTGGCGGCTGACCCGGCGGCTGCGGGCCACCAGCCGGGCCGCCCGCGCCAAGTTGCTTGAGGGCATCGGGTACGAGCCCTAACCGGTCCGCCTCACGAAACCTGACGAATCTCCCCTAACGAATATCCACTGACGCGCCCGGGGCCTAGGCGGCCTTGGTGGCCGGCTTGGCCGGCCAGGGCGGCGACACGGCCGCCTTCGGGCTCGGGGTGGGCGTGGGCAGTGCCGGGCAGCGCGCCTCGACCGACCCGGACGGCGCGCTGGGGTAGTGGACCGGCAGGTCCTGCGGCTGCCACGGGCCGGGCCCGCAGCTGGGACCGGCGGATGCGCGGGGCAGGGCGGGCGTGCGGCCCGGCCACGAGTGCTGCGGGGTGCTGCTGGCCGCCGCCCGCTTCGGCGGCGACGGCTGGCTGTGCGGGGTCGGCGTGGGGCGGGCGTGGCCGTGGTGGCCCGGTTTCACGGCCGGGTGCCGGGTGCCGGGCTGTGGCGCCGGGGCGTTGATCGTGATGTGCGCCACCTTCTGGATCGGGCCGGGCAGCGCACCGGTATAGGCCGCGGCGACGGCGCCTACCATGACCACCGCGCCGAGCATGGCCTTAACCGCCGTGGTCCGGCGGACGCGCCGCCGGGAGGCCGGCCGGCCCGTCGCCCGCCGCTGGGACGGGCGGTGATGGGCCGGGCGACGGGACAGCCGATGCCGGGCCGGCCCCAGCGATACAGGGCCGAGGGAGAGGCCGGCCGGGGAGGCGAGGTGGCTGAATTCAGCTACCGCTGCCGCCTCCCCGGCCAGCTCGCTGGGGTCGGCCGGGCCGGCCAGGGCGGCGAGCATGCGAGCCAGGTCATGCAGCTCCGGCGGCGCGTCGGGGGGGAGGACGCGCGCGCCGAAGAGCATGTCCAGCAGCGGCTCGTCGTGCTCGCCGCCGGGCCGGCCGGGGAAGGGGATCCCAGGCATCTCACTAGGCGAAGCGTCCGGCGGGCTCATCGCGTTACACCCGCCCGCTGGGCCGCCTCAGCCAGGCGGCGCAGGGCCCGGTGCGAGGTGACCCGGACCGCGCCGGCCGACTTGCCGACGATCTGCCCCACGTCGGCCGGATCCAGGCCGGCCACCACCCGGAGCATGATGATCTCGGCCTGGTCCGGGGGCAGTTCGGCGACCAGGGCCAGCGCCGCGCGGGTGGCGATGGCCTCCAGCGCCACCTCGGCGGCGTCCGGGGCCGCGGGCCGCCCGGCCGCCTCGGTCAGGACCGGCTCGCCCGGGTCGACCGGGATGGCGGGACGGCGGTTCCTGGACCGGCCCGCGTCGGCCGCCCGGTGCCTGGCGATGGTGAACAGCCAGGCCCGGAAGGCCTCCTCGTCACCGCGGAAGCCGCGCAGGCCCGGCACCACCGCCGCCCAGGTCTCGCCGGCCACGTCCTCGGCGTCCGGGGTGATCACCCGCAGGTAGCGCAGCAGGGCCGGCTGCACGTCACGGAACAGGCAGACGAACGCCGTCTCATCGCCGCGCTGGGCGCCCGCCAGCACGGATCGGAAGGCGGCACCGATCACCGGTCAAGTATCGGCCCGGGGCGCAGCGCACCGCAGCACAACCGCCACTGAAGGCACATCCGTCTTGTCGCAAAATTGGCCACCAGGCCCCCGGCCTGCGCCCTTGACGGTGGGCCTGCCGTTGCTCCGGGCTCCCGCCACGGGCCGTTCGGTCCGATATTCATTCTTGGGCCGAACGGTCCGTGCTGCTACAGTCCGGCCCGCCCCGGGCAGGCGGGTAGGATCGCTGACCATGCCGGGCCGCACCGTCAGGCTCACCGGCTGGGGCCGGATCGCGCCGTCATGCGCCGAACTGGCCGAGCCGGCCACGGCCGCCGGCGCGGCCGGCCTGCTGCGCGACGGCCAGTTGCGCGACGGCACCGCCGGCCGCGGCGTGATCCCCCGGGGCCTGGGCCGCAGCTACAACAACGCCGCCCAGTGCGACGGCGGCCTGGTCATCTCCACCGCGCGGCTGAACCGGATCACCGCGCTCGACCCGGGCACCGGCCTGGTCACCTGCGAGGCCGGCGTCAGCCTGGAACAGCTCATGGTGGCCGGGCTGCCGTCCGGGTGGTTCGTGCCGGTCTCGCCCGGCACCAGGCAGGTCACCGTGGGCGGCGCCATCGCCGCTGATGTGCACGGCAAGAACCACCACGTGGCGGGCAGCTTCGCCCGGCACGTGCGGTCCTTCGACCTGGTGCTGCCGGGCGGCGAACGGCGCACGGTGACCGAGCAGTCCGATCCCGCGCTGTTCTGGGCCACGGCGGGCGGCATGGGCCTGACCGGGCTCATCGTGGCGGCCACGGTGCAGCTCAAGCGCGTCACCACGGCCCGGCTGCTGGTCGATACCGTGCGCACGGCCGACATCGAGGCGACCATGGCCACCCTGGCCGACCATGACCGCGACTACGGCTACACGGTGGCCTGGTCGGACAGCCTGGCCCGGGGCGCCAGCCTGGGCCGTTCGGTGATCACCAGCGGCGACTTCGCCGAGCCGGGTGACCTGCCGCCCGGGCAGCGGGCCGACCCGTTCGCGTTCCGGCCCGCCGCCCGGCTCGGGGTGCCGGCCACCTTCCCGCCCGGGCTGATCAACCGGTACACCGTGGGCCTGGCCAACCAGGCGTGGTACCGCAAGGCGCCCCGCTCGCGCCGTGGCGAACTGCAGCGCATCGGCCCGTTCTTCCACCCGCTGGACGGGATCAGGAACTGGAACCGGGTGTACGGCCCGGGCGGGTTCCGGCAGTACCAGTACGTGGTGCCGTTCGGTGCCGAGGACGTGGTGCGCCGGTCGTTCGAGCTGGTCAGCCTGGCCCGGGCGCCGTCCTTCGTGACCGTGCTCAAGCGCTTCGGCCCGGGCGACCCCGGCCTGCTGTCGTTCCCGATGGCGGGCTGGACGCTGGCCCTGGACTTCCCGGCCCGCACGCCGGGCCTGGCCCGGCTGCTCGGCCGGCTCGACGAGCTGGTGGCCGGCGCGGGCGGCCGGGTCTACCTGGCCAAGGATTCCCGGGTGCCGGCCGACGTGCTGGCCGGCATGTACCCGCGGCTGGCCGAGTTCACCAAGCTGCGCGCCGAACTCGACCCGGCCGGGCTGCTCGCCTCCGACCTGTCCCGGCGGCTGGGTTTGTAGCAGCCAAAAACGTGGCGCATTATCCGTTTTAGGCCGGTAGGCCAGATCTATAGCGACCTATACGCATATTTCCGCACCGGTCATTCCCGGGTATGCCGCCGAATGCGAAACAAAGCGCACCGAGCCGGGATTGTGATGGGCGTTAACGCCGGTGCGGTAGGCAAGTGGTGAAACTACCGCAGGCCAGACCCGGATTTTACAGCGCACGCACGTGCATTCGCTGTAAAGTCTTCATCGTCGCTTCACTCGGTCGCCCCTGACGGTCGCGACCGAGTCCAGCCAGCGGGTTTCGATATGCCCCTTTTGACCGAAGACAGCTCCCGGCGCCGTGGCGACTGGTGTGGGATCAGGCTGGCCACGGGACCAGAGAACGGACTTCTCTGTCTACCTCCCGGAAGGAGGCGCGTTGTGCAAGACACTACTGTCTCAACCCTCGTTCGCGCGAGCGATTCCGGCGCAATTCCGCGATGTAATATTTCTCGCCGCAGGGCGGACCGGGGTGACGAGGATGAATTGCTGGCCCGGGTGCTGGTTACCAGCTGGACATTGGCTACCGGGCGCACGCTGCGGGCCGGAGTCCCGCCGCAGTCGCACAGCGCGGACGAGCTGATCGCGTTCTGGGCCGACGACCAGATGACCACCGTGGCCGCCACGATCTACCGGATCGGGCCAGAAATCGGCACTGGGTCAGAAATCGGCACTGGGTCAGAAATCGGCACTGACCAGGCGCGGTGAGCAGACAGATGTGTCCCGCCGACGGGACCGGTCAGCCCCTGAGGTCAGGGGCAGTGCGCGAGCTGACGCCCAGCGAGCGCGACTGGCTCGAGGTCCGGCGCTATCTGCAGGAACATCGGCACGACCTGGCCGTCCGCGCCGCCGAGGAGTTCCCGGCGTCGGCCAGGATGGCCGGCACGCCGCTGCTGGCCGCGCCCGGCTGGCTGCCCGCCGTCCCCGTCCCCCTATCGGACATCAGCCTGGAGCTGACCGCCGCGGCGGACGGCGCGGCCGGGACCCCCTGGCCCCCCGGGGACGCGGCGGCGCTACCCGAGCGGGCCGACGGGACCCGCTACCTGAGTTACTCGCAAGCCCTGGCCGAACTGGCCGCCCCCGCGGTGTTCGAGAACCGCGTCACCTACCGGCTGACCGCGGCCGACCTCGCCTCCGGCGCGCCCCGGCTGACCTTCGCCGGCGGCCGGTACTTCGACGGCATCGACACCGGCGAGGCCGCCGCGCACGAATTCGCCGCCACCGGCCTGGGGCGGCCGCCGCGCGGCCCGCGGGTCCGCCTCGATAACCCGTGCGACCTGCGCCGGCGCCCGGCCAACCTGGCCATAAGCACGCTCACCCTGCGCCTGGACCGGGCCGCGGGCCGGGCGTCGTTCCTGGTGCACTGGCGGGACCCGGCCCGGGTCGGCCACGCGGGCGGCCTGTACCAGGTCGTCCCGGTGGGCGTGTTCCAGCCGTCCGGCCCGGCGGCCCGGCCCGCGGGCCCCGACTTCTAGCTGTGGCGCTGCCTGGTCCGCGAGTTCGCGGAGGAACTGGCCGGGCATCCGGAAGAGTACGGCGGCGCGGCCGACTACGAGGCCTGGCCGTTCGCCCGGCAGCTGACCGAGGCGCTGGAGGCCGGCCAGATCCGGGTCTGGTGCCTGGGCCTGGGCACCGACCCGCTGACCTACGCCACCGACCTGCTCACCGTGGCGGTGATCGACAGCGACGTGTTCGACGCCTGGTTCAGCGTGAATCCGCGGCACAACGCCGAGGGCACCGTGCTGGCCGCGCGCGAGTTCGCGGCCCACGTGATCGACCGCACCCTGACCCGCGAGCCGGTGCAGGCGGCCGGCGCCGCCGTGCTGCGGCTGGCCTGGCAGCACCGCGAGATGCTCGGCAGCTGACCGGTTATCTGCCGCCGGGACGCATGGGCCGCCGATTGCGGGGCAGATAGCCAGCGAGTTCAGACGTCGTGCAGCATGGTGGAGAAACGGTGGTATCAGGAGTGGATGACCTGGGCAGCAGCCACGTCGTCCAGTTCTACGAGCACGACGGGGAACTTGCCGACCGGGTGGCGAGCTACCTGCGGGACGTACTTGACGGCCGCGGGGCGGCCATCGTCATCGCCACCGCGGCCCACCGGCAGGCCATCCAGGCCCGGCTGAGCGAGGCCAGCGCCGACCTGACCGCCGCGGCCGAGCGGGGCGACTACGTGGCCCTGGACGCCGAAGGCACCATGGCGGCCCTCACCACCACGGGCACCACCACGGGCACCACCGCGGGCCGGATCGACCGGACGGCCTTCGAGCAGGTCATCGGCGGGGTGATCACCCCGGCCGGCCGGGCCGGACGCCCGGTCCGGGTCTACGGCGAGATGGTGGCCCTGCTCTGGCAGGACGGCCTGGTCGACGACGCGGTCCGGCTCGAGCAGCTGTGGAACGAGCTCGGCCGCAAGCACTCCTTCTCGCTGCTATGCAGCTACCCGGCCGACACGCTGGCCGGAGACGGCCACCTGGAGGCGTTCGCCGAGATGTGCCGGCTGCACGACGAGGTGGCCGGTGGCGGCCCGGCCCCCACTGCGCAGCCGCCCGGTTCGGCCTCCGTGGCGCCGGCCGGCGCGGCGGCCGAGGCGCCCGGCGCGGCCCGCGCCTTCGCCTTGTCCCGTGACGCGCCCGCGGCGGCCCGCCACTTCGCGGTGGCCGCGCTGCGCCGGCTGGGCGCCACGGACCTGTCCGACGACGCCGCCCTGGTCGTGACCGAACTGGCCGCCAACGCCGTCCGGCACGCCGGCTCCGGGTTCACCCTGACCCTGAGCTGCCAGCCGGAGGTGCTGCTCATCTCGGTGCGGGACACCCGGCCGCTGCCCGCCGGCCCGGCCGCGGCCGCGCTGCCGCCCAAGCCGCTGCACGGCCTGGGCGCGGTGGACGTGCTGGCCAGCCGCTGGGGCGTCGAGCCGCTCGGGCACGCGGGCAAGTCCGTCTGGGTCGAGCTGCCCCGTTAACCTTCAGGCATGACTTCTGATCTGGCCGGGCGGCTGGCCGTGGTCACCGGCGGTGCCAGCGGGATCGGCGCGGCCTGCGCGCAGCGGCTGGCCGCCGGCGGCGCCGACGTGCTCATCGCCGACCTGGACGCCGCCGCGGGCGGCGCGCTGGCCGCCCGGATCGGCGGCCGGGCCGTCGGCGTCGACCTGGCGGGCGACTTCGACGCCACCTCGGTGGCGGGGCAGGCCGACATCCTGGTCAACTGCGCGGGCCTGCAGCACGTCGCGGCGGTCGAGGAGTTCCCGCTGGAGAAGTTCCGGCTGCTGCTGGCCGTGATGCTGGAGGCGCCGTTCCGGCTGGCCCAGGCGGCCCTGCCGCACATGTACGCCGAGGGGTTCGGCCGGATCGTCAACATCTCCTCCGTGCACGGCCTGCGCGCCTCGCCCTACAAGGCCGCCTACGTGACGGCCAAGCACGGCCTGGAGGGCCTGTCCAAGGTGATCGCGCTGGAGGGCGGCCCGCGCGGCGTCACCTCCAACACGGTCTGCCCGGCCTACGTCCGCACCCCGCTGGTGGAGAAGCAGATTGCCGACCAGGCCCGGATCCACGGCATCCCGGAAGAATCCGTGATCACCGACATCATGCTCACCGAGCCCGCCATCAAGCGCCTGATCGAGCCGGACGAGGTCGCCGAGCTGGTCGCGTTCCTGTGCTCCGCCCCGGCCTCGTTCGCTAACGGCTCGTCGTTCGTCCTCGACGGCGGCTGGTCCGCCCGCTAGCCCCGCCGCCGCGGTCACCCCACGCCGGATCCCTGCCGGAGCCGGGTGAGGTATCTCGCGGCCTGGATCACGGCCAGGCCCAAGCAGATAACCGAGATCGCGTATCCGCAGTAGCTGATGATCGCGAACAGCAGCGGATGACCCCAGCCGGCCGGGCCGGCGATCGCCCGGATGGACAGGCCGACTCCCGCCACGATCTTGCTCAGGGGGTACCAGCCCCGCTCGGGGCTGGCCCACCGCGGGATGCGGCCGACGGCGAAGAAACCGAGGTTGACGAGCACAATCGTTACGCTGAAGGCCAGGTCCGGGCCGACGGCGAGCTCGTAGATAATGCGGCCTTCATAGGCCAGCAGGACCAGCGCGCAGGCCAGCAGGCCGGCCAGCAGCAGCAGGCCGGTGCCCAGCCAGCGGATGCTTTTGGCGGCCGTGTTCCTGGCCGCTGCGCCGCGGTGCGCCCCGCGATAGGCGTCCGCCGCCAGAGCCGTCCCGCGCAGCGTGTCCGCGGCGAAGGCCAGCATGCGGACTACACGCCACGGCGCGGGCCCGGTGTCGCGATCGCGCAGGATCACCGGCAGTTCGGCCAGCCACTCCTGGTACCGCTCCTGCCGGATCCTGGCCGGCAGCCGCCGGCAGGCCCGGGAGACCAGGAACTCCCCGGCGCGCAGCGCGTACCGTTCGCCTCTCATCGCGCATCTGCCGGGGCGGGCCGCACCCGGCGGCCTGGCCCGCGCCGGCGCCGGGCCGAGAGCTGGGCGAGCTCCAGCCGGGCCACCTCGATACCTTCGCCGGTCAGGTGGTAGTACCGCCGCGGCCGCTCACCGTCATGCTGCGGGGTTTCCCACGCGGAGACCACCAGCCCGCGTGCCTGCAGCCGGGCCAGCAGCGGGTACAACGTGCCGCTGGGCAGCCCGGCCGCCTTCATCAGGTCATAGCCATACCGCAGGGCAGCGGGATCATCCAGGAAGACCCGGAACACCCGTTCCAGGGGCGCGGTCATCCTCATAAACCCTTATCCTACATATATCGGCAATGCCGGCAAGTTGCCGAGTTCCGCACGTCGGGCGGTCAGACGAAGGCAGACAGGCCGGTGATGGCGCGGCCCACGATCAGCGTGTTGATCTCCCGGGTGCCCTCGTAGGAGTAGATGGCCTCGGAATCGGCCACGAACCGGCCCACCTGGTTCTCCAGCAGGATGCCGTTCCCGCCCAGCAGCTCGCGGGCCCAGCCGGTGGTCTCCCGCATCCGGACCGTGCAGAACGCCTTGGCCAGCGCGGAATGGTGATCCTCGGCCTGGCCGTCCTGCTGCAGCGCGGCCAGCCGGGCGCACAGGCAGGCCGAGGAGGTGATGTTGGCCAGCATCCGCACCAGCAGGTCCTGGACCAGCTGGAACCCGCCGATCGGGCGGCCGAACTGCTCGCGCTGGCGGGCGTAGGCCAGCGCGTGCTCGTAGGCGCCGCGGCCGCAGCCGGTAGCCATCCAGGCCACGCCGGCCCGGGTCACCCGCAGCACCGCGGCGGTGTCCCGGAACGTGTCGGCCCGCTGCAGCCGGTTGGCCTCGGGGACCCGCACGCCGTCCAGCGTGATGTGCGCGTTCTGCACCACCCGCAGCGCGATCTTGTCCTTGATCTTGACTGGCGAGAAGCCCGGCGTGTCCTTCTCCACCACGAACCCCTTGACCTGGCCGTCCTCCAGCGACCGGGCCCAGATCACGGTGTAGTCGGCGAACGTCGCGTTGCCGATCCACTTCTTCTGCCCGTCCAGCACCCACTCATCGCCGTCCCGCCGGGCCGTGGTGGTCAGCCCGCCCGCGGCGCCGGACCCGACCTCGGGCTCGGTCAGCCCGAACGCGCCGATCTTCTCCATCCGCGCCATCTCCGGCAGCCAGCGCTGCTTCTGCTCATCGGAGCCGCACAGGTAGATGGACCCCATGGCCAGGCCGCTGTGCACGCCGAAGAACGTCGCGATCGACGGGTCGACCCGGGCCAGCTCCATCGAGATCATGCCGTCCAGCAGGCAGTTCCGGCCGGGGCAGCCGTAGCCCTCGTAGCCCAGGCCCGCGATGCCCAGCTGGCGCAGCCCGGGTACCAGCTCGAACGGGAATTCCTCCCGGGTCCAGTAGTGGTTGATGACCGGCTGAACCGACTTCTCCATGTACTCCCTGACCCGCGCCACCAGCTGGCGGCCGGCGGGGTCGAGCGTCTGCTCGAGCAGGTAGAAGTCGGCGTCGGTGACGGCCGGCGAGCCGGAACTTGGCATGCCCGTT
>Ga0210395_10004654_pt1 | contig 10534 bp, 10 predicted proteins | sample IncBWH4OmetaG_FD_150861 | JGI IMG/M metagenome (GOLD analysis project Ga0210395, IMG submission 150861) | Forest soil microbial communities from Barre Woods Harvard Forest LTER site, Petersham, Massachusetts, United States - Inc-BW-H-4-O ...
CCAACTGCTACGAGCAGGGACAATCCAAGGATGGCGGCGGATCGCCCAAGCCAGCGATTCGGCACTGAACGTTCGCCTATGGATGAAGCTGAGTTCTGTGTTCCAGTTGTTTCGCTGACCGGTAACGAGGCAGAATCTCCGTCAGAATTTGCAGTCCCACTCGGAAGATTCACTGGCGGGGATACAGGGGCGATGAAACGATACCCTCGCTTGGGGATGGTTTCTATATATAGTGGTGCGTCGGACGAGTCGCCGAGTGCCTCGCGGAGTTTCATGACCGCAGTATTCAGGCTGTGGTCGAAGTCTACAAAGGTATCTGAGGGCCAGAGCAACCGGCGCAATTCCTCACGGGTAACGATCTCGCCGGCATGTTCGAGCAGATGAATCAGGATGCGGAAGGATTGCTCGCGCATCTTGACAGGCGTCCCGCCACGGCGCAACTCAGCGTTCCGCACGTCGATTTCATAGACGCCGAAACGCCAGCGTTGATTCGTGTTGGCTGGCATGGCCACCAACTCACTCCTCTGAAGCCTCCTGTCGGGGAGTTTAGCATGGCCGCCACACCACCGGAGTCGGATACTCCGCGAAGCATATCTCAAGTTAAGTCTTTATTTTCCAGCTACCTCGACAACAATACTCAATTGATGACGGAATTACCTCCAATGCATGGTGAGAAATGCAGTGAGGGCGCAAATTGAGAAACATCACCAGCGGTGCCGGAGTTCCGGCGATCGCAAATCCAATTACGGAGTACTACCATGACACGTTGCGCTGCAAATCTCACCAATCTGACTCTCAGTCTCTTCTTGGCTGCGGGCCTGCTTTGCTCAGGGGCCCAGGCCTCGGCTCAGGCCTTTGAGTCCGTCACCGTACCATTCGCGTTTACGGCGAATCACCACTCTGTTCCGGCAGGCTCTTATAAGGTGCAGTTGCTGTCGGATCGATTCTTGTCTTTCCACAACATCAAGACCGACAAAACCCAGATTCTATTGGTTCGCCCGGAAGAGGGACGGGTCATTGAGACGCAGGGCCGCCTCATTTTCCGCCGTGACGGAGGACGCAACTACTTGACCCAGGTCTGGATCGCCGGAACGAATGTTCACAGCGAACTGGCTGTACCACTCAAGCGGGAACGGCCATTTGCGAAAGGCGTGGTGCCACAAAACTTGTCCTTCGAAGTGGCTTTGAAGTGAGCAGCGAAGATGCTCGGCGGCGAATCATGCAGAGGTGTGATTGCCTATTGAACTTCAGTCCCGCGCGCTGGAACGCGCGGGATTGAAGCTGCCTATTGTGGCTAGACCTTCTCCAGCGTGAGATGAGTCGCGTATTCCGAAGCCTTGCGATCCGTTACGGAAAATCCAAGCGCACGCAGGTCCAGACCGTCAAACAGCGGTTCACCTTGGCCGAGGAGTACAGGCACCAACGCGAGGTGCAGGGAGTCGATCAGTCCAGCCTTCAGATACTGTCGCACCGTTGACACACCGCCTCCGATCTTCACGTCTTTATTTCCCGCGGCCTTCTTGGCGAGTGCCAGTGCCTCCTCGATTCCGCCGGTAACAAAGTAGAAGGTTGTTCCGCCTTCCATGGCGAGGGGCTCACGGTCATAGTGTGTCAGAACGAATGTTGGCGCGTGGTAGGGTGGGTTTTCGCCCCACCAGCCCTTCCAGGAGTCATCCAGCCACGGCCCGCGCACCGGACCGAACATATTGCGGCCGAGAATGAAGGCGCCAAAGTTGTCCATCGCCCGATGGGCAAATTGATCGTCGATGTCCCCAGCAGATCCACCCTCTTTGCCGTGCATGGAGCAAAAACTCCGCGTGTGAAAGAACCACTGAAAGATCTCGGTTCCCCGCTTGCCAAGTGGGTCATTCAGGCTCTGCTCGATCCCAGCACTGAAACCATCCAGCGAAACACCAAATCCCGCGACTCGAACTTTCGACATCTGTACTTTATCCCTCCTCGATTTCTGTGTTGACTCTCTGTTTCGTTTCCAGGGGAACCACTTCAGCCTCCTGAAACCTGTACCGGAAGAACGGCAAAGTCGGCGACGGTTTTGCTCAGTGCTTCGGGCATATCGCCAGCATATACGCCAAGCTAGCAAATGGACTGACCTCAAACTGCACCGCCTCCTTGCCGACAAGCGCATTATCGCCAAAGCACCTCACGGGAATCTACGAAGATTCCGGCTTATCCGGTTCCAGCCCGATTCGATCGTTGACCGCGTTGCGGAAACGCTGTTTGCAACCCAAATACCGCTCCGTTGTCTGCACAGAGGGCGTGTCCCAGCAGGAATGCGAGTCTGGGTTCCGAACAATACCACTCGATGAATTCTCTGATCGCATGATCATAGGTTTGCTGGGAACTGGAAGATGTCAGGCTGTTCAATACTGGCGATTTCGATTGTTCAAGATCGGGGAGCTTGAGAATCGATTTAGTTGCTCTTTTACGCTTTGTTTTGCTGCTTGCCATGGGTACGGCCTCCTATTGCCGTGGCAAACAACATGATCCGAATAGCCATCTCGGACTATCGCCCCTTAGGGCGTTTATGGAGAGAAATCACCGGACCGCCACCTGTAGACTTCGACTATGTCCGTCGATGCACAGCCGCTAAGGATGTACGTCAGCCAAGAAATCAGGCGGCGAGCCCGTTTGTTGCAAGGCATCACGATACTCTGGTTGCTGGTCGAATCTGCGGTCTCGTTGGTTCGCTGCATCCGGCTCGCACAAGCAGTCACTTATCACGTCTGGTGGTGACGGCCTCGTAGAATTGTTGTCCGCGGCTCTTGCTCTTCGTTCATTCGGTCCGAAGTGGTTCCTCACGAAGGCGCGAGCCGATCATTTATAGGAGATCAATATGCGCAAACTCAAAATCATCGAGCACATCTCGCTCGATGGCGTCGTCCAGATGACTACGAGCGGTCCGGAGGACGATTTCCCCTACGGCGACTGGACCGCGCCGTTTCGCTCGCCTGCCGGGTTACAGATCGTAACCGAGATGTACGGCAAGACCTTCGACGTGCTGGTTGGTCGCCGCACCTACGACTTGTGGGCGAGTTTCTGGCCGAAAGCACCAAAGAGTCCAATTGCCGAGCGTTTGAACGCGGCGACGAAATACGTCGCAACTCACAGACCAGAGAATCTGGAATGGGGCCCGGTCGAGGCCGTTGGACCGGACCTGGTGGATAGCGTTCGTCGCATCAAGGCCACGAAGGGCCCGGACCTGGTCCTCGCGGGCAGCTTGACACTGACTCCCGTGCTGCTCGAGCACGGGCTGGCGGACGAGGTGATTCTGCTGGTCAATCCCATCGTGCTGGGCAAAGGCAAACGCTTTTTCGAGGGCGGATCACTGCCACGCTCATTTGCGCTGGGCAGCACGCAGGCCTTGCCAGCGGGCATACTCATCAACGTCTACAAGCTTATTCCCACGCTGGCCGAAGAGGCCGTGTCGCACGCCAAGCTTGAACGCGAAATCGAGATTGCCCGCGATGTGCAGGAGCGATTGTTTCCGCAGACGTTCCCCAATGTTGCAGGCGTAGAGATGGCCGCACACTGCAGACCTGCCCAGACCGTCGGCGGCGACTACTACGACCTCATCTCAATCAGGCATGGCTCGCTGGACGAAGCAGGACAGGCGCCCGGTGAAAATATCTCTTCCGCCAGCCGCACAACAGCGCACGGCTGCGACCGCCTAGGTATCGCGATTGGTGACATCAGTGGCAAGGGCGTCTCCGCCGCGCTGTTGATGGCAAGCCTTCACGCCAGCCTGCGCGGTCAAGCGCTGAATGGCGCGGGCGATGTGGGTACTAAGATGGCCAATGTCAACCGCCTTCTTTACGAGGCGTCCGACTCCAACCGCTATGCCACGTTCTTCTACGCCGAACTGGACTGCGACTCGCGCACGTTGCACTACGTGAATGGCGGACACAATCCTCCTGCGGTGCTGCGCAAAGAAGACGGCGCTTGGCAAGTATTTCGCCTGGGAGACGGTGGCCCCGTCGTCGGGCTGTTTGCCGGCGCAGCCTACAAGCAGCAGATGCTTCAACTACTTCCCGGCGATATTCTGCTGGCCTTTACTGACGGCATCAGCGAAGCCATGAATGCCGCAGAAGGCGAGTGGGGTGAAGACCGGATGATCGCCGAGGCGCAAGCGCACGCGGACCTGAACGCCGCGGAGCTGATGCAACGCTTGTTTCATGCGGCCGACGCCTTTGCCGCTGGCGCGCCGCAGCACGATGACATGACGCTGGTCGTGCTGCGGATCTCAGTTTGAGATTCATCCCGTTGGATCCATCGGACTTGGACTCTACATTTTTGGTACGTCGACCTCCTTCGGTTGCGCCTGCCACGGCCTCAAGGGAGGGTCTTACAAGTCGGCATGTGGTAGTCGGAGCAGCTTTCGGCGGTGGGGATTGTGTGTTTATGATTTATAAGAGACGTGGCTGCTCCCAGGAGAGCAGCCACGTCGCAGTCACTATGCGGCTAATTCACAAAGACAGCATCATTGTGGCGGGGGTGTTGCCGCAGTCTTCTTAGCCCTGCTCGTTGCGGGTGCCTTCCGTGACTGCCCTTTCGTCGCCGATTCGTCTACCGTTTGCGTACCTTCCCCGTTGAAAGTCGCACCCTCAGGAACGAAATGTATCGTCGCGGTCCTGCTGCCATGCGCGCCTTTGCGCACTTCTATGCGCGACGGATCGATTTGTGCTTGGCTCTCCCCAGAGGTGAGATAGTACTTGACGTTCACTGAACGCTGACCGTCGATGTCGCCCACCTTGGCTACTTCCTCTTCCTCTGCATAGCCAACCACGACCACCCTTCCGTTTGGTTCGCGCTGCAGTCGCAGGGCAACTTCGTCCAGAATAGCTTTGCATACGTTATCAACGCGTGCCGTCTTTCTGGGGTCATTGAAGTTGCAGGTGCCAACTTCCTGAGATTCAACCACCGTGACCGGCGGGGCCAGGACATTCACCGCGGCCGTACATTGGGCGCTCAGGCCGCGATCGTCCACAACATTTGCGGTCACTGTAATAGGGCTGCCCGCTGCCGCTCCCGCTGTGTTCAGGGTTCCCGTACTGCCGGTGCCGGTGACGCTTCCAGCGGTCGCAGAGTAGGAATAGGTTAATGAGCGTCCGTCAGGACTGCTCGCATTTACGGTTACTATTGCCGACGCTCCCGGCTGTACAGTCGTCGGATCTGCCGAGCAACTCGCTATTGGCGGACGTGGCGCTTTCACAGTGAAACTTGCGCTGCAGGAAGCAGTGTTGTTCGTCCTTTGTTTCTCATCCGTAGCTGTTCCTGTCACGGTATAGCTGCCGGGAGACAGATTGGCGGTATTCAGATTCGCTGTCGTCCCCGTACCCGAAGCCGATCCACCGGTGCTGCTCCAACTATAAGTAACGGTGTGTCTTGGATTGAAGTCCTGGGTGCTGATCGTGGCCGTAACCGGATCTCCGGCCATAATCTCTGTTGGTTGAACGGAGCAACTTGCTGTGGGAGGAATCGGAGGTGCGCCACCAAACGTGAAATTGATTCCTGCGAAATACCGGAAGTTATTCTGGCTTCCCGTATAGCCTGTGCCGTTTACACCGAACCTCGTAAGAAGATAGTCAACCTGCACCGGACGGGCGCTAATATGCCGCGTGAGCTTGAGATCAAGGCCACCGCCGGTCGCGAAAGCAAACGCGTTGTTGTTACTGGAGGCATTTGTTGTTCCATTGGACGCATCATAGAGCGTGGCGTACAGGTTGCTGTGCGCGGCTCCAACTAATACTTCTCCAAACGGTTGAAACACACCCGTGTGTTTCTTGATCTGTGGCCCGAACATATAGGTGAACACATTCCCGTTTACATTGCCGGTGTAACCGAGCTCGTGAAGCTTGGTCGTCAGACTGCTGCTTTGTGTGTATCCCATGAAGTCCGCTTTAACACCCCAATACCGACCGAAGTTGACATTGAATGCGCCGCCGCCGCCAAACAGATTGAAACTCGTGATCTGCGAGAAATCAGGATGGACGTTGACGAAGGAGAAGCCAACCGGCACCTCTATCTTGGGGACATCCTGGCCAAATGCCGCGAACCCAGACATTGCCACGACCGTTAGTAGAAATCCCTTATTCATCACGCCTCCTTGGTTGATGATCCGTAGCTTTCGGGACCGGAGAAGATCACAGGCCCTGGGGTAGTCGACTCTGTTCCCAATAATGGCACTCGATAACTCATCAGGTATAACTTCGCTTGGATGAGATACGGTTTCTAAGTAAGTCTGCAGGGTAGGGATCAGTTTGCCTACTGTCACATGTGTCAGTCATCGATAAAGCCGCCTGGCTAACTGTCCATGGTGACCGCCACTCGCGTTTAGATAGCACTTGATGAAGAAGAGGTCATGGCACTGCGTAAGCTACCCACCCTTGTTTCTGAGAAGCCGAGCCCTGCGCTCATTTTCAGCGCATTTGTGCCGGTACCGGTACGGGTGTCTAGCGTGACTGTCATCTTGCGAGGCGCTTTGGAACATGTACTGAAAGCACGCAGCGGTATCAGGGGCCAACATAAGGAGGTTGAATGGTCAACATTGCAGTGGTCATGCATACGGAGTCGGGACTTTTCAGGAAGAAGTGGGTGCGCAGCAGAAGTCGGTATATCACTCGGGGCTGTTGGATCTTACGGCTCGATTCTCAGTCAACTTGATCGGAGGGCCCGCCCTGCCGGCTCGCGAATTCGTCAGGTGGAAGCAAAAGGTGCTTCTCGGTGCAAGTTTGAAAGTCATCGCGCCGACGGGGCAATACAGTCCCGGTAATAGTCAATTGGGGTATCAACCGCTGGGCCTTCAAACCGGAACTCGGTTATTCCGAACGCTGGGGAAACTGGCTGCTCGACGCCTATGGAGGCGCGTGGTTCTACACAGCCAACCCGGCATACTATGATATTCCGTCTCCCAAGCCGCAAACGAAGAACCCATTGGCTCCTTGGAAGGCCACATCAGCCGCAACTTCGGGCTCGGCACCTGGGCATCGTTGGACGGCAATTTCTGGTGGGGTGGGATAACCAGCCTGAACGGCATACAAAACCTTGCGACCAGACAGACAAGCTCGCGCATCGGAGGCACCGTCGCATGGTGCTTTGCCACGCACCAGTCGCTAAAGTCAGCTACAGCGGTGGCACATATGTTCGCTTCGGTGGCAACTACCACAGTGTACAAGCGGGTTGGCAATATTCGTGGCTTGGATGGCCGAGATATGGTAGCACCGCAAAGTAGCTGCTCCTGCCTCTGCTGAACCTTCTTGGCTGCGTCAGCTGTGAACGGGCCCATAAATTATGTTCCCTTGGCTATCTAACCGTGAGAGTTTCTCAACAATGGAGAAAAGAAAGGCCGTGCTCAGCCCAAATAAAAGCCATCCGTTCAGTGCCTCCATCGCACCCATCAGGTGCCAACGTTGGTCTAGCTGCAGAGTCGCGTGACCGTAGCTTGTGAGTGCGTTCAGGGAGTAAAGCATTGCTGATCGATTGTCATGCAAAGCATCGAGAAATCGATACGCGATAGCCCAAAGACCTGCCTCTACTCCGTGCAGGGCAGTCGCTGACAGGGTCGCGCCACAGACAATCACCCCGAACATGGCATTCTGGTGGCGGCGCAGGATGGTATAGGTGGTAGCACGAAATGCCCATTGCCTTACTACTCCGAGGCAAAAAACATGGATGAGCACTGTCAGCACGATCAGGGGCAATCCCCACGCCCAGTCGGCGCCCCATGTAAGTGACTCCGTAATAAACAAGCTGGACAGGCATGGGGCAATCGTCATTAAAAACCTCAGTCAATTGAGTTCTGCCGATGACGGAGATGGGAGTGCCGTTCTGGTCGGGACGAACCTGCTATCAGGAGCGTCACCTTCATCAAGGCCTCGACAAGGTTTGTAGCGTGCGCAGAGAGTATTCCTCGCTTCAACTCAGTCCACAATTGTCCAGCTTTTATCGGGGTCGAACTCTGTCATTGCGCTTGCGGTTGCCGTCGTTGTGTTCCCCAGATTCTTTTGCAACAGCACGCCATCCTGGTTGATCATAAAGGTCATCACTCCCGAGTTACCATATTCTGCCGGATAGGCAACGAATGCGAATCCATTGATCATTTGCCCGTTGATCGCATACTCTTTCGCGCCGCCCGGAGTATTGCCGGTTTGCCCCTTCAGCATGCGGAAGTAGTAACCGTGGAAAGGTGTGTGCGCATTGGCATTGACGCTATATCCTTCGGCGGTTGCAAACGCTGCCAGCGGCCCGAGCGGGCTCTTGGATTGACCTTCCGGAGACTCCCAGTACAAGCCGTTATGCTTGCCAGGATCGCTGATGAACTTCTGAGCGTATTGTTTCGCTGTCGCGGCATCGTGAAGTTGTGAGAAGTACTCCGCCTGAGCATTCGCTGCTGATTCGCAAACGTCGATGACCGCCAGTTCATTCCGGCCAACGCGGCGATTGAGAATCTCTTCTTTTCCAGCAGCCGTGTCGAAGAACCACTGGCCGCTGTCGTTTTTCTTCAACGGGATTGGGAATGGGAAATTATCGTAGCCGACTAGAAGAATCTGGGAGTCATCCGGCATCCTGCGCCAGCGGTGCATCACCCCATATCCCGCTACAAAAGCTGCGGCGGTGTTCTTGTCCTGCACTGCATCGCCAGATGAGATCACTTCTTTCGAATCCGGGCCCAATATCGCCAGCAGCCTGCTTTGGTCGCCCGACTTTGCTGCTGCCACGAGCGCATTGCCCGCTTCGTCGGGCGTGGCAAAGTTGCCGGTCGATGGTTTGTTCGATTTGCAAGCGGTCAGCGGAAGGACAATTGTCAGCAGCAGTAACCATGCCTTGAGCGGGATCCTACAATGTTTAAGCGACATCGCATCCTCCGAAAGTACGACGGCAAGGCTCCTCATCAACGCCGCTTGCATAAGTTACCCTCACTCTGCAGTCAACTACCTGCGACCGTGCCATCCCCCACCGCCGCCACGGCTTTCCCCGCCGCGAGCACTATCCGACCTGGACTGCCATCCACCTCCGCCCCCACCCCAGGCCGACGATCTGCCGCCTTCTCGCTGTCCCCAGCCATTCGCTGAACTGGAATTAGGCTTCTTGACATCGCTCCAGCTTCCGTCCGTGTTTTTCTGCCAGCCGCTTCCCGTGTTCTTGTAAGCGGTGCCGTTCGCAGCCGCATACTTGTTGCCGTTTGCTGATTGGCCCGCAGCAAAGTTGCCGTTCGCGTTTGTCCCGGCCACACCCCTGCCGCCATTGGAAGTTTGTACCGATCCCACCGAGCCTTGAGCGGTCGTTTGATGCTGGGTGTACGCGGTATTGCCGTCCTTTGAGTAAACTGAGCTTCCATAGTTCCCGTAGGCGTTGGAAGTTTGATGTGTTGCGGCATAGGCCCCGGTGTTCGGGTTATACGCCTGGCCGGCAGCCGTCCTTCCATAGGGCGTTGACACAGATCCACCTCGCGCATAAGTTCCGGTGGATGGATTGTAGGCATTGCCTGCTCGCGCGACGCCGTTCGGGCCATAAGCCGTCGCGCTTGACCCGTAATAGCCGCCGTGCCATGCATTGTTGCCGTAGTACGCGCCGCCCCCGTAGACCACGGCGCCGCCGTGCCAGTTGCAGTTCCAGGAGCTATAGCCCCACCCGCAGCAACTGTTGTTGATCGCCGCACCCAGTGCGATGCCCGCCCCGAAGGCAAGCAGCCCGGTCGTCACCACGGCCGCCGTGCTGTAACCCGGTGTCGTATAGGGAGTGCCATAGACGACCGTGGGATTATATTGCGGAACGTATACCACCTGCGGATTGGTCGGCTGAATCACGATTGTTTGCGGCGACTGCTGCACAACCGTAATCTGCGAGCCCGAATTCAGATTGCCGGCAGCCTTCGCCTGGGCGCGCAGAGTCTGAACCGCCGTCATCACGTCAGCTGACTGATTGTGATATGCCTCACCCAATGAGGAAGTCCAACTGAGGTTCTTCGCCAGGTTGTCCATCACCGAGGGAAACTGCGTAAGTGCCTTCACACTGGGATCCCACGGCTGGCCATCGACGGCCTGCATGAGAGCAGAGCCGGTGAGATTCTTATTCTGCTGCAGCCAGTCGTCAGCGTATGCAACCTGATCCGGAAAAGTCGCAGCGCCAAGAATCTGCGCAACCAGAGCGTCCGGATATAGCGCAATCGGCGCTACTAATTGCTGCAGTTCATTCGCTGATAGAGGCGCGCCTTGTCCCCCATACGATGAAGAAGTTCCGCCTGGCGCTGTTTGTGCTGCTGGAGTCTGCGACCACGCATCGTCCTTCGGCATAGTCGTTAAGACCAGAAGGCAACTCAGCAGAGAGACAAGGATCTTCTTCAATCCCGTAAAGATCAGCTTCACCTTGTCTTCGCCGTATGCCTCGAAGGAGTGCGTAAAAACATCGCTCCTTCGTGCTCTCTGCAGCAATAAGGAAGTACCCATCGCTCGACTCCTGGACTCGGCAGCAAAAGCATTCGCGGCTTTGCGAGGTGTCACTAAACTATCGAACTGAA
>Ga0210395_10004655_pt1 | contig 10533 bp, 9 predicted proteins | sample IncBWH4OmetaG_FD_150861 | JGI IMG/M metagenome (GOLD analysis project Ga0210395, IMG submission 150861) | Forest soil microbial communities from Barre Woods Harvard Forest LTER site, Petersham, Massachusetts, United States - Inc-BW-H-4-O ...
GCCGGGCCGCGGTCCTGCTGGCTGCCCGCCGCGGCGACCGGGCCGACGACCGCCTGCTGCAGGACCTGGCCGCCGAGGTGTCCAGCTGGCCCGATGCGCCCGCCGACGCGGACGCCGCCGCCATGCTGCGGCCGGTCGGCGAGAACTTCATCCCGGCCGGCTACCGATGACGGCCGGCCGGCCGCCGGCCCCCGACCGGCCCAAGCTTTCCTGGTCCGACCTGGCCGGAGCCCGGGTCGGCGTCTGGGGCCTGGGCCGCGAGGGCCACGCCAACCTGCGCAAGCTCCGCACCCTAACCGCCACCCCGGTCCTGGTCGACGACCACCCGGATCCGGGATCGTGGATCGTTACCCCCCCTGTAGGGGGGCTAACGGTCCACGATGACGGCAGCGGCGCGGTGCCGGAGGTGCTGGCGACCGGGGCGGGGGGGCTGGCGGCGCTGGAGCGATGCGACGTGGTGGTCAAGACGCCGGGGATCAGCCGGTACCGGCCCGAGGTGGCCCGGCTGTCCGGGCTGGGCATCCCGGTGGTCGGCGGGCTGGGCCTGTGGCTGGCCGAGATGGACCTGCGCCGCGTCCTGGTCGTGACCGGGACCAAGGGCAAGAGCACCACCTCGTCGCTGACCGGGCACCTGCTGACCGGGCTGGGCTACCGGTGCCTGGTCGGCGGCAACATCGGCGTGGTGCCCTACGACCCGGACCAGCCAGGTGATGTCGACTACTGGGTCATCGAGGTATCCAGCTACCAGGCCACCGACCTGCCCTGCTCGCCGCCCGTGGTCGCGGTCACCTCGCTGAACCCGGACCACCTCGACTGGCACGGGGGAGTCGAGCAGTACTACCGGGACAAGCTGTCTGCCTGCACCCAGCCCGGGGCCGAACTGACCGTGGCCAACGGCGACAGCGACCTGCTCCGCCAGCACGCTGGCCTGCTCGGGCCGCGGGTGGAGTGGGTGAGCGAAGACGACGAACCGGGCGCGGACTGGATGGCGCCGCTCGGCCTGCCCGGCCGGCACAACCGCCGCAACGCGCTGATCGCCCGCCGCTGCCTGGCCGCGCTGGGCGTGCCCGGCGCGGACGACGATGCGGCCTTGCGCCAGGCGGCGGCCGGCTACCGGCCCCTGCCGAGCCGGCTGACCACGATCGGCACCGCCGGCGGGGTGGCGTTCGTCGACGACAGCCTGTCCACCAACGTGCTGCCCACGCTGGCCGCGCTGGACGCGTTCCCGGGCCGCCGTATCGCGCTGATCGTGGGCGGGCACGATCGCGGCATCGACTACGCGCCGCTGGCGGCGGGCATCCTGGCCCGGCAGGCGCCGACCTGCGTCCTCACCCTCCCCGACAGCGGCCCCCGCATCCGCGCCGCCATCGAGGCCGCCCAGGCCGGGGCAACGGCTACGGCCACCACCGTGACCGACTGCGCCGACCTCGAGGCGGCCGTGGCCGCCGGGTTCGGCTGGGCCCGGCCGGACGGGATCGTGCTGCTGTCGCCCGCCGCGCCGAGCTTCGGCCGGTTCCGCGACTACCGGGACCGCAGCGAAGCCTTCACCCGCGCCATGCGAGCGATTCCTAGCCCGCCGACGAAGTAACCTCAGCCTCTCCAGCAGCACAGGCCCCAATTCCACGCAGGCTTCACACCTGCCGCTGGGTCCGGATCGATCCTAAGCGGCTCGATGTAGCGCTGAGCCGGTCATAACCGGATCTATGTGCCATCGAGCCGGTTAGGCCGCGGCGGCTCCCTGCGCCATACGCGCGATTTCCTAGCCCGGCCGGCCCAACCAAACCGCTGCTGCGGCGTCTTTGTCCGTAGCAGCAAGGAGTTGGTGGGCATGCGGACATCTCGTTGGCTGGGCGTGCTGGCGGCACTGGCCGCCGTGAGCATCGCGGGGTGCGGCTCGACGGTCGTCGGAGCGTCCACCCCGGCCGCGCCGGGCGGTACCGCGGCGAGCACCCCGGCCCGTTCGGCCGCTAGTTCGTCCCCGCCGGCACCGTCGCCCACCCAAGCCGGCCCCACGGCCGTGACCACACCGCGCCCCGGCGGCCCCGTGCCGGCCGGATTCGCGGCCACGTCGGTCACGTTCGTGTCGCCGGACGAGGCGTTCGTGCTCGGCACCGCGCCGTGCGCGGACGCGCCGTGCACGTCCATCGTGCGCACCCTGGACCGGGGTGCGAGCTGGGCCGGCCTGCCCGCCCCGGCCGAGCCAGTGGGGCAGCCCGGCCTGGCCGGCGGGCCCGTGGTCTGGGGCATCAGGTTTGCCGCCCCGCAGCACGGGTTCGTGTTCGGCGACGGGCTGTGGGAGACCACGGACGGCGCGCAGCAGTGGACCCGCGCCGCCACGCCGGCAGGCTACTTGGTGCTGTCCCTGGCCATCGTGCAGGATCAGGTGCTCGCGATCATGGCGCGGTGCACGGCCGCCGACGGCTGTCCCCAGCCCGGCATGCTGGTGCGCCGGCCGCTGGACGGCGGCCCGTGGTCCTTCGTGGCCAGCGACGTCGGCGTCAGCCTGACCGACCCTGACGACCTGATCGCCACCCAGGCCGGGATCGCCGCGGTCACAGCAGGCCAGGACGTGCTCGTGACCGCCGACGGCGGCCTCACCCTGACCCGCAACCCGATCCCGTGCCCGCTGCACTCCGGCGCCCCGTCCATCGCCGTAACCGGGACGACCGGGACGACCGGGACCACCGGACTGGCTGCGCTGTGCACCGGCGAGGGGTACACCGGGCACACGATCAAGCAGGTTTACGTCAGCGACGACGCCGGGGCGCGCTGGACGCTGGCGGGTGCGCCCAGCCCTGACGGCGACGCGGGCACCATCGCCGCCACTACTACGGGCCAGCTGGCTATCGCCACCGCGAGCGCGGCCAGCTGGCTGTTCTACTCGGGCCAGGCTGGGACCAGCTGGCAGACCGTCAACGAGCAGTACGACGGCGGGTCGGGCTGGGCCGATCTCGGCTTCACCACCGACACCGACGGCGTGGTGGTGCACGGCCCGGCGGACAGCGACGGCAACCGCACCCAGCGGCCCGGGCAGCTGTTCCTTACCGGAGACGCCGGGGCGACCTGGTACCCGGTCAGCTTCTGACCCCGGTCACGGCGTGCAGTCCCGGCGGCAGCTCGGCGGCTCCGAACGACGTGCCGACAGTCGCGGTCACGCCGTGGGCGGCCAGCAAGTCCGGGATCAGCGACGTGTCGACCAGCACGTTCTCGTGATGCTCGCGGCTGCGCCGCCAGGCCCCGGCGCCGTCGGGGACGAACGTCGTGATGTCCCTGACGAACCGGTCCGGTGCCGGGGCCGAGAACTCGGTGATGACGGCCCAGTCCGGGCCGACCCGGGCGAAGTTCGGCTCACCCGCGCGGATCCGGCCGAACTCCAGGTCACAGACGTCAAAGGCCAGGACGCCGCCCGGCCGCAGCGCGCCGGCTATGGCGGCCAGGGCCCGGCCGACGGCCGCGGCGTCGGCCAGGTAGCTGATCGCATGGCCGACCGAGACGATCGCGTCCGCGGCGGGCAGCGGGTCGTCGGGCAGGCTGAGCCGCCGCAGGTCGGCCGCCCCGCCCAGCGCCGTCCGGGCCCGCTCGAGCATCGCCTCGGACGCGTCGGTGGCGATGACCTGGTGCCCGGCGGTCAGCAGGTGCCGGGTCAGGGCCCCGGCGCCGCAGCCGAGCTCCAGCACGAGGGCATCCGGCGGCAGCAGGGCCAGGATGCCCGGCGCGCAGCGGTCGCCGTGGTGGCCGTAGCCGCGGTCGTGCACCAGGGCCAGATCCTGCTGGTAGTAATCCACGATGACGTCCCTTCAGTCGGACACGGTGAGGCCCAGGTGCCTGGCCAGCAGCGGGGCCAGCTCTACCAGCTGGACGCTGTCGATGGTGGCGCCGCGCAGCGACTCATACCCCGCGGTGATGCCCAGCCGGGCGCCCCGCAGGTCCACCTCGGTGCAGGTCACCTTCGTGAAGTCGGCGCGGGCCAGGGTGCAGCCACCGAAGCTGACCCGCTGCAGCGTGGCCCCGCCGAAGTCCGCGTCGAGCAGCACGCAGTTCTCGAACGTCACGTCTATGAGTGAGCCGCCGCGGAAGTTCACCGAGTCGAGCTTGCTGTCCCGGAACACCACGCGGCGCAGCCCGGCCGAGAAGGCCTGCACGCCGGCCAGCGCGCAGTCGGCCAGGGTGACGTCCTGCCAGGCGGTCTCGGCCAGCTCGGTGGCCACGAAACGGACCTCCCGCATCGTGACGTCGGTGAAACGGCTCTTGCGCAGCCGCCCGCCGCCGAACGACAACGATTCGAACGCGCAGTCCATGAAGTGGCACGCCACCGCGTCGGCGTCGTCGAACGAGAGGCCGTCGAACCGCAGCTGCTCGTAGTCCTCTTCCGGCTCCAGGTCTCCCTCGTAACGGCTCAGCTCGGCCACGAGGTCGACTTTATCGCCGGGTCGGGGTGCTACCGGCGCAGGTAGGTGAGCACCGCCAGCACCCGGCGGTGGTCTTCTGCCGCGGGCAGCAGGCCGAGCTTGGCGAACAGGCTGCCGACGTGAGTTTCCACGGTCTTGGGTGACAGGTACAGCTGGTCCGCGATGGCGTGATTGGACCGCCCTTCGGCCATCAGGGCCAGCACGGCCAGCTCGCGTTCGGTGAGCGTCTCCAGCGGGCTGTCCCGCCGCGGCCGGGCGACCAGCCTGGACACCACCTGCGAGTCGATCACGGACTCGCCCGCGGCCACCCGGCGGATCGCGCCGGTGAACTGCGCGACGTCGGCGACCCGCTCCTTCAGTACGTAGCCGATCCCGCGCGGATCCCCGGCCAGCAGCTCGAACAGGTGCTCGGTCTCGACGTGCTGGGACAGCACGATCACGGCCGTGCCCGGCCACCGGCGGCGGATCTCCAGCGCGGCCTGCAGCCCTTCGGTCGTCTGGTCGGGCGGCATCCGGATGTCCGTGAGCACCACATCCGGGTGCAACGTCTCGACCAGCTTCAGCAGCTGGCCCGCGTCCCCGGCCGTGCCCGCCACGTCCAGGCCGGCGTCGGTCAGGACCCGGCGCAGCCCTTCCCGCAGCAGGACCGTGTCCTCGGCGATGACCACGCGGAGCCGCGGCTGGGCCGGGGCCTCCGGCCCGGGAGTCACGGACACGGAATGTCCGCCTCGAGCCGTGTCCCGCCACCCGGCGGGCTGTCCACCCGCAGCACGCCGCCCACCGACGCGACCCGGTCGGCCAGGCCCCGCAACCCCGATCCTCCCTCGGGCCGGGCGCCCCCGGCGCCGTCGTCGCTGACCTCCACCACGAGCCGTCCGGGCCGCCGCTGGATGATTACCTGGGCGCCGTGAGCCCCGGCATGCTTGGCCACGTTGGCCAGCGCCTCGGAGACGACGAAGTACGCGGTGGCCTCGATCGCGGCCGGGAACCGCCCGTCCGGTACCGCGGTGATCGTGGTGGCCACCAGCGAGCGCTCGGCCAGGGCCTGGATCGCACCGCTCAGCCCGGTCTCGGTCAGCACCGCGGGATGGATCCCGCGGGCCAGCTCCCGCAGCTCGGTCAGCGCCTCCCTGGCCTCCTTGCTGGCCGACTCGATCAGCGATCCCAGCTCCGGGTCCGCCCCGGCGGCGCGGTCGCGGGCCATCCCCAAGGCCAGGCTCAGGGTCACCAGCCGCTGCTGCGCGCCGTCATGCAGGTCGCGTTCCAGCCGCCGTCGCTCGGCGTCCCCGGCCTCGACGATCCGCGCCCGGGAGGCACGGACCTGCTCCAGCTGGGCGTGTACCTCGGCCTGCAGCCGGGAATGCTCCAGCGCCATGCTGGCCGCGGCCGCCGTCAGCCTGACCAGCTGCGGCTCGTGCTCGAGCCCGGCGTCGTGCACCAGCACGGCGCCGTCCGCGTCGGCGATCGGCGTCACGGCGCGGCCCGGAGCCGGCCGGGCCACGTCGACGGCCTGGCCCGAGGTGTCCAGGTAGCCGGATCCGTCCGGCCGCCGGAAGGCCAGCTGCAGCGTCGAGTCACCCAGCGCCCGGGCTAGCGCGTCCCTGAGCCGGCCCGGCGAGGCGCCCGGTTCCAGGTCGACGATCGCGGTGCCGAGCGCACCGCCCGCCGTCCGGGCCCGCACCGTGCTGATCACGAACAGGGCCGGGCCGGCCAGCAGCACCAGCGGGATCAGGGCGTAGGTGACCAGGGCCGAAAAGTGGAAGAGACTTCCGGTCAGGATGACTTCTGCCCCGACCGCCGTGCCGATCCACAACAGCGGAATCATGGCCCGCCGGGACCAGCCGCGCGCCGACCTCCAGTGCCTGACGATCAGGGTCAGGACGATGCCGGTAATCACGAACCCGACGAGCGCCTCGACCGTGTTGAGCGAATTCCAGGCCGATCGGGAACCACCGCTGATGAGCAGCACGTTGGCCGGGCAACTGGCGTTGCAGCCGCTGAACGCGGGATTCCAGAACATCGTCGCGGCCGTGTTGAACGCGATGTTCTGCACGTAGTCGGCGACGACCACCCCGCACTCGAGCCTGGACCGGAGCCTCCCGGTCGGCCAGGCCAGGCCCAGATGAGCCAGGGCCGCGCCGTAGACGCCCTGGCTCACGTTCCCGATCGTCCACGCCACCGGGTTGGCCAGGTTGACCAGGATGTACGGCACCAGGTAGAGGTAACCCACGATCGTGAACAGCAGGCCAAGCCGGCTGGCCGGCCACCGCTGCCAGGCCGCTATCCCGGCCACCATGAACGACAGCCCGACCACCGCCAAGCTGATCTCGACCGGCGCGTACTGAGAGTTCGGGGGCCAGGACGTCCACACGAAGCAGCCCGCCGCGGTAATCGCGCCCGCGATCAGGGTCGCCCGCAGCCACCGGTTCATTATGGGTCCAGGAACCGGCGCAGCGCCGCGCCTGACAGCTGATCTTTGGGCAGGAACCCGGCGGCCGGGCTGGCCGCGATCCGCCCGCCGTAGTCGCGCGCCTCCCGGGTCGAGGTCAGCACCACGACCGGAGCCAGATCCCCGGCCGGGACGGCGGCCAGCCGCCTGGCCACCTCGAACCCGTCGAAGTCCGGCAGGCCGATGTCGAGCAGCACCAGCCCGGGCCGGACGGCCCGGGCTGCTTCGGTCGCTTCCGCGCCGGTGGCCGCCTCGGCGACCGTGAAGCCGGCGGCCTCGAGCATGCCCCGGGCAAAGGTCCGGAAACCGTCGTGGTCGTCGACGATCAGGATCGCCGGGGATGGCTGCACGGATCCAGTCTGGCATCGCGTTTAGCCGCAGGCATCAGGGCAGGCCCTGAGCATTTTTCCGGGCTGGCCCGGACGGGAATTCAGGGCCAGGCCCGATTTCACCAAACGCCGGAATTCCTAATGTCGGCCTGGCCGGGCACCAGTGATCCCGGGCCGAACGGAAGGACGCGGCAATGAATCGCACCATAAGCTCCTGGCGGATCCCGAGGATGCTCAGATCCGCCGTACTGACCCGGCTGAGCCTGACCGGGCTGAGCCTGACCCGGCTGAGCCTGGCCGGGCTGAGCCTGGCCGGGATCGGCCTGACCGTGGCAGGCTGCGGCGGGGCAGGCGCCCCGGCGGTCAATGCGCCGCTCGCCTCGGTTCACACCGCGGCGGAACAGGCGGCCGTCACGAACTGGCTGGTCCAGACCAACCAGATGTATACCCATGACGAATTTGCCGCGGTCGATCAGATCACCACCGGCCAGATGCGCGCCGTCTACCTAGCCGAGGAACCGCAGGCAGGCCTGCCGAAGAACGCGGAGCGAGTGCCATTCCAGCTGACCGGCCTGTCGATCACCGTCCCCTGCCACGCCGGCCTTCCGGCGGTTTTCGTGGCCTACGGCGACACCGACGTCTTTGACCTCGGGACGGGCCTGCAGTCGGTGGCCATGGTATTCGAGCGTACCGGCGGCCGGTGGAAGCTGGCTGCGGCCGTCGACCACCCCGACGGCAGCGCCGGCTGGCCGGCGCTGTGCACGCAGGGGGCACCCCCGGCCGCGCCCGCCGTGCTGGCGGCCGGCCGCTACGCGTCCGCCCTGGCCCGGGTGCTGACCAGCGCCGCCAACGGAGCCGCGCAGACCACCGCGACGGCAGCACCGTTCGCGGTCAACGACTTCCTGGCCGGGGAAGGCTCGATCCCCGTAACGTCCGCCACGGCGATCCGGCAGGACCGGCAGGGCGGAGTCAGCTACGCCGGGCGCTTCGTCGCGGCGCCCGACCCGACGTTCGCGCTGCCGCTGGCCGACGGCCGCGGCTACTGGCTGATCGGCATCCTGACCCAGAGCATCACCTACCGCGCGCCCACCGGGCTGAGCGCGAAGGACTGGCCGGACGGCAATCAGGTGGCCACGCCCAGGCCCGCCGTCGTGCACCACGAGACCGACACGTTCATCACCACCTACACCGCCATCGACCCGCCGCGGTCTGATGACGCCGCCGTGACCCTCGACGGCTTCTTCGGCTGGCCCCTCACCGCTATCGCGAGCTAGCAGGCTCATCATGGTCGGCCTGGGCCAGCGGGCCGCGACCCCGTGGCGTAACCTCGCTCGTGGTGGCCATGTAGGTCTATATCCGGACCGCCAACGCCCGCCGGCAAGGGGTCCGCATGAACGCAACCGAGCCCGTCGTCCGCACGGTCAGCGGCCTGGTCCGCGGCCGGACCGCGGCGGCCACCGGCGTCGCCGCCTTCCGCGGCATCCCGTTCGCCCGGCCGCCCGTCGGCCCGCTCCGGTTCGCCGCCCCGCACCCGGTGGCACCCTGGGACGGCATCAGGGACGCGGCCGCGTTCGGCCCGCCGCCGCCCCAGTCCGGACTGGCCGTGATCCCGCTGCCGGCTTCCGCGGCGGGCACCGACCCGGACGACTGGCTGACCGTGAACGTGTTCTCGCCCGACCTGGGCGCGGCCGGGCTGCCGGTAATGGTGTGGATCTACGGCGGGGCCTACCGGTCCGGCGCGTCCTGCCTGCCGGGCTACGACGGGACGCTGCTTGCCCAGCAGAACGTCGTGCTAGTCACCTTCAACCACCGGGTCGGCGTGGAGGGCTACGCACAGCTGCCCGGCGTCCCGGCCAACCGCGCGCTGCTCGACCAGGTGGCCGCGCTGCGCTGGGTACGGGCCAACATCGCCGCCTTCGGCGGCGACCCGGACCTGGTCACGGTGTTCGGCGAGTCGGCCGGGGCCGGCGCGATCGCCGCCCTTCTGGTCATGCCGGCCGCGGCCGGCCTGTTCCGCCGGGCCATCGCGCAGAGCGTCCCTGGCACGTTCTTCTCACCCGCCCTGGCCGCCGACGTGACGGCGGCCATCGCCGCCCAGGCCGGGCTGCCCGCCACCGCCGAGGCGTTCGCCACTGCCGACCCGGCCCGGCTGGTGGCCGCGGCCGACGCGGTGCAGCCCGCCGACCACGCCGCCCGCTGGGGACCGGTGGCGCTGCTCCCCACGCCGTTCTCGCCGGTAGTTGACGGCGAGGTCCTGCCCGCCGCGCCATGGCGGGCCGTGGCCCAGGGGGCGGCCAGGAACATCGACCTCATCGCCGGGCACACCCGCGACGAATACCGGCTGTTCACCACGATGTCCGGGCTACGCGGCCAGGTGACCGCCGAGATGGCCAGGCATGCCCTCGACCTGATGGGCCCGCAGGGCGAGCACGGCGACGGCGAGGCGGCCTACCGGGCCGCCTACCCGGACGCCGACGACGGCCGGCTGTTCGAGCTGGTCCACTCGGACTGGCTGTTCCGGATGCCGAGCCTGCACCTGGCCCAGTCCCACGCGGCAGGCGGCGGCCGCACCTACCTGTACGAGGTCTGCTACCCGGCCGCAGCCGCCGATCTGGGCGCCTGCCACGCGATCGACGTGCCGCTGGTGTTCGGCGTGGACGGCGACCTGCGGCAGATGCTGTTCGGACCCGAGCCGCCTGCCGGCGCCGTGGCCCTCGGCAACGTGATGCGCGAGCAGTGGGCGGCCTTCGCCGCCACCGGCGACCCCGGCTGGCCGCCCTATGGTTTCGGCCGCCGGACCACGCGCATCTTCGCCGACCCGCCCGGCGTGACCGGCTACCCCGAACTGGCCTCCCTGCATCTGTGGGACCAGCACCACTTCGGCGTCATTGACCTGGACACCGAGTACCTGCAGGCTGCACGGTAGGGTTTGCTGATGCCGATCTACGCCCTGGGGGAGTACGAGCCGGATATCGACCCTTCCGCCTTCGTCCACCCCGACGCCGTGGTCATCGGCCGGGTGCGGATCGGCCCGCACGCGTCGGTCTGGCCCTGCGCCGTGCTGCGCGGCGACCACGGCCGGATCGAGGTCGGCGCGCGCACCTCTATCCAGGACGGCACGGTCGTGCACTGCACCCACGACTGGCCCACGCTGATCGGCGCCGAGTGCGTGGTGGGGCACAATACCCACCTCGAAGGCTGCGTGGTGGGGGACCGGTGCCTGATCGGGTCCGGGTCGGTAACGCTGAACCGGGCCCGGATCGGCGCCGGCTCGATCGTGGCCGCCGCCGCCCTGGTGCCTGAGGGTTTCGAGGTGCCGCCCGCCGCCCTGGGGGCGGGCGTGCCC
>Ga0210395_10004658_pt1 | contig 10529 bp, 11 predicted proteins | sample IncBWH4OmetaG_FD_150861 | JGI IMG/M metagenome (GOLD analysis project Ga0210395, IMG submission 150861) | Forest soil microbial communities from Barre Woods Harvard Forest LTER site, Petersham, Massachusetts, United States - Inc-BW-H-4-O ...
GTGGGCTGGCAGTCCCGGGAATATTTCGAGTCGCGCGGCATGGCGGCGCCGCATGGTATGGGCATTCCGGTCACCCAGATCGACTACCTGCAAGCCGATAACGAGATGAACACGTTTGCGCGCCTGACTGGCGGCCGCGCCTACTTCCCGCGATTTCAGGCGGAGTTCCCGGAGATTTTCCAGCAGATCGGAGGTGATATTCGCAATCAATACAGCATTGCGTATCATCCAACGAACCCCAAGCTCGATGGCACTTACCGCAAACTGAAAGTGGAAGTCGTCGCGCCGGATGGAGGCCCGCTCAAGATTAAAGATCAGAAAGGGAAAGACCTGAAGTACATGGTGATCGCGCGCGAAGGCTACACCGCGAAACACACAGTGGAGTAGCCGCTAGTGAACGTGGACGAAGTGGTCCAACAGAAATAAGAATCCAACTCCAAGAAAAACGACTAGAGCCATTCTGGCTCCCGGCTCGCGATTTACTTCTGGTATGAGGTCAGAGGCCGCGACGTAGATCGTTACCCCCGCTGATAACGGCAATCCGTAGCTCACCTGGTGGTGGAAGACTGCCATGGCCAGTACGCCCGCGAAGGTCGCGGCGCCCAGAAGCACCGATGCTCCCCAGGCTATACGGCGGCTCTGACCGCTTGCCAGCATGACCGATGTGATGGTGAATCCTTCGGGAATCTTGTGCAGGAAAATCGCAAGGAAAATAATCCAGCCCAGCCAGTTAGAGACGAGAAAGCCGGCGGTGATCGCGATGCCATCGAAAAAGGTGTGAATGGTCAGTCCGATCAAAATCGAGTATCCCTTGTGGGTGTGAACAAATTGGTCCTTGTGCGTTTCCTCTCCGAAATGAAAGTGCGTGGTTACCGTGTGCTCGAAGAAATGAATGATCAGGTAGCCCACCAGAACCAGAAACGCAGCATTCTTGCCGCTTAACTCGATGGCGGCTGGGAAAACTTCCACGATGGCCGTGGCCAGCATGAATCCCGCGCCCAGCGCGACGAAGTATTTGAGGTAAGAACGGTCCCAGTTCTTCTGGACAATAATCGCACCGCCGAAAACGTTGGCGGCGGCGGCCGTGAGGCCGAGCAGAAGGCTGAGAACTATGGGATGCATGCGGGAGGATGATATCAGTTCTCAGTTCCCGGTTCTTAGTTCTCAGGCAGCGGGCCTTATTGATGCGATCAGGCCGTTTAGGTTCGACCTAACTCGCCAGCTTTATCCAGTAATTGCTCGCCGTGCTCGACAGTAAAATAGTTGAGATTTTGAGCGATCAGAAGTTGTGTCTCGACTTCAACCAGTGGCCTTGGGCTCTTCCAAGAAAGTGGAAGAACTCTTGCGGGGAGAATCGTCCTGACCTTCGGTGATGTTGGCAGGAATCAATACTGCAGATCTTCTCAATTGGCTGGCGAGGCCATAAACTTCATCGCGCGGGAACGTCTTTGTAGTCCCGTAGACCCTCATCACAAAATCCATGGCTTTCTGCCAGGAAATTAGTTCGCAGTAGGACTGTCCCATAGAACCTCCTGACAAACAATGACAGTCTGCCCACAGGAAAGATGTGACATGTGAACACTGAGAACTGTGAACCGGGAACAGAGAACTGGTTCTTAACCACTATGCCGGATGTGCATCACATCGCCGTCTTGCACGATGTAATCCTTGCCTTCAAGACGCAGAGTGCCGCGGGCGCGGGCGTTGGCTTCTGATCCGGCTTCGAGCAGTTGATCCCAGCGGATGGTTTCGGCGCGGATGAAATGCCTCTGCAGATCGGAATGGATCGCGCCCGCCGCGTCCTGCGCGCGAGTATTCACCGGGATGGTCCAGGCGCGGCATTCATCTTCACCGGCGGTGAAGAAAGAAATGAGGCCAAGAAGGGTGTACGTGGTGCGGATCAGGCGGACTAGGCCACTTTCGGTGAGGCCATAGCTCGAAAGGAATTCGGCCGCATCCGCGTCACTCATTTCCGCGAGTTCGGCCTCGACCTTTCCGCAGATGGCTGCCGCGCCCGCATTCGGACGAGAGGCGATTTGCGTCAGCTTATATTTGGCTGCGGCAGCTTCCAGTTCCTTCCCGAGTTCCGTGCTTTCGTTCACGTTCAGGACATAAAGAATCGGTTTTTCGCTGAGGAACATGAAGCCGCGAAGACGCTTTTTGTCCTCGGGGGTCATCTCCATCTCGCGCAGTGGCCGCTCCGATCCGAGATGTGCGTTGGCTCGCTTGAGCAGGTCGAATTCTTTTTCGAGATCCGGCGTGCGCATTTTCTTCAGATCTTTTTCCAGGCGCTCCAGCCGCTTTTCGATTTGCCCAAGGTCGCTGACCATGAGGTCAAACTCGACATTCTTGATATCTCGCAAGGGATCGATACCGCCTACGTGCGGGATCGCGGGATCGTCGAATGCCCGCAAGACGTGGGCGAGCGCGTCCACACCGCGCAAGTGGGCGAGATAAGCGGTCTCTTTGAGGGCATCCTGGCCTATGGCGCCGACGTCGACGTATTCCACCGAAGCGTGGGTCAACTTCTTGGGACTGTAGAGCGTGGCCAGGCGGTCGAGGCGATCGTCGGGTACCTTGGCCACGCCAAGATGCGCCTCGCGCGGGTTGGCGTAAGCCTGCTCGGACAAATGCGCCTTGGTCAAAATGCCGAAGAGAGATGTTTTGCCTACCTGGGGCAGGCCGATGATGCCAGTTTTCATAAGAGGAGCTTCTAGCTGCTGACTTCTAGCAAGTGCTTGTGAAGGATAAATGATGAAGCAGAGATTACAGAAATTGATTGACGCAATCTCGAAAGCCAGGAGCCGTGGCTAGAAGCTGGCAGCCGTTAAATACACAACTACCAATCCCAGCAAGAATACACCGCTCTCGACTCGCGTAGACCAGACATGCAAAGCGTCGAACTGCATGCGGGCCGGGTTATCGGGTGGGACAGAGTCAATTTCGCCGATCGACGCTCGCAGCGTATCCATTCTGGGGATGATTCCGAATTGCGATATCAAGGTGAGCGCGAGCATCACGCAGATAAGAATGTGGCGAGCGGCGAACACATGCGGCGTGCCATGACTTAGACGGCTATAAAGAATCGAACTCACCAAAAAAATGATGCCGGAGAAGATGCCCATCCAGTGCAGTGTGCCCAAGGTACGCCCAACCACTGTTCCCGCGAGATGCCGCGTGGGTAATACGGAAAAGGCCGTCGGCGCCAGAACGAAGGCGAAGAAGATCAGGCCACCCAGCCAGACGATCAAAGTTAGCAGCATAAGATAACGGAGAAAGGACATGGCGCGAGAATTATACGCGCGCCAGCGAAACTTGCCGCTCTCGCCACAGATTAGTCTGCGGGTTCTGGTCGAGCTCGCCGAAAGACTCTGCGACAAAGCGCCCGCCAAATCATAAGCGGTATACGATGAATGTTTCTGACCCAGAACCAAGCCCAGAAAAGCAGATAATCCAAAACTAAGGGAGTGAGCAGCCTTAAACTCAATTGCGAATGCCGATCATGGTGGGCATAGTATTTCAGCGCTTTGCCGTCCCACGAAACCGAAAGCTTGGGGGCGTATCTCAGGGTGGTCAGCCGGGGCATGGCGTCGCCAATTCCTCTGAGTTGAGGTTCAACCAGAAAACACTTGCCATCGCGAAAGTACTCTACCCAAGCATGCCCTATTCCATAGGGCCAGTGTGGTCCGCACACGAATCGTGCGTCGTATCCCATGTCCAACAGCTGTCTCCAAGTCCAAAGAGCAAAATCGTCGCAGTCTCCCTTTTTTCTTTTCTCGAAGTCTTCAGGAGGCTGCCAGTAGTCTCGCTTGCCAAACTGTTCTTCGTCCGAAACGCCTTCGCAGCCAGCGAGAAATCGGCGAACGTCGCGAATCGTGTCACACTTTACGGTCAGTGGCTGACTGACATATCGCCCCATCGGGAAAGTGGGGTGCGGACCCTTACGGCGAAGGAATGGTTGCGAGACCCTCCGTCCGTCCGCGTCATAAGCTTGTGGGATGATCTCTGCAATCATCAGCTGAGTTGGATTCTCTCACACCAATCGCTCTGTCCCGGCACAGGATAGAGGGGAACCGAGGCTTGAAATCGGCCACTCTTGCTACGTTGGCACAGCTGTGCTGTCCACAATCTCTTGGATGACTTGTTCCGCTTGCTCGGATTTCTTCAGGGTCGATGAGTAAAGACCGTTCACGACTACGCGGTGGGCAAAGACAGGCACGACCAGTGGCTTAAAGTCTTCTGGCGTACAGAAGCTGCGACCTTCGAGAAATGCCATGGTCTGGGCAGCGCGATAGAGCATTTGCGAGCCGCGGGGCGAGACTCCGAGCGAGAACTGCTCGGACTCGCGTGTTTTTTTGACAATGCTGAGAGCGTAGCTGACCAGCGATTCATCCACGCGAACCTGCGTAACCGCATGCTGCATTTCCAGGACGTCAGCGCCGCTGAGCACCGGCTGCATGGCCTCCAACTTGGTCGTGCCTGCTTCGGAGCGCAGAATCTCACGCTCGGCATTGCTGTCGGGATAGCCCATCCTTACTCGCATCAGGAAACGATCCAGTTGGGATTCCGGCAGAGGATAGGTGCCATGGTGTTCGACCGGGTTCTGCGTGGCAATGACCAGGAACGGTTGCGGCAGCGGGTAGGAGTGCGCGTCGACTGTTACCTGGCTCTCGTTCATGGCTTCGAGCAAGGCGGACTGGGTTTTCGGCGTGGTGCGATTGATTTCGTCAGCCAGCAGAATGTTGGTGAAGACTGGGCCGCGCTTGAATTCAAATTGCTGCTCGACGGCAGAATAAATCGAAATGCCCAGCACGTCCGAGGGAAGCATGTCGCTGGTGAATTGTACCCGCTGAAAAGTGCAATCGAGAGCCCGCGCAAGAGCTTGTCCCAGAGTAGTTTTGCCGACGCCGGGCACTCCTTCGATTAGCAGGTGCCCGCGAGCAATCAGGGAGACTACGGCCAAACGGAGGATGTCGTCTTTGCCCCGAATGACCTTGCGGAGGGCGTTTTCCAGTTGTGCCGCACGATGAGAAACGGCACTGGCGGTTTCAGGGGACATTATTGGGATTCTACTATGCGGGTGCCGGACCCGGCAGTTACGGAGGTTACAGAGATAGCTAAGAGCTGACGGCTGAGAGCTTCTACTGCATGAACTCTGCCGGCCGTCCCGTCAACCTCTCGATGCGTTTTGCGATCGGGGGATGAGTGGAGAACAAACTGCCGAAGTTCATTCCCAGGAATGGCTGAATAATGAATAGGTGCGCGGTCGAGGGCGTGGCTTGCAACGGCAGGCGGCGCGAGTAAGCGTCGAGCTTTCCAAGTGCGCTGGCCAGGGCATACGGATTTCCGGTGAAGTGCGCGCCGGTGGCGTCGGCCTGGTATTCGCGTGAGCGCGATACGGCAAGTTGAATGAGCGAGGCTGCGATGGGCGCCAGGATCAGCATCAAAAGCGCGCCGAGTCCGCCGCCTCGGCGGTCGTCTCGATCTCCACCCATGCCGCCGAAAATCATAGCGAAGCGGCCCATGCTGGCCAGCATGGTAATGGCTCCGGCTACAGTCGCAACGACTGAGCTAATAAGGATGTCGCGGTTGTTTACGTGTCCCAGTTCATGAGCTAGGACGCCTTCCAGTTCTTCATCGGTAAGCAGGTTGAGAATTCCCTGAGTTACAGCTACCGAAGCGTGTTGCGGGTTCCGCCCAGTGGCGAACGCGTTGGGGGACTCATTCGGGATCACGTAGATCTTCGGCATAGGGATACCGATCTTTTGCGTGAGGCGCTCGACCGCGGCGTACGCGCGCGGAAGTTCCTCGCGGGTGACCGGCTGGGCGCGGTACATCGCCAGCGCGATCTTGTCCGAATAGAAATAAGAAACGAAGTTCATGACCGCTGCGAAGACCAGCGCCAGCAACATGCCATTCTGTCCGCCAAAGAAACGGCCGACAAACATGAGCAGTAGCGTCAGAAGAGTAAGCAGAAATGCGGTCTTAAATGCGTTTCCCATAGAAGGCTCACTATATTAGATGGTACCCCGGGCCGGTGGATTCAAGTAGGGGTTGGGAGCGGGACAGCCTCACTTCGGACATGAACGCAACCGCAACAATTAGAAATAGGTCTGGCGGGCAGCTGCCACTCAAGTGCGGATCCAGTCGGTCTTTTCCCAAGAAGCCTGAGTGCTTGCGAGGTGGTGGCAATGCGGTATCGCACTCGGAATCCGCAGTTGTCGCAAGGTGGAAAGACGTCACCGGCCCAAAGCGCTTCTGCAAGTTACGATTCCGCGATTCCGGCCATAAGACGAAAATCGTCGTCTCAGATGACTCTGGCCAATGAACATTAATAGCTGTGCTGGAACGGCGTAACAAGCCCCTCGATACATCACCTTCGAAATATCGCGGAAATTAAAAGTTCATGGTAGTTTCTAAACGCGGATTTAAAGAGCGGGAGGGCTGGTATGCGGCATATCAGAATCATATTGGCGCTCGCGTGCGCCGTGATGTCATTGTCGGCACAAGACAAGACAGAAGGCCCGACAAGTGAGAAGGCGCAGAAGACGTATAACGAAGGCTTAGAGTATGTGCACCAACGCGCGACGGGATCGGCGCTCGACAGCTTCAAGAAAGCGGACAAGCAGGACGGCGGCCACTGCGTGGCGTGTCAGCAGAAGATGATCAAGTATGGAGTTGAACTGGGTGACTGGAAAACCGCAGAAACCGCGGCTGGGGAAATTGTGGCTGAGGCTCAGGGCGAAAGGAATGTGGCACTGGCGCACTATGAGTTTGGCATCGTCCTGATGGACGAGGGGTTGAACAAGCACAAGGATGAGTTCTTCGCCCGGGCACACGATGAGATGACAAAGGCTTTGGCGGCCTATCCGAAATTTCCAGATGCAATATTTGTCGATGGCCGGGCGCTCGCACACCTGAAGCAGGACGACGCCGCAAAGGCGCAGTTTGAGGAGTTTGTGAAGATGCAACCGGAGGACAGTCCGGATCGGCAACGCGCGCTCCGATATATCAACCAGCCCGAGTTGGCCCGGGCCAGAATGGCACCGCCATTCGCGGTCAAGACGATAAGTGGGCAGCGCATCTCCCTGGACGACTTAAAGGGAAAGGTGGTCCTGCTCGATTTTTGGGCGACCTGGTGCTCGCCGTGTCGCGAGGCTCTGCCGCATGTGCGGGATATCGCGAAGAAGTTCCAGGATCAGCCCTTGGTGGTGCTGAGCGTGAGCCTCGACACGGATGAGCAAAAGTGGAAGGACTTTATCACCAAGAACGAGATGACTTGGCCGCAGTACCGTGACCCTGCTGGTTTTACCGGGCCCATAGCGAAGATGTTTGGTGTGGAAGCGATTCCGCATACTTTCACGATTGACGCCGATGGCGTGCTACAGGATGAGCACATCGGTGACGCATCGATCGAGGGCAAGCTGAAGAAGTTGGTGGCTCGTGCGCGGGAGTTGAAAGTGGCGGAGAAGCCAGGACAATGATGCGCTTTCGCCAAGAGCCCTCTATGGCTTGGCCGCGTTTCTGGCGTCGTTATTTGCCGATCAACGTCCAGGTGTCCCCGTAAAACTTGCTGGTGTTGAAGACATCTCCCCCGAAGATCAGGAACTGGTGGCTAGCCGGATCCCACACGGTTCCCAACCCCTCGCGAATCGAAGGACGCTTTGCCGGCGAAAGCTGAATCCAGTCGGTGCCATCCCATGCCCAGGTCTTATTCTGATCGGCTCCTACGCTGCCGCCACCAAAGACGACGACTTCTTTCAAAACCGGGTCAAAGTCACCGCTGGTGAAGTACAGCGGCGGTGGCTGCTTGGTGGGGTTTCGCTCGGTCCAATTGGTGCCGTCCCAGGTCCAGGTATTCTGCACCACCCAATTGTCGGAAATTCCGCCGAACAGCACTACGTTTTTTCTGACCGGATCTAGGGCATGGGCAGCCGCGCTTCTGGGATAAGGTGAGGTCGACGGACTCAATAGGGTCCAGTCGGTTCCGGTCCACCGAAAAGTATCGCGGGAATAGAATTGACCCCGGTATCCGCCAAACATAATCGCATGTCCGTTGGCTGGATCCGTAAACAGTATTGGTCCTGAGGCTCCTGCAGGGACAGTTTTGGGATGGGCTTGCGTCCAGGTGGAGGTCGCGCCGTCCCAGAGCCAAGTGTCGTTGAACAGAGTGAAACCGGACGCTCCGCCAAACAAGACCAATTTGCGGATCTTGTGGTCGTAAGCCATCGAGGCTGCAGCGCGGGGAGTGGGAGCTATGCTGGTCTTGACCTTCGTCCAAGTGGTGCCGTTGAAGGTCCAGGTTTCATTGAGCACTGCGTTTGCGTTGAAACCGCCAAAGAGCACGACTTTCTTGCTAACCGGATCGTACGCGGATGCGAAAGACGCCCGCGGGGGAAGCCCTTTGGTAGGAGCTAACTTCTCCCAGGTAACGGCCGAAGGATCGGCTGCGAGCGAAAGGGTTGTGAGCACCAGCATGAAAAGAGCCGAGACAATTGCACGCGGGATGCTGGAGGTTCGACCGGTTAAGAACATTATGAAATTCTCCCCTTGTGAGAGCGGAGAATATATCAGACTCATGGGATGCGGGATAGAGTCGGATTTCCTTTTCACCGGAGAAGAAAATCTACGAAACAATAACAGGGTGCTATGTTTTGTGATTGTGTCCCGACCGGACGGGCAAGGATCCCCGTCTTCCATCGTCGGTTAGCCGACCTTCACTGCGCCTCGCTTTACAGCACGCTCGAGCGTTTGGTCCAGAGCGGCTTTTGCCTTCTCATACTCCTGCTGCGAGATTCGGCCCTGCTTGTGTTCGACTTCGAGCTGGAAGATCTCTTCTTTCAGAGCTTCGAGCAGGAGCGCGGAGCGATCAGCGGTCTTGGCTTTGGGAGCAGCGAGCGGAAAGTCGGCCAGTTCGGCCTCTGTCGGGCCGTAATCGGTGACTGCGGCGGTCTGGGAGCGGCTAGCGATGTAGATCGCGCCTGCTGCCAGCACAATTCCGAAGCCCCCGAGAATGTACCAGCGATATTTTTCCAGCGGGTCGGGAGCGTCGATGGGCGGACCGAGTCCGCCCCCGGGACGGGAGTCGCGTCCCGCCACCGGTCCGCTGGTCTGGGCTCCACTAGTTTGGGGTCCGCCAACCGGGCTGCCGCTTCCCCTGGCTTCCTCTGGCTGGTCAGACATGGTTCCCGTGCCTGAGATTTTGAAGACGAGCGGTTGGCCCGCCGTAGTGTTTGAAGCGACCTGCACTACCGCGTCCGACTGCCGTGGGTCGTCCATCGACTGGAAATTCTCGCCGGGCCCAGGCGAGAACTTCATGGTCTTGGGTAGCACCACGACAAAGTGCTGAGCGCCGTACAAAGCCTTGGGATCAAAGCTGGCCTCGCCGCTGTAAGGCATGTGGTAGCTAACTTGGAATTGAGTTTCGCCGGGGCGAAGAGGGAAAACGAAAGCGTACCGGTTCTTCTGTTTCTGCGGCACCGGAGCCGAGTTGATAGGTTGGCCGCCGGCGGTCATCGCCATGCTCTGGTCGACCTGCGCTCCGTCGGGCAGATAAAACTCGAAGCTCTGATCGCTCATTTGCGTGTGCGGCGGATCCGAAGCATTGTTCACGGCGAAGAGCCGGATGCCCTGCAACTCGCTGCCCTGCGCCTGAAAACGCATCACGTCGGCGGTTACGCTGATGCCTTCAACCTTCTTGGCAACGTCGTAAACCTGCACCTCAACCGAGGTCGTTCCCGGAGGAGCCATGCGGTGGTAGGTCACGCCCTGGTGGATCACGCGGACCAGATGGGGATTGCCGGCGTCGTCGAGCTTGAGGCTGAAATTTCCTTTCGAGTCGGTAGTGGTGCGGCCCGATTCTTCCATTCCCTGGCCCAGACTTAAGAGCACGACATCGTCGCCCGCTGCGGGCTTCTTCGTGGTGCCGTTCGTGACTGTGCCAGTAAGGGTTTGGGCAGATGCGGAAGCGAGCAGCAGCGTCCATAGCAACACGAGAAAAAATCCGGCTTTTTGCTGACCTGTGGTCGGTGGTGAAAGTCTCAAACTCTGGCTCCTTTTCGAGGGCGGAGCGGCGGATTCGCAGCTGCTTCTTCCAGACCGGCGATTTCGGCCAGAACCGCGGCCGCTTCTTCTTCGAGAGAGGTTTTCATGGTCTGGTAGTCGGAATCTGGAAACTTGCCGGCTTTGAATTCGAAATTCAGGTCGCGAAGATTTTCGTAAATCGCTTCCTTGCGCTCGCGCAGGTAGATCACGCGGGTCTTTTCCGGTCCCATGTACAGCTTCCCAGGCAGATAAAAGACATAGACCAGGGCGCCGATCGTGATCAGGATGCAGGTCAGAAGTTCGATGCTCATATCTCCGTGTCCTTCCTGGCTTGATCGCGGAAATGTTCTAGCTCCGCGCCATGAACCGCGGCAACGGCACCTGCTGGCAACACCAGCGGACGCGATCTCCAGGCCCGCACAATCAGCGTAACCATCGCCAGTCCGAGCACCAAAACCAGATACGGCATGATCCAGGCCACGCGG
>Ga0210395_10004663_pt1 | contig 10518 bp, 10 predicted proteins | sample IncBWH4OmetaG_FD_150861 | JGI IMG/M metagenome (GOLD analysis project Ga0210395, IMG submission 150861) | Forest soil microbial communities from Barre Woods Harvard Forest LTER site, Petersham, Massachusetts, United States - Inc-BW-H-4-O ...
CCCGGGCCAGCACTGTCGATGCACTCGTCATGTCCGAAATTGTACGGGCAGCGGCGTTCCAGACACTGGCGTTCACTACGCGCGCTCGCCAGGATGTCCGAGGCGGATCATTCGAGCAGAGGGAGAACCAATGGGATCGGGCCACACCGTGGCGGTATTCGGCGCCTACGGGCACACCGGGCGGTTTGTTGTGACCGAGCTCCGCGATCGGGGGTTCGTGCCGCTGCTCTCCGGCCGTGACGCCGGCAAGCTGCAAGCACTGGCGGCGCTCCACCCGGGGCTCGAGGTCCGGGTGGCATCGGTGGACGACCCGGCTTCGCTCGACCGCGCGCTGGCCGGCTCAGACGCCGTCATCAACTGTGCCGGCCCCTTCGCGCAGACCGCGGCGCCGGTGATCGAGGCGGCGCTGCGCGCGGGCATCCCGTACGTGGACGTGTCGGCCGAGATCGAGGCCAATGTCGACACGTTCGCGAACTTCACCGATCGTGCCCGCGCGGCCGGCACCGCGGTCGTGCCCGCGATGGCTTTCTACGGCGGCCTCGGCGACCTGCTGGCGACCACCGCGATGGGTGACTGGACGACGGCCGACGAGATCCATGTCGCCTACGGGCTCAACAGCTGGCAGCCCACGCCAGGGACCCGCGCCGCCGGGGCCGTCTCCCGCGAGCGGCGAGGCGGCCAGGGCGTGCGCTTCACCGACGGCAAACTCGAGTATCACGACGACGCACTGGCGACCACGCAGTGGCCGTTCCCCGCCCCGATGGGAACCCGGACGGTGATCGGGGAGTTCACGATGACCGATGTCGTCACCATCCCCAGCCACCTGGCCGTTCCCGAGGTGCGGACCTATATGTCGGCCGAGGCCGCCAGTGATCTGGCAACCCCGGACACCTCGGCGCCGGTCCCGGTCGACGAGCGCGGCCGGTCGGCGCAGACATTCCTCGTCGACGTCCTGGTGCGCTCCGGCGGCACCGACCGGCGCGCGGTCGCCAGCGGCCAGGACATCTACGCGATCAGCGCGCCGCTCGCGGTCGAAGCGGTCCACCGCATCCTGACCGGCCAGGTCAGGACTACAGGCGTCGCGTCGGCGGGCGAGATCTTCGACGCGCCCGACTTCCTCCGCGCGCTGTCCCCGACCCTGTCGCTTGAGTTCTGAGGATTTAAGCGGAGTTGCCGTTCCGGTTGTGTTACGCTCTTCAGTAGCGGAACGCGCGTTCCGCTTACGCTGGAGGTTTCACGTGCCGGACCGAAGGTTGCGCTCGCGCCCGCCCGTTACGTTCGCGGTGCTGGCCCTCGGGGTCGGGTCGTTCGCGCTGCTGCAGTCACTGGTGATCCCGGTACTGACCACGGTTCAGCATGAGCTGCACACGACGCAGAGCACGGTGACCTGGATCCTGACCGCGTATCTGCTGTCGGCCTCGGTCATGACGCCGATCCTCGGCCGGGTCGGTGACATGACCGGCAAGAAGCGCGTCTTCGTGGCGACACTGGCCGCGCTCGCGGTCGGCTCGCTGCTGGCGGCGATAGCGCCGTCGATCGGCGTCATGATCGTGGCGCGGGTCATCCAGGGCTTCGCCGGCGGCATGCTTCCCTGCGCGTTCGGGATCATCCGCGACGAGTTCCCCGCGGAGCGTGTCGCCGGGGCGGTCGGCATCATCGCCGCGCTGAGTGCCGTCGGCGCTGGGCTCGGAATCGCCGTCGCGGGCCCGCTCGTGGACGTGCTCAGCTATCACTGGCTGTTCTGGCTGCCGATGATCCTGACCATCATCGCGGGGGTCGCAGCGATCTTGTTCGTGCCGGAGTCCGAGGTCAGGACCGCTGGCCGCATCAGCTGGCTGCCCGCGGTGCTGCTCTCGTCCTGGCTGGTGGCGCTGCTCGTCGCCCTGAGCGAGGCACCGACGTGGGGATGGCGGTCAGGAAAGGTGCTCGGGCTGCTAGCGGCCGCCGTGGTCCTGCTCGCCGCCTGGCTGCTCGCCGAGCTGCGCGCAACCACGCCGCTGATCGACATGAAGATGATGCGGCGGACGGCCGTCTGGACCAACAACCTGGTCGCGCTGCTGATCGGCATCGGGATGTACGCGACGTTCGCGTTCCTGCCCGAGTTCGTGCAGACGCCGAAGGTGGCCGGCTACGGCTTCGGCGCGAGCATCACCCAGTCCGGGCTGATGCTGCTGCCGGCGGCCGTCACGATGTTCGTCGTGGGGATCTTCGCGGGCCGGCTGGCCCGCAGGCTGGGGGGCCGGACGCTCGTGATCGCGGGCTGCCTGGTCGGCAGCGTTTCCATGGCCATCCTCGCCTTCGCGCATCACCACGAGTGGCAGATCTACCTGTCCACCGCGCTGATGGGCGTCGGGTTCGGGCTGGCGTTCTCGGCCATGTCCGCGCTGATAGTCGCGGCCGTGCCGCCCTCCCAGACCGGCGTTGCCAGCGGGATGAACGCCAACATCCGCACGATCGGCGGAAGCATCGGCTCCGCGGTGATGGCCAGCATCGTGACGTCCCAGCTCGCGCCGTCCGGGCTGCCGAAGGAGTCGGGGTATACCACCGGATTCGGGGTGATGACCTGCGGTCTCGTGCTGGCCGCGTTCGCCGGCCTGCTGATGCCGTCGGCCCGGCGTCAGCAGCGCCAGACCGCCGGCGAGATTGACCACGCCGAGATGGCCGTCGTCGCCGGCGGCACCGTCCTGGGTGACGAGGGTGAGTGACAGGACCGCGAGCCCGGCCGCGCCCCTGCGGCGCGATGCCGTCCGGAACTACGAGCGCGTACTCGACGCCGCCCGTGAGGTATTTGGCGAGAGCGGCGCCGACGCGCACATAGAGGAGATCGCCGCCAGGGCCGGGGTCGGCGTCGGTACCGTCTACCGCCGGTTCGCCAGCAAGGACGGCCTCATCGATGAGCTGCTGCGGCTGGTGATGGACGAGCTCATCCGCGCCGCGGACCACGCGCTGGCCCGCACCGACGGCCACGGCCTGGAAGAGCTGCTGCGCGCCTTCGGCCAGTCGTTCGCTGATCACGCCCGCTACGCTGACCTGCTCCTCGAGCGTGAGCCCGACGAGTCCCTGACGCTCCGGATTGTCGCGGCGATCACCGAGCTCACCGGCCGGGCCGTCGCGGCCGGGACGGTGAGCTCTGACATCACCACCGCCGATGTTCTGGCCCTGGTCTCCGCGATGCGCGGACTGGTCCAGGCGTCCGGTCCGGTCTCCGCCGAGGCCTGGCAGCGCTTCCTCGCCATCCACCTGGCCGGCCTGCGGGCCGGGCCGGCCGGCTAGGAGCCGGCCGGTGGCGGCGGCGGCGCGACGCCGATCACGACCACTGCGCCCGCCGGCGCCAGCGAGCCGGCCGCCGGCTGCTCCCTGATGACGGTGCCGGACGGGGCGGTACCCGAGGCGACCGCCTGAACCTCGACCGTCAGGCCCAGCTGCTGAAGAATGGCCTCCGCCTGGCTTGCCGCCATTCCGGTCACGTTCGGGATCACGATCCGGCCGCTTCCCGTCGAGACCACGATGCTGACCCTCGTGCCCCTGGGCTCAGCGCTGCCGTGGCCCGGCGAGGTGCTGACGACGAGGCCGGCCGGCACAGGCGTCCGCCGCCGGCTCACGTGGCCTACCTGCAGGCCGCTCTGCCCGATAACCTGCTCGGCTTCCCGGAGGGTCATGCCGGTCACGTTTGGCACGGCCCGTGCTGCGGGGGCCGGGGCCGCCGGCGCGGTGCCGAGATCGCGGGCCAGCGGGTAGGCGCCGGCACCGGCGGCGACGACTGCCACCGTCGCGAGGACCAGTCCGGCCTGGTTGCGCCGCCGGCGCCGGTCGCCGCGGGCCCGGATCGCCTCCGGTCCTGACGGCCGAGCGGCCAGCGCGACCGCCTCCGACCCTTCCTGCAGGGTTGCCGAGATGTAATCAGACACCGAACGTCGCCTCCTCCTGAAGCTCGGCCGCGAGCGCCTGCCGGCCGCGGACCAAGCGCGCCTTGACCGCGGCCGGGCTGGCGCCGGTCTCCCGCGCTATCTCCTGCACGGACATGCCGACGAGGTGGTGGAGAACGACGGCGCGCCGCTGGTCGGCACTGATCCCGCGCAGCGCGCTGATCATGGCGACGTAATCCGGGCCGATACCGGGCACCGGGGCCGGATGGCTGTCCCGGCGGTGCGCGGCCAGGCGGTTCGTGGCTTTCCGCCAGGCGCTCACGCTGATCCGCCAGGCCACGGTCCGCACCCATCCCTCGGGGTCGGCGTAGCCGGAGATCTTGTCCCATCGCTGCCAGGCCCTGGTAAAGGCCTCCTGGACGACGTCCTCGGCTTCGGCGCGGTCGCCGGTCATCGCGTACAGCTGGCTGATCACCCGTCCGACGCTTCCCGCATAGAAGTCGTCGAACGACTCCGGATCTCGCATGCCCATCCTTTATCGTCGCGTGAGCCCGGGTTCGGGCCGCTGTAGTAAACACGCGTGGTGTGCCCGCCTGGCGACATACGATTTTCGCTCGTGAGTCAAGGTGCTCCGGTCAGGCGGCCGTTCGGCCGCCGGGCCGCGGCGCATACCGCCGCTGATTCCTGGTAGCTAGCCGGGCGAGGCAGGTGCAGCATGAGGTGGGTTCGAAGGAAGAGCGTCCTGGCCGCAGCCGCGGCCGTTGTGGCGGCTGCCCTGGCCGCGTGCCTGACCCTGGTCTTCAGCAGCAGCACCCCGGTCAGGCCGCTGGCTCACAAGGTTGCCGCCCCGGCGCCGCCGCCGCCGCGACCGAAGCCAAAGCCGAAACCGAAGCCATGCGTCGTCGGCCGGCTGTCGCCATTTACCGGCGAGCCGATCAAATCAGCGGGCCCGGTGCTGGCCGTGAAGATCGACAACATCGTCTATGCGCGGCCGCAGACCGGGCTGACCATGGCCGACATCGTCTACGTGCTGCCGGTGGAGGGCGGCCTGACGCGGTTCCTCGTCGTCTTCTCCTCGCATATCCCGCGCATCATCGGCCCCGTCCGCAGCGCCCGCCAGGACGACCTGGAGCTGCTCCGGCAGTTCGGCCGGCCAGCCCTGGCCTTCTCCGGCGCCCAGGCTCGCCTGCTCCCGGTCGTAGAGCACGCCCGGATCGTCAACCTGTACGCAGGCGCGGTGGGCGGCTATTACCGCAACGACAGTCGCATCGCGCCCTACAACCTCTACGCGAGGACGCGAGTGCTGCTGCGCGAGGCCAAGGGACACGAGAGCCGGGCGCGCTGCATCGGCTTCCGGTTCGGGCCGGCGCCTGCAGGCGGCCGCATCACCCGGTCAGTGTCGGTGTCCTATCCGGCCGCCTCGTACCGGTTCACCTGGTCGGCGCATCGGCATCGCTGGCTCGTCTGGATGGACGGTTCCAGGGCGGGCAGCACCGAGGGCCCTCAGCTGTCCGCGGCCACCGTCGTCATCCAGCACACCGTCGTCCGCACCTCGCCGTTCCGGGAGAGGGGCCTGCGGCCGCCGTACGCGGAAACCACCGGTCACGGCTGGGCGCTGGTGCTGCGGAACGGGCGATCCTACCGAGTGCGGTGGTCGAGGCCGCAACCGGACGGCGGCACCGCCTTCACCTACGAAGGGAAGCCGTTCCGGTTTGCCGCCGGGCCGGTGTGGATCGTGCTGGTGGGCAACCGCCGGGCCGAGTCCAACTGATCTGGCGGTCAGGCCGGGCCGGGCGCGTGCGCCTGGAGGAACGCGCCGAGGGTGTCGTTGAACTCGTCCGCGGCCTCCAGGTTGGGCAGGTGCCCGACGCTGTCGATCACGAGCAGCTCGGGGCGCTTGAGGTTCGCGACGATCTCAGCGGTGACCGCCTGATTCGACCACGGATCCGCCGAGCCAGCGCAGACCAGCGCGGGGATATCCAGCTTCGCGAGCAGCGGGCGGTAGTCCGGACGCTCAGCGCGCCCGCGCAGGGCGGCCGCCGCTCCGGCGGGTAGGGCCGCGGACATCATCGCGTCAACGCGCTCGCGCACGGACGCCGGGCAGTGCGGGCCGTACACGCCGGTCTGCATGTAATCGACGAGGACCTGCATCCCGTCTCGCTCCACGGCGTCGGCGCGCTCGCGCCGGGACGTGCGCTCGGGCGGTGCCGGCGGCTCCATGGTCGTGGCGACCAGGCCGATCGCCCAGTAGCGCTCTGGCTGCGCGGCGGCCAGCTCCATCGTCACCAGGCCGCCCATGCTCAGGCCGACGGCCGCCGCGCGTCCGACGCCGAGGACGCCGAGGAGTTCCTCGACGTCGGCGGCGAGTTCGCGCATCGTCACCAGGCCCGGAGTGACCGGACTCTGGCCGAAGCCTCGAAGATCCGGTACCACGACGCGGAAGTCGCCGCGCAGCGCGGCGGCTTGCGGCTCCCACAGCGTGCGGTCGAACGGGTGGCCGTGGATCAGGACGACGCAGTCGCCGTGGCCGGCATCGTCGTAGGCAAGCTTCACGCTCGGCAGCCTAACCGCAGGCTGAGGCGGCCCAGCGCAAGGTAAGACCGCCAACTTGCGAGTACGTCGTTCCTGCAGGGATAGTCATGCCGTGACCGAAATGGAGCGCGCATCTGCGCCCCTGATTCCCGCGGACGCGGCCCGGGCGGCCGATGCAGACCGGGAGGCCGTCGCCGAACGGCTGCGGATTGCTGCCGGCGATGGCCGCATCGACCTTGCGGAACTGGAGGACCGGCTCGGGCAGGCCTACGCGGCCAAGACCTACCGCGAGCTCCAGGTGCTCGTCGCGGATCTGCCACTCCATGCGGCGTCGATGCCGTCGGCAGCCACCTTGCCTGAACCGGACGCACTTGTCCTGAAGACCAAGGCTCCCAATATCAAGCAGTCGGGGCAGTGGATCGTTCCGCGGCACATTACCGCCGAGTCCGCTTCGGGATTCGTCACTATTGACTTCACCCAGGCATCGTGCGCGCACCGGGAAGTAACCGTCGAGGCAGTGACGCACGCCGGGCGGATCCGGCTACTTCTGCCGGAGGGCTGGGCCGCGCGGATCGGCACGTCAAGCACCAATACCTCGCACATCAAGAACAAGGTCGCCGAGACTCCTGCCGACGGCGCCCCGACGATAATCGTCACCGGCCATCCGGTACACGGCTACGTGACGATCAAGCACCCCCGCCGCCGCAGACGCCGGCAAGCTACCGGAGCCGCGCGGATCGCACGCACCTAACCCCTAACCCGGCGGCTCGGCTGGCAGGCCCGGATCGGCCGGCAAGCGGGTGGCCGCGGCGTCCCCGGTGAGCAGCACCGTGTGCCGGGGAAGGTAGGCAGCGACCGCCGGCAGATGACCCGCCGCCGTGAAAGCTCGTCATGTGCCGGTCTGGTCGCTTGATGCGCGACAATGACGTGGTTTGGACACGGCGGCGGCATAGCCGGAGGTGGAATGGCCAGCGACCTGCCCTGGGATGAGAGTCGCCTCGGCCCTGGCCGCCGGATCGGCAAGTACGTCCTGGAGGAGCAGATCGGCCACGGGGGCATGGCCGTGGTGTTCAGGGCGCGTGACGATCAGCTCGGCCGGCCGGTGGCACTGAAGATCATGGCGCCATCCGTCGCCTCGGATCCGGAGTTCCGGGAGCGATTCGTCCGCGAGTCGAAGGCCGCCGCGGCTGTGGACGACCCGCATATCATCCCGGTATTCGAGGCCGGCGAAGCGGCCGGCGTGCTGTTTATCGCCATGCGGTACGTCGCCGACGGAGACGTCCGGTCGCTGCTGGCTCGCGAGGGTCCGCTGAGCGTTGACCGGGCGTCCGCGATCCTGGTATCGGTAGCGTCGGCACTCGACGCCGCGCACGCCGCCGGGCTGGTGCACCGGGACGTCAAGCCAGGGAACATGCTCATGGACGTCCGCAAAGGCCGGCCTGATCACGTCTACCTGGCGGACTTCGGGCTGACGAAGGCCACCTGGGGGGCGGCCTCGCTGACTGGCACCGGGAGATTTCTGGGAACGGCCGACTATGCCGCGCCCGAGCAGATCGGCGGACGACCCGTCGACGGCCGGGCGGACCAGTACGCGCTGGCGTGCGCCGCCGTCGAGATGCTCACCGGGGAGACTCCGTTCCCCTTCGACAACGTCATGGCCGTCCTCACCGCGCACATGTCCAAGGCTCCGCCGCGCCTGTCAGCCCGGCGACAGGGGCTCCCCGCGGAGCTCGATGCGGTCCTCGGCCGGGCGCTGGCCAAGTCACCCGGCGATCGCTATGGCAGTTGCGGCGACTTCACCGCGGCGTTCCAGCGCGCAGCCGGCTTCGGCCGGCACCAGGCAACCGTCGCGGCCGGAGCACCCCACCGCAGCGCCGGAGGGGCGGCAGGCGGCCCTGCGCCCGACGTATCCGGTGGTGTTCGCCCGGAGCGCGCCGGCACCAGGCCATTGCCACTGCCGCGACCGATGGAGCCGTCCGGCCCGGCCGGCGTAGCCCGGGGCCGCCGGCGCGGCGGGCGCTGGTTGATCGCCGCGGCCGCGGCTGCGGCCGTTGCGGCGGCTGTGGTCGCGTTCCTCACGCTCGCCCAGCCCCGCCCCGCACCTGGCAAAACTGCGGCCGACAAACGGCACTCGGCGGCAGTGCGGCCGGTGTCGGCCGCCGGCTGGCAGACCTACCACGATCCCAGTGGGTTTGCTATCGGCCTGCCACCTGGCTGGGCCCTCGCCTCGACGACGCCGGGCGAGGTTCGGTTCACCGGGAAGCCCGGCGGGTTTGCCCTGGTGGTCGCGTGGACAGCGCACCCGCAGGCCGATGCCCTGGCCGACTGGCAGCGGCAGGCAGCCGTGAAGGCTGCAGCCGATTCCACCTACCGGCAGATCTCGATTCGCCGGGTGAGCTACCGCGGCTACAACGCCGCTGACTGGCAGTTCACCAACCTCTACCAGAGCACCCGCATCCGGGTCATCGACCGGGGCTTCATCGTCCAGCCCGGCCAGCTCAGCTACGCCATTGAGTTCTACGGTCCCGCGAGCAAGTGGCCGGCGGAGTACGCGAGCATCTGGCAGCGGCTGGTGACCAGCTTCCAGCCCGCATCCTGAGCCGCCCCCGCCGGCCACTCTCGAGTGACTAGGGCGCGAACTGACCGTCGTGAGTTGGCTGGGCCGCTACGACGCACCGGGCGGGTACGCCCGCGGCCGGGGAGAACGACAGGCTCACGTGCCAGGGGGCTCCGCTTCCCACCACCGGGGACTCGCTGACATCAGAGACCCCGAGCTGCGCCCCTTGCGGATAGCCAGGAGAAGGAGCAGCGCGAACGTACAGGACGATGATGTCGCCGTAACGGTCGTACACGTTGGGGACAAACCCGCCGTCTGAGTAGGTACCCTCAGCGGCTACGGTCGTGCCCGTCAGCTGGCACGAGGCCGGGATAAGTATCGAAGAGGACGGGCCGTCATTGCCCGCGGCTTTCATCTGACTGTCCGACTCAACCGAAATCGGGAGCTGCCCGCCGGGTGAAGCGGTGCTGGTCGGGGCCGCGGCCGACGACGTCGGTGCCGGAGCGAACTGACCAGCGTGAGTTGGCTGGGCTGCTACGACGCACCGCGCGGGTGCTGCCGCCGGCGAGGAGATGGACAGGCGCACGTGCCAGGGGTTACCGCTCCCCACCACCGGGGACTGGCTGACATCTGACGCCGCAAGCTGCATCCCCTCCGGATATCCAGGAGAAGGGGCGGAACGCACGTACAGCACGATGATGTCGCCATAGCGGTTGTACACGTTGGGAACGAATCCGTCATTGGTGAATGTGCCCTCGGCCGTTATGGTCGTTCCCTTCACCTCGCACAAAGTCGGAAGGAGTATTGAAGAGGACGGGCCGTCATTGCCCGCGGACTTCATCTGGCTGTCGGATTCAACGGAAATCGGGATTTGCCGAGCCGCCGCGGCGGCAACAGCCCCGACCGTTCCTGTTGCCTGGCCGGTCCTGGCGGTAGTCGGAACCGATGTGGTGGCTGCAGGCAGTGATGCCTGCCGCATAGCGGGGCCGCAACCAGCGACCAGCAGGGTGCCAATGGTGGCTGCCGCGGCGACCGCGGCGAAATGAATAGAGCGCATGCTCGCAATATTCGGCAGGCGCAGCCAGATTGTCATGGGTAGGACTTCCCATATGGGGAGGACTTCCCATCGAGTGGGCCTGGCCCGCAATCGCCTCCGGAGGCAGCTAGTGGGCGTTCACGTCCCACTGTCTGGGCTGGTACCCGAGTCCGGAATGGACTGCGGGACCAGGCCGGCTCCGTAGGCGGCGATGACGAGCTGGACTCGGTCGCGGGCGCCGAGCTTGGCGAGCAGGCGGGCCACGTGGGCCTTGGCGGTGGCAGCGCTGATCGACAGGGACCCGGCGATCTCCTTGTTGGACATGCCCCGTCCCACCAGGGTCAGCACTTCGCGCTCGCGTTCGGTGACGCCGCTCAGCTGGCGCCGGCTGGCCGTCGTGGGCCTAAGCACCCGGAAGCTGAGGGCCGGCCTGTCGGCGGTCGGCATTGCGATCGGGGTCGCCGCGATCGTGGCGGTCCTCGGCCTGTCGTCGTCCTCAGCCGCGGCGCTCAGCGCAGAGATCGCCG
>Ga0210395_10004665_pt1 | contig 10517 bp, 11 predicted proteins | sample IncBWH4OmetaG_FD_150861 | JGI IMG/M metagenome (GOLD analysis project Ga0210395, IMG submission 150861) | Forest soil microbial communities from Barre Woods Harvard Forest LTER site, Petersham, Massachusetts, United States - Inc-BW-H-4-O ...
CGCCACGGCCACCGCCGCGCCCGTCGCGTCCGGAGCGTCCGTCACGGCCGCCACGCTCGGGGGCCTGGGGCGACGGCTCGTCCATGATCGTCAGATCGGCGCCGGTGTAACCCTCGGGCATGATCTCGCCCTTGTTGATCCAACACTTGACGCCGATCCGCCCGAAGGTGGTGCGCGCCTCGTGGAAGCCATAGTCGATGTCGGCGCGCAGCGTGTGCAGCGGTACGCGGCCATCGGAGTAGCCCTCGGTCCGCGCCATCTCGGCGCCGCCGAGGCGCCCGGAGACCTGGACCTTGACGCCCTTTGCGCCGGAGCGCATGGCGCTCGTCAGCGCGCGCTTCATCGCGCGGCGGAAGGCGACGCGGTTCTGGAGCTGCTCGGCGATCGACTGCGCTACGAGACGCGCGTCGAGCTCGGGGCGCTTGATCTCGAGGATGTTGACCTTGACCTGCTTGTTGGTGATCCGATGCAGGTCACGCCGGAGCTGGTCCACCTCGGAGCCCGACTTCCCGATCACGATCCCGGGACGCGCGGTGTGGATGTTCACCTCGACCTCGGTCGGGTTCTTGCGAATCGTGATGTCGGACAGGCCGGCATGCGACAGCCTGCCGACGATGTGCTCGCGGATCTGGGTGTCCTCGTGCAGGTAGTCGGCGAAGTTGCGCTCGTTGAACCAGTTCGACTTCCAATCGTGGATGTAGCCCACGCGGATCGACTCTGGATGAACTTTTTGACCCATGTTTTCTCTGTCAGTCCTTCGGTTCGAGCAGGATCGTCAGATGGCTTGTCCGTTTGCGGATCTTCGTCGCGCGCCCCATCGCGCGCGGCCTGAACCGCTTGATGGTCGGGCCCTCATCGGCGTGCACGGCCTTGATGTAGAGGTCCTCGCCGACGAGCTCGTGATTGTTCTCAGCGTTCGCGACTGCCGACTCGAGCAACTTGCTCCAATCGCGCGCGATCGCCCGTGGCGTAAGAGCCAGGATAGCTCGCGCCTCATCAACCGACTTGCCGCGGATGTGGTCACACACCAGGCGCGCCTTGCGCGCCGACGAGCGGACGTACTTGGCCTGCGCCCGGACGACCGGCGGCGGCAGATCGGGATCGCGCCGGCTCCGTCGCCTCCGCGGTGCAGCCTGCGCGGGCCTCTCCGCCTCGGGCTCAGCGGCCTTGCGCCGCGGACCCCGCCGACGGCGCTTGGGAGCAGCCGGGGCCCCACCCTCACCCTCGGGTTCCTCGTCGTCTTCGTCAAGCTCCTCATCCTCGTCCTCGTCCTCGTCCTCGTCGTCGTCGTCGTCGTCCTCATCGTCGGCTTCGGGCTCCGGCGACTCATCAGCCGCCGGCGCCTCTGTATCGGCGGCCTCGGCAGCCGTGTCGTCATCGGATTCGGCCGAGGCAGCCGTCGAGGTCGCATCAGCGGCCGAAACCGGTCGCGACGCTTCGGAATCCGCGTCCGCCGAGGGCTCCTCCGAGCGCTCGGTTTCGGCGCTGGGTGCGTCCTCGAGCGGCGCGTCGTCAGGCTTTTCAGACTCTGGACTCATCGCCTCTTACCAGTACCAGCGTGACCCCGATACAGACGCGTCGGCGCAAACTCCCCCAGTTTGTGTCCCACCATTGACTCGGAAATAAATACCGGGACGTGCTTGCGCCCGTCGTGGACAGCGATCGTGTGACCCACCATCTCGGGGAAGATCGTCGACGTGCGTGACCACGTCCTGAGCATGCGCTTCTCGCCCGAGGCGTTCATCGCCTCGATCCGGGTCATCAGCCGCTCCTCGACGAACGGCCCCTTCTTGCTCGAACGGCTCATCGCTTCTTACCCCTTCTCCGACCGCGCACGATGTACTGGTCAGACTTCTTGCCCTTCTTACGAGTGCGGTAGCCCAGGGTCGGCACGCCCCAGGGGGTGACGGGATGTCGGCCCGGCGTGGTCGAGCCCTCGCCGCCGCCGTGCGGGTGGTCGACGGGGTTCATCGCGGTGCCGCGGGTCTGCGGCCGCACGCCCATGTGGCGCTTGCGGCCGGCCTTGCCGATCTTGACGTTCTGGTGGTCGGAGTTCCCGATCGTGCCAATCGTCGCCCGGCACTCGGCGCGGACCATCCGCATCTCGCCGGACGGGAGGCGCAGAGTCGCATAATCGCCGTCCTTGGCGAGCAACTGCACGCCGGTGCCGGCCGAGCGGGCCATCTGGCCGCCCCGGCCGGGCGTCAGCTCAACGTTGTGCACGACCGTGCCCGGAGGCATGTTGGCGAGCGGCAGGCTGTTGCCGACCCGGATGTCGGCGGTGTCGCCCGACTGAACCGTGGCGCCGACGCGAAGCCGCTGCGGCGCGAGGATGTAGCTCTTCTCGCCGTCGGCGTAGTGCAGGAGCGCGATGTAGGACGAGCGGTTGGGGTCGTACTCGATCTGCGCGACCTTCGCCGGGATCCCATCCTTGCGCCGCTTGAAGTCGATCTTGCGGTACAGGCGCTTGGCGCCGCCGCCCCGGTGCCGCGCGGTCTTGCGGCCGTGCGCATTGCGCCCGCCGGACTTCTTCAGTCCCTCGGTGAGCGACTTCTCCGGCTCGGAGCGCGTCACCTCGGCGTAGTCCGGATAGGTGACGAACCGGCGTCCGGGGGAGGTCGGCTTCGGCTTACGGATCGGCATTACTCCTGCCCCTCAAATGCTTGGAAGATCGGGATCGAGTCACCGGGCCGCACCTGCACGATCGCCTTCTTCCAGCGCCGGGTGCGCCCCGCGGTCTGGCCGCGACGCTTCGGCTTGCTCTTGACGTACGCGGTCCGGACACCGACGACTTTGACGTCGAACAGCTGCTCGATCGCCTGCCGGATCTGCGTCTTGTGCGCCCGATCGTTGACGCGGAACGTGTACTTGCCGGCCTCGGCGAGCACGTATGTCTTCTCCGAGACGACCGGTCGGATGATGACCTGGCTTGGATCCATCAGTCCTGCACCTCCTCGCCGGCTCCGCTCGCACGAGCGGTGAGCTCGGGCAGCGCGGCTTCGGAGACCAGCAGCGACGCGGCGCCGATCACATCGGCCACGCCCGCGTTGGCTACCGGCATCACGGATACCCTGACCAAATTGCGAAATGACTTGCCGGCGGCCTCCTCGCTCTCGGCGAGCAGGACGAGCGTCGGGGTCGGCGCTTCCCAGTCGAGCAACAGGTCCGCAGCCTGGCTGGTGGCCGGCTCCTCGAACGTGGCCGCATCGAACACCGCCAGCGACTCACGCTCGGCGTGTACCGACAGTGCGCTGCGCAGCGCCGCGCGGCGCGCCTTGCGGTTGACCTTGACGGTGTAGTGACGCGGCGTCGGCCCGAACACGGTGCCCCCGCCGACCCAGATGGGCGAGCGCGTCGAGCCGGCGCGGGCGCGGCCGGTGCCTTTTTGGCGCCATGGCTTTGCGCCACCGCCGGAGACCTGGCCGCGAGTCTTGGTCGACGCGGTGCCCTGGCGGCGGGCGCTCAGCTCCGCCCGGACGGTCTCGTGAACGAGCGCCATGTTGAAGCGGGCCTCGAACGCGGCGCCGTCAAGTGCCTGCTCGCCGCCGCCGAGCTTGGGGGCGGTCCTAGGCATCGGTCCGCACCTCCACGGTGCCGCCCTTCGGGCCGGGGACCGCGCCGCGCACGAGCAGCAGGTTCTGGGCCGGGAGGATCTCGACCACGGTCAGACCACGCTGAGTGATCCGGCCACCGCCCATCCGGCCGGGGCCGCGAATTCCTTTGAACACGCGCGAGGGCGTAGCGGACGCGCCGATCGATCCGGGAGCGCGGACGTTGTGCGAGCCGTGGCTCTTGGGGCCGCTCTTGAAGTTGTGGCGGCGGATCGTGCCCTGAAAGCCCTTGCCCTTGGAGATCCCCGAGACCTTCACGCGCTCCCCGATCTCGAAGGCATCGGCGGTCACGGTCTCGCCGACGAGCAGCTCGCCGGCCTCGTCACGGAATTCGACCACGTGGCGATGCGCCGACGCGTCCGCCTTCTTCAGGTGGCCGAGCTCGGCCTTGGTGATCGACTTCTCCTTGCAAGCGCCGAACGCGAGCTGGACGGCTTCGTAACCGTCGCGCTCGAGCGTCCGAATCGCGGTCACCGGACACGGTCCAGCCTCCAGCACGGTGACGCGCTCGACCTTGCCGTCGTCGAGAAAGCGCTGCGTCATGCCGAGCTTCTTGGCGAGGATCGCGGCCATCAGATGCCCTTACGACGCGAGACGGATCTCGATGTCCACGCCGGCCGGGAGGTGATCGAGCCGCTGGAGCGAGTCAACCGTCTTCGGTGTCGGCTGGTGGATATCGATCAGTCGCTTATGGGTGCGGATCTCGAAGTGCTCGCGGGAGTCCTTGTCCTTGAAGGGCGAGCGGATCACGCAGTACACGTTCTTCTCCGTGGGCAGGGGCACGGGCCCCGAAACGGTCGCGCCGGTGCGCGTAGCCGTCTCGACGATTTCCTTCGCCGCTGTCTCAATCGCCGTGTGGTCGTAGGACTTCAGGCGAATTCGGATTTTGTTTTGAGCGATTGTTGCCACGGGTTAGCAGTCAAACGGGGCGGTCGGGACTCAAGGCCACGACCGGCGCCGCCCACATGTCGTATCTGTTTGACAAAAAAACAGGCGGCGGGCCCGAGGGCACGCCGCCCGAGAACTATTGAATGACTTCGGTTACGACCCCCGAGCCGACCGTGCGGCCACCCTCGCGGATCGCGAACCGCAGACCCTGGTCCATGGCGATCGGCTGGATCAGCTCGATCTCCATCTGGACGTTGTCACCGGGCATGACCATCTCCGTGCCCTCGGGCAGGTTGGCCACTCCGGTGACGTCGGTCGTGCGGAAGTAGAACTGCGGCCGATATCCGGTGAAGAACGGCGTGTGACGGCCGCCCTCCTCCTTCTTGAGGACGTAGACCTCGGCCTTGAACTTTGTGTGCGGCGTGATCGAACCGGGCTTGCACAACACCTGGCCGCGCTCGATCTCCTCGCGCTTGGTACCGCGCAGCAGGCAACCGACGTTGTCGCCGGCGCGGCCCTCGTCGAGGATCTTCTTGAACATCTCGACGCCGGTCACGACCGTCGTCGTGGTCGCCTTGATGCCGACGATCTCGACCGTCTCACCGGTCTTGATGATTCCCTGCTCGATCCGGCCGGTCGCGACCGTACCTCGGCCGGTGATCGAGAACACATCCTCGACCGGCATCAGGTACGGCTTGTCGAGGTCACGCACGGGCTCGGGAATGTAGGTGTCGAGCGCCTCGGCGAGCTCGAGGATCTGGCCCTCGGCGTCCTGGTCACCCTCGAGCGCCTTCAGCGCCGAACCGGTGACGAACGGGATGTCGTCGCCGGGGAAGTCGTACTCCGACAGCAGGTCGCGGATCTCGACCTCGACGAGCTCGAGCAGCTCGGGGTCGTCGACCATGTCGGCCTTGTTGAGGAACACGACGATGTAGGGCACGCCGACCTGACGGGCGAGCAGGATGTGCTCGCGTGTCTGCGGCATCGCGCCGTCCGCCGCCGAGACGACCAGAATCGCGCCGTCCATCTGCGCGGCGCCAGTGATCATGTTCTTGACGTAGTCGGCGTGACCCGGGCAATCGACGTGCGCGTAATGGCGATTGGGGGTCTCGTACTCGACGTGTGAGGTCGCGATCGTGATCCCACGCGCCTTCTCTTCAGGAGCGTTGTCGATCGATTCGAACGACCGCACCTCGGTTCCACCGAACTTCTCGTTGAGAACCTTGGTGATGGCGGCGGTCAGCGTCGTCTTGCCATGGTCGATGTGACCGATGGTTCCGACGTTGACATGGGGCTTGTCGCGCTCGAACTTGGCCTTCGCCACTTTGGTGTCGCTCCTTCTTCTTTGCTTGCGTTCGTCTGAGGACGAACCTATTCAGGATATAAGTTTTCTGTCTGCCGCTGCTGCTAGGGGCTCAGGCGGCTTCTTTTTCATCGCCGCTGATCTCGCGCGCGATGTTGGGCGGGACCTCGTCGTAGCGATCAAACTGCATCGTGTACGTGGCCCGGCCCTGCGTGTTGGACCGCAGATCGGTCGCGTAGCCGAACATCTCGGCCAGCGGTACGTGACCTGAAACGACCTGCGCGTTGCCGCGCTGTTCCATCCCGTTGACCTGACCGCGACGGCGGTTGAGATCGCCGATCACGTCGCCCATGAACTCTTCGGGGGTCACAACCTCGACCGAGAACACGGGCTCGAGCAGGACCGGCTTGGCCCGTGCCACGGCTGCCTTGAGCGCTAGCGAGCCGGCGACCCGGAAAGCGATCTCCGACGAGTCGGTGTCGTGGTACTTGCCGTCGACGAGCGTCACGCGCACGTCGACCAGCGGATAGCCCGCACGAGGCCCGTTGTCCATCGCGTCCTCGACGCCCTTCTCGACCGCCGGGATGAACTCCGTTGGGACCGAGCCGCCACGGATCTTGTTGATGAAGTCAAAGCCCTCGCCTGGGGCAGGCTCGACGTTGATGTAGACGATCCCGTACTGGCCCGAGCCTCCGGTCTGACGCACGAGGCGGCCCTCCACCTTCTCGGCCGTGCCGCGGATCGTCTCGCGGTAGGAGACCTGGGGCCGGCCAACGTTGGCGTCAACCTTGTACTCGCGCAGCATCCGGTCGACCAGCACTTCGAGATGGAGCTCGCCCATGCCGGAGATCTCGGTCTGCCCGGTCTCCTCGTTGGTCTGGACCTGGAAGGTCGGGTCTTCCTCGGCCAGCCGGCCGAGTGCGACCGACATCTTCTCCTGGTCGGCCTTCGTCTTGGGCTCGATCGCGACCTTGATCACCGGCTCGGGGAACTCGATCGTCTCGAGCTTGATCGCGCGGTCGGGCGCGGCGAGCGTGTCGCCGGTCACGACCTGCTTGATGCCGACGGCCGCGGCGATGTCACCCGCGTAGACCTCCTTGACCTCCTCGCGCTCGTTGGCGTGCATCATCAGGATGCGGCCGATGCGCTCCGTCCGTCCGGTGTTCACGTTCAGCACACGTGCGCCCGCCTCGAGCTTGCCCGAGTAGACACGGAAGTAGGTCAGCTTGCCGACGTAAGGGTCGGCCATGATCTTGAACGCGAGCGCGGCGAACGGCTCCTCGTCTGAGGCCGCGCGCTGGGTCTCGACGCCTTCGGATCCCTTCTTGAGTTCGATGCCCTCGACCGGCGGCACGTCGAGCGGGCTCGGCAGGTAGTCGATCACCGCGTCGAGCAGGGGCTGCACGCCCTTGTTCTTGAAGCTCGAGCCGCACAGCACCGGGGTCAGCTGGATCGCCAGCGTGGCCGTACGAATCGCCTGCTTGAGACGGGCGGCCGGGATCTCCTGCTCCTCGAGGATCATCTCGAGCAGCTCGTCGTCGTACTGGGAGACCTCCTCGAGCAAGTGCTCGCGAGCGGCCGCGGCCGGCTCGGCCAGCTCGGCCGGGATCTCGACGATCTCCTGCTCCTTGCCGAGCTCGTCCCTATAGATGATCGCCCGGTTCTCGACCAGGTCGATGATCCCGCGGAAGCCGGCCTCGGCGCCGATCGGAAGCTGGATCGGGACCGGGTGCGCGCCGAGACGATCGATCATCGTCTGCACGCCGCGCTCGAAGTCAGCGCCGATCCGGTCCATCTTGTTGATGTAGGCGATCCGCGGCACCCGGTACTTGTCGGCCTGGCGCCAGACGGTCTCTGACTGCGGCTCGACACCGGCTACGGAGTCAAACAGCGCGATCGCACCGTCGAGCACCCGCAGCGAGCGCTCGACCTCGACGGTGAAGTCGACGTGCCCTGGCGTGTCGATGATGTTGATCCGGTGACCGTTCCACTCGGCGGTCGTCGCAGCGGAGGTGATCGTGATGCCGCGCTCCTGCTCCTGGGCCATCCAGTCCATCACCGCGGCGCCCTCGTGAACCTCACCCATCTTGTAGGTCCGCCCGGTGTAATAGAGGATGCGCTCGGTCGTCGTCGTCTTACCGGCGTCGATGTGCGCCATGATTCCGATGTTGCGAGTGTTCTGGAGGCTGAAGGTCCGTGGCATGAGTCTGTGGGGATTGGGGCAGTTTCCGATGACCGGTCGCGGCCATGAAAAAGGGCCCAAAGGGCCCGTTCACGACGCACCTGTCGGGTACGGGCAGTTGTCTAGTGGGTCGGCATCTCCATTGGTTGGATCCTCCGCGCCCGGGTACGGGCACAGATGAATACTTCCCGACCCGAGGCGGAGTCCGAATATAGCAGAGGCCAGAAGCCGCCAAACCCCGATTTTCCCCGGCCCGACAAGGGCGGCGGCGACCGTTCGGAAAGCTCTTCAAAGACGATCAGACGGGCGTTGCTGGTGGGTGGCATGAGCGGCTCGGCCCTGCTGCTGGTCGCCGAGTTCACTCCGCTGTTTCAGATCCACACGGCCTCGAGCCACGCCGCCCTGAAGACCGTCCAGACCGGCTCGCACCACAGCTACGCGCTGATCCCGATCGCGCTCCTGTGCCTGTTTCTGACCGCCGAGGTATGGCGTTCGGCGAACCGGCTGGCGCTGCTGGCGACCGGCGTCCTGGGGCTCGTGGCGCTCCTGATCGCCCTCCTCGGAGATCTGCCCGACGCGCAGGCGACGGGGCTCGTCGGCAGCCTCGCGGCCGGACTGAAGATCGCGAGCGCCAGCCCGAGCACGGGCCTCTATCTGGAGACGCTCGGCGCGGTGGTACTGCTGATCACGGCCGTGGCCGGGCTGCTGCTGCAAGCGCCGCGCAAGCTCCCCGCACCCGGGTTCCGGTCCGCTTCCTGACTTCTTCTTCGAAATCTAAGGTTTACCAACAGGGCGCTCGTTACATTAAGGGAACGCGAGGGTTGTCCTGCCGCAGCCCCCGGTCCCGTGCGGTAGGCAGCCCTCGCGTTTCTCTTTTCAGCAGGGCGTAGGGCGTAGCGCGTTAGCCTGGCGAGCGCCCAACTGTCACAGTCTCGGTGGCTCACGCGAGATACGGGTGATGGTGTCGATGGCAAGCCACGACGACGACCTGCTGACACGGTTCGCCGGCGGCGACCCGGAAGCGTTCGTGGCCTTCTACCGCCGCCATCTCGCGGCCGTGCTCGGTTTCTTCCTGCGCCGGACCGGCGACCCGGAGCTGACCGCCGACCTGACGGCCGAGGTGTTCGCGGCGGCGCTGCTGGCCGCCGAGCGTTACCGTCCCGGCGAGCGCCCGGCGCTGGCATGGCTCTACGGAATCGCCGCCCATAAGCTCGCCGACAGCCGGCGGCGAGGACGCGTCGAAGATGAGGCCCGCAGGCGGCTGGCGCTCGCGCCGTTGACGGTCGATGACGCCGAACTGGCGCGCGTCGAGGAGTTGGCGGATCCCGGCGCCGCGCAGGCCGCCTTGCGTTCGTTACCGCCGACCCAACGCGACGCGGTGCTCGCCCGCGTGATCGACGAACGGCCGTACGCCGAGATCGCCGCCGAGATGCGGTGCTCGGAGCTCCTGGTGCGTCAGCGCGTCAGTCGCGGACTGCGCGCGCTGCGCGCCCAGATCAAGGAGGCACGATGAGCCCGTTCTTCGATGAGCTCGAAGAGCAGCTGCGATCAGCCGCTCGCGCCCGGGCCGGCGGCGAGGACCCGCGTCCCGCTCCCGGGCGCGGGCGCCGGCGCGAGTGGCTGCACGCGGGGCTCGGCGCGGTGCCGGTGCTGGCGGCGGTTCTGGTCGCGCTGGTCGTGGTGGGTGCAGCGCTGGTGCTGCTCGGCCACCGCGGCCATCAGACGCCAACGCCGTCCGCGACGCCGCCGGCGGGCGGCATCGGCGCGATCATCGCCAAGACGCCAAAACGGCAGCTGGTGCGCGAGCTTGCCTACATATCCGCCGCGACGCGTGCGACGCTGCGCTCGCCGGCCTGCCACGTCGACACGCCGACCCGCGTGTCGCTGATCCACGGCTCGCCCGGCATCGCACTGACCTCCACGCTCGGCGTGCTGAAGCAACCGGCGACGGCGGCCGACAAGCTCAGCCCGGCCAGCCTTTCCGGGACGCCCGATGTCTACGCGGGCTACGTGCGGCGCGCGCTGTCAGCCGACGGCGTCTCTTACTACATCGTCCCGGCGCGCTACGACCGCTCGTCATGGCTGCCGTCGGACCGCTGCTTCGACATGCAGCTGGCGGCGCTGCGCGCCTACCTTCCGCACATCCCGGCCTCGCTGCGCCAGCCGACGGTCATGCTGCAGACGATGTTCATCGCGCGTGACCGAAGCCTCTCGGCGCACGCGCCACGCGACACGATCTGCCTGACGACGGTGTCGCGGAACTCGGGCGGCTCGGAGTGCGGGATCTCCACGGCACAGATCAAGTCCGGAATGCCCGCGACCAACAACCAGGGCACATTCAGCGGCGTCGTCCCCGACGGCGTCGCATCGGTGACGGTCAGCTTCGCGGCGGCCCCGGGGCACGCAGCCCACGCAGTGACAACCGCGGTCGTCAACAACGTCTACGCGGTCCACGTCCCCGGCACCTCGGGCTCGACCGTGGTGCAGCCCACGCTGATCTGGCGCTCGAGCCAGGGCACCGTGCTCAAACGGG
>Ga0210395_10004672_pt1 | contig 10508 bp, 7 predicted proteins | sample IncBWH4OmetaG_FD_150861 | JGI IMG/M metagenome (GOLD analysis project Ga0210395, IMG submission 150861) | Forest soil microbial communities from Barre Woods Harvard Forest LTER site, Petersham, Massachusetts, United States - Inc-BW-H-4-O ...
CCGGGGCCGCGCCGGCCGTGGCCGGGGCCGCGCCAGCCGCCGTGCCGTTCCCGGCGGCCAAGGCGGCGGCGCAGATGACCACCGCGGCCGCCGCCGCACGCCGCGATCTCGCGATCCGGTAGATCACGCCTCTGTCGTCTCCCGGCTGTCGCGAGCGCATTCGTGCCACCTGTCGTCACGGGCGAGCGGTCCGCTCGCTTCCTGGACCCCTGCGCCCGGTCGGAAGCGGGTCAGCTACAGGCAGCCTTGACCGGCCGGGCTCGACCGTACGATAACGGCGGCCATGGAAGGCCCGATCGCAAGACGATCGAGTCGCAGGTAGGAGGCCTAGGAGGGCCGGCGGACCTGGAGCTGGTCCAGCAGTATCCCGAAGAAGGGGTTGTACTGATAGTTGGTCACCCGGGCCGACAGGAAGTCCACGTTGTTCACGGTGGCCAGGGGTACCCAGGGAGCCGCGGAGGTGACCGCCCGGTCGACGGCGGCCCACGTGCTGGCCGCCTGAACCGGATCGGTCGCCTGCTCAGTGTCGGCGAGATTCATGAGCCGGTCGATCGCCGGGTCGCAGAAGAACGAGCCGTTCCTGGTGTCGGCCGGGTCGGCCAGCCGGAACGCCGAGCAGCGGAAGTTGGTGTCGAAGAAGTCCGAGGCCGACGGGTAGTCCGCGGCCCAGCTGCCGTCCGTCGCCTGGATCTGGCGGCGGGAGTCGTTCGTCGCGTTCACCACGGCCGCGTGCGTGGCGATGTGCAGCGTCGCCCGGTAGCCGAGCTCGCGCAGGACGGAGACCGTGAAGGTCCCGGTGGCCGGATCCGGGGCCTGGTCATCGGACCAGACCGTGACGCTCATGCCGCTGGTCCCGGACGCCGCGACCAGCCGGCGCGCGGCGGCCAGATCGGGGCCGACCCAGGCGCCTGAGGTCCCGGGGTCGGTGGTGAACGGGCAGTAGGGCTGGTAGCCGGGAATGCCGGGCGGCAGGATCTGGCAGGTCGGGGTGGCCAGGCCCGGTCCGCCGACCATGGCCACGAAGCTGCTGCGGTCGGCGGCGAGGCTGAACGCCTGGCGGACTCGCGGGTCGTTGAACGGCGCGACCCGGGTGTTGAAGGACGTGTACACGATGGCGGGCAGCGCGTTGACGTGCACCTGGACCGGGAATCGCGCGATGAGCCCGGCGACGTCGGGCAGCGGGTCGTCGGTCCAGTCGGCCTGGCCGTCCTCGATCTCGGCCGTCTCCTGGGCCACCGAGCCGCCGAACGTCCATACCATCCCGGCCAGCGAACCCTGCGGCTGAGCGGCCGCCGACCATTCCCTGAAGTAGGGGTTGCGCGCGAAGATCACCCGCTGGCCGGGAATGTAGCCAGTGATCATGTACGGGCCCGTTCCCGGCACCGGGATCGCGCCGCTGTCCCGCATGGGCACATACGCCGGCACCGGCGCGGTGAACCGGAAGGCCAGCTTGTACAGGAAGTCGGGATCCGGCGCGGTGAGCTTGATCATGACGGTCCGGGCCGCGTTGTCGGCCGCGATGCCGCGGGACAGGTCGCACGGCGAACCCGGGGTACAAGCCGCCGCCCCGGCGATCCCGCCGAGGAACGAGGCCGCCGGCGCGTTGAGGTCCATGACCCGCTCGATCGCATACCGGAAGTCCTGCGCGAGCACGGGCCGTCCGGTCGAGTACCGCAGCCCGGGCCGCAGGGTGAAGGTGTACACCGTCCCGCCCGCGCTCACCGTCGGCATGGCCAGGGCCAGGTCGGGAACTATCTGCAGCCCGGCGTGGCCGCCCGTCTCCTGGAAGGTCACCAGGGTGTCGTAGGTGGACTGGCCGAAGACCGGGCCCAGGCTGGGATACTGCAGGGCCGGATCGATCGACGCCGGGCGGACCGTGCTGACCACCCGCAGCGTGCCGTAGCCGGGCCCGGCGCTCACCGCCGGCGCGGCGGCCACCCAGACGTTGCCGCCCGAGGCGGTCAGCGCCACCGGGCTTCCGCCCAGCGTGACCTCAGGCGCGGGCTGGCCTGTCCCGGAGTTGATCCTGGTCAGCGCTGATGCCAGGCGATCGGCCGCCCAGACGGAACGCCCGGCGATGGCCAGCGCGTCCACGCCATCTCCCACCGGGATCGTGGCCGCGACAACCTCGTCAGCGGGATCTATCCGCGAGACCGTGCTGTCGAGGCCGTTCGCCACCCAGACCGAGCCCAGCCCGACCACGACCGCGGTGGGACCGGCCCCGACCCGGATCGGGTGCCCCAGCCGGCCGCTGCGCGGATCGACCCGGACGACGCTGTCGTCTTGGGGACTGGTGACCCATACCGCTCCGTCTCCGAAGGCCACACCTGATGGCACCGAGGCCAGCGGAACCCGGTCCGTGGGCTGCCCGGAGACCGGATCCAGCGCCCACAGGGTGCTGCCCGCGGCATCGGTCACCCACACCGCCCCGCCGCCCGCGGCGATCCCGACGGGCTCGGTACCGACGGGAACCGTCTGGACGACCCGGTCGACCGTGACGTTGATCCGGGAAACCGTGCCGGCCAGGGTGTTGGCGACCCAGATGTCCGGCCCGGTGGCCGCGATCGCGCTGGGACCCGAGCCCACCGGTATCGCCTGCATCACCGCCGCGGTGGCGGGATTGACGCGGTACACGGTGTTCTCCTGCGAGCTAGCCACCCACACCGAGCCGTCCGCCGACACGACCGCGTCCGGCGATCCGGGCAGCGCCACGCTGCGGGCCAGGCCAGCGCCGGCCGCGGTCAGCTCGCTCAGGCTGTCGGCGAGAACCTTGCCCTGCACGGCCTGCCCTGCGATCAGCACCGCCGGTACGACCACCGCAGCCCCGATGAGGATCGCCGCCAGCGGAGCCAGGCGCCAGGCCCGGCCACGTCTGCCGCGGGCACCCGGGCCGTCCGGCGGGCTGGCCGCGGCCCACGGCCGTCCGGCCGGCCCGGGCGGTTCGGGCGGCGAGTACGCGGCCGCCGCTACGACCGCCCGCGCCGCCGCGCCTTCGCCGTCCAGCTCGAGTCCGGCTTCCTGCCGCAAGATCGCCTGCTGCAGCGCGCGCAGCTCCCGGCCGGGCTCCAGGCCTAGCTCACCGACCAGGTGCTGGCGGGCGCGGCGGAAGGCGTCCAGTGCCTCGGCCTGCCGCCCCGAGCGGTAGAGCGCCAGCATCAGCTGGGCCTGGAAGCCTTCACGGTAGGGGGAGCCGGAGACCAGCGCCTCCAGCTCGGGAACCAGCTCACGATGCTGCCCCAGTCGCAGCCGGGCCTCGATCAGCTTTTCCCTGGCCGTCAGCCGCTCGCTGTCGAGCCGCCCGCCGGCCGCGGGCGCAAACGCCGCCTCCCTGATGCCCGACAGGGCCGCGCCGCGCCACAGCTCGAGAGCGGAGGTCATCAGGCTCACCGCCGACGCGGCATCGCCCCGCTCCACCGCCGCGCTGCCCCGCGCGGCCAGATCCCGGAACTGCCACAAGTCGACGTGTCCGGGCGGCACATCGAGGATGTAACCCGCGGGCCTGGTCAGCAGCGGCGCGGCCGGACCCGCGCCGCTCAGGACCTGCCGCAGCCGCGAGACGTACGTCTCCACCGTGTGGACCGCCGACGCGGGCGGAGATTCCCCCCATATGTCGTCGACCAGCTGGTCCGTGGGGACCGTCTGACCGGCGTGGAGGACCAGGTCGGCGAGCACGGATCGCTGCCGGGGGCCGCCGATCGGCAAGGCCGTCCCATCGTGGGCAGCTTCGATTGGCCCGAGCACCTTGAACAACACCGAAGCGACCTCCCCACCCAGGTAGCCCCGTCTACGGACTACATTGAACCACTCGGCCAGACGCCGCCTCAGGCCGCTGGCTCGCGACCGCCGGCGCACGTCGCCGCGGGGCTGTCACCTGGCCGTGGCGGCCGCCGGGGGAGGGGGGCGGAACGCGGCGAACGGGTGGGTGATGACCAGGTCCCGGGCCGTGAACCGGTAGAGCGCGGCCGGCCTGCCGCCCAGGGATGTCGGCCGGGCCGAGCCGGGGGTGGGCTCGATGACGTCGCGCCGGGTCAGGACCCGGTGCAGGTTGGTCGCGGAGATCGGGTAGCCGAGCGAGGCGGCGTAGATGTCCCGCAGCCGCGCGATGGTGAACGTCCCGGGGGCCAGCGCGAAGGCGATGTTGGTGTAGGACAGCTTGGCCCGCAGCCGGTCCCGGCCGGATCCGGCGATCGACCCGTGGTCGAACGCGGTCGGCGGGAGGTCACCGACCGGGTACCACGCGGTGTCCGCGGGAATGCGCGGCTCGACGTCGGCGCAGACCAGGGCCAGGTACGCCGTGGCCAGGATCCGGCCGCGCGGATCCCGCGCCGGGTCACTGCGGGTTTCCAGCTGTTCCAGGTACCCGATGTCGGTGAGGTCGACCTTGGCGGCCAGGTGCCGGCTCAGCGAGGTGCCCAGGCGCTCATCGGCCGCCAGCGGGCCCCCGGGCAGCGCCCACCGCCCTTCGAACGGCGGCTCGGCTCGCTGCCACAGCAAGACGTGCAGATTATCGCGGCGGACCTGCAGGACCACCGCCAGCGCCTCATGCCAGAACCGCTCGCCCGGCAGCGGCGGTCCGGGCACCGGCTCCGGCTGGGCGGTCGGGCCCACCGGCTCCGGCTGGGCGGTCGGGCCCACCGGCTCCGGCTGGGCGGTCGGGCGCACCGGCTCCTCGTCTGGCACGTTCGCATCGTACTGGGCCGCACGCGCCCTGGACCGTTCCGTCTATTAAGTTTTAGACTTTGAGGCGAAAACTGTTTTATACTCAGGGTCTAAAACCGATCCGCGATGGAGGGCAGCCGGTGACCAGAGCCAGAGCCGACGCAGAACAGGCCGGGCCGGAGTGGGCGGCGGAGATACGACGGCTGGCCGCGCGGCGCGATGCCGTGATCCTGGCCCACAACTACCAGGCGCCGCAGATCCAGGACGTCGCCGACCACGTCGGTGACTCGCTGGCGCTGTCCCGGCTGGCCGCGGCCAGCACGGCCAGCGTCATCGTGTTCGCCGGCGTGTACTTCATGGCCGAGACGGCCAAGATCCTCGCTCCGGACCGCACGGTGCTGATCCCCGAGCCCGGGGCCGGGTGCTCGCTGGCCGATACCATCACCGCCCGGCAGCTGCGCGAGTGGAAAGCCGAACATCCCGGCGCCGCGGTGGTGGCCTACGTGAACACCAGCGCCGAGGTCAAGGCCGAATCCGACCTGTGCTGCACCTCGGCCAACGCGGCGCAGGTCGTATCGTCCGTCCCGGCCGGCCAGGAGGTCCTGTTCCTGCCCGACCAGTTCCTCGGCGCCCACGTCAGGCGCGTCACCGGCCGCGCCAACCTGCATATCTGGTCCGGCGAGTGCCACGTGCACGCCGGCATCAGCCCGGACGAGCTGCGCCGCAAGGCCGCCGCCCGGCCGGCCGCGGAGCTGTTCATCCATCCCGAGTGCGGCTGCTCGACCGCCGCGCTGTGGCAGGCGGGAGCAGGTGACCTGCCGCCGGGCCGGACCCGGGTGCTGTCCACCGGCGGCATGCTGGCCGCCGCCCGCACCACCACGGCGCCGGAGGTCCTGGTGGCCACCGAGACCGGCATGCTGCACCAGCTGCGCCGGGCCAACCCGGCCGTGCGGTGGGAGCCGGTCAACCCGGACGCGGTGTGCCGCTTCATGAAGATGACCACGCCGGCGGCGCTGCTGCGCAGCCTGCGCGAGGGCACCGCCGAAGTCACGGTCGACCCGGAGGTCGCCCGCCGGGCCCGCCGGGCCGTCCAGGCCATGCTCACCGCCGGGCCGTCCCCGGCGGCGGCCCGGGGGAGCGGGCAGTGAACGAGCCGGAACTGCGCGGCCTGCCCCGGTCGCGGCCCGGCTGGGACCGCGATGCCGACGTGATGGTCATCGGTTCGGGCGCGGCAGGCCTGGCCGCGGCGCTGACGGCCGCCCGCCACGGCCGGCGCGTGCTGCTGGTCAGCAAGCAGGAGATCGGGGCCGGCGCCACGCCGCTGGCCCAGGGCGGCCTGGCCGCCGCGATCGGTACCGGGGACAGCCCGGCCCTGCACCAGCGCGACACGCTGGCCGCGGGGGCCGGGCTGTGCGATCCCGCCGCCGTCGCCGCGCTGGTGGCCGAGGCCCCGGCCGAGATCACCCGGCTGGCCGGGCGAGGGGCCCGGCTGGAGCGGACGGCGCTGCACCTGGAGGGCGGGCACAGCCGCCGCCGGATCATCACCGCCGGGGGCGACGCGATCGGCGCGGAGGTGCACCGGGTCCTGCAGGCGGCCGTGGCGGCCAGCCCGGTCCAGGTCATCACCTGCTGCGTCGCCCTGGACGTCCTGACCGGCGCGGACGGCGCGGTCGGCGGCGTGCTGGCCGGCATCCGCGGCCACGACGGGCTGCTGCGGGCCGGCACGATAACGGCCCGCGCCGTGGTGGTGGCCACCGGCGGCTTCGGCCAGGCCTACGCGACGACGACCAGCCCGGCCGGGCTGACCGGCGACGGCCTGGCCCTGGCCGCCCGTGCCGGAGCCGAGCTGCGCGACCTGGAATTCGTCCAGTTCCACCCGACCGTGCTGTGGCAGCCGTCGGCCCGCGGCCAGCGCCCGCTGATCACCGAGGCCCTGCGCGGGGCGGGCGCGGTCCTGGTCGACGCGGCGGGCCGGGCCGTCATGGCCGGCCGTCACCCGCTCGGCGACCTGGCCCCGCGGGACGTGGTGGCGGCCGAGATGCAGCGGCGGATGGATCCCGGTGACCATCTGTGGCTGGACGCCACCGGGCTGGGCCGGGGCGTGCTGGAGCGGGAATTCCCCACGGTGACCGCGCTGTGCCGGGCGCGGGGGATCGACCCGGCCGCCGAGCCGATCCCGGTCGCGCCCGGCGCGCACTACGCTTGCGGCGGCATCCGGGCCGGCCTGGACGGGCAGACTTCGGTCCCCGGCCTGTACGCCGTCGGCGAGGCGGCCTCGACCGGCGTGCACGGAGCCAACCGGCTGGCGTCCAATTCGCTGACCGAGGCCCTGATCACCGGCCGGCGCACCGGGGAACTGCTCGGGCGGCACCTGCCCGGCCCGGCGGTGGGCCTGCGGCCGCCGCCCGCCGGCCGCGGGGTCGACCCGGCCGCCCGGCCGGTCCTGGCCGCCGCGATGTCACGGCACGCGGGCGTGCTCCGCGATCCGGCCGGCCTGGCACGGCTCCGGCGGGCGCTCGGGCAGGCCCGGCCAGCCGGCCGGCGCCGGCCGCTCGACCTGGCCACGGTCGAGGCGACCAACCTGCACACGGTCTGCCTGCTCGTGGCCGCGGCCGCCCTGGCCCGCACGGAGAGCCGCGGCTGCCACCGCTGGCGCGATCAGCCGTTGGCCAGTCCGGCCGGACGGCCCCGCCATACCGTGGTCCGCGTCGCTGCGGGCCGGCCGTCGCCGGCGGTGCGGGTGCTCGCATGACCCTGCATCGGCTGGTCTGCGAGCGGCTGGTCGCGGCGGGCCTGGATCCCGGCGACACCGAGCGGGCGGTGCGCGGCGCGCTCGATGAGGACCTGCGGTACGGGCCCGATCTCACGTCGGCCGCGACCGCCGCGCCGGACGCGCGGGGCCAGGCCGGCGTGGTGGCCAGGGAGCCCGGCGTGCTGGCCGGCCTGCCGGTCGCCCTGGCCGTGCTGGATGCCGCCGGGATCGCGCCGGCCGCGGCCGGGCCGCGCCGCGCCGACGGCGACCAGATCACGGCGGGCACCGAAGTCCTCCGCATCACCGCCCCGCTGCGCGACCTGCTCGGCGCCGAACGGACCCTGCTGAACTTCCTCACCCACCTGTCCGGGATCGCCACCGCGACCAGGGCCTGGGTCAACGCGCTGTCCGGCACGGGCGGCACGGTCCGTGACACCCGCAAGACCACCCCGGGGCTGCGCCAGCTGGAGAAGTACGCCGTGCGGTGCGGCGGCGGCCGCAACCACCGGATGGGCCTCGGCGACGCCGCGCTGATCAAGGACAACCACGTCGCGGCGGCGGGCGGGATCGCCGCGGCGATCGCCGCCGTCCGCGCGGCCGCGCCCGGGCTGCCGCTCGAGGTGGAGTGCGACACGCTGACCCAGGTACGCCAGGCCCTGGACGCCGGCGCCGAGCTCATCCTGCTGGACAACATGGACCTGGCCGGCCTGCGCGCGGCTGCCGCCCTGGCCGCCCGCCATCCCCGGGACCCCCGGGCCCGGCTGGAAGCCAGCGGCGGGCTCCGGCTGGAAACCGCCCGGGCCGTGGCGCAGACCGGTGTCGACTTCATCGCCGTCGGCGCCCTCACCCACTCCAGCCCCGCTCTCGACCTAGGCCTGGACATGCGGTTAGGCGATGTCCGCTTAGAGAGGTTCCAGGGCAGGCAGGCGATGCGTGCCACTGAGGCAGCGAACGGCAGGCCACCGTCCGCCGGGCCGGGAGCTCAGCTGCCTGTTTCCTGGAGGGCGCCGAGTTCCAGGGTCATGAAGGTGTTGTCATCGCTCGGCCGGTAGCCGCCGAACGGCCCGCACGGGACGAAGCCGGCACTGTAGTACAGCGTCCGGGCCGGCGCGAAGGCGGCGGTGGTCCCGGTCTCCAGGCTCACCCGGCGGAAGCCGCGGGCCCGGGCCACGGCGAGCAGGTGGGCCAGCATGGCCCGGGCGACCCCGCGGCCCCGCGCGGCTTCCGCGGTGTACATCGACTTGATCTCCGCCTGGTCCGGGCCGAGCCGCTTGAGTGCCCCGATGCCCAGCACGCTGCCGCCCGCCCGGTAGCTGAAGAAGGTGATCGCCGGATCGAGCAGCCCGTCGGCATCGAGGGCGAAGCTGTGTTCCGGCGGCGTCTGCCCGAGCGCGAACGCCAGATGCCGTTCCAGCAGCGCCCGCACCTCGGGCCGGCGCGGGTCGTCCTGGTCGATCCGCTCGTCAGCGATCACGCTGGCACCGTACTCGACTCGTGTTTCAGCGCCGTGAACTGCCGCCCCGCGGCCGTCCGTCACCGGCGGGCCTGGATCAGGGATTGGTAATCCCGGCCGGATGGCACGTCCCTGACCAGGTCGAGCAGTGCGTCGTGGATATGGCCGTTGCTGGCCAGGACGGTGCCGTTGCCGGATAGGACGTCGTTGCCGGCCAGGTCCGAGACACGCCCGCCGGCTTCGGCGATGACGAGCGGGAGCGGCGCGATGTCCTCATAGTCCATAGGCATGCCGGCGATGATCAGGGCGTCGGTCAGGCCCGAGGCCACGTCCGACGTGCCCTTCGTGGCGGGGAGGAGGAGAACCTCCCGGTGCAGCCGCACGAGCAGTTCCTCCGACCAGGTGGCCGGGTTGACCATCTCCACCCATGCGCCGCGCGGTTGCCGGGCGCTGCTCACGGTGATCCGCTCCGGCGGGCCGTCGTTCACCTGGCGCCAGCAGCCCAGGCCCCGGCCCGCGTAGATCAGGTCCTGGCTCATCGGGTAGCTGATGACGCTGACCGCGCTGCCCTCGGTGTCCTCGACCGCCAGCAGGACGTTGAACATCGGGATGCGGAGGGCGAAAGCCGAGGTGCCGTCGATCGGGTCGATGACCCAGCGGCGGCCGGTGGTTCCTGGCGTATCCGCCAGTTCCTCCCCGGTCACGCCATCACCGGGGAAGCGGGCCGCGATCAGCGACCGGATCAGCTCTTCCACCTCGATGTCGGCCGGGGTTATATCGCTGCCGTCCGGTTTCTTGCCGACCGGCACGCCCTCGAGGAATCGCTGAGCGGCCAGGCCGCTGGCCGCGCGGGTAATGTCGACCGCAGCTCTCAGCAGTTCGTCACGTACGTCCATGGCCCAGGACTATGCCAGGCCGGAACAGGAAGAGGAATCGGTGGTTGTTCACCAGAACCCGGGCCGCCATGACCAGGACGGGTTGCCGGATTATGACGACCTGCCCCCGGCGCCGCTGGGGGGCCGGACCGGGTGGGGGATGTTCGGATCCGATGATCAGGCCGGCCTGGTCAACCTGATCACCCCCGGGCGGGTGGTCGCGGCCGCCGCGCTGGTCAGGAAGGGAGCGGTCTTCCCGCTCAACGCCCCGATCGGCGCGTTCGACCCCGCGATCGCCGGCCATCGCGGCGTTCCCCGGCACCAGGTGCTGCACACCGAGGGCAGCATCGCCTTCGACGACGTCTACGACAACTTCTACCCCCAGGCGTCAAGCCAGTGGGACTCGCTCGGGCACATCGGCTACGCCCCGGACCAGTTCTACAACGGGGCCACCGCGGCCCAGGTGGCGGCGGGCCAGCGGAACACCATCGAGCACTGGTCCCGCCGCGGCATCGCCGGACGGGCCGTCCTGCTCGACCTGTACCGGACGGCCGCGGACGACGGCCGGGCCTATGACCCGGGCACGTCGTTCGCCTTCGACGTGGCCGACCTGGAGCGCGCGCGCGCCCGCGCCGGCCTCGACTTCTATCCGGGCGACATCCTCATCCTGCACACCGGCTTCGCCCGCTGGTACCTCGACCAGGCTCATGACCGCCGGCTCCGGATCCGGAACGATAACACCACGCCCGGCCTGGCCCACGGCGAGGAC
>Ga0210395_10004676_pt1 | contig 10500 bp, 6 predicted proteins | sample IncBWH4OmetaG_FD_150861 | JGI IMG/M metagenome (GOLD analysis project Ga0210395, IMG submission 150861) | Forest soil microbial communities from Barre Woods Harvard Forest LTER site, Petersham, Massachusetts, United States - Inc-BW-H-4-O ...
AAAATATTTACCGCGAGCTTAGCCTCCGCCACGGTCAGGAATACAAGATCAACGACGTCATTCGCGCGGCCGCTCGCGACGTTGATCGCCCCATCTTTTATTCTGTTGCCGTCATCATCGCCGGCTACCTTCCCATCTACGCCCTTACCGGACCCGCCGGTAAACTTTTTCATCCTATGGCGGACACCATGGCCTTCTCCCTCATTGGCGCCCTCATCCTGACGCTCACACTGGTCCCCGTCCTCGCATCCTACTGGTTCAAGAGCGGCGTCAAGGAAAAGCCCAATCGGATTTTCGACCACGTCCGCAATGTGTACGGCAAACAGCTCGAGTGGTGCCTCAACCATCCCAAACTCACTCTCTTGGTCGTCACCGTTATTTTTTGCGCCACTCTTCTCCTTCTGCCCTTCATCGGCGGCGAATTCCTGCCGCACCTCGATGAAGGCGCGCTCTGGGTTCGCGCCACCATGCCCTACACCATTTCTTTCGAAGAGGCCGCCAGATTCGCTCCACAAGTCCGCGACATTCTTTCGAAATACCCGCAGGTTACTGTCGTCGGCTCGGAGCTTGGCCGCCCCGATGACGGTACCGACCCCACCGGCTTTTTCAATTGCGAATTTTATGTTGGATTGAAGCCCTACGATGACGCCTCGTGGAAATCCGGTTCCATTCGCACCAAGGAAGAACTTACTCGCGACGTCGACCAGAAACTTTCATCCTATCCCGGCGTCATTTTCAATTATACCCAGCCCGCCGAAGACGCCGTCGACGAAGCCCTCACCGGCCTCAAATCCTCGCTAGCCGTAAAAATCTTCGGCCCCGATCTCGAGGTCCTCGAGAAAAAAGCCGTCGAGATTCGCAATGCTCTCGACAAAACCCCCGGCTTCAAGGAGCTCACCGTCGTCCGCGAACTCGGCCAGCCTAGCCTCATTATCGACGCCGACCGCGCCAAAATCGCGCGCTATGGCATCAACGTCGCCGACGTCGAAGCCGTCGTGCAAGCCGCCATCGGAGGGCAGGCCGCAACGCAAGTCATTCAGGGCGAAAAACTTTTTGACCTCGTCGTCCGCATGGAGCCGCAATACCGTTCCAGCGCCCGCGACATCGGCGATCTGCTCGTCCCCGCTCCTGCGGGCCAGCAGATCCCTCTCTCCGAGCTCGCCAGCATCAAGGAAAGCTCCGGCGCTTCTTTCATCTATCGCGAGAACAATTCCCGCTACATTGGCATTCAGTTTTCCGTCGAGGGCCGCAACCTCGAAGGCATCGTCAATGCCGGCCAGGCCGCCGTCAAAAAGACCGTCAAACTCCCGGAGGGCTATCGCCTCGATTGGGGTGGCGAATACAGCGAGCTTCTCGAAGCTAAGGCCCAATTTGTGATCATTGGCCCGCTCGCGCTCTTGCTCATCTTCATGATCCTCTTCGCGCTCTACGGCAATTTCAAGTTCCCCATTACCATCGCTCTCGGCGTCATCCTCACCGAGCCCGTTGGCGCGCTCATCGCCCTCAAGATCACCCACACTCCCATCAGCGTCTCGAGTATCCTCGGTTTGCTCGCTCTCCTCGGCGTTTCCGTCGAAACCGCTGTCATCCTTGTCAGCTACATCAACAAGCTCCGCCTCGAGGGCAAAACCGTCCGCGACGCTACCCTTGAAGCCTCGCTCCTTCGCCTTCGCCCCATTATGATGACGGCTCTCGTCGCCTGCCTGGGCCTGCTCCCCGCCGCCATGTCCACCGGCGTCGGCAGCGACACGCAAAAGCCCTTCGCCATCGTCGTGGTAGCCGGCCTCGTCTCACGCCTGGTCCTCGGTTTTTTCGTCAACCCGGTCCTTTACGAAATCGTCGCCCGCGAAGGCGATGTCCTTCAGGTCTGATTCGATCCGCGCGATTCCGTATCGCACCTTGGCATCTTGCTGATCCGTCCAATCAGCCCTGTTTCTGAAGAACGCTTGCGGTGAGGTAAAGTGGTGGCATCGTGATCATCAACCTCGCGCGGCGTGCACACGACCACAACTGGGAGCTGGACCCCATCACGCGGTCCCTCCTCGACACCGATTTTTACAAGCTTCTCATGCTCCAGTTCATCTGGAAGCAGTTCCCCAAAACCACCGCTTCGTTTTCGCTTATCAACCGCTCCCCCGACCTCCGCCTCGCCGATGTGATCGACCTCGAAGAGCTTCGCGCCCAGTTGGAACAAACGAAAAAGTTGCGTTTTCACAAATCCGAGCTGATCTGGCTCGCCGGCAACACTTTCTATGGACGCCGCGGCATCTTTGAACCCGCTTTCCTCGAATGGCTCGAACGTGGCTTCTGTCTTTCTGATTATGAGTTGTCGATTCAAGACGGCCAGTTCTCCCTCTCCTTTCGCGGCCTTTGGACGGAAACAACCATGTGGGAGATTTACGCGCTCTCGGCCATCAGCGAACTCAAGACCCGCGCCAGCCTAAAGCGCCTCAGCGAATTCGAGCTCGACATTCTCTATTCCCGCGCCAAAACCAAACTCTGGGAAAAAATGGAGCGGCTTCGTGGCACGCTAGGATTGCGGCTGAGCGACTTTGGAACGCGTCGACGCCACAGCTTCTTGTGGCAGGAGTACGTCGTAAAGGCCATGAGCGACGTGCTCGGCAGCAGCTTCACCGGAACCTCGAACACCTATCTCGCCTATAAACACGACTTGGAAGCCATCGGCACAAACGCTCACGAGTTGCCCATGGCCCTGGCAGCCATGGCCAAGAACGATGAAGAACTGAAGACCTCGCAATACCGCTTGCTCAATCTCTGGCAGCAAACTTATCAAGGCGAGTTGCTCATCTTGCTTCCCGATACCTTTGGCACCACCCAGTTTCTCCGCGATGCTCCCGATTGGGCGGCGGACTGGACGGGCCAGCGCGCCGACAGCAAGGATCCTTTCCTTGCCGGCGACGAATACATTGCTTGGCTTACTCAGAGAAAGCGCGATCCGCGTCAAAAACTATTCATCGCTTCCGACTCTCTCGATGTGGACACGATTCTCGGATTGCACGCCTACTTTTCCGGGACGATTCGCAACGGCGCTTCTCCCGCCGATTTCAGGCAAGCCAGCGACTTCCTCGATAAGAGCAAATGGCTTCCCGAACGCCGCATTCGTTTCAGCGCCGGTTGGGGCACCTTGTTGACCAACGATTTTCGTAACTGCAATCCTCAAGGCGGCAGCGCCTTCGATCCGGTAAATCTCGTCTGCAAACTCAACGACGCCGATGGCCAGCCCGCCGTAAAACTCTCCGACAACTTTCAAAAAACCCTCGGTCCCCCCAGCCAAATCGCCCGCTACCAGCGCGTCTTCGGCCTGGCCGGCGTCGCCCACGCACCAGCCACGGCATAGCGCCGAAGCGCCTCCCGACGCGGCGTTCAAAGAAGCCGCAGCGCAGCAGCCCGGCATGGCACGTCGGCGGCGAGAGTGCGGGAAGAAAACTCGCGCCGTTCATTGGAAACCTCGTGGCATGGGTTTTGTCCGCTACAAAGAAGCGGGGTCGATTATGGCGTTCTAGGAAGCTGACGCGACTGTCCCGAAAGTACCGCGAAGAGATTGCGCAGCGTAAGTAAATAGGGAGACGGCCCAGGTCTGTCCGCCTCCCTATTGGTTTCTCTCAGATTAAGTGGCCGTTTTAGGGTGGCCACTGTGGACTGCCTTAGTAGTGTGACTCCTGGGACATGGATACGGTTTCAGGAGTTTCGGAAGCAGTTGTCTGGAATCGTAATCGCCCTTCGCCGGGCACGGGTCAGCCGCGATTGTCGCCATGAGCCGCGCTGTCCAGATCGTCGTTCAGTGAATTTCGCACCATGCGCCGATGCCAAAGGATGGACCTGACGGCGGAGAATAGCGTCATCACGCCTACCGTAAAGCAGACTGCGCCTCCGATCAAGATTGCAGGCATACTCGTGGACTTGTTCGAGCTTCCCTCGTACAGCATGAACAGTCCAAGGACCAAAAGAGCTGCGGATAAAATGATTTCGAAGGCCGTCGATATTCTTCTCATTGGCCCCCCAGCTTGCGAATTGATTGCAGCTCGTCATCGCCGAGGAGCAGTTCGGCCTCGGCCTTAGTGAGTTCCCAGTAGGCAGGCTTCGTATAGACTTTCTTCATCTCCGACCCACAGGTGCATCGTGGATTTGAGATTTGTCCGGTTCCGTTGCTGGGTTGGAGTGTAGCCTCACGGCGACATGTGGCAGACTGACAGACAAATCTTGGCACGGGGGGACTCCGTTAAATTGGCCTGGCTGGAAAAACAACCACTGACTCGCCTGTGGATTGGCTAGGGCGTGAGTAACGAAACTGTAGCTTACTCACGGGGGCATCTATATGTCAGTTAGAGAATATTGTCAATACCAGAATATACGTACGGGATATTCGTCATCCGATTTCGCAGCACCAACCACTCTCCAGACTTCAGTCTGTGCTCTTTTCAGCCAGTCTACCTCCGAGAGGTTAGCCGCGAAGGGTCCGCAGAAGTTAAAAAATCAAGCCGTCCGTCCAATCGCCAGCTACGAGTCACCACTCACGGCCTCGGCTCTCCATCTTCCACCAGTCACGAGTCACCAGTCTCAAATCACTAACTCCTTTACAATCCGCACTTACGAAAAAACAGGGGAGGGGGGCCAGCTTCCGCGCCAAGATTCATTTCGCCAGACGGCGCTTTTTTCTCTACAGCGTCGCCTCAATTTGCAGCTCGTCAATCATCTTTTCAAGCTGCTCGTTGGCCTTGTCGCGTTGCGCTTCCGTATCGCGGATGGTTTTGCGCAGCGCCTCGAGTTGCGTCTCCTGTTCGTCAAGCTGCTTGGTGTAGCGCTGCAGCAGCGCCTTTTCCTCGGCGCTCCCGCGCAGGGCTTTCATGTTTTCCCGCAGCCGGCCCTGGTCTTCCACAATCCGGTCGATATCTTTCTGCCGGTTTTCCATCTCTTCTTCGAGTTTGGCGACCACCGCTTTCTGGTCCATGATTTTCTGAAGCGCTTGCGCCATCTCCGGAGTGATGGTCTTGGTCTTCACGAACAGTTCAATCTGGTCCGTGTTGAGATCCGAGATGGAATAGGTGACATCGAGCGTGCGCGCCTCTTCCACCGGCAGAGACGCGGTGGCCTTCGCCGGAACCTCCAGCCTGAAGCGATAGATCCCCGGCGCTTTCTCTTCCGGCTCCTTGGCGCCCTTAGCGAGCGACCATCCCACGCGCGCCGGGTGTTCGACCACCAGCGTCCGCGTCGCGGCGTCCTGATTGTGCACCGTGTAGAGCGTGCGTTCTTCCAAGCGGCTCACTTGCGTGAGAATCCCCTTGGAAATTTTGGCCAGCGTCACATGCTGCGGCCGGCTGTTTGTTTGCGCCTCCACCAGCAAGCCCAGGTCCGTTGCGTAGGAAAGCAGCCGCCGCTCACCGGGTTTAATCGGGTCCGTCAGCCCTTCGCCTGCGAACACTTCGTTTTCCAGCACGCTGAAGCTGCCGCCATCGAAAGTAAGCGGGCTGGTGTTCTTCAACCAGAGCCCGCGCAGTGGCCGCCCCGAGCCGGACGTTCCGCTCCACAGCGAAACCTTCTCCGCTTCGATTTCCGTCTGCGCAATGGGCACCAGCGCCGACTGATTTTTCTTCAGCGTCACCTTGTCCTTTAGCTTGTACTCGAACAAGTCTCCGAGCTCTTGCCCGCTCGCCGCGGCCTCTCCCATCGCCCGCGCTTCCTCGAGGTTAGCCACCGACGGAGCCGCTATGCCTCCTATCACGCCGCCCATAGCCCCGACCCCGCCAGCTCCGTACGCCACCCCTCCTCCGCTCCCGCTACCAACGCCGACGTGCGGCCGATTCGCCACGCCTCTCAATCTGCTGACGGTCGACACTTCCGCAGATTCCGTGTTCAATGTTGTAAGGCCGTTCGCGTTTACTGTGACTGTTTCTGTGGAAGCGCCAACGTCTAATCTCGCGTTCGCCTGGTTTTCCCCAGGCGCGACATTCAGCTGCGTCATCAAATTTGTTTTGAATCCCGGTCGCTCTGTTTGCACGCGATAACTTCCCGGCGAGAGTGACGAGAAAGAATAGTTCCCGTTGCTGTCCGTAGTTGTCTGCGCGATGATCGAATTATTCTCGTCCATCAATTTCACGTTGGCGCCCGCAATTGCGGCGCCCGACGGATCCGTAACGGCCCCGCTGAGGTGTCCATTCCCGCCAGACAGCGTGGCCGCGTGCGTCTGCGGCGATAGCTGCACGCTCTCCGGCAGAGGCACCACCGGACGCCTTCCATAAAATGGTTCGGAGAGTTGCTGAATAAAAGAATGCGGCGCGCCGGCCACCAGCGACAATTCCACTTCGTTCCAATCCTCGCCAACAGTGTTATCCACAATTGCCCAGCCTTGCAGCAAAGGTTTTTTCTCGGCCTTCGTGGGCAGCACGATGCGGTAAGTCGTCTTCCAGATGGGAACTTCGCTGATGTAGCTCACGTACAGATTTCGTTCACCATTGCCGGTCGTCGAAATCGTCATCCGGCGGACATCTTGATCGCGCGAGGACGCAATCAAATTCAAATAGCGTCCCACTTCCACCTGCAAATCCTTTTCCGCGATGCGCACGCTCGTTGTCGGATTCAAGTCCACGCTGTGCACTTCTCCGGTATCGGAAATCAAGGAAATCTCATCGGTCTCCACGGTCCAGTTTGTTGCCGAACGCGTTTTTCGCTCCACGCTGAGCAATCTTCCCGTCAGCGCGGGGCCGGTCCCGCTGCGCACTTCCAGTCGCGCACCGCGCAGCGCTCCGAGAAATTCAGAAACGCTCGGCCGCTCCCCCAGCGCCAGCCGCAGCGTGGCCAGCCTTCGCGCCAGCGGCGCTTCGGAATTGTAATCCACCCCGGTGATCCGTCCGCCAGCGAGGTCCAGCACAGTCAGAGATTTCAGCACGTCATTCAATTGCGCGCTCGTAAAGTCGATGTGCACATCCTGGCTGCCGCGCACGCGCCCTAGATGCTCGAAGTAACCGACGCCATTTTTGTACAGAACCACGCGCCGCACCGGCAGCTTGGCCGCCGATTCGTTCGAACCGCTCGTCGCGGACTCGCGCGCTTCGTTGGATACGGCGGCACTTTGCGATGCCCCGGTATTTTTCTCTTGCGCTGAATTGGAAAAGCAAATGAGAAATGAGAGACACAGTACTGGTAGAACTCGCTTCACGGCCCACCCCCTGCCCCGAGCGAATTAAGAATTTAATAACCTCGATGCGAGCAACAAAAGGCGAGTTGCATCACGCGCGCACAAAACAATTTCACGACCCAAAAATTCTTTCTGGTTGCGGCCGCGTGCATGCGCCTCGCCTTCTGTGAAATCCTCTTCTATGGAATACTTGGACTCCAACTCACGCGCAGGAGTTCCCATGCCACGCTACCTCTCGCAACACACACTCGCTTGCCTGACACGCCAAGGCGCGGAGACTCTCGCGCAACGCATGCAAGGTGGAGGGCCCGCCCGGGCCGAGCGGGTACTGGTCAACATGGTCGAAGGAAAAATGTTCGCCGAGTTCCGATCCGATTCGCGCGAGACCCTCGAAACGTGGCTCAAGGCCGAGGGTATGCACTTTGATTGGATCGTTCGCATCGAGTGGGAAACTCGCGAAGGTAAACTTCATATCGCCGATTAGCCACCCCTGTAAGTAATTGTAACAAAGCATGTTACGTGCCTCAAAGCTCTTGAACGGGTGCTTGAAATAGCTCCCAAAGACCGGCGTTTGGAATGTCGATAAAAAAGAGGGTGATTTGCCGCCCAACCTGCGCTAATCTCTTCTCGGTACGTCTAACACGAAGGGGAAACACTTATGTCTGACTATGCGCATCCAGAAGTACTCGTCACCACCGAATGGGTGGCCGCTCACTCGAAAGACCCCGGCCTGCGAGTCGTTGAAGTTGACGTTGACACCACAGCCTACGATCAAGGCCACGTGGACGGCGCCATCTCCTGGAATTGGCAAACCGAATTGCAAGACGCCATCCGCCGCGACCTTGCGCAACCAACCGCGTTCGAGGAATTGCTGGGTAAAGCCGGCATCTCTCCGCAAACGACCATCGTGCTCTACGGCGACAACAACAACTGGTTTGCCGCGTGGGCGTTCTGGCAACTGAAGTACTACGGCCACGAAAAAGTCCTCATCATGAACGGTGGCCGCAAGAAGTGGCTCGAAGAAAAGCGCCCGCTTACTACGGACAAGCCCTCCGTCGCTCCGGCTTCCTACAAAGTGAAAGCAGCGAACGCCGCGATTCGCGCGAAGCGCGATGATGTTTTCGCGGCCGTCGAGAAAAAATCCGGCGCACAGCTAGTCGATGTGCGCTCGGTGGATGAATTCACGGGAAAGATCATCGCGCCTCCCGGTATGACGGAGACGGCGCAGCGGGGAGGACATATTCCCGGCGCGGCGAATATCCCTTGGGCGCAGGCGGTCAATGAGGACGGCACTTTCAAGAGCGCCGACGTGCTGAAGCAGCTTTACGGAGCGAAAGGCATCAGCGGCGACCGCGAAGTCATCGCCTACTGCCGCATCGGTGAGCGCAGTTCGCACACCTGGTTCGTCCTCAAGTACCTCATGGGGATCAAGGACGTGCGCAACTACGACGGCTCCTGGACAGAATGGGGAAACTTGATTGGCGCGCCAATCGAGAAGGAAATCTCCGCCGCGGCCGCGAAATAACAGCCCAATCCGCCAGCCGGGAGTCCGGAACCAAAAGTCAAAAAAACCAAAAGGGGCGCGGTCTCTCGCGCCTCTTTTCATTTTGTCGTGTCCGAATATTTGGAGCCCGAAACCAGGCAATTGGAGATAGAATACGCGCCTGCTTTCGGCGGCGAGGGGTCGTGGAACAAAAACAAAGGCGTGCGCAGTGCTATCCCTTCATCGCTTCCGCACAAAAAAACTGTCGGGGGAAATCATGGGAAACGAATTTGATTGCAAACGCATGCAAGAGGGGAGTTGCGAGCCGGAGAAGAACCATACAGAGCGGCGCGCAGCCGCTTTCGATGGCGAAACCGTAGCAGACCGGCGAGCCTTCCTGCAGGGAGCGGCAGCAAGCGCCGCGGCGCTGGCCTTGCCGAACTGGACGCGCGCAGCCGCAGGTCCAGCCGCGCCCGCGGACGAGATGGACGGGATTCGCGCGGAAATCGAGAAACGACACGACGAAGCCGTGCAACGTCTGCAGCATTGGATTCAGCAACCCTCCATCGCAGCGGAAAATCGCGGCATGAACGAAGGCTGCGAACTGACCATGCACATGCTTCGCGACGCGGGCTTCGAGCAAGTCACAAAAGTTCCGACGAACGGACAGCCCGGAATTTTCGCCACGCTGGATGCGGGCGCGCCGCGCACCGTCGGCCTCTATTTCATGTACGACGTGAAGCAGGCCGATCCCGCGGAATGGACTTCGCCGCCATTCGATGCAGCACTGGTCGATAAGCCGGGCTTAGGCAAAGTGCTCGTCGGGCGTGGTGCGGTGAACCAGAAAGGGCCGGAAGCGACATTTCTTGCCGCGCTGCATGCCATGCGCGGCGCGGGGAAAAAGCTGCCCGTAAATTTTGTGTTCGTCGCGGAAGGCGAAGAAGAAATTGGCTCGCCACATTTCCCTCAAGTTGTGCGAAAGCCGGAAGTAGCGGCGGCGCTGAAAAAATGTACGTCGGTCTTTATGCCGTATGCGGCGCAGGGCCTGAGCGGCGAAGTGACCATGACTCTCGGCGCGAAAGGCGTCGTCGAGCTCGAGCTGGTTTCGAGCGGCGCCCGCTGGGGCCGCGGGCCCAAGAAAGACCTGCATTCGAGCAACAAAGCCCGTGTAGATAGTCCCGCGTGGCATCTCGTTGAAGCGCTTGTCACGCTGGTCTCGCCAGATGGAAACGACCCGGTGATCGAAGGTTTCGCCGCCAAGGCTCGGCCTCTCTCGGAGACCGATAAGAAAATGATCGCGGAGGCGGCTCGACGTTTAAGCGAAGCCGACGCAAAGAAACAGATGGGCGTAGACCACTGGGTCCACGACGTGAGCTGGCAAGAATCGCTCGAACTGCTCTGCTCGCGTCCGACGGTGAACATCGAAGGCCTGGTTGGCGGCTACACCGGCCCGGGAGGCAAAACTATTTTGCCGGGCAGAGCCGTCGCAAAAATCGATATGCGTCTCGTGCCAGACATGACCGCAGCCGAAGCGCTCGCCGCCCTAAAGGCGCACCTCGCGAAAAAAGGCTTCGGCGATATCGAGGTCAACATGAGCGGCGGCTACGATCCGACCAGCACCCCCGCCGATTCCTCAATCATTCGGGCGTCCACCGCGGTTTACAAGAAAAACGGAATCGATCCCGTACTGCTGCCGCGCCTCGCCGGTTCCTGGCCGGGCTATGTCTTCACCGGCGACCCTCTCCACCTTCCCGCGGGCCATTTCGGCATGGGCCACGGCAACGGCGCCCACGCGCCCGATGAGTATTACCTCATCGAATCGAAAAACCCAAAAGTCGCCGGGATGGACGACGCCGTGCGCTCC
>Ga0210395_10004677_pt1 | contig 10498 bp, 9 predicted proteins | sample IncBWH4OmetaG_FD_150861 | JGI IMG/M metagenome (GOLD analysis project Ga0210395, IMG submission 150861) | Forest soil microbial communities from Barre Woods Harvard Forest LTER site, Petersham, Massachusetts, United States - Inc-BW-H-4-O ...
CTTGGCGCCAGGTAACGGATTGAGCTGCCGTCGAAGTCGTAAATGGCGATGAAGCTATGACCGTCGCGATGGCTGACGAAAGCGACGTGCTTGCCGTCGGGCGACCATTTCGCCTGATCCGACGATCCGTGCACCGTCGCGAGTTCCTTAGCCTGCTGTTTGCCATTAACACTGGCGAGCCACAATTTCTTTTTTGCAGACCACACGGCCCACTGGCCGTCGGACGAAATCTGAATGTCTTCGCAGCCCTCCTCCGGGCAACCCATCTCACCCAACAGACGAGGCGAGGTGTCTTTAGGTTTCGCGTCCACATCCAGCGCAAAGACCTGCTGCTTCGCGCCTTTGGTCCAACTCTCAGGGTTGGCGCTCTCTTGCTCGCCGTTCAGCTCGCTGCCCACCACAAAAACCGCGGTCTTGCCGTCAGGAGTGAGACGCAGGCTGGCAATGGGCTGGCCATTGTCGGCGTCGTAATGCGTGACTGCGCGCGCGGTATGAGCGAAGTCTGGGCTATCGGCGATCCACACGTTGCGGACTCCTTTGGCATCGAACACCCAGGCCACGCGGCTGCTGTGCGTGGCCGCCACAAGGTTGGTGGGGAAGGGTGAACTCAAGACCTGCTCCACTGTGAACGGAGCTTGCGCCCAGGTATTCGCGGCAGAGCCCAGCATCGAAGCGATAAGGATCAAACCTGGAATGATCAAACCGGGAGCGACCTGGAAGCGAAGTTTGGAAAGTGGCATACGCCGCTAGGGTAAGCGAAAGCTGGCCCGCTTGCCAATAGCGGCGGTGCGTTCAAATCCGCTCGGGGATGCCGACTTTGCCTTCCGAGTCGTGGGGGGAGAGTTCGCGACAGAGGGCTGCGCCTCCAGCGATGCCTGCATCGGCGCCGTAGTGGGCCGACACCAGCGGAATTTCCTGGCAACGGGAATTGATGCTCCAACTGGATAGTCGATCGCGTATTTCTCCAAACAACGGTTGCAGCATAGAAGCTGCGCCGCCGCCGATAATCATGACGTCGGGTTCGAGCAGGTCAACGATATTTCCCAGCCACACGGTGAGGAACATCGCGGTCTCTTCTAAGACCTCTTTGGCCAGGGAATCGCCTGCGCAATGGGCTCGACCCACCATCTCACTAGTGATGTGGTCAATACGGCCTCCGGCCAGTTCCAGGATGGAAGAGCCGCGGCCGGCTGCGATCTTCTCCGAGGCCCTGTGGGCGATGGCGGGGCCGGAAGCCAAGGCTTCGATGCAGCCCAGTTTGCCGCATCCGCAGCGCGGGCCGCGATAGTCGATGGTGTTGTGACCGCCCTCGGCTGCGGCTCCCGTGCGACCGTGATAGATGCGGTCGTCGAAAACAATGCCGGTGCCGATTCCGGTGCCGATGGTGGCGTAGAAAACGTTTCGATAACCGCACCCAGCACCCCATATGGCTTCCGCCAGAGCCGCTGCGTTGCCGTCATTGTCGACACGAACCGGCAAGCGATAAGCCTTAGACACTAAGTCGGCCAAGGGGAAATTGCGCCAGCCCGGGAGATTTGGAGGGTTGATCACCACGCCGGTTCGTGGATCGAGCGGACCAGGAGCGCAGACGCCGATACCGGCAATTAAGCCTTTCAGCTCGGCTTTAGGATCGATCGCGGCGCGGACCGAATCAATAGCGGATGTCACGGCCGCCAAACCCGCGGTTCCGTCAGTTGTCACCATGGGGATGCGGGTCTGGTAGGTGATTTCGCCTGCGGAATCTACGAGGCCCGCTGCCACTTTCGTGCCGCCGACGTCCACGCCGATAAAGCATGTATCTGGAACTTTCATCATGCACTTCGCGTAGAGTCTATATCGGCGCGCGCGGGTAGCACGCGCTATTCGATCGCGAAGCCTCAGAACATCTAGAAGAATATACAAGGGAAGTCGGTCCGGCGTACTTTGAGTCTCAAGCTCCAGAGAGTGCTTTTCGGGGCTCGGCTAACACTTTCGCGCTGGCTCGGTCCAATAAGCGGAGGGATGTGAGGCCTTGGACATGCGGGAGGTGTTACAGCAGACAGCCACGTCAATGGCGGCTCACAGGTTGCGGAGCTTCCTGACCATGTTCGGGATCATCTGGGGTATAACGTCCGTCATTCTGCTGGTAGGCCTCGGAAAGGGGTTCAGCCGCGATCAAAAAGAACGCCTGAAAACGATTGGTGTCGATCTGGCCATTATCTGGGGTGGACGAACTAGTGAACAAGCGGGGGGATACGCCGCCGGGCGCCCGGTTCGCCTCTCGATCAACGATGCTTATCTGATCAAGCAGGAAGCCTATTTGATCAAGACTGTCAGCCCGGAACTGAGACGAAGCGTCGCCGAAGTGAGCCGTTATAACGCAGCATCGCGTCCGGTACGCGGTGTATGGTCCGATTACCAACGCTTCCGGTCGCTTAAGGTGCAGGAAGGCCGGTTGATGACGGAAGATGACGATCGGGAAGCTCGACGGGTAGTTATTCTGGGCGTCGAATCGCGTGACCAGTTGTTTCCCGGCAAGCCCGCCATCGGGGAGACCCTTATGATGAATGGCTCGCCGTACAGCGTGATCGGTGTACTCGAAAAGAAGAAGCAGAATGGCAGTTACGGAAGTGGACCTGACAATACTCAACTCTTTGTTCCTTATGCGGCCATGGCACGTGATTTTCCGCCCGAGGAGCGGCCCGGTATCTTCAAGGGATGGATCAACAACCTAGTGGTTGAAGTCGCCGATCCGGAACATCATGAAGAGGCGATGCGGCAGCTCTATGAGATTCTGGGGCGTGAGCACCACTTCGATGCCAGTGACAAAGACGCGCTTTTCATCTGGGATACTTTGGAGGGGTCGAAGCTGGTGGAGCGAATCTTCGACATCATGACCATCTTCTTCGGAGCGGTGGCGCTGATGACTCTCATGCTCGGCGGCATCGGGGTCATGAACGTGATGCTGATTGTGGTAACGGAGCGGACGCGCGAGATTGGTGTCCGCAAATCTTTGGGGGCCACAGCCGGGGACATTCGCAACCAGTTCTTCGCTGAGTCATCCGCGCTGATGATGATCAGCGGAGCCCTCGGCCTCGGCATCGGCGTTGGGACTTGCATAGCGATGAACCAACTGCCGCTACCAGACTTTGTTCCGCATCCGGTGATCTCGCCGTTGGCGATTGTCGTGTCGCTGTTGGTGCTGGGATTGATCACGGTGGGTGCTGGAATGTATCCGGCGCAGCGCGCCGCGGCGCTCAGTCCGATTGAATGCTTGCGCCAGGAGTAATGGAATCAGGAGTAGCTGAATGCAGATAAAAGAACTGATCCTGCAAAGCTGGGATGCCCTGACCCGCAACCGTCTTCGGTCGATCTTGACCATGATGGGGATCGTGTGGGGCCTGACGACCGTGGTCCTGTTGCTCGGCTACGGCGAAAGCGTAAGCCAGGGCGTGCTCAATGCGTTTCTCGGTATCGGAAACAGCGTGATCATGGTTTGGGAGGGTCAGACCAGTATGCAGGCCGGCGGTGAACGTGCCGGCAAACGCATTCACTTCAAGTATGAAGACGTTCAAGCCATCCGTGACGAAGCTCCACTGGTTCGGCTGGTGAGTGCGGAATGGGACGATCCGTTCGCTTACAAGTATGGCGACAAAGTAATCTCCGTCCAGTCGAAAGCCGTGCAGTATCCCTATCGCGAGCTGCGCAAGCTGAATATTGCCGAAGGGCGCTATTTCGAAGAGAGCGATTTCAGCGAACATCGTCACGTTCTTATCTTTGGACCGAACGCCGCCAAGAAGGTGTTCGGCGGCCGTGATCCCGTGGGCGACCACGTGACCATCAACGGGGAAACCTGGGATGTGATCGGACTCCTGCAACTCAAGATCCAGGACTCGTCGAACAATGGTCCTGACAACGAGAACGTGTTCATGCCTTTCGAAAGCATGAGGGATGTTAATGATGAGCGCGATCCGCATATGATTGTGTTTCAAGCAGTCACGCCGCTGCTGCACAAGGCGGCGCTGGCGCAGGTGCGGGAAGTGCTGGCCCGACGCCACAATTTCAATCCCAAGGATGACAAGTCGACTCCCGAGTGGGATACGGTGGATGACACCAAGGACATTGAGCAATTTGGAATCGCGCTTCGGCTGATCCTGGGATTCGTGGGGGCTTTGACGCTCGGGGTCGGCGGCGTGGGCGTGATGAATATCATGCTGGTCAGCGTGACTGAACGCACGAAAGAGGTAGGTCTGCGGAAGGCGCTCGGGGCACGTAATCGCGATATCGCGCTGCAGTTCCTGGTGGAGGCGCTGGTGCTCACCTTCGTTGCCGGCGCGGTGGGAATGCTGGTTTCTGTCGTGCTGGCGCATACGATCCCACCCATGCCACTCTATTCCGACATGTATAAGACAGCCAATCACGAGGGTGACATCTTCTTGAGAACAAATTTCAGCGTGATGGTGACTGCATTCCTGATACTTACCTTCGTCGGCATAGTATCGGGCATGTGGCCCGCGTTGAAAGCCGCTGGCATGGAACCGGTGGAGGCGCTCCGGTACGAGTAGGGTGGAGATAGTCTCTGGAGAAATACTTGCCGGAGGCGGTTGAGTTGTATCATTCAGGTGTCGTCATGCCGTGTCATTCGCCAGCTTCCGATCCCAATGCCAAAACCTTCTCGGTCAAAGATCAGGCACTGATTCAGATCGTGGACTCCGCGTTGGCCGAAGCTGCGCGTCGCAGCGGCGAGTGGCTGGTCTGCCGCCCTGGGTGTACGCAATGCTGCATCGGGGTGTTTCCAATCAATCAGCTCGATGCTCTGCGGTTGCGGAGAGGGCTTGCCGATCTGCAATTGCGCACGCCCGAGCGCGCTAACAGTGTCCGCAGTCGGGCTCGCGGGTCGGTTGCCCGGTTATCGGGAGATTTTCCCGGCGATCCAGTGAGTGGTATTTTGGACGAGGGAGACGACGCGGCTCAGCGTTTCTCCGATTTTGCGAACGACGAGCCTTGCCCCGCGCTCGATCCTGAAACGGGGAATTGTGAAGTCTACGAATCCCGTCCAATGACCTGTCGCGTTTTTGGACCGCCGGTTCGATCCGAGGATGGCTTGGGGGTCTGCGAACTCTGCTACCACGGCGCTTCGAATGAGGAGATTGCAGCATGTGAGATGAAGCCTGATCCCGACGACCTGGAATCTGCTCTGCTCAAAACGGTTGAAGCCAGAGCGGAAACTCGCGGAAACACGATCATCGCCTTTTGCCTGGCGTCGTGAGCAGTCAAGTCTTCTTTTTCTCCAGCTCAGCCCAGCGGGCGTAGAGCTGATCCACTTTTTCCTGAGCCCCTTCCATCTCTGCGTGAGCAGTCACCAGGCGCGGAGCGTCGCTGACAATCTCGGGGTCTTCCAACTGCTCGCGCTTGGCCTGAAGCACCAGCTCGGCGTCGGCAACGCGCAGCTCGATGGAGTCATATTCGCGCGCTTCCAGGTATGACAGTTTCCTTTTCCCGGGAGACTGCCGAGGGTTCTCAGCCGGCGCATGAGACCGCGTCGTAATGCGCGCATCGTTCTTGTTGGTCTGCTCGTTCTCTTCCAGCCACGACTCCCACTGGGAGTAGCCTGCGAAAAGCCCGGCTCTTCCCTGCCCGTCCAGCCCGAGAACCACCGTGGATACGCGGTCCAGCATGTAGCGGTCATGCGTAACCAGGACAAGTGATCCGCGAAACTCCAAGAGGCTCTCTTCGAGGATGTCGAGCGTCGGGATGTCGAGATCGTTGGTGGGCTCATCGAGCAGGAGAACGTCGGCGGACTGCAGCATCAGCTGCGCGATCAAGACTCGCGCCCGTTCGCCGCCGGAAAGCTTGCCCACTGGTTGATTCAGTTGCTCACCCGCAAACAGGAACTTTGCCGCCCACGAGGCCACATGGACTACACGGTCTTGATACACCACGGAATCGCCTTCCGGAGCCAGAGCGCGGCGCAGTGTTATATCCGGGTCAAGCTCCCGGCTCTGATCGAAATAAACAATGCGCAGCCAGTCGGCGCGATGAATCTGGCCGCTTGCCGGGGGCGACTCTCCACCCAATATTCGAAGCAAGCTGGTTTTTCCGCTGCCGTTTGGCCCGACTAATCCCACCCTCATCCCGGCGGTAATCACAAAGTTGAGACCCGCAAAAAGGGTGCGGCCGCCAATCTCGCATTTAACGTCTTCCAGTTCGATCAGGCGCTTCGTCTTTCGGTCGGTGGCGGAGAAGTCAATCAGCGCGGTTGCGCTGCGGCGCCGGAAATTCAGGTCGGCGAGTTCACCCATCAGCTCGCCTGCCTTGTCGATGCGCGCCTTGGATTTTCTCGTTCTTGCTTTAGCGCCACGGCGCAGCCATTCGATCTCCCGGTGAACCAGGTTCTCCAAGGCTTCCTGGCGCTTGGACTGGGCATGCAGGAATTCTTCCTTCTTCTCGAGGAAACGGCTATAGCTTCCGGAAACTCGCAGGAGGCCGTCGGGATAAGTCCGGTTCAGCTCCGCCATTTCGGTGGCGACGTTCTCAAGAAAATAACGGTCGTGACTAACCACTACGCACGCGAAAGGCGCGGCCTCGAGCAAGGCTTCGAGCCACTCGATTCCCGCCAGGTCCAGGTGATTCGTAGGCTCGTCGAGCAAGAGAATATCCGGCCCCTGAACGAGCGCCTCGACAATCGCGAGCCGTTTCTGCCAGCCGCCAGAAAGTGCGGAAGCCTCCGCTTCCAGGTTCTCAAAGACTGCGCGGCCTAGAGTTTCGGCGAAGCGAGTGCCCCGCTCCGACTCCGGCACCGCGGCTCGATCCATCGCGCTCTGGGCGACGGAGCGCACAGTCGCCCCGCGCTCGAATTTCGAGTCCTGTTCGACATAGCTGAGGCGGATGCGCTTTCGCACGGCGATTGCGCCGCTGTCGGGAGTCACGTCGCCCGCGAGGATCCGCAGCAACGTGGATTTGCCCGAGCCGTTCGGACCGATCAGCCCGATGCGGTCGCCCTCAGAAACCGTAAAGCAGATGTTCTGAAACAGCGGATTGGCTCCAAAAGCCTTCGAAATTTCGTGCGCATTGATGATCGGCGGCAACGACTTAGGGTCTCCTCGTACCTGAATTGAGATTATCAGGAAAGGCAGGCCTGCATGGCACGCCCTGAACTGCTACGTCCATTGGATATGCTGCTGGCCGCTGCCCATCATGGCAAAATGGACTGCGAAGTCTACGCAGGGGCGCCAGCAATGGAAGATAGCGACCGGGATCGCTCTTTCCGCGAGGAGCAGCGGCCGGAACGAAGGGCGCACCCGCGCGTCAGAGTGAAGGTTCCGGTAGAGTTGTTTGCCCCGGGCAGCGATGTTCCCGAGCGTGGCGCAACCTCCGACCTCAGTGAAGCTGGTTGCTATATCGAAACCATGTTTCCATTCCCTGTCGGGACCAGTCTCGAAATGAGCCTCCAGCTTGATGGGACGCTGCTGGCGGTCGGCACCGTGGTCACCTGCGACCCGCAAGTTGGGAACGGGATCGAGTTCGCCAGAATGCTGCCTGAAGATTTGGAAGAACTGCGGGCCTTCGTGATGGCCGCACAGGAAGCCGAGTGACCTGACCTCGGGCGGGCTTCGCATCCTTTCGGCGACAAACTCTCAGCCACCGTTCATAATGTCTGCATGTCTCCGGATAAGACCATCCGCCGCCTGAAGACCTATGCCGGCGCCCAGGGGTACGTCTACCAATATTACTTCGTAGGCCAGCGAGCCGCATTAGCCGGCGATCCTGAGGCGCCTGCGACCGAATTCGTTTTCGATGTCACTTCCGATCGCAAGTTAACCTTCGCGGTCAGCGTTTTCCTTCCTGAAAAAGCTGTGGCTGCGTGGGTTGCAAACCACGGGCGTCCGTTGACGGATTCCGAACAGTACGCCGCCGCCAAGCTTCGTCTATTCCGTGCCTTCGACGAAGTGGAAGACGTCAAAGCCCACGGTCGCCGGCTTGTGATTGACGCCATCCAGCTCGAAGAAGCACTCGCGAGTTTGGGCGTAGAGTAGCATTCTGAAGTCGATCAGCTTGCAGAATCGGCTGACGATTGATCGTCAGAACTTGCGGGAGGAACTCTAAGAGTGGGAAGACTCAAATACAGCTTCATGACGACATTGCTGGCGCTTGCCTGTTGTAGCAGCGCGTGGTGCAGCAGTGGGGCCTCGCCGCAAACAATAAGGTGGTCGGAGCAAAAAGCGAATGCCTGGTATGCCCAACAGCCGTGGCTGGTTGGAAGCAACTACATTCCCAAGTCGGCGATCAACCAACTGGAGATGTGGCAGGAACCAACCTTCGATCCCGCTGAGATCGACAAAGAGCTAACCTGGGCCGAAGCGATGGGCATGAACACCATGCGGGTCTTTCTGCACGATCTGCTGTGGCAGCAGGATGCGGCCGGGTTTCGAGAACGCATCGACCGGTTCCTGAACATCGCATCGCGGCATCATATCCGTCCGTTGTTCGTGCTCTTCGATTCCTGCTGGGATCCGTCCCCGCATCTGGGCCTGCAGCATCCCCCCATTCCTGGCGTTCACAACTCGGGCTGGGTGCAGGGTCCCGGTGCAGCGACGCTGGTGGACCCAAACCAGTATCCGCGGCTGAAAGCATATGTACTGGGGGTGGTGGGAGCATTCGCCAACGACGATCGCATCCTCGCGTGGGATATCTGGAATGAGCCCGGCGGCGTTAGCAGCGACACCTACCCTAATGAAGAGCTCAAAGAAAAGGACAAGATCGCCCGTGTGACGTTGCTTTTGCCCCAGGCGTTCGCGTGGGCACGGGAGGCAAATCCCACGCAGCCTCTCACCAGCGGCGTGTGGACCGTCGACACTTCGTCCGAAAGTGGAAACCTTGGCGAGATCCAGCAGATCCAAGTGCGTGAGTCCGACATTATCAGCTTTCATAACTACGACTGGCCGGAGTCTTTCAGAAAAGAGGTCGTATGGCTCAAACAAAAATACAACCGGCCGGTGATTTGCACGGAATACATGGCGCGTTCGGAAGGCAGCACGTTTGATACCGTATTGCCGATCGCCAAGCAGGAGCGAGTGGCGGCGATCAACTGGGGTTTCGTCGCCGGCAAGACGCAGACCTACTTGCCCTGGGATTCGTGGCAGCGTCCCTACGTTGTGGAGCAGCCGTCAATATGGTTCCACGAGGTGCTGCGCTCCGACGGAACACCATACCGGCAGGCTGAGGTGGACCTGATACGGCAGCTCACGGGCAGGCATTAGTTGAGTGCTCTGATTCAGATCACGCCCGGCGCGACGCTTGGCTTTTCTCCTGCGAGTTCTCGCCGCAGAATATAATGTGTGAAAGGGATTAGGTCCCTCGGGTTCTGGCCCGCACTTGCATTAAACTCAGCGGACTCTGATACTTACCTGGCCTATGGCATTACTTTGGTTGCGCTTCGCGCTGGCTTGCTATTTCATTGGGCTGATCTATGCCTTCTTTGCCCTCAGCCGCACCAGCGACCTTTTCAGCCGCATCGCGTTCCACGCTGCGAGCCTGGGCATGGTCTTTCACTTCGTTTCACTCGTCGAGTTGTTTCTCTCCGATCATGTGGTCTGGGCGTCGGTGCATAACGGCGAGTCACTGCTGGCCTTCTTTTCAATGACCTTTTTCATGATCATCTATGCCATTTACCACACAACTTCGCCCGGCGTGGTTGTTTTTCCCATCGTATTTTTCCTCACCTTTGTGGCCGCCCTTGATGAGCAGCCCGTCCTGCAGACGTCTTTTGTTCAGCACAAGGGGTGGCTGATTGCGCACATCATTCTTATCTTTACGGGATACGCCGCTCTGGTGCTGAGTTTCGGTGCCAGCCTGCTTTACCTTTTGCAGGAACGCCGCTTGAAAGCCAAGAAGGCAAGCAGCCTGATTTCCTTCTTGCCTGCGCTTGAAGTGATTGACCAGATCGGGTATCGATCGTTGCTGCTTGGATTTCCTTTCATGACACTCGGGCTGATTACCGGATCAGTTGTGGCGATGTCGGCGTATGGGCATGTGGACTTTGAGGATCCCAAGATTCTGTTATCGATTTTGATGTGGGCCGTGTACATGGTGATGGTCGTCACCCGGTGGAGCTCGGGATGGCGTGGCCGCCGCGCTGCTGTGCTGGCGACGTTCGCGTTTGTGGCCGCCATCGTGGCCTGGGCTGCGAATTACTTTTCGACGATCCACAGGTTTGCAGCCTCATGAGATATCAGCTCATTGGCGTGAATCATCGAAGCGCGCCGCTCGAAGTCCGCGAGCGGCTGGCGATCCCAGAGTCTCGCTTGCCCGATGCGTGCCGCGATCTCGCCGCCCACCCCGGAATCGAAGAAGGCATGATCATTTCCACTTGTAACCGGGTGGAAGTGGTCACGCACACGAGCAATGGCTCAGCTGACCTCCGCGGCTTTCTGCACGAACATTTTCATCTAAAGGCGGAGGATCTTGACTCGCACCTCTATGAGTTCCGCGAGAAAGATGCCGTACGACATGTCTTCCG
>Ga0210395_10004679_pt1 | contig 10497 bp, 6 predicted proteins | sample IncBWH4OmetaG_FD_150861 | JGI IMG/M metagenome (GOLD analysis project Ga0210395, IMG submission 150861) | Forest soil microbial communities from Barre Woods Harvard Forest LTER site, Petersham, Massachusetts, United States - Inc-BW-H-4-O ...
ACGGGGGTCAACGGGCAGTTATTGCGACCGATGCCATTCCCGCAAGCGGACCGCCTGTTCCTCGTTTCGTTGACTCCACGAGGCGGACCCTTCGATTGGCAACCCGGAGTTTCCGATGGCGATTACCTCGCGTTTCGTGATCAGGACCAAGTATTCGCAAATGTCGCTTCATTTACTACGGGGACCAAAGCAAATCTGACGGGTTCTGGCGATCCTGTCCAGATTCCAGTGGCGTATGTAACGGCGGAGTTTTTTGCCACGCTTCGGACAAATGCAGAAATTGGTCGAACCTTTCTTACGGGTGAGGGTGAACCGGGGAACGACAATTTCGTTGTGCTCAGCAACGAACTCTGGAAAGGTCGATTTGGCTCGAACTCTGAAGTTCTAGGCAAAACAGTCCAACTCGATGGCGTTAGCCGCACTGTAATCGGCGTTATGCCTCTCGGATTTGAATTTCCCGGCGCGATGGTATGGATGCCGTTAAGCATCCGCATCGACCAGCATAACTCCTTCACTCGACCTGTCGTAGGGCGGTTGAAGACTGACTTTTCGCCTCAGCAAGCGCAGGCGGAACTAGAGACTTTCGCAGAACGCCTACCTCTGGGTCCAGGCGAAAGCAAAAAAGATCGGATGCCGCAGATTATTCCGCTGAAAGATTTGTTGGTCGCCAACGTTCGTCCGTCGCTGCTTGTGTTCGCCGGCGCAGTGGCATTCGTGCTCCTCATCGCCTGTGCCAACGTAGCCAACCTATTTTTGGCTCAAGGAACAAGTCGAAAGCAGGAAATGGCTGTCCGTCGCACGCTAGGCGCGAACCGCTGGCGCCTGGTGCGCCAGTTGCTGACCGAGAGCGCGCTAGTTTCTCTCGCGGGCGGTGCGGCTGGAATCTTGCTGGCCTTTTGGAGCGTTCCGGTTCTGACGGCTTTGGCGCCTGCGGGAAAAGTCCCAAGGATGGAGATGATCCGAATCGACGGATGGGTCCTTGCCTTTACTTTAGGTCTCTCTGTGTTTACAGGCATCCTGTTCGGCCTCGCGCCGACCTTCCAGGCTACCAGGCCTGGTGCGCGGGCGAATCAGGCCGGACGCGGGATAACTGTGAGCCACGAAGGAATACGAGGCGCCCTTACGATTTCTGAAATCGCCATTGCGCTCACCTTGCTCACAGGCGCCGGTTTGATGCTCAAGAGCTTTCTCCGGCTGCGGGCCGTGAATCCTGGTTTTTCGCCGCATAGCGTAATGACCATGACGGTGGACTTACCGGATTCTGCCTATCGCATGGCGCTTCAGATGCAAATGTTTCATACGCAAACGCTCGCTGAGATCTCGCGGCTGCCAGGTGTACTTCGGGCAGGCGCAGTAGACTGGGTACCTCTTGGCGGAGAGTTGGCGAAGGGGACTTTCCAAGTAGAAGGCGGCCAGCGGCCGCGGGGTTTCATGGTCGACAAACCGTGCATTAGCCCCGGTTATTTCAGGGCCATGGGAATCCAACTCGTGCGTGGACGCGAGTTCACGGAACGTGATAGCGCAACTGCTCCAGGAGTTGTGGTCGTAAGCCAATCCGTCGCGCGAACCCTCTGGCCGGGCAAAGAACCCTTGGGGAAGCGCATTTCGATGGAAGATGAACCCAAGCCCGAAGATTGGCTGACGGTGGTCGGCGTGGTGGATGATGTTAAGCAGCAAGGTTTGGCGAAAGATTCGGACGCGGCCATCTACCGACCCTATCTTCAGGTCTCAAGCCCATTCTTCCTAAGCCACATGACGTTCGTGGTGAGAACTGCTCTGCCTCCGGAAAGCGTCGCTGCCGGGATGCGCGGCATTCTGCGAGATGTTGACAAGAGTCGACCGATAGCGATCGCCTCTATGGACAGTCTGATTGCAGCAACTACCGCCGAGTCGCGATTCCAGACAAGATTGCTGACCACGTTCGCACTGATTGCACTGGCTCTCACGATCGTGGGCACCTATGGCGTGTTGGCTTACTCCGTGGCGCAACGCACGCAGGAGATTGGTGTGCGCATGGCCTTAGGTGCTCGGAGCGCAGACGTATTGCAGATGCTTCTGAAAAAAGCTCTCGTCCTCATCTCCGCGGGAATCGTTTTAGGAGGGGCGGGCGCTTTCACTTTGACTCGCGTGCTCACGGGATTCTTGTTTGAAGTCAAACCGAGTGACCTGCCCACCCTTGCTGCGGTCGCATTGATCCTTGCCCTCGCGACCCTGGCGGCATGTTATGTGCCTGCGCGACGGGCGATGCGCGTCGATCCCATTGTGGCCTTGCGTTACGAATGAGGGTCCATGTCACTGCTGCGAAGCGTATCAGACGGATTGCGATCGCTGTTCCGAAAGGAACGGGTCGAAGGGGAGTTGGACGAAGAACTACGGGACTTCTTGGAGATGGCAGCCGAAGAAAAGATGAAGCAGGGGATGAACCGTAAGGATGCGCTTCGCGCCGTGCGCCTGGAGCGGGGGAATCTCGAAGTCACGAAGGAACTCGTCCGCTCTGCCAGATGGGAATCGCTTGTGAAGACGTGTTGGCAGGATCTGCGCTTCGCCGCCCGCATGCTGCGCAAGAATCCCGGCTTCACATTCGTTGCCGTACTAACGCTCGCCTTAGGCATCGGAGCCACCTCAGCATTATTCAGTATGGTCGAGGCCGTGTTGCTAAAACCGCTGCCCTACCAGGAGACGAGCCGGCTCGCGGTCCTATGGACCGATAATGTCAGGCAAAACCTTCATGAGGAGCGCACCTCATATCCCAATTTCGAAGACTGGCAGAAACAGAATTCAACTTTCGAAGATATGGCCTTCGCCAGCGCGTTCACAGTGAACTTGACTGTCGGCGAAGAGCCCGAACGTCTAGTGGCGGGCAGGACGTCTGCAAACCTCTTCTCCCTCCTGGGAGTGAAGCCAATCTTAGGCCGCACCTTTTCGAACGAGGAGGAAAAACGCGGCGAGCGCGTAATCGTCATGGGCTTTGGCTACGCTCGTTTGGTTCATCTCACGACATTGTTGGCCAGAGTCTCGAGGTTGACGGAGCGAAGATGGCCATTGTCGGCGTTATGCCAGCGACGTTCCAGTTCCCCGCCAAGACCGTCGACCTGTGGGAGCCGTTGACAGTTTTTCCGAACTGGAGCGGTCTCAAAGTCAAGAGAAACACTCCGTCAGGCTTCGTGGTGGCAAGGCTCAAACGTGGTGTTTCCTTCTCCCAAGCGCAAGCAGACATGAACGTGGTCGGATCTCAGCTCGCCCAACAATATCCCGATCTTTCCGCAAACTTGGACTTCTTCGGCTTCGGCGTCAATGTGATGCCGTTCAACATTTACGTAACAGGACGACCAGTCCGCTTTGCACTGTGGCTTCTATTCGGGGCAGTTCTTCTAGTTCTCTTCATTGCGTGCACGAACGTCGCTAGCCTACTCCTGTCACGTGGCGCGGCCCGCGCCAGAGAACTCGCTACTCGGATGGCACTCGGTGCGGGAAAGAAACGAATCGTGCGCCAATTGCTTATAGAGAGCACGGTGATGTACTTGATTTCTGGGGGTTTGGGAATCGCTTTCGCGGCCGTTGCTGATCGCTTGCTAATCCGGCTGGCTCCCACTGACATCCCGCGTCTGCATGAAGCTGGCATTGATAGTGGAGTCCTTTCCTTTGCTCTAGTCCTTTCATTCTTTGCCGCTTTCATTTTTGGCCTCTTCCCAGCGCTGAGACTGTCTGGAACTGATCCGCATTTAGCCCTAAAAGGATCGGGACGCGAACTTTCGGAATCATCCGCGGTAGTACGTCTCCGTTCGCTGCTTGTCGCCGGTGAGTTTGCTGTGGCAGTGATTTTGCTAGTTGGCGCAGGCCTCTTAACTCGTAGCTTCTTAAGGGTTCAGCATGTTGATCCTGGTTTCACCTCAGACCATGCCCTTACCGCTCGCGTCGTGCAATCGAAGTTCAAATCGGAAACCCAGTGGAGGGACTTTTACGAGCAAGCTCTAGACCACATCAGAGCGATTCCCGGTGTCGAGGCCGTTGGAGCCATTGATAACTTTTTTTTCGCATCCTTCCCAGACGAGACGGCCATAGTAGAAGGGCGTTCGCCGCTATCTCCAGGCACGTCCGTCTCTCAAGTAACCGACGATGGAATTAGCCCCGGATACTTTCAATCCCTAGCCTCAGTTTACGAATTAGCAGGGCCGACTTTCTCTTTGCCCTAATGTTTTGATCTTCGTCCCGCTCGCCTCAACTCGAAAAGCCACATCCAGTAAGGATTTTGTCGTTTTTCCTTTCCTCAGGAAAGAACCGGGCTTGGTGCCTCGTTTTGCATTCTTTTGTATAGCCTAAATAGTGACTCCGAGCTTCCTGCTGCTCTGCAACTTCCCTCGGTTCGTACTCTTATCGTTTTCCTTTATTTGTGCGGCCGTTGCAAGGCATACACTACCTATGGCAGATTCTTCTTGACAACAACTACGTGTTGTATACACTAAATCTATGGCCAGCATTCAACGCAAAATCATCCACGGCCGCCCCTACTATTACCTCGTCGAGTCCCGCCGCGTGAACGGCCGCCCACGCCCCGTCGTTTTGCAGTACCTGGGCTCCGCCGATTCCTTGCTCCAGCGCCTCCAGCAGCCGCAGCTCGCCCCCACCCGTGCTCGCCTCTCCCATTTTGGCGGTGTCGCCGCTCTCTACGACCTCGCTCAGCAACTTCACTTGGTCGAACTCATTGATCAACAGGCCCACAAACGCCGGCAGGGTCCTTCCCTCGGCCAGTACCTACTCGTGGCGGCCATCAACCGTTGCCTGGAACCTACCAGCAAGCTGCAGATGCCCTCTTGGCTCCGCTCCACCCCTCTTCCTCGTTGGCTGGGCGCGACTCCGGAACAGTTTTCCGCACAGCGTTTCTGGGACAACATGGAATTACTTGGGGAGAAGCAGATCGCCGCCATCAGCCAGGCCCTCACCCAGCGCTTGCTCGAGACCTTTCAACTGAATGTGAACAGCCTGGTCTTCGATTGCACGAACTTCGATACCTTCATCGATACGGAAAATCCCAGCCAACTCCCGCGGCGCGGTCACGCCAAAAGCAAACGAACTGACCTCCGCATCGTCGGCCTGGCCCTGCTGGTGAGCATCGACTTTCATGTCCCCTTGCTGTGGAAGGTTTACCCCGGCAATCAACACGACAGCGTCACCTTTGTCCAAGTCTTGGGAGAACTCACCCAGCGCTATCAGGCCTTGGCCCGCGACTGCCAGTCCATCACCTTGGTGTTTGATAAAGGCAACAACTCGGCCCGCAATCAAGAGCTCCTCGACGGCAGTGATTTCCACTTTGTCGGTTCCTTGGTACCGACGCACTTTGCCGACCTGCTAGCTCTCCCACTGGAGAAATTTCAGCCCTTCGAAGACCCGCGCCTGAAACCCACCCGCGCCTTGCGCCTCACACGCGAGGTCTGGGGGCAGAAACGCACCCTGGTGCTCACCTTCAGTCCAGAGCTGCAGCGCAAACAAATTCGCGGCCTCCAGCAGCACCTGGCCAAGAAGCGACGGGCCTTAGAAGAGCTGCAAGCCAAGCTGCGGCGCTCGCAAAAGCCCGGGGCCAAAGGCAAGGGCTATAGTCAGCAAAGCCTCTCGAAACAGGTGCAGAAAATCTGTTCGGGTCAGCACATCTCCAAGATCCTGCACGTCTCGATAACCAAAGACCACCGCGGCCAGCTGCAACTCAGCTATCGAACCGATGCTTCCGTCTTTACCAGAATAAAAGAACAGCACCTGGGGAAACGTATCCTCTTTACCGACCAGCATAGCTGGAGCAACGAACAGATTGTGCTCGCCTATCGTAGTCAGTCACAGGTGGAGAATGCTTTTGCCGACATGAAAGATCCACACTTCCTGAGTTGGGAACCGATGTTCCACTGGACCGATTCCAAGATCCGGGTCCACGCTTTCTATTGTGTGCTGGCCCTGATTCTGGGAAGTCTGCTGCAGCGCCGCGCGGCGCAGAACGGATTACCCCTGAGCATGCAGAGGTTGTTCAAGGCTCTCAGCGGAATTCAGGAAGTGACCAATATCTTTCCGCCCGCAGGCAAGCCTGGCTCCCCCGGTCGGCCCCACCTGAAGACAACACTCACGGAAATGGATCCCACCCAGCAGGCGCTGTTTCGGCTGTTTGCTCTGGAACGCTACCGCAACCCGTGAGTTAGGCTATACAACCCCAGGCCCTGCAAACCCGCTCTGGATGTGGCTTCTGCTTAGTTCCCCCGCTCTAATTCGTAAACTGGGGCTAGGTGTAGCACGGAATACCAAGTCAGAGCAGTTTGGCGCGTTGGACAGGCCGCGGCTGTACTTGCTGCAAAGTCCGCAAAGCTTTGGAGGTCCGCTATTCGTTCGATTCGACGGCGATCCTGAGTCTTTGGCGGCTGCCATACATAGCACCGTGAAGAGTTTGGATGCCAATCAGATGTTTGTGCCTCGCACATTGAGATCAAAGATGGACGACGCAGCGGCAATCATCGGCCGGCTGGCCAAAATGGTGGTGTTCGTAGCAAGTGTGGCGCTGATGCTCTCGCTGATGGGAGTGTATGGGGTCTTTGCGTTTTCGATGAGCCAGAGGAGGCGCGAACTCGCTCTCCGAATGGCGCTTGGCGCATCAAAGGAACAAATCATCGGCTCCGTGCTGGCAACGGGTGCAAAGCAGGTCGCTGTTGGCTTGCTGCTTGGTTTGATGTTCGCGCTGCCAGCGGCCTACGGGTGGTCGCGGTTTTTAGCGGGATCGCCCTTTCAAGCGAACGCGTTTGATTTTGGCACCTACGGTGTGGCGGTAATGTTGTTGACTGTAGTCGCGCTGGCGGCGATGTACATCCCCGTGTGGCGTGCGGCTAAGGTGGATCCGATGGTGGCGTTGAGATACGAGTAAGTGGAGGAGCGTAACGAGCAGAGCGACCGGCTCACTCTTCGCGAGAGACAAGGCGATGTAGGGTGAAGATGCGGTTTCATATCCGCGCATCGCGCGATCACGGCTACGTGAACGAAGCGGGCTTTGCGGATTAGTTGCCGTGTTGGCCTCGGAAAGTCGTCGCTCACTGTTCGCTTCTGGACACGTACGTCCCCGGTCCGAACAAGTTCCATCACCAAGTGCAAGGAAGCCCAGAATAGTGAATAGTTTGCGGCGATCGGCCGGGGCACGGCAGTTGCTCGTGAACGCGAATGTCTGACACCATTCGTGCTCGAAGAGGTAGCTCTATGGATAGGCTTAAGGGATTGCGGGGGCTCCTTCTTGATGACTTACGTGACGATATTCGCTTCGCCTTTCGCAGCCTGAAGAAGCACGCGTTGCTGTCAACCACGGTTGTGATCACGCTCGCGTTCGGTCTCGGCCTGAACACGGGCGTCTTTACGCTGATCAACGCCGCCCTCTTTCGCGCGCAGGTGGACAAGGACCCTTCGACGTTTTTTCGCGTACGAGCCTACTACTCAGACAGGTTTGTCCAAGGCCTCATTAGCCTGCCCGACTATAAAGCTTTTCTCGAGGGCACCCGCTCGGTGCGAGAACTGGCTGCGTGGGATGACGTGTGGACAACGCTCGGAACGCGTGCTCCCACTACGATTCGAGTTGCCCTCACATCGTGCAATTTCTTCTTCGTCTACGGATTGGAGCGACCTGAATTGGGCAGGTTTTTTCATCCGAGTGAGTGTTCCACCGCAGGCTCTGGCCCCGTCGCAGTCATAAGCGACGAACTCTGGCACACCCAGTTTGAAGCGCAGTCGAACATTGTGGGTCAGGTGATCCAGGTAGGCCCTACTGCGCTAACCATTGTCGGCGTCACCCCGCCGCACTTTTCTGGCCGCGTGAAGGAAATCAATGTTTGGATTCCGTACACGATGCAGGCCTACTTCGACGGCACGCGGTGGCTCACTGTGGAGGGCCGTCTCCGTCCGGGATATTCGCGGGCTAACGTTAGGGCGGAGCTCGATCTCTTTGCGCAACAGCAGGATCGCTTGCACCCAGGACGTAGAACCACTTTGATTGTGACCGATGGTTCCTTGATCGCGGAGCCGCACCTACGTGGCGTGCTTTGGGTAGTGTTCTCGATTATGGGCGCGGTCGCACTGGTTCTGCTGATTTCGTGCGCCAACGTCAGTTCGCTGCTGCTGTCGCGGGCGGCTGCGCGGCAGCGCGAGATTGCGATTCGGATATCGCTCGGCGCTGGCCGGGGGCGGTTAATGCGAATGCTTCTGACAGAAGGTGTTCTCCTGGCAACGGCGGGCGGCGCCGTTGGCGCGTATCTGGCCTGGATAGTCCCGGGCATAATCGTCGGGCTTGTTGAATTTGCTCCCGCCTATTCTTTGACACCAGACTGGGGGGTATTTGCCTACCTCGCGGCGATCACTCTCACGGCGGGTTGTTTGGCCGTGCTAGCTCCAGCTGCAGAATCGCTACGAGCAGATGTTTCAGCCTCTCTCAAAAGCCGAGCGGGTCTGTTCGGACAAGGTGTCACGAGCTGGCGCACTTTGGACTTTCTAGTTGCGGGACAAATCGCGTCGAGTCTCGTTTTACTCGCCGCTTCTGCCGTTTGCGTCCGCGCCCAGTACGCGATGTTTGCTGCCGGGCCGGGTTTTGAGATCGAACATGTGCTCGCCGCACGGATTGGCTCAACCACGGACGGTTGGGCTTTCCGCCACATGCTCGGGGAGCGGTTACGGGGCGTGCCAGGAGTCGTGTCGGTATGTTTCGCAGAATTCATGCCGATGGAAAGGGAGGATTCGGTAGACGTCAGAGTTGCGGGCCAAGCCGCAGGTACCGGGCGCGTGGTTGCAACGAACTCCGTGTCCACAAACTTCTTTGAAACGCTTGGAATACCGATGGTGCGAGGGCGGGCATTCGAGGAGGGAGACTCTGCAACTGATCGCGTAGGGTCCGTAGTCATCGTGTCCGAGAACTTTGCGCGGGAGTTTTGGCCGGGTGAGGATCCTGTGGAGAAAGTGATCGAGGCTCCCGAGCGCTTGCGGGTAATCGGCGTATCCCGAAACTCAAGGTCCGCACGATACGGCGAGCAAGATCGTGCGCAGCTCTTCCGCCTTCAAAATCCAAGAGGGCGAAGTGGTTCCCTGTTGGTGCGATTCCAAGGAAACTATCGTGAAGTCGCACGTGGGATCGCAGAAGTCATCCATAATTCGGGTGGCGTCGAGACTTCTGAGCCGGAAACCTTGAAAGCGATGATGGATTGGGACGTTTCTGCATTTTGGGCGATCGCCGAGATGGTCCTGTTCTTGGGAATTGCAGCCATTGTACTAGCGGTGATTGGCACCTACGGTGTCGCCGCGTTTGCGGTAGGCCACAGAACGAAAGAGTTCGGAATTCGCATGGCGCTAGGCGCGATGAGGGCGCAGATCATTCACCTTGGATTGCGTTCGGGCGCAAAGCCGATTTTCGGTGGTTTGTTCCTCGGTGTCTGTTTGACACTAGGTGCTTCCCACGGACTGGCAAAGCTGATGAAGAATGCGTATTTCGTCCTAGATATGCACGATCCGTTGGTCTACCTCGTTGTCTGCTTGTTGCTGATTTTGGCGGCGACGGTCGCCACGCTGATTCCCGCACTGCGATCGACCAGTGCGGATCCAGTGCATGCGTTGCGCGAAGAATGATTTGGCGGACGACCTGGATACTGTGATGGGCCAGACTAATGTTTTTGGTAGTGCCAGTCGAAGGAAATGTCAGATGTGCCCGGATGATTTGTACCATCTTAGGGGTTCACCCCAAAACATGGGGCACAACCGGGGAACAAGTAGAGGAGACAGCTTGGTAGCTAACCGACGCCAAAACAAGGGCTTATGGTGTTCGGCCGTTCAGTTCAAACTACGCCGCGTGCTGTTCGTTCAAGACGATGTTTTAATTGGGGCACACGGGGCACGACAAAGCCGAGTCCCACTTTCTCGGCCCATTCGTGTCGATACTCAACATCCTCCTTTAACTGCTCCGCATAGCGTAAATGTTCTGCAGCACATTTGATCTATCTTGGCTGCAAGCAGCGGATACACTCCGCCATGAATGACCGAATCGGCATTGGGCCCCTGCCATGAGTTGCAGGCTCCGGTCACAGGAAGGGCTGACAACCATCCAGCCGAAACCCTGTCAATGGGTGCATCACCCTGAAGTGACACCCGCACCAGGGCACCCGCGCTCTGGTCAAATGGGCCACTCTTTATTCGTAGCGGAGAGCTTCGGCGGGTGGGACGGCGATGGCGTGGCGGGCGGGCAACAGGCAGGCGAGGAATGCGCTGAGAGCGAGGAGCGCAGCGGCTGCGAAGAGACTACCCGCGGCAACGGCGTTTTGCATCCAGTGTGCGAGGACGGCGCCGAGAAAGCTATCAAATGCAAGACCGATGACGATGCCCGCGGCCGCGCTGACGAGCGCGATGCGCGTAGCGACCCACAGGATCTCCGTGCGCGAGGAGCCCAGTGCCAATCGGATGCCGAACTCTGTAGTGCGCTGCGCGACGCTGTAAGCGACGACGCTGAAG
>Ga0210395_10004684_pt1 | contig 10493 bp, 7 predicted proteins | sample IncBWH4OmetaG_FD_150861 | JGI IMG/M metagenome (GOLD analysis project Ga0210395, IMG submission 150861) | Forest soil microbial communities from Barre Woods Harvard Forest LTER site, Petersham, Massachusetts, United States - Inc-BW-H-4-O ...
ATCAACTACACGCTCCGGGACATCCCGCCCGAGAAGATCCGCTACCACACCTGCTACGGCATCAACCAGGGCCCGCACGTTTATGACCTGCGGTTGCGGGACTTCATCGAGCCGATGCTCCAGATCAACGCCCAGGCGGTCTCGTTCGAGGTCATGAACCCACGGCACATGCACGACTACCACGCGTTCGAGGACGTCCGCTTGCCCGACGGCAAGGTGATCATCCCCGGCATGCTGAGCAATGGCGCGAACTGGGTCGAGCACCCGGAGCTGATCGCCGAGCTCACCGTGCGGTACGCGGAACTCGTGGGCCGGGAGAACGTGATGATCGGCAACGACTGCGGCTTCGCCTCGCAGGCCGCCGCCAAGGAGATTGACCCCAAGGTGGGCTGGGCCAAGTTCGCGGCCTTGGCCGAGGGGGCCCGGATCGCGACGAAGCGCCTCTGGCACCGCTGATGCGGGTCATCATCGCGGGCGGCGGCACCGGCGGCCTGGCTACGGCCATCGCCCTCCGGAAGGCCGGCGTCGAGCCGCTCGTGCTGGAACAGGCACCCGCGTTCACTGCCATCGGCGCGGGCCTCGGACTCTACGCGAATGCCATGAAGGCACTCACTTACCTCGGGGCTGACGCGTACTGGCGGCAGACCGCGGCCCGCATAGATGTCTCCGAGCAACGCGGGCTCAGTGACGATGAGCTGATCACCTCGTCGTCTCTCGAACCGCGGGCGGCGAAATACGGCGAGCCGTACTACTGCGGTCATCGCGCCGATCTGCTGACCAGCCTGCTGAACGCGCTGCCGCCCGAGTGCGTGCGCACCGCCAGCCGCGTTGTCGCCTTCGAGGAGACCGCGACCGGTGTGCGCGCCGAGCTCGAGAATGGCGAGGAGGCACGCGGTGACCTGCTGGTCGGCGCGGACGGCCTGCGCTCGGCGACCCGGAAGCAGCTCATGGGCGAGCGGGAGGCCCGGTTCACCGACGTCGTCGTCTGGCGCGGGCTGATCCCCCGGGACAAGGTGCCCGAGCGCTACGACGCGAAGATCATGTCCTGGTACGGGTCTCGCCGCCATGTGCTCCTGTACCCGCTGCGGCATGACCGCCACCCGGACAGCGTCTACAGCCTCAGCGCGTTCGTGCCGGCCACCGAGGTGCGCCGCGAGTCCTGGACAGCCTCCGGTGACCTGGCCGACCTGCACGCGTCCCTCGCGGACGCGTGCCCGGCGATGCAGGATCTCCTCGCCATGATGGACGGAGCGCTGATCACCGGGATCTACTTCCGTGACCCGCTGGAGAGCTGGGGATCGTCCCGCGTCACGCTGCTGGGCGACGCCGCGCATCCCGCACCGCCCAGTGCTGGGCAGGGCGCCGGCATGGCGCTGGAAGACGCCGTGATGCTCGCCGCCTGCCTGCGCCGGGCCGGGGCGGGGAACGAGCGGGCGGCGCTGCGGGAGTACACGTTCCGGCGCCAAGCACGCACCACGCGGATGCTCGAGTCCTCTCGAGTGAACCTGCGCAACAGCCAGACGAGCGATCCGGTCCAGGTCCGGGCGCGCAACGGCTACTACCGCGGACTGGAGCGACTGAGCCCGGCTGGCCCGCCCATGCAGGAATGGCTGCTCGCGCACGACCCGGTCGCCGCGGCGCTGCGGTCGCCCGCCGAATTCGAGCAGAACCTGGTCGTTCCGCGCAACCCGATGCGCCGGCCGGAGTCGCGGCGGGCTTTCGACTTGTGGCGTGCGGCGCTGACCAGCGAGCACCGGGCGACGGGCTGGCTCGGCGAGCGCCGCGGCTACGACGAGTTCGTGCGCGGCGAATTGCACCGCGCCGACGGGAGCGGGCCGGCCGCCTGGGCCAGCTGTGACGGGACCCGCGCCCTGCGGGTCGGGCGACCGTCGCAGGACGGCGCGCCGGTGGTGCTGCACTTGCACGGCGGCGGATACGTGATGGGCTCGGCGGAACTGTCGGCACCGCTCGCCGGGCGGCTGGCGGAGGCGGCCGGCGGCTGGTCACTCGTCCCCGACTACCGCCTCGCTCCCGAGCATCCGTTCCCGGCGGCGCTGGACGACGTCCTGGCTGCCTACCGCTGGCTGGTCCGTGAGTACCCGCGGGCCCCGATCCTCGTCAGCGGGGAATGCGCGGGAGGTGGCCTCGCACTCAGCCTCGCTCTGGCGCTACGCGACACGGGCGGGCCAGCCGACCGGATGCCCGCGGGGATCCATGTCGTCTCGCCCTTCTGCGACCTGGCCGTCTCGGCGGAGCAGCTGAGCCTGGCCACGGATTCCGATCCGTGGTTCAACCGCATCGCCCTGGTGCAGCTCGCCGCCTGCTATATCCACGACACCGATCCCGGCCAGGCGCTGGTATCACCAGTGTGCGCCGACCTGTCCGGCCTGCCGCCGCTGCTCATCCACGCGGCCGAGCCGGAGGCGCTGTTCCCCAGCGCCCAGCGGCTAGCCCACCAGGCGCGCGGCGCCGGCGTCCCGGTCACGTTCAGCCCGGTCGCCGACAGCGTTCATTCCTTTGTCCTGTTTGATTTCCTGCCCGAAGCCGACCGCGCACTGGACGAGTTCGCCGCATTCGCGCGCACCGTGCAAGTGGGCTAGGCCGGGTTAAGCCTGGCGGCTGATGCCGCTGGAGCCACCCGGCCGATGTTACGTATAGCGACGTGTGTTGTACTATCGGTGACCGACATGCCGGGCATAGCGGCTCCGTGCCTTGCTGGGCGCGTCCGAGGGGAACTGAATGCCTCCCATCTCGTACAACAGCGTGCTGATCATCGCCGGGATATCGGTTCTCGTGCCCGTCGTGCTCGGGCTGTTGCCCCGGCTGCCGGTACCGGGCGCGGTGCTGATGGTCATCGCCGGCATCGTAGTGGGACCGTCGGTCCTTGGCTGGGCGCGCATCGACGCGCCGGTGCAGGTCCTCAGCACCCTTGGCCTCGGCATGCTGCTATTCCTCGCCGGACTCGAGATCGATGTGGAGCGGCTGCGCACCCCGCTGTCGCGGCTGGCGGGTACCGCGTTCGGGCTCTCGGCCGCACTCGGGCTAGGCTGCGGCTTCCTGTTCTGGGTGGCCGGGCAGGCAACCCAGCCGATCCTGCTCGCCATCATTTTGATGTCGACATCGGCCGGGCTGCTGCTGCCGCTGCTGAAGGACGCGGGCGAAGCGGAGTCGGGATTCGGCCAGCTGATCATGACGGCGGCCGCGATCGCGGAGATCGTCCCCATCATGCTCCTGTCGCTGCTCTTCTCCGCCTCGGCGAAGACGCCGGGCGCCAAGCTCCTGTCGCTCGTAATCTTCCTGGCGCTGACTGTCCTGATCGGGCTGGCCCTGTTCCAGGTCCGCCGCCTGCGCGGTCTTGACCGGATGCTCGACTACCTGGAGAAACGGAGCGGCCAACTGCGGGTGCGCGCCGCGCTCACTCTGGCGCTTGGGTGCGGGGTGCTCGCCTACCGGTTCGGCTTCGCGGGGATTCTCGGCGCGTTCGCGGCCGGCCTGCTCGTGCGGGTCATCGAGTTCTCCGGCCGCGAGCCGAACAGAGACTTCCTGATCAAGCTCGAAGGCATCGGGTTCGGCTTCCTTATCCCGATCTTCTTCATCAGCACGGGCGTGGCGTTCCAGCTGAAAGGCCTGCTGGACCATCCGTCAGCACTGGCGAAGGTGCCGCTGTTCCTCCTTGCCCTGCTGGTCGTGCGGGCAGCACCGGCGATGCTTTACGCGCGCGCCATGGGCCGCCGCCGCGCGGCGGCCGGTGGCCTGCTGCAGGCCACCACGCTGACGTTCGTCATCGTGGCGACCGACATCGGCCAGCAGACCGGGAAGCTCACCACGCCCGCCGCCGATGCACTCGTCGCCGCGGGACTGCTGTCCGCGGCCCTGTTCCCCGCGGGGGCGGCGCGACTGCTTGCCCGACCCGGACGAGGTGAGCAGCATGCACCGCATACCGCTGACATCACCGAACGGACGGCGGCGGTTCCACAAGCGCGCTCGCCTGGAAATTCGGAGCAGGCACTACCCGGCCAGCCGGAGCAGGTAGGTCGTGGCGTGGCTGACCGCGACGACGGCGGCGGACGGGCCCGGCACCAGGGTGGCCGCTCCTGGCACGCTGAGCGATGAGGCGATGTGGCCGTTGCCGCTCTTGAGCAGGCTGACCTTATTCGTACCGAGCAGGAGCAGGCCGATACCCGTCCCCGCGATGTCGAAGTCGCTGTTAGCCACCTTGATCGAGAACAAGGCGCCCAGCGTCGAGCCCCGGAAGGCGTCGAGGTAGGTGTCGCCGCCCTGGTTCTCGTGAATGGACAGCAGGTACACGTTCCCGGCGGCCAGCGCTAGCGGCGCGTCGATGTTCACGTCGGCATGCCTGCGCAGCGACCCGGAGGGCAGGTCCCGGAAGACGTAGTCGCCGGTGCCGATGATCCCTTCGTAGTACAGACCTGCCGAGTCAGCGGCCATGTCGGCCGGGTACACGTTGTTCGCGCTGACGTGGTGCACCACCGCGGACGACAGGGTGAACCGGTCGACGTTCGCGTACTGGAAGCCGCTCTCATCCGTCGCCCAGTCCGTGTACGCCCAGACCGTAGTGCCCACCGCGTAGAGCCCGGCTGAGGTGACGGTCGCCCTGCTCGGCAGCGTCCAGGTGCGCAGCCGGCGGCCATTGGACAGTGCGTAGGCAGACACCTTGCTGCCGACCTCGACGAGGAGGTCGGACGAGGTCGCCGTGACCGCGAGCACCGGTCCGGACACCCGCAGCGCCGCGACCGGAGCGTGGTCGCCCTTGACCACGTAGACGACCGAGCCGCGCGAATAGTAGACGTTGCCGTTGGGGGCCTCGCTCAGCACGTTGCTGAAGCTGGGCCCGAGGCGGCCGAGGTCGATCTTCCCGGTCACGTGGAGGCCAGCGGAGGCGGCCGGCGCGGGCGCCGTGCTCACGGCCCGGGCGGCAGGCGCGATGGCTAGGCTTACCGCGGCCAGGCCGGCGACGACAGGGATCGTGGCGGCGGGCAGGCGCTTCCGCAAAAGGTTCATAACGAAAATCATCCGCTCTGTCCGGCGATCCCGCCAGGCTCAGGCCAGGCCGGCGCACGGCCGCGCAGGTTAAGGCGCTATTGAGCCCGCTGGGAGAACATTGACCCACAGCTATGTCTCAATGCGGGTAATAATTGTCATTTCAGCCACGAAGACCTAACTGTGTGTGATTTCCTATCGTAAGGCCGCTCCTGCCCAATGGCAGGACAAGGGGGCGGGATGGAGTACCAGCACCGGGGCATGATCGGGCGCGCGCGGCGCTCGGAGCCGTCATGGCCAACTGTCATCGCGACCACACTGCGCCTCTGGCTTGAGCGCCATCCTGTGGTCATCGGCGGGAAAGCGATCCACGTCCGGCCCCGTGTGCTGACGATTGCCTTGGTCGTTTCGCTGGCGGCCGCGGTAGCTGGCATCCTCGTCGGGCTTGGCACCATAGCGCTCACCAAGCCTGCGGCCATAACGACCGCGGAGCAGGCGTCCTCATCGAGCACGTCCGGCGGATCGTCGGTGGCGGCCGCGCTCGGTGCCTCCGTCGCGACCCGAAACGAAACGGCGCGGTGGATCGCCGCCCAGGTCGCGCCGAGCGCAATCGTGGCCTGCGATCCCGCGATGTGCTCGACCTTGCAGGCGACCGGCATCCCGGCGGCCAGGCTGCTGGTCCTCGGGGCCGCCACCCCTGACCCGCTCGGATCCGACGTGGTGGTGGCGACGCTGGCGGTCCGCAATCAGTTCGGAGCCCGCCTGGAGAGCGTCTACGCACCCACTGTTATCGCGAGCTTCGGCGCGGGCGCCGGGCGGATCGACGTTCGCGCCATCGCTCCCCTCGGTGCGGCTTCTTATGAGTCGGCACTGGCGGCGGACCTGCGCGCCCGGATGGCCGCGGGCAGCCAGCTGCTGCACAACGCGCGCATTGTGCTCTCATCCGGCGCCAAGACAGCGCTGCGCAACGGGGAGGTCGACTCGCGACTTCTCCTCACCCTGGACGCGCTCGCCCACCAGCAGCCGGTGCGGGTCATCGCCTTCACCGATCTGCCGCCGGGAGCCAGCCCGGCGGTCCCGCTCCTTGGGGTCGAGATCGCCCCGTTGAATGGCGGATCCCAGGCCAGGGCGGGTCTGCAAATGATGCTCTCGTTCCTCAACGGGCAGCGATCGCCGTTCGTTCCGCTCCGGATAAGCCTGGACGGGACTTCCAGCCTGAATTTCGAATATGCCGCGCCGAACCCGCTTGGATTGCTAGGCGCGCCTTAACTATGGATCTATACCGTGGGGGTGAGACCGTGAAAATTCTTCGATTCATCCGATGGGCGGCCGTCCTGCTAGCCACGCCGGCCCTCCTGCTTGGTATTTTCGGTGCTTCTTCAGCGTCGGCGGCAGCGGCTTCGTCGGGAACTGGGTGGGTCAGGCTTGCCCACTTTTCCCCGAACACGCCGGCCGTGGACGTCTACCTGTATTCCTTTGGCAATTCGTCCGCGGAGCTAGTGCTGGACCACGTTGCCTATGGCACGGTGTCACCGTATGAGTCGTTGTCCGCGGGCGAGTACACCGTGGCGATGCGCGCGGCGGGCGCGGCACCCACGACCGCCCCCGCGATATCGGCCAGCCTGACCGTGGCGGCGGGTCACTCCTACACCGTGGCCGGCCTGGGACCGGAATCCGGACTGCGCCTGGCGGTTCTCGATGACCAGCTGACGCCGCCGCAGGGCAAGGCGCTGGTGCGAGTGATCCAGGCGTCCTTGGAACAGCATGAGGTCACGGTCGGCTACGGCGGTAACACTCTGGTGCACAGCCTGGCGTTCGGTTCGGTGTCTTCGTACCAGACCGTGAATCCCGGGACCGTCGCGGTGACAGCCACCGGACCCAGCGAGACGGCGGGTGACAATCTCGCCGTTGCCGCGGGGACGGTGTACACCCTCGTCATCCTCGACGGGGCGCAGGGGCTGGAAATCGACACCCTCGTGGACGCGGCCGGCAGCGCGGTCCCGCCAGCGGGTGGCGTGGCGACCGGCCTCGGCGGGACGGCGCCGCGCGTTCCGTCTCCGGCGCCATGGCTGCTTCTCGTCGCGGCCGGGCTCCTTGTCGCCGCCGTCGGCGGCCTCGGCCTGCGCCGGCTTCCCCGCGCGCGGGCGTAAGCCGGCGTGCGGGTCCCGTCCAGAAGGCGTTTCGCCGCGTTCGCGCTCGGGGCTGGATTGCTCGTGGTGGTCGCGGGTGCCACCGGGCTCGCGATGACTCGCCACCCGGTGGCCGCGCACTTCGATACCGTTTCCGAGCTTCCGGTTCCGATCGGGCCGATCGCCGCGGTCGCGCGGGGGTCACAGGACACCAAGGTTCCGATGCCGGTCGCGCTGATCATCCCCGCCATCGGCGTGCAGAGCAACCTGGTGGACCTGGGACTGACCGCTTCCGGCGCGCTGCAAGTGCCCTCGTCCACGGCGGTCGCGGGGTGGTACACCGGCAGTCCGCGTCCCGGCGCCGTCGGGTCGGCGGTGATCGCCGGGCATATCGACTCCTACACCGGTCCCGGCGTCTTTTTCCGCCTGTCGCAGTTGGAGCCGGGCGACCGGGTGTACGTGCGACGGGCGGACGGGACGCTGGCGGTTTTCCGGGTCACCGCCGTGCGGTCGTATGCCAAGAACCAGTTCCCCACCCAAGTCGTGTACGGGCCGGCTCCGGACGCGGAGCTGCGGCTCATCACCTGCGGCGGCACCTTCGATTCGCAGACAAAGTCTTACCTTAGCAATACGGTCGTCTACGCCGTCCAGATCGCCTGACGCTCCCGGATACCCCCGTCAAGCCGGGCCTCCCGGCCACACGGTGACCCTGCCCCTAGGGTTGTGCCATGAAGTTCTCGCTCTGGCCCGGTAACAGCATCGCCCCCGACGACCTGCTCGAGGAGGTACGCACAGCCGAGAGCGCCGGCTGGCACGGCGTCTGGCTGGCCGACCACTACATGCCCAACACCGCCGACGGGACGCCCGCACGCGGCGACGCCTACGAGTGCTGGGCGCTCCTGCCCGCGCTGGCCGCGGTCACCGAGCGCGTCCGGATCGGGACCCTGGTCTCGCCCACATCGGTGCACCACCCGGCGCTGCTCGCGAAACGCGCTGCCACGATCGACCGTCTGTCCGGTGGCCGGATGGTCCTCGGGCTCGGCGCGGGCTGGCAGGTCAACGAGCATCGCGCCTACGGCATCGAACTCGAACCGCCCGGCAAGCGGGTGAGCCGGTTCGAAGAGGCGATCCAGATCGTCCGGCTGATGCTGTCGCAGGAGAGCACCACGCTGCACGGTGCGTACTTCGACGTCACCGACGCGCCGTGCGATCCCAAGCCGGTTCAGTCGCCGCTGCCGCTCCTGGTCGGCACCCGCAGCCCGCGGATGCTCCGCATCACCGCCCGCTACGCCGACGAGTGGAACACCTGGGGCGTACCTGAGTACGCGGCCGAACGCCGCGCCGCGCTGCTCGAAGCCTGTGACACGGTCGGCCGCGACCCCGCGACCATACGGACCTCCGTCAACGCCCTCGTCGGCCTCGGCGCGAGCACCTCTCCGCCCGGCCGCGCGGCCCTGTCGGGTTCGGCGGAGCACCTGATCGACCAGTTCGGGCGCTACGCCGAGCACGGCTTTGACGAGTTCATCTTGCCCGACTGGAATCTGGGCACGGACTCCGCCGAGCGCGCGGACAACCTGGCCCGGATCAAGACCGAGGTGCTGGACCACTGCTGAGAGGTCGCCAGATCCAGATTGCTGAGAGGTCGCCAGATCCAGATCAAAACCCTGATTTGCCCGAACGGTCCCGTGGTTCCCGCCCCCCGATATGAGTAGTGGGCGGGTCCAGTATGAGTACCGCTCCCGTAGTTTCCGCAGGTCGTTTCAGGCACTGGCGACGGTGACAACTAGCGGGCCGGGCAGGATCGTGCTCGTGGCGGGCGAGGCCGGAATCGGCAAGACCGCGCTGCTGCGAGAGTTCACCGCGAGCGCGTCCGCGCGCGTACTGTGGGCGCGGTGCGAACCGCTGTTCACGCCCCGGCCGCTGGGGCCGGTCCTCGAACTGGCCGAAGCGATCGGCACCGAGACGGCGGCGCGCGCGGTCGATGCGGGCGGCCCGTACGACGTGGCGAAGGCGCTTTTCCCGGAGCTGGCGGCGGTGCCGTCGGTGGTCGTTTTCGAGGACGCGCACTGGGCGGACGAGGCGACCCTGGACGTGGTACGGCTGTTCGCGCGCCGGGTGACGGACGCCCCGATGCTGCTGGTACTTAGTTACCGCGATGACGAACTTGACCGGTCGCACCCGTTGCGCAGCGTCCTCGGGAACCTGCCGGCCAGCGGCCAGGTCACCCGGCTGCAGCTGGCGGGCCTCTCCGCGCCGGCGGTCGCCAAGCTCGCCGGACCGGGGAACGTTGAGGCCGCGGAGCCGTACCGTCGCACGGCGGGAAACCCCTTCTACGTGACCGAAGTGCTAGCGGCGGCCACCGCGGCGATCCCCCACTCGGTGCGGGACGCGGTGCTAGCGCGAGCGGCGCCGCTGCGCGGCGCCGCTCGTGACCTGCTGGACGCGGCCTCGGTGGTACCCGGCACGATCGAGACGTGGCTGCTTTACGTCCTGGTGCCGACGACAGCGGAGATGCTAGACGAGTGCCTCGGCACCGGAGTACTGGTGCTTGCCGGAGACCGGGTCGAGTTCCGGCACGAGATTGAGCGCCAGGTCGTCGAGGACTCACTGGCGCCCGGACGGCGCCAGGCCATGAATCACGCCGCGCTCACCGCGCTCACCGCGCGGCCGGCCGATCAGCAAGACCTGACCAGGCTGGCGCACCATGCGGCCGCGGCGCAGGACGCGGAGGCCGTGCTGAAGTACGTTCCCGCGGCGGCCGCCAGCGCGGTCGCCGCCGGCGCGTACCGCGAGGCGGCCCGGCTATTCGCCCGGGCGCTCCGGTTCGCGGACCTGCTGGACCCGGACCGGCACGCCGCGCTGCCCGACGCATTCGCCGAGGCGGCGTACTTCACCGAGCTAGGGAGTGAGGCGACCGCGGCGCTGCGCAAGGCGGTGGCGATCTACGCCGAATGCGGAAACGTCATCCGGCAGGGCGACGCGCTGCGCCGCCTCGCCAGTCAGGTCGGCAAGGACGGCGCGTACGCGGAGTCGGAGGCCCTGACAGTGGAGGCCGTGACCCTGCTCGAGCAGCAGCCGCCGAGTCGCGAACTTGCCAAGGCTTACAACGCGATGGCCGCGATCACCGGGATAGCCGATGACGACGGGGCGGTCCTGTGGGGCAAGAAGGCACTCGAGGTTGCCGAACAGGTTGGCTGCCTGGATGCGATCGGCGACACGCTGAGCCTCAGCGGGACGGCCGAGCTGCGCCAGGGGAATCTCGGTGGCCTGGAAAAGGTGGAGCACAGCCGGGCGAGCGCGCGACAGGCGGCCAACGAGGCCGGCGAGGCGCAGACTTTGGTGCGTGCCGCGGCGGTGCTCTCC
>Ga0210395_10004685_pt1 | contig 10493 bp, 8 predicted proteins | sample IncBWH4OmetaG_FD_150861 | JGI IMG/M metagenome (GOLD analysis project Ga0210395, IMG submission 150861) | Forest soil microbial communities from Barre Woods Harvard Forest LTER site, Petersham, Massachusetts, United States - Inc-BW-H-4-O ...
GCAACCCCTCGGGCAGCTCCCCGGCGCCGGCCGCCACATACAGGCGTCCGCGCTGCACCAGCTCGATCACGAGCAGGCGGGCGTCCACGAGCGCACGTCCGCGCTTGGCGACGAGCCCAAGGATCACCTCGAGGTCGGTCTCGGCGCCGACGGCCCGCGCGATCTGGGTCGTGGCGTTGAGCGCGGCCACCGTCCGCTGCAGCTCGTCGCGGTGCTCCCTGGTGCCGGTATAGCGGCGTGCATGGTCGATCGCGAACCCGGCCAGCTCGGAGAGCATCGAGACGGCCTCCTGGTCCGCCTCGGTGAATTGCTCGCCATGAGTCTTCTCCGTCAGGTAGAGGTTGCCGAAGGGAGTACCGTCGATCATGATCGGCACGCCCAGGAAGCTCTTCATCGGCGGATGGCCATGGGGGAAGCCGTAGGAGCGGGGATGTTCGCTGATGTCGGTAAGCCGCAGCGCCTCGGGATGGGCGATCAGCTCGCCGAGCACGCCGCGCCCGCGCGGCAACGCGCCGATGCTCTGGCGTTCGGCCTCGTCGATCCCGAGCGTCAAGAAGCGCTCCAGTTCGGTGCGCGAGTCCCCCAGCACGCCCAGCGCTGCGTAGCGAGCGTCGGTCAGCTCGCGGGCGGACTCGAGCACGCGGTTGAGCACCAGCTCGAGGTCGAGCTCGGCAAGCACGCTGCGGGCTATGTCGAGCACGCCCTGTGCGGTGCGGTCCATCATGGGTTACTGGTCGTGTAAGACGATCCGGTTGATCTGCTGTCGTATCGTCTCGCCGGCGGGCTGTGCAATGTCCTGGGTCTGGCCACTGCTCACATCCATCCCTATGTATTCCTGGGTACCCCTGCGCTGGATTCGGCCTGGGAGCTTAGCGCAGAATCGTCGGATTTTGCGTAAAACCAACTTGTGCGATTGACACAAGAAATATGAATAATGGACTCCGATTTGGCCTACTCCGCCGCAGGCCGGGCCCGTTGTCAGGCTTGGCCGCTCACTGCAGTCGCAGAGCCCAGCGCGCAATTGTGTGGTCGCGCCGTCCGACATCCCAGTCCCCTCGCTGGAGAATCGCGTGAGCGACCGAAGGGAACCTTCACGGAAGGGGGGAGATTCGAACTCCCGAGACGGGGGTTGCCCGCCTGCCGGTTTTCAAGACCGGTGCATTCAACCGCTCTGCCACCCTTCCACGCTGAACACAAAGGCTACAGGCTCAGCCGCTGTCATCCCGGTCACCGGCAAGGACGATCATCCAACGCCGGACACGTCTGTGGACTGGTCAGGACATGCGCCTGCTCGCCTGTCAGCCTCCGGCACACCGATTCGCTGCTTGGACATCCTCGTCGCTAATCAGTGTGAGCGCATCGCGACTTTGAGAGAAAATGGCCAATTCGCCGGCTCATCTGGTCGATAATCGATGGGCTTCGCCGCCACGGGCGGTCCTGGATGGAGGGGCGGCGCGTATGAGCGGCTCGCCCATGATGATCGAATAGGGAGGAAACATGGCAAGACTGCGATTTCAGATCTCGATGTCGCTCGACGGCTTCATCGCAGGGCCGAACCCGAGCGAGGAGAACCCGCTGGGAGAGGGCGGCATGCAACTGCATCAGTGGGCCTTCGCGCTTGCGGCCTGGCGCGAGCCCCACGGCCAGGAGGGCGGCGCCGTCAACGCCTCCACAGAGGTGGTCGAGGAGTCTCTTCAGAACGTCGGGGCGATCGTGATGGGCCGCAACATGTTCGGTGGCGGCAGCGGCCCCTGGGGGCCTGAGCCGTGGGAAGGATGGTGGGGAGAGAATCCGCCCTTCCACAAGCCGGTGTTCGTCCTCACACACCATCCCCGCGATCCGCTCGTCAAGGACGGGGGGACGACATTCACGTTCGCCACCGGCGGCGTAGAGTCCGCCTTGCAGCAGGCGCTGGACGCGGCGGGCGGCCAGGATGTCGCGTTGGCCGGTGGCGCCGACGTGGCACAGCAGTACCTGAGGGCGGGGCTGATCGACGAGCTGCAGATCCATCTGGTGCCCGTGCTGCTCGGAGATGGCACGCGACTGTTCGCGAACCTCGCGGGCGCTGAGATAGGACTCGAGTGCACCCGCACCGTCGAGGCCCCTGACGTCACCCACCTGACCTACAACGTCGTGAGCCGTCGCTAGGCAGCGAGACGAGCAAAAGGGGTGGCGCCGGCTCTGAGGGGACCAACGGAGTGGGTGGACAAACGTCGACTATGACGCTTGTCTGTCTAGGTCGGGCGCCATCCGGACGACTAATGTGATGTGAGGTTGCTTCGCCTTATCGCCATCCCCAGCGCTGTCGCGGCGCTGACGTTTGCGCTCGCCGGCGCGCCGGCGCAGGCGCTGGAAACCGGCGTCGTTCTCAACGGGCCCGAAGGGCTCTCGATGCAGAGCGTCCAGGAGGCGAGCGGGCTCGGCGTCGGCTGGGTGCGCGTGTTCGCCGCCTGGAACATCTTCGAACCGACCCGCGGCCACCTCAACGAACCGGAGGTCGATGCCCTGGAAGCTGGTATCGCCGCTCTGCCCAAGGGGACGAAGGTGATCGTCGACGTCGTCAACACGCCCGAGTGGGAGACCGGCTCGAGCAATACGGCGATGCCGCCCAGCAAGCCCGGCGACTACGCCCGCTTTGCCGGTGCGCTCGCCAAGCGCCTGGCCGGGCGCGTGGCCGCCTGGGAGGTATGGAACGAGGAGGACGCCTCGCTGTGGTGGGCCAGCGGGCCCGACGCCGCCGCCTACACCGCGCTGTTGCAGGCGGCCTATCCGGCGATCAAAGCCGCCGACCCGAGCGCGACCGTCGTGCTCGGCGGACTGACCGGCAACGACTACGAATTCCTCGACGAACTCTACGCCGACGGGGCCAAGGGGTTCTTCGACGCGGTGGCCGTACACACCGACACGATCTGTGACGTCGAGTCTCCCTATGAAATCCTGCGCAACAGCCAGACCGACCCGCGCATCAATCGCTGGTCGTTCTTGGGCTACAGAACAGTGCACGAAGCGATGCTCGCTCACGGCGACGATAGCCCGATCTGGATGACCGAGCTCGGCTGGAGCACCGACACCTCGGAGTGCAATTCGGGCGCGTGGGCCGGTCAGAAGCTGGCGGGGGTGACAGCCCAACAGCAGGCGACGTTCCTACTGCAGGCCTACCACTGCCTCGCCCAGGATTCCTACGTGCAGGTCGGCATCTGGTACGGCCTGCAGGACATCGAACCGTTTGGCAGCCCGCGCGGAAGCTACGGACTGCTCGACCCCAACCTGCAACCCAAGCCCGCCTATACGGCGCTGGCCGAATACGACCGCGACGGCGATCGCCTGAGCGAACCTTGCGGCGCCCAGCAGGGCCCGACGGTCAAGCTGGTCAGCCCGAAGACGGGGGCGCGCTACAGCAACACGCTGCCGATCACCGTGACGGCCAGCGACAGCGCGCGCGTCTACCAGATCTCCCTGTACAACGAAGGCCACATCATCCGCAGCTTCTACGTCCACGGCGGCATGCCAACGCTCAGCGGTCACATGGTCTGGTACGGGGCGCGCCTGCTCAGGCCGGGCAAGCACACGCTGACGGCGAAGGCCTTCGACGAGCGCAACAACACGAGCACGACCTCGATCACGATCATCCGCACCGCCAAGCCCAAAAAGCACAAAGGCCACAGGCGCAAACACTGAAAGGCCGCGACCCACCGGTCCGCGCAGACCCGAGCATAGCCTGTCAACGGCAGGCGCGCGCAAGCTCTAAACTGGGCTGCCGCAGTCCCCAGGAGAGGTGGCCGAGCGGCTGAAGGCACTCGCCTGCTAAGCGAGTATGGGGGTTAAACTCCATCGAGGGTTCGAATCCCTCCCTCTCCGCCAGTTTGTCTTTGTATGAACGCAGGCCCCGAAAAATGGGGCCTGCGTCGTTTTGGGGGCCGCTTGCGGCCGGTTCTGGCCCCTGTCGGCCGTCTTGGGCGGCCTGGCGGCCCAAGTCCCGGGCCAAGGGGATGAGCTGGGCGTATAGCGGCGTGTGCTCGCCTTCGGCGTCGTCGGTGCTTTCGACGACGATCTTCTCGTAGAGCGCCTGGTTGATGAGCCGCCGACAGAACTCATTTGCTGCCGCATACGGCAGCTTGCCCTCATCTACCAATTCAAGCGCGATCTTCAGTGCGGCCATAACGTCCTCGACGTCAGCAACCGCAGCCTTGCTCCAGCGGTGAGCTTGGGAGCGCTCGGCCTCGATCCGCTGCTGCTCAGCCTTCAAGACCTCAACGGAGACGGCCTGCTGGTAATGAAGCTGAACCAGCTTCTGCTGCTGGCTGTTGAGCTCGCGGAGCTTGCGGCTATGCCGGTCGGACTCTTTCTTGGCCACCAGCGCCTTGGCCTCGGCATGGTCGCGCACAGCCTGGGTGATGGCTTCTTGCTCCTGCTTCGTCAGAACCACGCGGCTGTTCATCCGCTCAACCGCTCGTTCGGTCGCCTCGACTGGAATGTATGGCGCCTGGCAGCTACCGCGCCTACGGACCCGAGAGAGGCAGCTGAAGTACTCGTACATCCCACCGCTGGCGCCCTTGTGGCGCCCGTAGCCAAGCCGACAGCCACAGGGGCAATACAGCGACCCCTTCAAGTAGTGGCTGTGCTTATGGGAGCGGTCGCCGCTGGCCCGGTGGGCGGTCAAGATGTTCTGGACACGCTCGAAGATCTCCCGCTCGATGATCGGCTCGTGGATGCCCTCGCGCTTGGCTCCCTTGAGCGTGACGATGCCGATGTAGAAGTCGTCGCGCAGCATCCGGTGGACCATCGAGCGGTTCATCGGTTTGCTTGGCTTTTTGGGTGTGGCCCGATACCTGAGCCCGGCGTCTTCCAGGATGTCGACCATCTGCGTGATGGAGTAGTTGCCGGTCGCAAATAGCTCAAAGGCCATCTGCACCAGCTCCTTGCGGTCGGGGTCGGATACCACCACGGCCACCTCTCGGTCGGCGAGCACCTCCTTGGCGTTGAGATAGCCGATGGGCGCTGGCCCCATGTGGCCGCCAGCTAGAAACTTTCGTTCAAGACCGGACTTGACCTTGACCGCGTCGCCTCGGGAGCGGAAGGCGTTGACCCCGGCCATGACGGTATAGAGCAACTTGCCGGCCGGACTGTCGTCGATGCGCTCAAGCGTGGACTCAAGCTTGGCACCGTGCTTTTCGATCTCCGAGAGCAACCAGAGAGCATCGAAGTCGTCTCGGGCCAGTCGAGACAGGTCGTAGATGATGACGTAGGTGGGTTTGAGTTTGGGTAGCTCAGAGAGCAGCTGCTGGAGGGCATCCCGTTGGGTGCTGGTGCCGCTCCGGCCAAGCTCGACGAACTCGGCCACAACGCCGGCTCCCAGCGAGTCAGCATGACGGAGGGCGGCGGCTCGCTGGGCGGGGATGGAGTAGCCCTCGGGGTCGTGGGCGGTGTTGACCTGGCCCTGACTGGAGACTCGCAGATAGACCACAGCTGTGGCGCTGGCGGGTACTACTTCCGGCTGGGTTGCTACGGCCAAATTGCCTCCTTTCTCCTTAAGCTATGCGTTAACGACGTTAGCTCGGGTTTCCAGATTAAGCAAGTCGTTTTTGGAGCACTCTGAACGGTCTCCGGGAGACCGCCACCGGCGAAGGGGATTCTACCGCCAGTGCCGGGCGGGAACAGTAAGAACTGTGGTTAACCACAGTCTTTCGTTGGCCTTATGAACCGAAAAACCGCACGTGAGCGGGGAAGATAAAGATAAAGACTCGACGCGACCGGACCAGCGATGAGACAGGGGGAAAAGGGCTGTCAGTGGAGTTGGAACGACCGGGAAGTAGATGTGTATTGGGGAGCAATACCAATCGGCGTTGAAACGACCAAGAGCGGTGGTCGCACAGCTTGACGGCTCAGAGTGTCTCCACCTACGGTCGAGCGAGTCCATAAACAAGAGCGGCCCCCGCACGGGATTAAAGCCCGCACCGAGGCCCAGACACAAGGAGGACGAAGCTCCCCATGTCCGATACCGAGCCTAGCTTGATGCCCGCCGAGAGCCAGACCCGCACCGAGTCCACAATCATGAGCCTGCTACTCGTCCATGACGACCAACGGCCCTGGTCAACCGACGAACTGGTACGCACCATCGGGCGCAAAACAGAAGTCCTAGACGCCATCGCCAACCTACACGCATACGGCCTCCTGCACCACACCACAGACGGCTTCATATTTCCAACTCGCGCTGCAACCCACCTCGACGGACTCGATATGTAGCCGCACCACCACGGACGCAATTGGGCGACAGTTCGGAACTTTTCGCGCACTTTCCGGCATTTTTATGCACGCCCTATTGCAAACCGACCAGCACCATGAAGGCGACAAGCTAGACGCCTATGCTTTCTGTGGCCTCAGATCACGAGGTCTGAGGCTCTCATTCCATTCGAGAGAAAGGTGCCATCATGAGCGACGATCGCAGTTTTGGTGATGGGGAGGCTTACGGCGACCGTAGCTTTACCCCTCCGGTTCACGGGACTACCTCCGACGGTGATCCAGTGACTGTCTCATTCGGGCAAGGCAGTCGGGAGGGCGAGACTCTTATTTCTCGCGGCCACGTCGAAACCCGAGAGGGTTTCTATGACAAGCAGGAGGATGGCGGTAAGGGCCATGATCACTATGGTCAAGATGGTTCCGCTGGGAAGCATGGTGATCGCGGACGTTGGTGGTAATCGCCGCCTCGGACCTGAGCATGTCCGAGCCATTCTTAGCGATCGGCCTAAACTGCTCACACATGTTAATATCAACATATGGGAAATGTCTCCCGACAATCCTCCTCCGGGGAGGCTAGTCCTACACTCAGCGTCAAAACACAGCTAACCCTAAGCGATGCTGTGTTAGCGCTGGCTGATCTCCTTATAAATAGGAAGTCAGCAACTGGTTTAGATGTGCTTGATGACATCGTCATCGCCCTCATCCCCTACATGTCCGATGCCGAAGTCAGCTACATTGTGTTAAGTGAGTACCTAGATTTTGCTGCTGCTTGCGTGCGAGACGGGGAAGATCCAGGTACAGAGCGCTCAACAATCAGGGAGCGTCGAGACTTTGAAGCGCAGTTGGCCGCTGCGCGCCACCTGATTTAGTGTTGACTGCCGCTTGTGCGACGCATCACGTGTGGCATACCTCGGCGAGCAGCGCAGGCGAAAGAGCTAGACGCGAAGCTCGACTACCTCATGAATGTTGCTGGTCGTCTAGGCAGGACAGACTGGCGCGGTGTGTTCGTAGGCGTGATGCTCTCATTGGTTCTCTCGGGCGCACTTCCGCCGGAGTCTGTACGTCACATCCTTGTGGCTCTCCTTCGAGGCATCGGGCATCTTTACGGCTTCCCCCAGCTGCCTAGCGGCTAATCGCCTTCGCTGCTCGCCGACGAGTCTGCCGATCGACCGCCTCCAGAAGAAGCTGCACCAAACTCTCAAGCTGGGCTTGACTGTTGTGACGTCGTACCCGGCTCTCCGTTTCGCTCGATGTACGAAGCCCGCGTCGAGCGTCTCAACCAAGGACATCCACGGCGATGTTGGTGCGTAGCGTCAGACCTACAAGCAGATTGATGTCATCTGGGTCGCCGGTGACGATCGTTACCGCGCACGTATAGCTGCGTTCCTCGGCCATCGCGACGATTTGCGCGTCGGTTGTCGAGATGCTGTGGCGCGAGCGTCGCGATGCCTCGGCACGTAGAACACCTGCTCGTGCAGCGGTGTGGGCTGTGAGCGGCGCATAGACGTCATCCTCGGCGCCGATCGCTTTGATCAGGCGATCGACAAGCGCATCGGAACGTCGCTGGCCAGATCGGACCTCGGTAAGGACCGGGATCGGGATGAGGAGCGCTCCGGTAAGACGGAGTTTGAGCAGTTCAAGATACGCGACGAGCAGATCTCGGTTGGCGGCCAACGCGCTGACGCCGCCGCTGTCGAGCAGGAAGTCACGGCGAGGACGGCCGGTCACTCAGGCCAAGTATCAGCGCGGCGCTGAAGCTCGAGTAGATGCTTTGAGCCATCAGCGCCCTCGGCGACGAGTTCATCGCGCAACTGCTGGAGGCGCGCGCGCTGCGCCTCGCGAAGCTTAGGATCATCCGCAGGCTGTGGCCCAGCGTGTGGAGTGGTGGCGGCCTCCATGCTTCCATTGTACCGGCAGTCTCTGACACCTCGGCCGGCGCGACGAGGCTATGACGGTTGAGCTGCGAGTCGGCAGCCTGCCTTGAGGATCGTCTCAGCCGCCCACTGTCGCGCCGTTCGCCCAACCGGCTCCATGAGACGTTCGACCCGCGCGACAGCGTCGTTGGCCTCGACAAGCGCAGGCCCCGCGGTTGCTGGACAGATGCCGGTCGGTGGCGATCAGGCGTGCGGCTCTCAGTGACGGGTGTGCCGTAACGCCTCGGCTGCCCGCCGTCGTGCTCGCCGGCTCATTGGCTCCAACAGAAGCCCCACCAAATCCTCAACCTGGACTTGACTGTTCCGACGTCGTACCCGGCTCCCCGTCCGCCCCGGTTCCAGCCTGAGCCGCTCCTACGCTCGGTATTGTTGGGTTGTGTCCGAGCGGCTTCCCATCCATCGGCCGATGCTGGTGGCCTTGGGCGTGGACGGGGCGGGGTCGGCGATCGTTGCGCCTGGGACGTGAGGTCGGTGCCAGATCGCCTGTACTTCACCGAGTCCGACGCCGCCAACTCACTGATCGCCTCCGATCCGATGGCTCTGTTGGTGGGGTTCGTCTTGGATCAACAGGTAACAGTGCAACAGGCGTTCCTCGGGCCGCTCACGTTGAGGCAGCGTCTCGGCGCGTTCGACGCGGCCACGCTCGCGAAAGCGGACCTGGAGCCGGTGTTTCGTGAGAAGCCGGCGATCCACCGCTACCCAGGCTCGATGGCCAAGCGCGTTCACGATCTGGCCGTCCATGTCGAGGACCGCTACGACGGCGACGCGGCCCGCGTCTGGACCGACGCGACTGATTCCGGCGAACTGCGTGCCAACCTGGAGGCGCTTCCCGGCTTCGGGGAGATGAAGGTCAAGTCGATGGGCGCCGTGCTCGCCAAGCGCTATGGCGTCAAGGCGGCCAAAGCGCTCGTGCCCTCGCACCCCACGCTCGGAGACGTCGACTCTCCGCAAGCGCTAATCGACTACCAAGCCGCTAAGAAGCTGCACAAGAAGGAGTGGAGCGGCCGGCGCTGAATCGCCGTGCAGCTTCCCGCCCGGCCCTTCGGTCTTGACGATCAGGCGCGCGGCCTCGGCTACCGGACTCGCCCGCACAAGTGATGATCTTCGCTCCTAACCAATACATCGATTGGAGCGAAGCGCATCCGCGACCTCCCGTCGAGCCAGCCGCCCGACCGGCTCCATGAGATGCTCAAGAGGACGATCCAGGGCCGATATGAATGTCCTGATGTGCGAGGCGTACTCAGGCACGCCTCGCACTGTGCTGTCCGGCGACCGGCTAGAAGACTCCCCAGCTGCCGTTGCCAAGCAGTGAGAGTTCGCTTTCGCCTGCGAAGGTCGCCCGCGTCCCATTGCATTTGAGGCCGACACTTTCCTTGCTGCCGCTCGATTTCTGGACTTCTGTGATTTCTTCTGCACCTGTCTTTGCGATTAGATCCCCAACTGGCTGTTCAGTTTTTTCAGGACTATCCAGCATGGCTGTCGAACCTGTGATTTCAAATTGGGCTCCCGCACATTTGACCGTCGCAAACGTTCCCCCCGTGAACTTGGTCGCAAGCTCCCCGGCCTTGGATGCAGGCAGAACGACAGTGACTATTTCGCCGGCGAGGTGGCCGCCTTCAACCGTGCATTTCAGCCCGGCAGATCCTTCGCACCCTGAGAATTCGAACTTGTCTCGAGCGGACGTCCCGGGTACGCCACCCTTGATGACTGGTTCTTCGGCAGCATCCAGTTTGAGGCTTTTGCAGATAACTTCAACTTTGATGCCGAGGACCGTGCCCGATATGGTCTGATTCGTCTTAGCTTTGAGCGCCTCGACCTGGTCCTGCCCAGCCCCGAGTGTCGTTTTGTTGACCTTGTATATGTATTCCGCCCCTAGGGCCGATCCTGTCGGGATCGAGCCCAATGCACAGGGGATTGCGATCAGTCCCAGCACCAACATGCGTTTCGTCGTCATCTCGTGCTCCTGTCAGTAGGATCGAGGTTCGTTGCCGCACCAGCCGCACTGTCCTAAGCTCATCGCGCCTGCAGGCCGGTGCGGGCGTACCTCTTGACATCGTCGCCTCCGTCGTCATCGCCTCCATCGTCGCTAGACGCTCGCAGGGACGTGCATAAGAGGCGGCTGGATGCGAAAGGATTCAGTAGAGCGCCGGGGCTGAGCGGTCCGGCTGGACGGTCTGGTCATCTGCATTTTTCGAAACGCTTAGCGTGCAGCTCGCGCATCGTCCACCAGACTATGCGGAGTTGCGGTAGGCCGGTGCGCTGGCACAATCTGTTCTTCATGATCGAGCCCGCCCCAGCCAGCGCGCGCACGCGCGCCGTTCT
>Ga0210395_10004687_pt1 | contig 10488 bp, 9 predicted proteins | sample IncBWH4OmetaG_FD_150861 | JGI IMG/M metagenome (GOLD analysis project Ga0210395, IMG submission 150861) | Forest soil microbial communities from Barre Woods Harvard Forest LTER site, Petersham, Massachusetts, United States - Inc-BW-H-4-O ...
GGCGCGCGCGCTCGGCGTGTCCAACCGAGTCATCATGTTCCGCCACCTGTTGCCGAACGCCATGGTGGCGACCATGACGTTTTTGCCGTTCATCATGTCGTCGTCGGTGATGACGCTGACCGCGCTCGACTTCCTCGGCTTCGGCCTGCCGCCGGGCTCGCCCTCGCTCGGCGAATTGCTGTCGCAAGGCAAGGCCAACGTGCAGGCGCCGTGGCTCGGCCTGACCGGCTTCTTCACCGTGGCGCTGATGCTGTCGCTATTGATCTTCATCGGCGAGGCGGTGCGTGACGCGTTCGATCCGCGGAAGACCTACGCATGACCGCCGAACCCCTGCTCTCCGTCCGCGACCTCTCCATCGCCTTCCGCCGCAGCGGCGGAGGGGAGGCGCTCGCGGTCGACCGTGTCTCGTTCGATATCGCCAAAGGCGAGACGCTGGCGCTGGTCGGGGAATCCGGTTCCGGCAAATCGGTCACGGCGCTGTCGATCCTCAAACTCCTGCCCTATCCGGCGGCGCGACATCCATCCGGCGAGATCGTCTTCAAGGGCCGCGATCTTTTACGCTTGAGCGAGCGCGACATCCGGCAGGTGCGCGGCGACGACATCACCATCGTGTTCCAGGAGCCGATGACCTCGCTCAATCCGCTGCACACCATCGAGAAGCAGATCGGCGAGATTTTGCTGCTGCACCGCGGCCTGACCGGCGCCGCGGCGCGCGCCCGCACGCTCGAAGTTTTGACCCAGGTCGGCATTCCCGATCCGCAGTCGCGGCTCAACAGCTACCCGCATCAGCTCTCCGGCGGCCAGCGCCAGCGCGTCATGATCGCCATGGCGCTCGCCAACGAGCCCGATCTCTTGATCGCCGACGAGCCCACCACCGCGCTCGACGTCACGGTGCAAGCCCAGATCATCGCGCTGTTGAAGGACATTCAAAAGCGGCTCGGCATGTCGCTTCTGTTCATCACCCACGACCTCGGCATCGTGCGCAAGCTCGCCGACCGCATCTGCGTCATGAAGGACGGCAAGATCGTCGAAGAGGGTACGGTGGCGCGCGTGTTCGCGGCGCCCGAGCATCCCTATACCAAGGCGCTGCTCGCCGCCGAGCCAAAACCCGATCCGGCGCCGCTGCAACCCGACGCGCCCGTAGTGCTCGACGCCGAGCACGTCAAAGTCTGGTTCGCGCTCACCCGCGGCGTGCTGCGCAAGGTGGTCGGCCACGTCAAAGCCTGCGACGGCGTCAGCATAAAACTGCACCAGGGCGAGACGCTCGGCATCGTCGGCGAATCCGGCTCCGGCAAATCGACGCTGGGGCGCGCGATCCTGCGCCTGATCTCTTCGGAGGGCTCCATCGTGTTCATGGGCCACGAGCTGCAGAACCTGCGCTTCAAGGAGATGCTGCCGTACCGCCGCGACATGCAGATCGTGTTCCAGGACCCCTACGGTTCGCTGTCGCCGCGCATGTCGGTCGCCGAGATCATCAAGGAAGGACTGAAAGTCCATCACCCGAAGATGACCAATCGCGAACGCGATCAGCGCGTCATCCAGGCGCTCAACGACGTCGGCCTCGACCCCGAAATGCGCTTCCGTTTTCCCCATGAATTTTCCGGCGGGCAGCGCCAGCGCATCGCGGTGGCGCGCGCCGTGGTGCTGGAACCGACCTTCATCGTGCTCGACGAGCCGACCAGCGCGCTCGACATGCTGATCCAGGCGCAGATGGTCGATCTGTTGCGCGACCTACAGAAGCGGCGCAACCTGACTTATCTCTTCATCTCGCACGATCTGCGCGTCGTCGCCGCGCTGTCGAGCCGGCTGATCGTGATGCGGCATGGCCAAGTCGTCGAGGCCGGCGATGCTGCCGAGCTGTTCCGCAATCCGAAGAGCGACTATACGCGCGCCTTGTTCGCCGCCGCGTTCAATCTCGAAACCGCGCCCGAGGGCGTGGTCGCGGAGTAATTTTTTCGACATGAACAAATACATCTTGCTCGCCGCCGGAATTGCCGTCGCCGCGTTGCTGGCAGGGCCCGCCGCAGCGCAGGATCGCGACCGCTCGATGGCGACTGTCGCGGAAATCCCGCTCACCGGCGACGACGGCCAAGTGGTGCCTAATCATGCCGTCAAGCTATTGGGACCGATCGATAAATTGCCCGGCGTTGTGACGGTCGGCAATCCGAATGGCAAGACGACGCTGGTCGAATTCTACGATCTCAATTGCCCGTATTGCCGGATCGCGTCGTCCGATATCGCCGACATGGTCGATCTCGATCGAGAGCTCAAGCTGGTGCTGGTGCCTTTCCCGGTGCTCGGCATCCCTTCGATCACCGCGAGCCGGGTCGAGCTCGCGGTGGCAAAGCTTGGCACGCCGCAGCAGTTCTACGATTTCCACCGCAAAGTCTACGCCCAGCGCGGCGTCACCGACGGCGCGCGTGCGTTGCAAATCGCGCGCGGGCTCGGCCTCGACGCCAAGGCGCTGAACAAGCTCGCCGACAACGATGAAATCACCGACACGATGATAGCTCACGTGCGGCTCGGCAATTCGCTCGGGCTCGCCGCGACGCCCGCCTTCATCATCGACGGCATCGCCATCCTTGGCTATCCCGGCCGCTACCGGCTGCAGGCGATCGTCGATGCGTCGGCTGCCTGCGGCAAGGTCGTGTGCGATTAGCGCGCTTTGCCGAAAAGCTCGGCGACCGGCACGCCGGAGGCGATCTTGGCCTCTCGTGCCTGCTCGGCCACGACGTTACGCTGCGCCCGTTGCAGCACCTCGGTGGCGCGCTCGCGCGGAATGAAGCAGACGCCGGTTTCGTCGGCGAGTACGAGGTCGCCGGGATTGACCGCGATGCCGCAGATCGCGACCGGCTTGTTGATGGCGATTGTCTGCACGCGCCATTTGCCGGTGATCGGACTGACGCTGCGCGACCAGATCGGATAGCCGATGCCGCGGGAATGATCGACGTCGCGGGCGCCGCCGTCAACGATGGCGCCGATCTCGCCCTGGCGATGCCCGATGGTCGCGGAAATGCCGCCGAGATTCGATACCTGGTCGACGCCTTGCAGCACGATGACGTCGCCTGCTTCCGCAAGATTATGCGCTTCGATTTCGCCTAGGCCCGAGACGCCGGCTTTGACCTTTTCGGCAGCCGGCGCATCCGCCGGCACGTTGCGCACCGTCAGCGCCCGGCCGACGATGCGCGCTTTCGCATCGGTCGGCCGCAACACCGCAGCCGGCACGGCGCCGACGATACCGAGTTCGTCCATCGCATCCGAAGCGATGCCGGTGAGATCGGGCAGCGACCGGAAACCGTCGAGAATATCGGCCGGCAGCGCCGGTAGCTCGATCATGCCGAAGGCGTCCGCCGGGAGCTTGCCGAGCGTCTCTTTCGCCATGGCAAAAACTTAAAATCCAAACAGCTTGGTCGGATTATCGACCAGCATGAGCTTGCGGGTGCGCGCGTCGGGCGCGATCTCGGCGATGAGATCGGTGAGTTGGCCGTCGTTGGGCACCTCGCCCGGCTTGTGGTTGGGGTGCGGCCAGTCGGTGCCCCAGACGATGCGCTCGGGCGCATGCACGGCGAGCGCACGCGAGAACGGCAAGGTTTCTTCGTAAGAATGCGGGTGCTTGGTGATGCGGTCGCTGCCGGACAGTTTGACCCAGACATTGCCGCGGTCGAGCAAACGTAACAGCCGCCTGAACGCCGCGCCGTTCAAGCCTTCGGCGATATCGATGCGTCCCATATGGTCGATCACCACCGGCGCCTCGATCGCGGCGATGAAATCGTAGTAATCAACGAGGCCGCTACCGCCGACGTGATTGGCGACGTGCCAGCCGTAGGGCGAGACCTTCTCGATGATCTGGCGCATCTCGTCGCGCGGCCGCGGCGCGCCGCCATGGGGAAAATACCAATGCAGCCGCACGCCGCGCACGCCGGCGTCGTCGAGCCGTTCCACCTCGGCGTCCGGCGTCGTCGGCTCGATGAGAGCGACGCCGCGATAGCGATCTTTGCCGGCTTCGAGCAAGTCGATCAGCACGCGATTGTCGCTGCCGTGCGCCGTCGATTGCACGAAGACGCCGCGCTGGAAGCCCAAGAATTCGTGCAGCCGGAACAGGTCTTCCTTGGACGCGTCGGTCGGTGTGAACGGCCGGTTCGGCGCATAGGGAAATTTGCTGTGCGGCCCGAAAACGTGGAAATGCGAGTCGCACGACAGCGGCGGCAGCGTAATGCTCGGCTTTTTCGGACTGGGGTCGTGCGGCGGGATAGTCGGGGTGAGATCGTCTGGGCGGATGGCCATTGGCGCTCTTTCAAAAATTCAGTCGCAACGCGCGGTCATGCCGCCATCTACCACAATTTCGGTGCCGGTGATGAAGCGGGCTTCATCGGAGGCCAAAAATAATACGGCAGCCGCCGTGTCGCGGCCGTCCCCCATGAAACCGAGCGGGATACGCGCGACGCGGGATTTCAGCAACGCCTCGACGTCGCCCCCGGTGCGCTGCTTGGCCAGACGCGCTTCCACCATGGGGGTGTGCATCTGGCCCGGAATCACCGTGTTCACGCGGATACCGTTAGCGGCATATTGCACCGCCGTCACCCGCGAGAACTGGATCACCGCGGCCTTGGCGGAAGCGTAGCCGATCTGCGGCGCGCCGGTATAGCGCGTGCCCGAAGCCGACGCCGTATTGACGATGGCGCCGCCGCCTTGCGCGACCATGACCGGGATGACATGCCGGCAGGCGAGAAACACGCTTTTGAGATTGTAGTCGATCTGACGGTCGAACGTTTCTTCCGACATTTCCGCGACGCCGCCTGCGGCAGAGCCACCGACATTGTTCACGAGAATGTCGATGCGGCCAAAAACCTTGCGGCAGGCTTCGGTCATGTCGCGCACCTGCGCGTCGTCGAGCACGTCGCAGACATGGGTCGCGATCTCGCCGTCGTTGCCGACGCGCGCCACCGTCTCCGTCATCGAGTCGGCGTCCTTGTCGACGGCAAAAACCTTAGCGCCCTCGCGCGCAAACAGCACCGCTGCGGCGCGGCCGTTGCCCCAGCCCGGCCCGATACAGCCGGCGCCGCTGATCAGCGCCACTTTTCCCGCCAAACGCCCGGTCACGTTGCCGACTATCCCCAAAGCTCTCTGGTCGCGAGCTTGGCACCTTCGGCGAGCGCCTGCAATTTGGCCCAGGCGATTTGTGGATGGATGCGGCCGCCCAGCCCGCAATCGGTGCCGGCGATGACGTTCTCGCGACCGACCACGTTGGCATAGCGCACGATGCGGTCGGCCACGACTTGCGGATGCTCGACGATGTTGGTGGCGTGGCTCACTACGCCGGGAATGAGCAATTTGCCCTCGGGCAGTTTTGCGTCCTGCCATACCCGCCATTCGTGCTCGTGGCGGACATTGCCGGCTTCGACCGAATAGGCGCCGGCGTTGACGCTGAGCACCAGGTCGACGATGTCCTTGAGCGGAATGTCGGTGGTATGCGGGCCGTGCCAGCTGCCCCAACAGATGTGGAATCGGATGCGATCGGCCGGCAGGCCGCGCAGCGCGTGATTGAGCGCTTCCATGCGCACTTGCTCGAATTTCTTGAACTCCTTGAGCGGCGGCTCGGGATTGATCATGTCCCAATTGTCCGGCAGGCTCGGATCGTCGATCTGCAAGACGATGCCGGCATCGACGATGGCCTTGTATTCGTCGCGCATGGCGTCGGCCGAGGCGAACAAAAACTCCTCTTCGGTCTTGTAATAGAGGTCGACGCCGCGGGCAAAACTGCCCGGGCCGATCGAGCACAAGAAACCTTCTTCGGCGCCGGTCGCGGCCAGAGCTTTTTTCAAGTTTTCGATATCGGCTTGCAGCGCCGCATGGCCGGTATATTTGATCGGCCCGGTGCAGGCCGGCCGGCCCACCGGCCGCCGTGCCGCGCTCCCCATCAGACTGCCGCTCGATTCCGGATCGAGATAAAACTCGCCGAATTTCTGCCAGTCGCGGCGATTGGCGAACGAGGTGAGCGCCACGTCGGCGACGGTTGATTTCTTGTGCTGGGTTTCGTGCGCGGCGGCGGCGGGACTGCCCGCCGGCGAAAATCCCGACATCCGGGCAAAGGCGTAATTCCACCAGGCCCCGTAATCGTAGGAGCCGCCCACCGGCTTGCCGAACTCGCCGTCGTCGGGAATATCGACGCCGAGCTCGCGCTGCTTCTTGACCACATCCGCGACCGAGGCGGCGAGGCATTGCGCATAGGCGGCATCGCCTTTGCTTTCGCCGACGGCAATTGCCTTGCTCATGGCGATGAGGTTTGCCGGCCGCGACAGGCTGCCGGCGTGAGTGGTGAGAATTCGGTCCGTGCTGTGCTTCATGGCTTCCCGGCAGCATTTGGATGGTCAGGGTCAACCCTTAGCTCGGATCGGCGCGGCTGCGCTAGAGCCCGCGGCAAATTTCGCCGGCGTCGCTCGAAACGCGCCGGACTATTTCAGCAGATCCCTTATCAGGGCGTCCCGCTCCGCCACCGAAACCGGCATGACGAAATTCGCATTGCCTTGCAATTTCTCGAGGAAAAATAACGCATAATCGCAGAGGCGATACTGATACTGCTGATACAGCATGGCTTCCTGCCCGCCAAAAACGGGCGCGGGACGCGTGTCGGAAAGCATCTGTTTCAAAGCCGGTATAGCGGCACTGCCGGTCTCGAGCATAGCCTTCGATGCATCCTCCAGATAAAAGTTCGGCAATCCCCACGTGTTGAACATTTTTGATTTCTGCAATGCGTCGGTAAGGACGTTAGCCCGCAATTCAGCCGGCAGGTTGACATATGCCGTATTGTTTAGTTTCCGCAGTAATACGAGCGGCAGAAGCGCATTGCCATTGTTCGTGCCACGGATGAGAGACACCAGGGAATCGGTACTGACATCCTTTCTTCCACTCAGTTCCCGGTAGGCCGGCGAGTTAAACGGCTCTTTTTGTGCCGTGCTTTGCTGCACGAGCTTCTCGAACAACGCGGCGTTGTCCATTTCTTTGTAGGTCTGCGTCGTCTGGGCAGCGGCCCTTTGCTGGGACTCCAACTGCGCCTTCGCTTTTTCTTGCGCTTGGGATGCGTCAGTATTCTGATCCCCGCGGCCGCAGCCGGCTACGCAAACGACCGAAAGCGTGAGGGCGAATACCTTCCTGTTCAGATTTCTCACGGTCTTTGCCTTTTTAGCGCCCGTCGGCTTACAAATCCGTCAAGGCCGGAAACTGCACGGCACTGGGGAGCGTCGGCTGAGGCGGCGCATTCGGGATGGCACCCTCATCTTCCATGCCCGACGAAGGCGCCCATGCGTTCCAAGTGGCCAAGGCGCTCTGAAATTCGCTCTCCAGATTCGTCCATGCGGTAGAGGTGATAAGTGTTGTGGCATTGCCATTATTGTCTGTGGTCCAACTCCAAAAATAATATCCAAGGACACGATTGTTGCATGTCTTGGATGTGAAGCAGACCGCGGCATCCAGCGCAAAGAACACGGTGTTGTTGGGCCAATTGCTGGGATTATCGTATAACGTATTGGGCGTGCCATTACTGCCAGGAGTGTTCCAGAAGGGCAGGAACGTCTTGCCGTCATTAAGCAAGGAATACCAGCCATAGGCCGAGCCATCTACTCGGTCGATAGCCCATCCGTCTGTCGTCGCCCGGGCCGCCTGTGACGAGGTAGGATATACGTAAGTCTGGTTCTCGGAGTCGTACACCCGCACGATTTGAATCATCACATCGCTGTCGCAGTCGCAGGATTTGCCGCAGGCCGCTGGCGTGAACGTGAATGCCGAAGACAAGGGGAACGTCTCGGGGTAGGATTGCGGCGTGCCGTTGAAGGCCCAACTGCCGCATTCCAGGCTGGTAACGCATCCGGAGAGCAACAAACTGGCGAACGACACAACAAACAGAGTTACGGCAAGAGACAATACGGCGACTGCTGACAATCGCATTTTTCGCTCCCTTGTTCCCGGAAGACAAGCGAACTACGCGATAGTACAACTTTAGGCAGTTATGTAAATCGATTTCTCCCAATGCCCGAAGCGGCGCAGCGGCGCGAGGCCACGCGCGGCCAAAAACTGGCGGCTGCCACTAACGACGGCATCGACATACCAGCCGTGTCGTTATTGCGGATGAACGATTCTTTTCGTGCGACAACGCCGCGGGCTTGGCTCGGCAAAAGCCGCCGGCCCGCGGCGTGAACGTCAAATCAGCGGCCCCGGATTATTCCGGTATTTTTTCACGATGGCGTCGGCTGTCATATAGGCCAGCGCCTGGATGGTCAGCGTCGGGTTGAAGCCCGCGCCCATGGTCGGGAAGGTCGAACTGCCGACCAGGAACAGATTGGGATGATCCCAGGTCTGGCTGTATTTGTTGACGACCGAGTCCTTCGGATCAGAGCCCATGCGGGTGCCGCCCTCGTGATGCGCGCCCGGAGCGCCGGCCGGGCTGACCGGCGCCGGCCAGACTTGCGGGCCGCCCATAGCGCGGCCGATCTCGACCAGCTTGTTCTGCACGAAGGCGACGCGCGCCTTCTCGTTGGGCCGCCGCCAGTCGTAGGTGACGCGCGGCGCCGGCAAGCCCCAGGCGTCGCGCACGTTGGGATCGAGATCGATGGTCTGATCCGGATACGGCAGGTTTTCCGTCTGCGCCACCATGGCGCCGTGCCGCGCATAGGCCTTGGCGAAGAAGTCGCGGAAGCCCGCGCCCCAGTGCGGCACGCCGGGCGGCGTCGCCATGGTCGAGGCGGCGATCGGACCGCCTTCGAGATTCGGCGTGCCGATCGACAGCTGCGCGCCGCGGATGAAGCCTAAGCCCCCGTGATCGAAGTTGTCGGCATTGTAATCGTCGATCGTGTGCTTCTGGGCACTAGGGCCCATGAAATTGTTGACGTAGCGGTCGTCGAAGGTGACGAAAACGTTGGCCATCACGTGCGCCATGATGTGCTTGCCGAGATGCCCGCTGGAATTGGCAAGTCCATTGGGAAACTTCTCGGTCTTCGACAACAGCATCAGCCGCGTATTGTCGTAGATGAACGGCGCCACGATGACGATGTCCGCTTCGATCGTGTTGTCGGAGCGATCCGGCCCGTAATAGGACACACCGGTCACCTTGCCGGCATTGTCGCTGTTGACCCGGTAGCACATGCCGCCGGTGATCAGTTTGAAGTTGCCGGTCGCGTCGGCCTCGGGCAGCTTGGTGACGAGGATCGACGATTTCGCGCCGATGTAGCAGCCGAACGACTGGCAGAAGCCGCAATAGGTGCAGGCGAGCCGGTCCTTGTAGGGTTGCGACAGGATGGCGCGCGGCGACTGGAACGGATGCAAGCCGAGCTTTTTGGCGCCGGCTTCGTAGAGCAGTCCCGACTGATCGACGAGCAGCGCCGGCATCGGATATTCGCGGCTCCGCGGCGCCTCGAACACGTTGCCGCCGTCGATCTTCTTGCCTTGCAGGTTGCCGGCTTTGCCGGAAACGCCGAGATCGTATTCGGCCTGGTCGTAGAACGGCTCGATCTCGGCATAGCTCAGCGGCCAGTCGACCAGCGAGGAATCGTCCGGGATCGCCGACGCGCCGTAGCGCTCAATGGTTTTGCTGCGCACGCGGAAATCGTCCTCATGCATGCGCCACGACAGCGTGCCGTAGTGCACGGTGCCGCCGCCGGCCTGATTGCCGTTGTTGAGCACCGGCATCGGAGCCGCGTGCGCATTGGCGTTTGGCCGCCAGGTGACCGGCTCTCGCTTGACGTTCGGCCGCAGATCCTGGCGCTCGAAATAGCGCAACTCGTCGAGCCCCTCGAAATCGGCGGTCTTCAGGCGCGGACCGCGTTCGAGGCCGATGACTTTCATGCCGGCTTTGGCGAGCTCGGCCGCGATGATGCCGCCGGCGGCGCCGACGCCGACGATCACGACTTCGGTTTTCTCGGTTGCCATGGTTCAGCCCTCCCGCGTCGCGGCGCGCGATTGCAGCCCGGTGATGGGCTCACGCGTGAAGGCTTGCGTGCTTTTCAGATCTTCAGGCGTGAAGATCGGCTGCGCACCGGGGAAACCGACGAGCCGCCAGCCGGCGAAGTTCTTGTTGCCGCCATAGACCGGGTCGGCAAACATGCCTTCCATGGTGTGGGTGCGTAGCGTGTTGAAGAAGGCGGCGGCGCTCGGCCAGGTGAAGGCCGGCACCTTGCCCTGTTCCAGCGCCCCGATGGTCTCGTCCTGCTGCGCGGCGGTGAGCCGCCGGAACGGCGCGCCGTAGGTTTGCGCGCAATGATCGTCGAGTTGCGCCAGGCCGCGGCGATAGAAATATTGCAGGTCCGCATAGGCGCCGGCGAGCGCGAGATCGATGTAATTGAGCACGTCGGCGTCGGTCGCTCCCGGCTTGTCGGGCGCGCCCGGCATCAGCCGTTCGGCAAACGCGGTGACGGCGTGCGCGTCGTCGTCGTTGAAGAACGCGCGATGATGTTCGCCGCCGATCGGCACCGCCACATTGGCGGGCGGCGCCGCGGCAGG
>Ga0210395_10004689_pt1 | contig 10487 bp, 8 predicted proteins | sample IncBWH4OmetaG_FD_150861 | JGI IMG/M metagenome (GOLD analysis project Ga0210395, IMG submission 150861) | Forest soil microbial communities from Barre Woods Harvard Forest LTER site, Petersham, Massachusetts, United States - Inc-BW-H-4-O ...
CCGACTCGCTCGTCAGTTATGCCGAACTTACCGAGACCGTGGTGTTCATGGGTCTCGGTCGCATTTTTCAGATCTGGGAACCAGAAGCAGCAGATCGCCGGCGCGCCGAGGCACGCGAACGGGCACGCGTGCATGGCTTCACGCTCCCCGCCGGTGGCTCGCAATGAACCACGTTCCCGTCATGCTGTCGGAAGTCGTCCGGCTGCTCGCCCCGCGCAGCGGCGGCGTATATCTCGATGGCACGTTCGGCGGCGGTGGCTACGCCGCGGCTTTCCTGGAGGCTGCGCCCTGCACGGTCTGGGCGATCGATCGCGATCCCGAGGCAATCGCTCGTGGCGCCAGTCTTGCCGCGCGCTTTCCCGGTCACCTGCACCTGGTCAATGGCCAGTTCGGCGACATGCTGGATCTGCTGGCAGAGCACGGCGTCACGGCACTGGATGGCGTGGTGCTCGATCTCGGCGTGTCTTCATTCCAGCTCGACGATCCGGCGCGCGGCTTCTCGTTCCGCGGCGATGGCCCTCTCGACATGCGTATGGGACGCAGCGGGCCGACCGCTGCCGATCTGGTCAACACGCTGCCCGAACGTGAACTGGCCGACCTGTTGTACGAGCTCGGCGAGGAGCGCGCCTCGCGTCGCATTGCACGCAGGATAGTCGCGGCCCGCAGTGAGACGCCGATCACCAGCACGGCGCGGCTGGCGACCATCATTCGCGACGTCCTGCCACCAGATCGGTCAGGCATCGATCCCGCCACTCGCAGTTTTCAGGCGCTGCGCATCCGAGTGAACGACGAACTCGGCGAGATAGAGCGCGGCCTGAACCAGGCCAGCCGGCTGCTCGGTCCCGGCGGTCGCCTGATCGTGGTTTCGTTCCACTCGCTTGAAGACCGTATCGTCAAGCGGTTCATGGCCGATGCGGCTGGCCGCGCGCCATCGCCCTCACGTCACGACCCAAGGGGTTTGGCCACGCGCCCGGCCCCGCGGTTCCGCCTGCTTACGGCGAGGCCTTTGCGTCCCGGCGGTTCAGAGACCGCCGCCAATCCGCGTGCCCGAAGCGCCAGGTTGCGCGCACTTCAGCGCTCAGCCGAGGAGGGCGGGCCGTGATCCGCCCCTTTACGCTTGTCTGCTTCCTGCTCGCCTGCGGCGCGGGCCTCTATCTCTACTCGGCCAAGCATCGCGTGCAACTGGTCGACCATGAGATCGAGAAGACCGTCCGTGCCACCGATGAATTGCGCGAACAGATCAGGGTGCTGCACGCCGAATGGACACTACAGAACGATCCTCAGCGCCTTCAGGAGCTGGCCAATCAGTTCCTCAATCTGAAGACGCTGACGCCCGGTCAGTTCACCAGCTTGGCGGATCTGGATAACCGGCTGCCTGCGGTTCCGGCCCCAGAGCCTGCGGCCCCCGAGGCAACCGAACCACAGTCTGTGCCAGTGGCCCAGGCACCGCAGCCTGAAGAGCTACCTCCTGCGCCCGCCGCGGCGCGCCCCGCCGTCTCGCCGCCGCCCTCTCGGCCCGTCGCCGCGGTGGCCGTCGCCGCCCCGCCGGTACCGCCTCCGGCAGAACACAAGCCGCCGCCGCGCCCCGTGGTTGCCGAAGCTCCACACGAGCATCCAGCACCTGCCGAAGTGCAGCAGGTGCGCCCAACGCCGGTCGTGGCGCGTCGGGTCATCGTCGCCGAGCAGCCGCGGCCGGCCCAGCCAACCGTGCGTCCGCCGATGACCGGGTCGGCGCTCGGCATGGCACGCAGTGCCTCTGCTCCGCCGCCGCCGCGACCCATGCCCGTCAGCGCATCGCAATGGGTCGGCAACGGAGGGGGCGGTTAGACGATGAGCGACGCCCCGTCCGGTGCCTCCACGCCGCGCGGTTCGCCCGCCTATCGTCGCGGCGCCGCGTCCGCCGACACCGTGCCACGCATGGAGATGGTACGTGTCACCGAGCCTGACCTGCAGCGCCGTAATGCACTGGAGAAGACGCGCAACCGCCTCGTCTATACTGCGTTCGGCTTCGCCCTGCTGTTCCTCGCGGTGATCGCCAAACTGGCGGACGCGACCATCCTGCAGCCACTCGCTCCGCACCGGCCGGAAAAGCCAATCGCTGCTCTGTTCACGGCGCCGAAAGCCGCTGAAGCAACCGAGCTCGGCCAGCGTGCCATGATCACCGATCGCAACGGCCAGATCCTTGCGATTTCGCTGCCCACCGTCGCGGTATTCGCCGATCCTCGCCAGGTCATCGATCCAGCCGATGTGGCGCACCGGCTGAAGCAGGTTCTGCCGCGGCTCGATGAGGACGCAGCCCGGACGCGCCTGTCCGACACCAATCGACAGTTCGTCTATCTCGAGCGGCAGGTCACCCCGCGCGAGCAGCTCGCCATCAATTCGCTCGGCATACCGGGAATAGATTTCCGCCCGTCCGAGGAGAGGCACTACCCGATGGGCCGCACGGCGGCACAGGTGCTGGGCGGCACCGACGTCGACGAACACGGCGTCGCCGGAGTCGAGCGGTCTTTCGACCAGCGCCTCTTTTCTGACAGCACGCCGCTCCGTCTGTCGATCGATGTGCGCGTGCAGGCGGTTGTGCGCGACGAACTGTCCAAGGCGATGGATGAGTTCCAGGGGATTGGTGCCTGCGGCATCGTGATGGACGTGAACACCGGTGAAGTTCTGGCGATGGTCAGCCTTCCCGACTACGACGCCAACGCCTTCCGAACGACGCCCGCGGATGACCGGTTCAATCGCGCAGTGACCGGCATGTACGAGCCGGGCAGCACGTTCAAGTTGCAGACTGCATCGATGGCGCTGGATTCCGGCATTGTGCATATCTGGGACGAATTCGACGCCTCGCGCCCGATCCATATCGGCCGCTTCACCATCACCGATTTTGAGGGCAAGAACCGTTGGCTCTATCTGCCGGAGGTACTTGCCTACTCCTCCAACCTGGGGGCAGCGCATATCGGTGAAACAGTGGGTGGTGAGCGCCAGCGTGCCTGGCTCAGGTCGATGGGCATGTTCGGCCGCGTCGGCATTGAGCTACCGGAGGCCGGAGTACCGATCATCCAGCCCGCATCGGCCTGGAAGGAGGTCGTCACGCTCACGGTCTCGTTCGGCCACGGCATCTCGGTTTCGCCGCTGCACGTGGTGCGCGGTACCGCGGCGGTTGCGACCGGTGTACTGGAGCGGCCGACCATCCTGGCACTGACGCCCGGCCAACATCCGGATGGTGTGCAGGTTATGCAGCCGGCGACCTCCGACACGATGCGCAAGCTTATGCGTCTTGTCGTGACCGACGGCTTCGGCAAGCAGGCGGAGGTTGCTGGTTACTACCCTGGCGGGAAGACTGGCACGGCTGAGAAGGTCGGCAAGCATGGCTACAAGCGTGGCTTCAAGGAGAACTTCAATGTCGCCGCGTTCACCAGCGTGTTCCCGATGAATGCGCCGCGCTATGCGGTCTACATGATGATTGATGAACCGCATGGCAACAAAAGCACCTATGGCTATTCGACGGCCGGCTGGGTGGCGGCACCCGCCGCCGGCCGGGTAATTGCCCGGATCGCGCCGATGCTCGGCATGCTGCCGGACATCCAGGACGCGCCGACGATCAATCAGGCACTGTTCATCCCACTGGAGCCCCACAGACCCGCGGGTGTCGTTGCGCGCGGACCATTGACGGTTTCCGCGCCGGGAACGCCGACCCGGCCCGCGTTGACAGTTCCTGTGACCCCGCTCGCGCCTGCCCGTCCGATTGGCCGAGAGCCACGCCACGAAGCAGACGTGCCGGCGTCGAGCGCAGTTGCCGCCGCTGAACCGCCCGCAAATGCAGCCGCCCCCTTTGCGGCTCGCTGAAATCATGAGTGCGATTCCCGTGCAGGCTCTCGCCCGTACCATTTCTGCCTCGTGGCGGAATGCGGGTCGCCTGGAAATTGCCGGCATCACCGCCGACAGCCGCCGCGTGGCACCCGGATATCTGTTCGCGGCACTGCCCGGCAGTCGCGTCGACGGCCGTACCTTCATCGCCGATGCGGTATCGCGAGGTGCCGTTGCTGTGCTCGCTCCGGCCGGGACAGCCTGGCCGCCGGGTGTGCCGCCGCGTCCGCTGCTCGAGGATCCGGAGCCTCGGCGCCGTCTCGCACAGCTTGCCGCGGGTCTCGCCGGCAGCCAACCCCGTGTCATGGTCGCGGTCACCGGCACCAACGGCAAGACCAGCACCGTCGAGTTCCTGCGCCAACTGTGGAGTTCCGGCGGAAAGCCGGCAGCCAGTCTCGGCACACTCGGCCTGCTTGCCGCTGGGTTCGATCCTGGGCCCGGCCTCACCACGCCCGATCCGGTCACGTTGGCGGAGACTCTCGCGCGGCTGGCGCGTGCCAGAGTTCAGCATGCCGCGATGGAGGCCTCCTCGCACGGCCTCGACCAGTTCCGTCTCGACGGCGTGCGCCTGTCCGGCGCCGCGTTCACCAATCTGACGCGCGATCATCTCGATTACCACGGCTCCGAGGACGCGTATCGTGCCGCCAAGCTGCGGCTGTTTGCCGAGTTGCTTCCGCCCGGTGCCCCTGCGGTCGCGAGCAGCGAGATGGACGCGACGACGCTCGCAGCGCTGAAACAAATCGCTCTACGGCGTCGGCTTGAGTTTCGCACCGTCGGCGAGGCAGGGTCAGCGATCCGCCTGCTGGCTGCCAAACCGCGTCCCGATGGCCAGCTCCTGCGCATCGAGACGGCTGGCGCCCGGCGCGAGATCAAGCTTGCTCTGCCGGGCCGCTTTCAGGCTGACAACGCCCTGCTGGCTGCTGCTCTGGCCGCGGCGCTTGGTGAACCCGATGTCCTGAACCGTCTCACCTTGTTGCACGGTGTGCGTGGCCGCCTGGAGTTGGCAGCGCGTCTGCCAAACGGCGCTGCCGTGTATGTCGACTACGCGCACACGCCGAATGCGCTGGAGCGGTTGCTGACTGCGCTGCGCCCCCACACCTCGGGCCGGCTGCACGTGGTGTTCGGCGCCGGCGGTGATCGAGACAGGGGCAAGCGGCCGCTGATGGGCGCCGCGGCCGCGCGCCTTGCCGATGTGGCGATCGTCACCGACGACAATCCACGCAGCGAAAATCCGGCCACGATCCGCGCCGCGGTGCTCGCCGCGTGTCACGGTGGACACGAAATCGGCGATCGCGCGAAGGCCATTGCGGCAGCGCTGAACGGCCTTGCGTCCGGCGATGTACTCGTCGTGGCAGGGAAGGGGCATGAGCAGGGTCAGACCATCGGCAACACTGTGATCCCGTTCGACGACGTGGATGTCGTGCGCCGCCTGGTGTCCGCATCATGACCCCGCGTTGGACCGCGCATGATCTGCTCGAGGCTACCGGCGGAACCATGGGCGCGCCGTTCGCCGCCACCGGCGTTTCGATCGATACGCGTACCATTCACCCCGGCGACCTGTTTGTCGCCTTGCGCGGCGAGACAAGCGACGGTCACGCCTTCGTTGCTGACGCGATCGCCAAGGGCGCGGCCGGCGCGATGGTGCATCATGCCGTGCCACAGGTCAGCCGGCTGTTGCTCGTCGATGATACCCTGGCCGGCCTGCATCGCCTCGGCGGCTACGCACGCGAGCGCTTCACCGGCCGCCTGGTCGCGATCACCGGAAGCGTCGGCAAGACGACGACGAAGGAGATGCTGCGGACCATACTGACGGCATTCGGCATCACGCATGCCGCCGTCGCCTCGTACAACAATCACTGGGGACTGCCGCTGACGTTGGCGCGCATGCCACCGGATGCAGAGTTCTGCGTCGCCGAGATCGGCATGAATCATGCGGGCGAGATCGCGCCCCTCGCACGCCTTGCGCGACCGGACGCCGCGGTGATTACCGCGGTGGAAAAGGCGCATATCGGTTTCCTTGGCTCGATCGAGGCCATCGCGGACGAAAAGGCAGAGCTTCTGCACGCGCTTGAACCTGGCGGCCTTGCGGTGCTGCCTGCCGACACGCCCCTGCTGTCGCGGCTGCTTGCGGCTGTGGGCGATGCGCGCATCGTGACGTTCGGTGAGGCGCGTTCCGCCGACGTGCGGCTGGTCGATCTCGCGATGGACGCGGACGGCAGCGATGTCGCCGCCGAGATTACAGGCCAGCGCATTGCGTTTCGGCTGAACGCACCCGGTCGCCACATGGCGATGAACGCATTGGCCGCGCTCGCCGCAGCCGATCACCTCAGCCAGGCAGCGCCCGAGCGTGTTGCGCGGGCGCTGGAAGGCTTTGCGCCGGTCGTTGGCCGCGGCACGCGCCGCACGATCGCCGTCCCGGGCGGTACCGCGTTGCTGCTGGACGAAAGCTATAACGGCAATCCCGCCTCGATGCGCGCGGCACTGGCAGTGCTACGTTTGCAAAGCGCCAAACGCCGTATCGCCGTGCTCGGCGATATGCTGGAACTTGGCGATTCAGGCACCGCCGAGCATCGCGCCCTTGCACCCGATGTCGCAGCGTCAGCCGACCATCTGTTCGCCTGCGGGCCGCTGATGCAAGCGCTGCACAGCGCAGTGCCCGGAGCGATCCGCGCCGGCCACGCCCTGGACTCCGCCTCGCTCGCACCCATCGTCGCTCGCTCCGTCGCTCCCGGAGACGTCATTCTGATCAAGGGCAGCCTCGGCAGCCGAATGAAGTTGGTGGTCAACGCACTCGAGTCGCGAGCGGAGGCCGCCTGATGCTGTTCGATCTCGCGCGCCCGCTGGCCAACCAGTTCATCCTGTTCAACCTGTTCCGCTACATCACCTTCCGTTCGGGCGCTGCGTGCCTGACTGCACTGATTGTCAGCTTCATCCTCGGGCCGCCGCTGATCCGCTGGCTGAAATCAGTGCAGCGCGAGGGGCAGCCGATCCGTGAGGATGGTCCGGAACGGCATCTCATCGACAAGAAGGGCACGCCCACGATGGGCGGCGTGTTGATATTATCCGCGCTCACTGTCTCGACCTTGCTCTGGGTCGATCTTCGTAACGCCTATGTCTGGGCGGTGCTGTTCGTCACACTGGGCTATGGCGCACTGGGCTTTGCCGACGACTATCGGAAACTGTCGCGGCGCAACCACAAGGGCGTCTCCGCACGCGTCAAGCTGACCGCACAGATGGTGATCGGCCTCGCTGCCGCCATCTGGATCATGCTGCTGACGCGTGGCGCATTCGCCACCGCCCTGGCCGTGCCGATGTTCAAGGACGTGCTCATCCCATTCGGCTACGCCTTTCCCTTCTTTGGCATGCTGGTCATGCTCGGCGCCTCGAATGCAGTAAACCTGACCGATGGGCTGGATGGCCTTGCCATCGTTCCGACCATCATCTGCGCCGGGGTGTTCGCCCTGATCGCCTACCTGGTCGGCAATCGCATCTTCGCGGACTACCTGCAGCTCAACCCGGTGCCCGGGGTCGGTGAACTCGCTGTGTTCTGCTCCGCGCTGATCGGCGCCGGGCTCGGCTTCCTCTGGTTCAACGCGCCGCCGGCTGCGGTATTCATGGGCGATACCGGTTCGCTGGCACTGGGCGGCGCGCTGGGCGCCGTCGCGGTGGCAACGAAGCACGAGATCGTGCTGCTGATCGTTGGCGGCCTGTTCGTGGTGGAGACTGCCTCGGTGATCGTCCAGGTGTTCTGGTACAAGCGCACCGGCACGCGCGTCTTCCTGATGGCGCCGCTGCACCATCACTTCGAGAAAAAGGGCTGGGCGGAAGCCACCATCGTGATCCGTTTCTGGATCATCTCGATGATCCTTGCCCTGGTCGGCCTGGCGACCTTGAAGATCAGATGAGCATCCCTCGGTCATTGCGATGGATGCCGTTGTTGCGAATCGCGCCGCTCCGCTTTCATGCGCTCCGCTCGACGGCGGAACCTGCCTGATGCCCACACTCTCGCGCGCCGACAATTCTGTGCTGGGCCGCTGGTGGTGGACCGTGGATCGCTGGACCCTGGGTGCTGTCGGCATGCTGATCGGCTTTGGCTACATCATGATGCTCGCGGCGAGCCCGGCGGTCGCCGAACGTATCGGCTCATCGCGCGATATTTTCATCCTCAAGCAGGTGTTCTTTCTCGCGGCCGCCGGCGCGATTGTGGTGGCGGTGTCGCTGCTGTCACCACGCAGCATCCGTCGCGTCGCCATCGTGGGTTGCATCATCGCGCTGGCACTCACCGCGGCAACCATGCTGGTCGGCGTCGAAATCAAAGGCGCTCGACGCTGGATCTCGCTGCCGGGCCTTTCGGTACAGCCCTCGGAGTTTCTAAAACCGTGCTTCGCCATCGTCGTCGCATGGCTGATCAGCGAGGGTCGCCGCTCGCCGCGCTTCCCCGGCACGTCGCTGGCCATTGGCACCTTCCTGGTGATCGCGCTGTTGCTGAAGTCGCAGCCGGATGTCGGCATGCTGGCGGTGATCACCGCGGTGTTCTTTGTCCAGCTCTACATCAATGGGCTGAACCTTTTCCTGGTGGCCGGTGCCGTCGTCAGCTTCGGGCTTGCTGGCGTCGGCGCCTACATGTTCTTCCCGCACGTGCAGAGGCGGGTCGAGAACTTCCTGCATCCCGGCAACACTACCGGCAGCGACTATCAGCCACACACCGCACTGGAGGCATTCGGCAACGGTGGCCTGCTCGGCCGCGGTCCCGGTGAGGGCCGCGTCAAGGACATACTGCCCGACGCGCACGCAGACTTCGTCTTTGCCGTCGCCGGCGAGGAATTCGGCCTGATCCTGTGCATGGTCATCATCGCCGTGTTCGCCTTCATCGTCCTGCGCGGCCTGTTGTGGCTTCTGAAGGAACAGGACCTGTTCGTCGTCCTGTCGTGCACCGGTCTGGTGACCGGCTTCGGCCTCCAGGCGTTCATCAACATGGCATCGTCGCTGCAGCTCATCCCGACCAAGGGCATGACGCTTCCGTTGATCTCCTATGGCGGCTCGTCTGCGCTTGCCGTGGCTCTTGGCATGGGCATGCTGCTCGCACTGACACGACGTCGACATCATGGTGACATGCCATGAGAGGGCCGGCAGTGCTTCCCGTGGTGATTGCGGCCGGCGGAACCGGCGGCCACTTCTTTCCGGCCGAGGCGCTGGCGAGCGAACTGCTGGCGCGCGGGCGGCGCGTGGCACTGATGACCGATGCGCGCTCAGGCGGAATTCAATCCCCTGTGTTCGCTGGGCTCGAGCACTTTATCATACGCGGCGCGGGAATTGCCGGCCGTGGGCCGCTGCGTGCGGGCAAGGCTATCGTGGCGCTGGCTGGAGGCGTGTTTCAGGCGAGACAGATCCTCAAGCGCATCCACGCTGCGGCGGTGGTCGGCTTTGGCGGATATCCCTGTGTCGCGCCGGTGCTCGCCGCTCGTCTGATGCCGCAGCGCCCGTCGGTGATCCTGCACGAGCAGAATGCCGTACTGGGACGCGCCAACCGATTCCTTGTCCGTCACGCTGACCGGCTGGCACTGAGCTTCGCCGCAACCCAGCGCGTGCCCCAGGTCGAGACGGTGGTTACCGGTAACCCGGTGCGCCACGCGATCGAGGCGCTTGCGGCGTTGCCCTATGTGCCGCCAGTGGACACGATACGCCTGCTAGTACTGGGCGGTTCACTTGGTGCGCGGATATTCAGCGACATCGTGCCGACGGCGCTGGCGTCATTGCCTGATGGCCTGCTGTCGCGCATCTCGATCGTGCAGCAGTGCCGCGCCGAGGACCTGGGTCGGGTTCGCGCGGCATATGACCTGGCGGGCATCGATGCCGAACTGTCATCCTTCTTTCCGGACGTGGCTGAGAAGCTTGCGTCGGCACATCTGGTGATCGCGCGTGCCGGTGCTTCCACCGTCGCTGAACTTGCGGCTGCCGGCAGGCCGGCGATTCTTGTGCCGCTGCCGGGCGCGATCGACGATCATCAGTCCGCCAACGCACGTGCGATGGCCGAGGCACGCGGCGCATCGATGATCGCGCAGCGGGATTTTTCACCTGACGCATTGCGCGACCGGCTCATCGCGTTGTTGTCCGAGCCGGACATGCTCAACCATGCGGCGCTTGCCGCGCGCAGCATTGCCCATGCCGATGCAGCGGCACGGCTGGCCGATCTCGTCGAACAACTCATGCGCCAGGAGGTACGGGCATGAGAGCGTTGCCGCTGTCGATCGGGACGATCCACTTTGTCGGCATCGGCGGCATTGGCATGTCGGGCATTGCCGAGGTGCTGCACAATCTTGGCTACGGCGTGCAGGGCAGCGACCTGGCCGATTCCGCCAACGTCCGACGTCTGCGCGAGGCCGGCATACCGGTCGCCATCGGCCATGACGCTGCCAATCTCGGCAATACGCAGGTTGTCGTGGTGTCGTCCGCGGTGAAGGCTGACAACCCCGAGGTTGCGACAGCGCGTGCGCGGTTGATCCCGGTGGTTCGCCGCGCGGAAATGCTCGCCGAACTGATGCGGCTGAAGTGGTCGATCGCGATCGGTGGAACGCACGGCAAGACCACCACCACGAGCTTGATCGCCGCTGTGCTGGAGGCGG
>Ga0210395_10004690_pt1 | contig 10486 bp, 10 predicted proteins | sample IncBWH4OmetaG_FD_150861 | JGI IMG/M metagenome (GOLD analysis project Ga0210395, IMG submission 150861) | Forest soil microbial communities from Barre Woods Harvard Forest LTER site, Petersham, Massachusetts, United States - Inc-BW-H-4-O ...
TTGAGCGAGCGCAAAGCCTTCTAGAAACAAGGACAGAGTGCCGAGGAGAATCATCCACCGAGTGTGCTTGGAATTGGTTGTCATACGACTCTCACACCAACTTTTATTTTCTTCGCGGCCTCGCAGGAATCGCACAACGCTGCGTCCTTGCGGGCCATGACAACGACCAGGTTATTGTTTGAACGCGAACTCCAATTTCTCAGTCTTTCCTTCACCAACGGTAACCTTCTGGCTCTGCGTGCCTAGCTTCCCGTGCCAGACTGTGATCGTGTACGAGCCCGGCGGAAGATTCTTGAGTTCGAAGCTGCCGTCCTTGTCCGTTACCGCAAAATAAGGATGCTTGAAGACCGCGATGTACCCGCGCATCCAGGGATGAATGTTGCATTTGACGGGGACGGCGATTTCTTCCCGCGCGAAAGTCTGTTCGAGCGGAACTCCCGGAGGTTGCGTCATATTCCATTCCCGGTTGTTGTTGGGAATGGGATGAATGTTGTGAGTCGTCGAGTCGCTGTTTACGACACTCAGTTTCTGATTAGTTTGGAGAGCGATGACATGGGGCTTGTACGTACATCCTTTCTGCTCCAGGACGACAGGCTCCGCCGGCGGCTGAAAGGTGCGCCCCTCCAGACCTCCGGAGACGTAAACCACGGCATTCTCCAGAACACCGCCGGAGTGCACCACGATATCCTCGACCGTTCCCGGCGATGGGTGAGCTTTCAAGCAGTTCGGATCGGAGGACATATCGATTCGGGCCGGAGGCAGAACCGCACCTTGAAACTTCACCACGCCGGTCACGGATCCTGCGGGGGCATCGGCCGCCACAGTCGCGGTGTGAGCCAGCCAGAACATCGAACCCAGGGAAACCACGACCGCAGTCACCCCGCACAAGTATTTCTTTTTCACGTCAATCACCCTTTGATCAAGCCATAACTCGAATCAGATTTAATTTTGCGACGCCATCAGGCAGAACCGGCATGCCGCGACTCTTGGGGACAAGGTCGTCAATCTGCCTTGGGCGAGGCGGTCAGCTCGATGGAATGATGTTTCGCAGGGGCACGAAGAGTTGCGATGAAGTGCACCACATCCCACATCTGGTCGGGATTGAGCGCGCTGGTGAACGAGGGCATCGGGGTTCCATCCAGGCCCGTGCTCAGGTCGCGAAATATTCCCTGATCGGAGTCCCCACATTTCAGCCGCGTGCCGCTGGTCAAGTCGAAGGGCGTGATCGGATAGTTTCTGCTATCGGTTAGCGAAGATGCGGATGGACCGTTCCCTCGTCCTTCCTTGCCGTGACACAGCCAACAGTTCACGCTCTGAAAAAGCTCCCCACCACGCTTCACGCTCTCGGGCGAAGTAGGAGGCTCCGGAGGCACCTGGATCGGCGTGCCAGGCTGTTCTTCCTGGAATCGGGAAGAGAAAGTCTTTATGTAGGCCACCAGGTCAGCACGTTCCTGGCGAAGCAAGGGCCTCCACGAAGGCATCCCGCTCGAATGGACGCCGCGGGTGATCGTGTCATAAAGATCGCTATCGAGGGGCAGGCTTCCGCTGGGGGTGGATCGGCATTTGAATGTGGCCTTGGTGAAGTCGCGTGGCTTGGGGTCGAGGTACGGTGCGCTGTCGCCGCGTCCGTCACCTTCAGGGCCGTGGCAAAAAATGCAGTAACGCTGGTAGAGAGCCTTTCCGTGCTTTGCATTCCCAACCAGATTACCGATGCGACTCTCCTGTGCCGGGCTGATCCAGCAGGAAAGGAGCAGAAACAAGACCACCGCCGCGCCCTTCCCATCGATTAAAACGCGCATTCGGAATCGTCTCCTCAGAAGTCGAAATCAAAGCCCATCAGAAGACTGCTGTTGATGTCGGCGCGTCCCGAAATGGGTGCCGCTTCGGCGTTAAGGATGCGGGAGTATTCCTGCACCCACGCCAACCCGGCTCGCGGATTCATGATGGGATACCAGCGGTAGCCTACGGTCCACGTATCCAAATTTCCCAGCTCGCTGGGAATGTTGGAGTTCGCTTGCCGTGACATGCGGATCAACTCGTACTTGCCGGTCAGGACCAGGCGCGGGTTGTAGAGGTAGTGGGCTTCCACAAATCCCCCGTTCCAGGCCGGCCCAGTCGCTCCCAAAGGCAGAGCCGCAGCTTGGTTAGCGGGCACGGAGTTGCCCAGAAACACGTTGTCTTGTCCGTGCAGGAAAAAGGTATCGAAGTCGAACTTGCCGACATACCAGATACCGTAAGCGCCGGCGCGGTAGAAACTGCGGTTGCCCAGGCCCGCTCCCTGGATGGGCGTGCCTCCGCTGGTCTGGAAGAACGTCGGCGCCTCGCCCAGGTATCCGTAGACTCCGACCCGCTGCAGGCCTAATTTGGGAAGCTCAAACGACTGCGTGAAGTTCGCGTACCCGCTGTAGGTCTGGTTTGGGAACGCGCTTAACAGCGCTATGGAGTAGCGGGTGTAATCGTTCTGCGAGTGCCCCGACAGCTCTGCGCCGACCGGGTTTCCGCCGATGCCGGCAAAATTGCTGTCGCCTGGCGGGGTGAAAAAATAGTTGTAATAGGTGCCACCAGTATTGCTGATGGTCAGAGTGCGCTCTTGCGAAATGGGCTCATCCAATTCAAACTTGCCCACCTTTAGATTCAACCAATGGGTTCGAGCCAGATTGTCGAATCGCACCCAGGCCTGCGCCAGGAAAGTGCTCCCGGTGCCGATAAAGGGCTGGACGAAGAACGAGATATTGTTGGACAGAGTGCCGGCGGCGAGAAGGTCGATAGAAGACGGATCGAAACCCGTTTTCGTTACGCTCGCCTCAACCAGACCGCTGCTGCCACTGCCCGGGATTGCGTCGACGGCGGCGCGATTGTTGTTCTCCCGGTGCCACGTCGGTGTCACACGAAATGTAATGGGCCAGTACTCTGGCTGGTGGTAGATGGGAGCGTCACGCCCATTACCCAGCTGATATCCGTTGTCTTTGAAGGTCTGACCGAAATTGTTCAGCAAAGGCCACGCCTCATGGCAAGCGGAACAGGGCAGACCGTACTTGCGAGCGAAGGCAGGAATCGCGAGCGCGGGTCTGACTGAAGCCAACAACACGCCCAATAGCAACCATGCACCAAAAGTCTTCACGCCGCTAACTCCCATTTTGTCTGAATCAACAGAGTCATCAAAGATTCTCTAAAGAACAGCCGTGATGGATTTTTGTAATCGAAGCCGCACCCTGCGGTTGTCATCGAAAAGTTAAGGAAATGTCGCTTTCTGCGATCTCGGCCGGCCTGCGGTCGGCCGCTGAAGGGACCCGGCGAGGATTCAGCTTGCTGGCTCCACATCGAGCTGATCAATCTCCATCGCTACCGATTGCCGGATTAATTCGATCGAAACTACGACCCGGAACCTGTCTTTCTTGCGCACCAGAATCCCTTCCACGCCTGCCATCGGACCGCTGTGCACGCGAACGCGCCTGCCGACCGTGAGGAATGGGTGTGGCTGGAATCCCGCATTTTGCGAGAGCTGCCGTTGCAGGATCTCGATCTCTGCATCTGGGAGCGGCGCGGGCCGCCCTTGAAAGCTCACGAGGTTCACGACTCCGGGCGACTGCAGCACGTTCAGCCGTTCTCGTGGAGCGAAGCGTACGAACAGATATCCCGGGAAAATCGGAAGCTCCAACTCTTTACGACGATCCTTCCACCGCCGGACCGATTTATAGAGCGGCAGAAAATTCTGAATTCCACGCCGCCTCATCTGCTGTGACACATGTTTCTCGTGGCGCGGACTCGTGTATGCGGCAAACCATCGCGATTCTCCAGGATCGTTGGAGACTGGCATCGGGCTAGTCGGAGCCGTCATCTCGAGGAGACCATTCGCATTTTGCGTCGTTGCGCTCACAGCTTCGCCACCTTACCTACAGATCGAGTGCAGGCAACCGTCGCTTTATCAGGCACTTCGCCTCGATGCGCGCGAGCCCGCTCGCGCTTCGTGGCGGACTACTGGATACTCTCAGCCGCCATCACTTCGGGCTTGTTACGCAACGTATTCAGGATGGCGTCTTGCGAGCTCTGAACCTGCCGTGAACGAATATCTACGATCGCCCAATAGAAGAACCCGGCGTTTTGTTCGGGTGCGACCGCCAGGATCTTCATCTGCGGATAGCGCCCCAGCAAAAAACCACAGAGGCCCGGGCGCACTTCCGGATGTTGCAACGCGATGATGAGAAAATCCGGCCGAGTCCGGTCCACGGACTCGGTGATCTCCGACTCATCGGCGGTCTCGCCGACAATCTCGATGTCGGGCTGGTCCGCGAGTGTCGCGACTACCAGTTCGCGCATCAGACGCGGCCGATTTGCAACTAAGACTCTGATTTTTCCCACGGCAAACCTGTCTTCGCAAGTATCGCCAGCCTGGAAAAAAAGAAAAGGCCCCATTCCGAACTCAAAAAGGAGGAACGTCAAAGCGCGAATCAGGTTCCATGGAACCCGCTGTGCGGCCCAATCAGGGCTAATCGATAGGTCCCGCAGGTGACCTATCCACAAGAGAATTCAGTCGAAAGGGAATTGCCTGAAAGCCCTCTGCCGAAGAGGAGAGCCGGCACGATGATGCCCATGAGGTCTGTTGTTGCTGGTTGCGGCGATCTTCCGCGAGAGTTGACCTAAATCGGTAGGAACGGGCGACGGGTGCGTTCACCTTCAGACACAGCTTGCTGTTCGCGGCACGCTTCCACCACTCCCAGGCGGTCCCGCGCCCCGAGCTTGCGCAGCATGCGGTGGACGTGATTCTTTATGGTGTTCTCCGAGAGGTTGAGCTGGGCCGCGATCTCTTTGTTGGTGAGTCCTTGAGCAATCATCTGCACCAGTTGCAGTTCTCGCCGGGTCAGACCCAGATCATGACGCACCGCCAGCGGATGTGCCTGGGTGATCTCGGACGAAGAAACGTAATTGAACAGAGCGAGGCACAAACGGGGCGAACACACGGCATTGTTGTCGGCAACCGCACGGACGGCGTCGGCTATCTCCGAGGCGGATGCTTCCTTCAGCAGATAGCCGACGACTCCGTCCAGGACTCCCCGAAGAAACGTTTTTTCGTCCTCTTCCATCCCGATCATGACGATCTTGAGGTTTGGTGCCGCTCTCCGAATTTCGCGCGTGATTTGCAGCTCCACCAGCGTCTCGATCGCGAGGTCACAAAGAAGAACATCGGGTCCGGCAGCAGCGATCTGCTCCACGATTTGCGGCGAGAGCCCCGTAGCGCCCAGTAACCGGATGTCCCCCCGCTTCTGCAGCAACTTGACGAGGGCTTCCCGGAGGAGCCGATTGCCCGCCAGCAAATAGACTCCAATGTTGTCTTGCGGCATCCGCGGGTTCTTTCCGGCGGACGGGCTAAACGCCTTCGTCCGTCTGAATACCAGTAACCGTATTGAAGTTAGATTTCCCGTGCCATGCAATTGTCACGGAAATGCAAAATCTTTGTCACACTCTGCGGTCTGTGGCAGCGATGCGCCGCGGAGGTGAGATTTACTTGCGTATACTAACTTCCACTCAAAGCAGATGCTGCCGCGATGGCACCCTTCTCGGTGGAGACTATGATCTCGGGCGCGAAAGAAAGAGCTTTCGGCGGACGTTTCAGCCACGCACTGGCGGGAGCCGATTGGGTTCTGATTGTCGCCTTGCTGGTCTTGTTTGTCTTAGGTGGCCTCTTGCCGGGATGGCGGGTCATGAATACCGACTTCCCCAATTATTACTTGACAGCCGCGCTTCGCCACCAGGGTGTCTCCGTTGACCGTGCCTACGAGTGGATATGGTTCCAACGCCACAAAGACCATCGCGAGATCGCCCAGCCGCTTGTCGGGTTTACGCCCAACCCGCCGCTGTGCGCTGCGCCTCTGCTGCCAGTGGCTTCGCTTCCAGCCCTGACCGCGAAGCGAGTGTGGATTCTGTTCAACCTCGCGCTCCTGGCCGCCGCATTGTGGATGATGCATCGCGTCACCCAACTTCCATGGCGGCGCGCGCTCCTGATTGCCGGACTGTGCGTATGGCCTTTGAGCTCCAACTTCAAATATGGCCAGTACTACGTTGTGATCCTGTTCCTAATCTGCCTTGCCTACCTTGCAATCTTGCGCGGCTATCGCTTCACAGCTGGGGCAGTCTTGGCGACGGCGGCCTGGTTCAAGCTGTTTCCCGCGGTTTTTCTCCTGCTTTTTCTCCGCAAACGCGATTGGCGAGCAGTCGCTGGACTGGGTGTTGGGTTAGTCACGTTGGGCCTGGTCTCTGTCTTGATCTTTGGCTTGGATATTCACCGCGTCTGGCTCAGCGAGGCACTGCCAAGAGCCCTCCGCGGAGACCTGGTGAGCCCCTACCTGTTGGACTGGAGCTCATTTACTTCTCTGTGGCACCGCTTATTTCTCTTCGAGCCAGAGTTGAATCCCGCTCCCCTGCTCGACTCAACATGGGCTTACGCGGCCGCGCAGGCCTTGACGGGCACGGCGCTTCTCTTTGCGTTTTTGCTTTCGACCGGCGATGACAGTACGCCGCGGACGACATCCTGGGAGTGGTCCACATTTGTGCCACTGTTATTGCTTCTTTCTTCCATGCCCGGTCCGTACCACTATTCCATTCTGATCTTCAGCGCGATCCTTGCGATAGATTTCCGCCTCCGGGAAGGCCAATGGCGCATGGCGCTGCTCCTCGGGTTGCTTTACGCCGTCGTCTGCGCTCCGCCCGCGGAAGGCTTCTTGTTGCAACGGGTACTGGCCACTTTTCTGCTCTATATTGTTCTCTTGTGGCATGCTCCCGCGAAGCCTGAACCCGCAACCAGGAGAGCGCTGCTGATTGTTGCAGTCGTCTTTTTTGCGTTTCTATTTGCTTTCAATCTGAATCCCTTGCGGGACCGTGCCCAGGACTTTCTACGCCGTCTGCCTTACACCGGGAGGAGTTGGGCCTCGTTTAACCCCGTGGCCACGGAGCACGGGGTGATTTCGATCGATATGGTTGAGGGAGGCTACCAGGCCGTCAATCTCTCCAGCTTGCATGCCGTGCCCATGCCCGCCTCTGGCGATGTTCTCTCAGTGGCTGGGAGTAAGCAGTCGCCCTTCGTGTACTTCGAACTGACCGGCCAGCGCTCACAGATTCTGCGGCTTGCGTCGGATGAGGTAGGTCGACCCAATGGAATTCCAGAATATTTCGCCGAGGGCCAACAACCGGCGATCTCCTACGACGGGCGCTGGCTGGCCCTTCTCCGCGAGGGTCAGGCTGGAATGGAAGTGTGGCTCTCACACGACGGCGCGCCTCCAGAGCATGCCAAGGGCTGGCAAAACATCCACGACGTTCTAGAGATGAGCGTCACCACCGGGGGCGACATTATCGCGGCGGTAGGCGGAGCCGCGAACCCACATCTGGCCTGGCTTGGTAACTCGAGCGGGGAGGTACATTCGCTCAACGAGGTTGCAGGAGCCGTGCGCTATCCAGCCATTTCACCCGATTCCACACAGCTGGCTTTCACCCGCCGCGAGTCGGGATCGTGGCATCTGTTCGTTCGCCAGTTGGCTACCGGCAGCGAACAGCAGCTCACCCGATCCGCCTGCAGTGCGACGTCGCCCGCCTGGCAGGATGCGCACACGCTTCTCTACGCCACCGACTGCAGCCACGGACTCAGCGCCGTTGCCTGGATCGAGCTGCACCCGTAGTCAAGGTCCCGAGCTGCATCAAGCGCGAGCAGGGAAGGAAACGAGCAGTTATTTTCTGCGCTCCCAGATCTCGTACCCGCCGGCGAATGTCGTCGCCACCACGTAATGGGAGTGGAGATACCGGCGCAGAGGTCCGAGATGGTCTCGATGCGGATCTGGCGGATCATCCACGCCGGGGTACCAGCTTACAAATTCCACTTTATGTTCTTCCAAGGCTTGCAGCACATTCTGAACCTCTTCCGGCCGCGTGTAGTCGGTTGGGCGGACAAACTCGACGCGGGCGGGATTGCGAAGTCTGAGCGCGAAACTGAAGCCTTGATCGCCAAAAAAGTAGTCCCCGGGACGAGTCCGCGCCGCCAGCCACGCCGCCTCCTCGTAAAAAGCAGGCTTGGAAAACGCCGTCCGTCCCGTAGGAAGGTCCAGATAGGCCTTCCAGCGCATCTGCGTGACGATTGGTTTCATCAGCGCGAGGACCACGGCAGAAGCCCAGAGTCCCCGCAGCAAAACTCGTTCCACCGGGAATGAGAATTTCAGGAACCAGATCAGCAGGATGAGCGCAGGCAGCGAAACTGTGTAGAGCCGGTTCCAGGTTGGAGCTGACGCCACCGTGAGGAACAGAGATAATCCCGTAACGCTCACGAGCATCAGCTGCTCCCAGGGCTCGTGCGGCTGAGACTTCGATTCGCGCCGGCAGCGCACGAAAAAGAGAATGTACACCAGTGGGACGATGAAATGAATCAGAGGCCACGCCACCAGGTCTGGCCAGTTGGCTCGCGTGTGAATCGACGGCCACTCTGCGGCGTAGGATCTCCAGGTATTGGCGTCATCGGCCGGGTAATACCTGGCAACGAAGGTGAACGTGTAATAGAGGAATGGCCTGAGGCCTGCCTTCCACACGAAATAGCTAAGGAATCCCACTACCACGCCCACGTAACTGGAGAACAAGCAGGCTTCTTTTTTGAGGAGGGTTCCCCAGGCTTCGTTGACTCGATATCGTTCCCACAGCAGGAATCCTGCAAACCCCAAAACGCCGCATACCATGGATTGCGCGAAGCACGTCGCCATCCCCCACAGCGCTCCCGCCCATGCCAGGCGAGTTCCTGTTCTTTGTTTGAGCAAGACGGCAAGAGCTCCCGTGGCCGCAAGGGCGCTATACCAGTGATGGGTGGCGTCGAGGTAAGCCGAGAATGGGAACGTAAGAAACAGAAATCCCGGAAGAAACACCAGGGCGCCGCTCAGCAGCTTCGAGGAAATCCCAATGCTAAGCCAAAACATGCCAAGCCCAACCAGAACCAACATGGCCTGAGGGATCCATGCGCGCACTCCGAAAAGTTTAAATAGCGCCATGTAAAGCACATCCGTGCCGGGGAACGTAAAATGATCGTAGTCCCGATAGATCATTTCGCCCTCGAACATCCGCTCGCCCTGATGCAGATAAATCGTCTCATCGCCGGTCGCGGCGCGGGGTGCGGCAGGAAGGATGAACGTCTCCAAATAAAGGAATCCGCAGCAGGCAAGCAAAAGCAGCGACATCCAACCTCGCTGCGTTCGCCGATTCGTCCTCGCGTCCAGGGTTGGGTTCTCGATATCCATTCCAGCGCGGCAGTCAGGCCGCTTCAGGTATTGGATGCTTTTGTTTCCGCCGCTCCAGGGTGGGAAATTTCTTGTCCTTCAGCCGGAGAATCGGGCTCTCAAAGTATTTCCACGAGAGGCTTGCCACCGCGATCGTGATAGCGGTAGCCAGGCTCCCGCGCAGCAGCAGGGGCCACGGGTCGGTTCCCAGTCCCATACTCGCACCGAGGAATCGCAACAGAGTGACCGCAACCAGAGCGTAGATGGTCATGTGAATCAAATACATGACATAACTGGTCGTACCCAGGCGAACCGCCAGATTGGAGCGAAGCACGCGGAGGAGAACGGAAGGTCGCCCACTCTGCTGCACGCACACTCCGACCACCGACGCGAAAAAAATCGCCAGCAAACTATATCCGAATATGCCAAATGTCAAAGCGGAGCGAACATCGGTTCCTCGCGATACGCCGGAATACCAAAGAACCGGCAATAGCCCCAGCAGGCTGACGCCTCCGGCGACCAGCAGACCACGATTCAACACTCTCGCATTCAACCTTCCCTCTTTGACCGCTATGAACAAGAGGGCCAGGCAGCCGCCTGCCGCCAGGGAGTCGAATCGAAACACAAATCCGAAGTATTCGCCTAACGACGGCGAGTGCGCTAAGCCACGCAGAATGGGGCAAACCAGCAGTGGTGCAACGCAAAAGAGCAGGATCGTCTGACGCGTACCCTTCAGCATCACAGGTGCCCACAGCAGATAAAAGAGTTCCTCCACCGATAGCGTCCAATACATCGAGATCCATATGCCGAATGCAGGCACCACGTATCTCACAGTGCCAGACGTCACGCCAGAAACCGGTGCCACCATGTGGTTGCCCGTCAGCAACCGGGCGAGAACCATCTTGACCACATTCGGTTCTGCTGAGCTCAGGAAGAGCCCGTAGCGAACCAGGTCCTTGGCAGAGACATGCTCACCGTGTGCGAGGGCCAGTAACAAAGTGACCGTCAACACAGCGTAGAACGGAGGAGCGATTCGAAGGATGCGGCGCCAATAGAAAGTCTTGTATGGCGATTCTTGAGTCCGCAGCCCAAGCAGAATGCTGGTAATCAGGAACCCGGATATCACGAAGAAAAGATCCACTCCGGTCCAGCCCAAGCCCAGCAGTCCCGAAACGAGGTTCGGACCGACGAAATGACACAAGAAGACAGCCAGTACGGCAACCGCCCGCAGTCCATCCAGTTCCTTG
>Ga0210395_10004691_pt1 | contig 10485 bp, 9 predicted proteins | sample IncBWH4OmetaG_FD_150861 | JGI IMG/M metagenome (GOLD analysis project Ga0210395, IMG submission 150861) | Forest soil microbial communities from Barre Woods Harvard Forest LTER site, Petersham, Massachusetts, United States - Inc-BW-H-4-O ...
ATCGACGGTGGCTTGCGGAACGTTTTGGCTTTTTACCAGCACCTGGCTGCGTTGCAGCTGCAGATTGGCGTTGACCTCCGTGGCTTTGGCCTTGGCGAGATTGGCGCTCTGTTGATCGACCGCCGCCTTGTAGGTGTCCTGCTCGATGCGAAACAGCAGGTCGCCGGTCTTGACCTGCTGGCCTTCGGTAAAATTGCGCTGCTCGACGAAGCCCGCGACGCGGGCAACGACGTCGACCTTGTCGATCGCCACCACGCGGCCGACGAAGTCGCCGGTCTCGGTGACTTGACGATCGACCACCGGGCTCACGGTGACCGCCGGCGGCGGCGGCGCGTTCTGCGCCATGGCGGCGGCGCAACTGACGCTCAAAATAAAGGCGCCGATCGAGGTTTCCCTCACGAGGAAGCGATAAGCCATCAACCCACTCCTGGCCGCAAACCACTCTTGGACGTAAACCACTCTTGGCCGTCAGGACGCTCGGTCAGCCGTTTGCCTCACGCATCGCCGATCAATGTATTGCCGCGCGGCGGCAAATCCAGAGGGTTTTTGCGCTTCGCCGGCAAGTCCGAGGCCGGTATTTGGGTCAGGTCCGAGCTAAAGCCAAGATCATTCAGACCGGCTGTCGTCGCGCCCCGCTTCCTTGGGCGATCCAGCCCATTCCGCCACGCACCGTTCGAGATCCTTGACGTTGTTGTGCATCTGCTCGAGCACGAATCCGATTGCGAAAAAGTGTTCCGCCGCATCGGCGGGAAGACTTCGCGTAAAACCCTCGCGGCGGAGCGCGGCCATTTCGTCGGCAAAGGCAGCAAGAGCCGTTTCCACGGAATCAAGCGACGGCGGCCCCCGACCCGCCACCAGGGCCGCCCCACTCGCCCGCAAGTCATCGGCGAAGGCCGCGCCGAGCTGCGCAATCGGCGATGCCAGCCGCGCCGCGAAGGCCTCCGGCAGCGGCGTGATGGCAGCCCTTCCGACCATCACCAGGTCGTGGCGCAACCTGAGCAGCGTGCGCAACAGCGGCCCGGTGTCGGGCCCCACGGCGAGACCCGCCGAACGCTCGTGCTCGGCTTCGGCGCCCACCGCATTCATTTGCACCAAAGCCTGGCCGATGCCGTCCTGAATGCGGTGGAGCGAATCCATGTCGAGACCGTGGGTCAAGCCGGCAAGGAGCTCGCCAAGAGCACGCGCCATCCGATCAAGTGCACGGGCAGCCGCCGCGCCGACCAAGGGATGAGCGTTCGATGGCAACAGAAAAAACGAAACAACCAACCCGGTGATGCCGCCGAGCGCGACCTCCGTGACGCGATCGAGCGCCGAAGCGACCGGACTCGCATGCGTCATGATCGGAATCAACAGCACGATGATGGCGGTGACCGGCGCGACGGAGAATCTGGGGTTAATCGCCGCAAAGAAGGCAAGCGGAGCCACGGCGAGGGCGAGAACCGCGAGTAGCGCGATTTCGCTCGAATGCGGAATAAGCACGCCGATGGAGCCGCCATAAATGGCGCCGCCCAGCGTCCCCGCCAGATAATCGAGCGTTGCTTTCAGCGACCGGCCGACGCTCATCTGCGTCACGATGACGGCCGTCAAGACCGCCCACAACGGCAGCGGAAGTTGCAACAATTGTGCAAGCGCGAGCGCGACCAGGGCCGCAATCGTCACCCTGATGGAAAGCGCCAACTGCACGCGGCGATGACTGACGCGGTCGCGGAGGCTCCTCCAGAGTCTTGTGATGCGCTTCACGCTGACCATCCCTGGACGATAGTTTTCTGAACGACAATTTGGCAGTACCGACAGGTTTTCGGGTATTCTCTCACAGAACACCGCAGCGGCTTCATCACTCAACCAGGCAGAAACGCAGTTCGGCCGTTATTCGTATCGGAAATCAGCTCGACCGGCGCGCCGTAAAGCGCTTCCAATTGTACGCGGCCGAGAATTGTGCCGGTTGCACCTTCGCCAATGCGGGCGCCTTCGCGCAGCAGATAGGCTCGATCGGCGGCGCGCATAGCGTGGTTTGGGTCATGCGTCGTGAATAAGACGCCATGACCCGAGGCGGCTAATGTCCGGATTTCACGCATCACCTTACCCTGATTGCCGAAGTCGAGGCTCGCGGTCGGCTCGTCGAGCACGATGAATTGCGGCTCTTGCGCCAGTGCGCGGGCAAGCAGCACGAGTTGCCGCTCGCCGCCGGAGATCATGGTGTAAGGCCGGTCGCGCAAATGCGCGATGCCGAACCGCTCGAGCATGCGCGCGGCAATGGCACGATCGGCGGCGGTTGGGCGGCTGAACAGGTTGCCATGCGCGGTGCGGCCCATCAGCACCACCGTCTCGACGGTGAAGGCGAAGGTGAGGACATGGGACTGCGGCACATAGGCGAGCAGGCGGGCGCGCTCGCGGCTCGAATAGCCGTCCAGCGGCCGGTCGCCGAGCCGCACCTCGCCCGATTGCGCCGCCAAGAGGCCGAGCAGCGTCTTGAGCAGCGTCGTCTTGCCGCCACCGTTCGGGCCTAGCAGTGCGAGCACCTCCCCAGTCGCCAGCGCAACATCGAGATGACGGCCGACCACGCGGTCGCGGTAGCCGATGGTGAGATCGTGGCCGGAGAGGATCACTTCTTTGAGCCCATATCTTCCTTACGCCCACGTCTTTGAAACGCTCGCCAGCAGCCAGATGAAGAACGGCGTGCCGACGAGCGCTGTTAGAATACCGAGTGGAATCTCGGTAGCCGTCATGGTGCGGGCGAGCGTGTCGATCACAAGCAAAAACCCACCGCCGAGCAGCGCCGCCGCCGGAATGAGCCGCGCGAAATCGGGACCGACCAGCGTTCGCGCGATATGCGGCACCACGAGCCCGACCCAGCCAATGACGCCGGCGGTAGCGACGCTGGCTGACGTCACGAGCGTCGCGGCAACCACAATGGCGATCCGCAGCGCTCCGGTCGGCACGCCGAGCGCGCGCGCCTCCTCATCGGGGAGCGCCATCACGTTCATGCGCCAGCGCAACGCCAGCAAGACCAAAGTGCCGAGCGCCACCGGCCCGAACAGCGGCACCAGATCGGTCACATTGGTTGCGGCGAGGCTGCCGAGCAGCCAAAACGTCATGGCCGGAAGCTGGTTATAGGGATCGGCCATGTATTTGAGGAGGCCGACGCCGGCGCCAAGCAGCGCGCCGATGACGACGCCGGTGAGGACGAGCACCAGGATCGGGTCGCGCGGGCTCATCGCCGATCCGATCAGATAAACGGCGGCGACCGCAGCGAGGCCGCCGGCGAAGGCCAGCGCCTCGATCTCCAACACGCCGAGCGAAAAGTAGATGCCGAGCACCGCACCGAGCGCCGCGCCGGACGACGCGCCGAGCAGATCGGGCGACACCAGCGGATTACGAAACAGTCCCTGGAACGCGGTGCCGGCTACCGACAGCGCCGCGCCGACCAAGGCGGCCGCCAGTACGCGCGGGCCGCGCACCAGCCAGATCACGTTCTGCACCGCAGCCGGCACGTCGGGCGTGCGGCCGGTGAGCTTGGCAATGACCAGATGGAGCAGATCGCCGAGGCCGACCGGAAAGCGGCCGACCGTGAAGGCCAGCAAAAGTCCGGCGATGAGAACGGCGAAGGCGATCAACAAACCGTAAGAGCGGCCCATCCCGGCACGATATCAAGGCGAGCCGGCCAGCACAGCGTCGATCTGCGTGTCGGTCGGCGTCAGGTGATAGAACTGCCGATAGAAATCGCGCGTCATCGGCCGCAAATCCTCGGGGAATTGATCGGGGTAGAGCACCTTGGCGAGCCACCACACCCCGATCAGGCGGTTCACCGACGGCGGAAAATCCACCCAGCCGAACGGCAGCCGCGGCGACAAATGAATGCGCCCGGTCTGCACCGCCTTGACCGGCGCCCATACCGGATCGGTCCGCACGCTCGCCGCGAAAGCGGGCTCGATGGTGATGATGACGTCGGGATTCCACGCCAAGACCTGCTCGATCGACACCGTCGCCATGCCGCCGCGCCGCTCAGCCGCGACATTGCGCGCGCCGAGGAACTCGATGGTCTCCACATTGATCGAGCCGCCGAGCCCGGTTTCCAGGCCGCGCGGCCCGCGGGCGTAATAGACGCTCGGCTTTTGCCCATCCGGTATCTTGTCGATGCGGCCCTTGATGGTCTCGATCGTATTGTCGGCGTAGCGCGCGAAGTCTTTCGCCTGGGCTTGCCGGTGCGTCAGTTCGCCGAGCTGGCGATAGGCCAGCGCGGTCGCGTCGAACCGGCCGTCGAGCAACACATAGGGAATGCCGGTCTCGTCCTGCACGCGCGTGGCGAGCGAGATGTAAGTGTCGTTGACGGTGCCGACGTCGAGGATGAGGTCGGGCTTGAGCTTGAGCAAGACTTCGAGGTTGGTGGTGTTGCCGCGTCCGGTGAGGCGCCCGACCTCCGGCTTGTCGCAGGCGCCGGGACCTAAGAACTCGCATTGTGCCGGCTCGGGGCTCCGCGTCCAGCCGAGGAGGAGCTCGGGCGCGAACGTATAGAGCAGGATGGAAGCTGGCGGCCCGGCGGCGAAGATGCGTTCGACTCTGTCGGGAATAGCGATCGCACGTCCGGTGGCGTCGGTCACCGTCGCGGCGCGCGCCAGGCGCGGCAGCAGCAGCGTCGTCGAAAGTCCCGTCAGCAGTGTGCGACGATCGATATTCATCGCTGGCCTGTATTTTCGCTCGCGGAAGGATTTATGCGGTCTGGACGATTGTGACGGCCAATCTCAGGCGGCACCGGACCTGAGTCCGTTCGCTGTGTTTAAACATATATAACGTCTAGAGATAGAGACTCTTCATGAGATTTTCCGGATAGCGTAATCCTGCGGCGGCACCGACCGGGATTGAGTCGGCGATTTGCGCGAGGTCATCTGCGGTCAATTCAACCGCCAGCGCTCCGATGTTCTCCGCAAGCCGTTCTCTTTTCTTGGTGCCTGGGATCGGCACGATGTCTTTTCCCTGAGCCAGCAGCCACGCCAAGGCAAGTTGGCCGAGCGTGCAGTGCCTTTCCTGCGCGATCTCTTCGATGCCGCGGACCAGTGACAGGTTGTGATTGATGTTTTCCGTCGCGAAGCGCGGGTGTCGCCGCCGCGTGTCGCCGTCGGACATGCTGGTCGGATCGTCGACCACGCCGGTCAGCAAGCCGCGTCCAAGCGGGGAATAAGCGACAAAGCCGATCTTGAGCGCGCGCGTCGTGCGCAGCGTCTCCTCGGCCTCGGTGCGATACAGCAACGAGAACTCGTTTTGCACGACCGCAATCTCGTGCACGGCGTGAGCCCGGCGAATAGTCTCGGGCCGAGCCTCGCTCAGGCCCAGAGCGTGGACCTTGCCTTGTTCGACCAACCTGGCCATCGCGCCGACGGTGTCTTCGACCGGAACGGTCGGATCGATGCGATGCTGGTAGTACAGATCGATGACCTCGACACCCAGCCGCTTGAGACTGGCCTCGCAAGAACTGATGACATATTCGGGACGGCCATCGGCGATCTTGCCGCCGCGTCCGCCAACGTTGCCGAACTTGGTCGCTAAAACCACTTCGGAGCGACGCCCCTTGATCGCCTTGCCGACGAGTTCCTCGTTATGGCCGGCCCCATAGGCGTCCGAGGTGTCGAGCAACGTTATGCCCCGATCCAGCGCCTCGTGAATAAGGGCAATTCCTTCCGCGTCGTTACTCGTACCGTAAACGCCTGACAGCGACATGCATCCAAGTCCGATCGCGGATGTTTGGATGCCTGATGAGCCAAGCGAACGTGTCGGGAGACAGCTATCGTTTGCCATTCTAATTGCTTTCTTGATCTCGACCTGAATGCACGCGTCCATTCCATGCGTCGTTTCGCACGAAGTCGCCAGTGTCAGCAAGGTTTGAGTCTTATTTCGTCCTGTGCCTGGCCTTACGGACGATCTTCTCTACCGCCCGAAATTTTCCCGTAGCGGACTTCTGCGCTGTTGTTTCAATGGAACGGTAGATGCCGATGATCCGATGTCCCACCGGTGTCACGACTGCACCGCCACCCTGCCGCCCGCCTGCTGCGGACGTGACCGCAGGCTGTTGCAGAGCCGCATTGATCTGTTCAACCAAAAGCCATGCGCGGCGATACGACATCCCGACCTTGCGCGCGGCCGCCGATATCGAGCCCGTGTCCTGGATCGCTTCCAAAAGGGCGATCTTTCCCGGGCCGATTCGATCGCCGCTGGTCAGGTCGAGGCGGATGCTAAGGCGCGTCTCGGGCATGACGTGCGGTCACCAATTGTCTCTGCATGAAGAACACACCGAGACCATAGCCAACGTCAATAGGCCGGCGTGCCGACGAATAGAGTTGGGAACCTGATGAGTCATCACTAGTCCTCTCAGCGCGAAATTTGTCAGTACGACATGGCGTTGACATCCTTAACGCTGTATTCATATGAATATAGCGTGGGATCGACGGATCGCGGGTCAACGTCCAACGGCAGCCGCGAGCTACGTGAGCGTGGTTTTTGCCGCTGTGCAGTCGGCCACGTTAAGGAGGCCCGGGAGAGAGGCCTGCATGCCGAGAGAGATCGAGGCCAGGAGATTGATTTTTTCCCTGCGCCACGCGCCTTGCGCCCATATTTGTCGCTACTGCCTGGTCTCGGAAACGCGAAAGGGCAGCAAGCTGCCGTTTGCCCGGTTCGAGCGGCTGCTCCATCGCTTCTACGATTGGAAGGACTCCGGACAAACCGATATCAGCATCCGCACCTTCATCGGCCCGTCCTTCGACTATGACATCGACACCCTGAAGGGCGTCGCACGATTGCGCGCGCGGCGTGGCAATCCATTCGAGATTCTGAACCTCGGCGGCTTGCGCATGCGCGATGCCGACGCGCTCAAGGTTTGGATAGACGAGCGGCAAGCCGCCGGCATCGTCGGTTTCCACACGTCGCTCGCCGGCTGCGACCAGGTCCACGACCGCTGGAATGGCAGGGCTGGCGATTTCGACTACCAGATTTCGATCCTGCGCATGGCCGGCGAACGCGGCATGGTGCGCCAGGAGCGGCTCTTCCTCACTCAGAACACGTTGCCGCTGTTCGACCGCCTGCTCGACATCATGGAGGGCATACCCGGCGAGGTTCGCAGCCGTATCGTCACGCCGTTCTTTTATGCAAGCCTCGCCCGCAGATACGAGGATCAGCGTCTTACCGAGGAGATCCGCGATGCATTGCCGGAACGGATCGTAAAACTTCGCCGCGGCAGATTTGCCGAGTGGCGCTCCGAGCGCGAATGGATTCCCGTGCTGATGGAAACGGCGAGCCTGCCGCGGAAGATCGCGATGAAACTCGACGTGCACGAAGGCAATATCGATGAGCTCGAAAGCGCATCGTGCGAGGAGATTTTCGCAAAGCAGGAGCGCCTCTACCGCGAAGACTATCGTCGCATGCCCTCATTCGAAGAGCTTTGCGCACGCTACGGCGATCGGTTGGGCCGCAAGGTCTATATGCTGCCCCGCGACCTCGAGCAGAAGTGGATGGACATGCACGAGCGCGAGACAGGTGTCAGGATTCCCCTCGATTGAATCTTGCAAAGCCACGCGGCGTCGCTGGGCGCGTTAGCGCACTCCTTTACGGCCCGCTAGCGCACGACTCTCGATCAGCCGTCGCAGTGTAGCAGCCGCTTGCTAGTGCTTGCCAGGCCAGAATACGCAAACCGGTGAAATCCGGTAAATCATTGATATCATTGGCGCGCCCGAAGGGATTCGAACCCCTGACCTCTGCCTTCGGAGGGCAGCGCTCTATCCAGCTGAGCTACGGGCGCGTGAGGGGTTAGATAGCGGAACGCCGCCGATGCGGCAACGGCTTGCGGCGGAGAAGAAGCATATTGAAAGGCCGAGAAAGCGGCCTTGATCGCATGGACGGCACTCTGTTCGCGTTGGTGATCTTGTCAAGGATCGTAGACCGCCAGAGGCGGCGGCGCCATAGCGCGTCGAAGACGCGCGTAACCGCGCTGATGGCGCCGTCCTTGACAAGATCACCAACGCGAACAACCAGCATCCATGCGATCAAGGCCGCCATCTGATCAGTGGTATCGTCCCGCCGCTTGCCGCTGGCAGACGAGGCTCCTAAGCTTGCCTCTGGCGGTTACCCGAGGAGACGCGCGATGACCCAGGTTGCGGAGAAAACACAAAAAAGCCAACCGAAAAGCGCCCAGATCAAGGACGCCGCGTTCAAATGGGACGATCCACTCGACCTCGAAGGCGAGCTGACCGAGGAAGAGCGCATGGTGCGCGACACCGCGCGCGACTACGCCCAGGAGAAGCTGTTCCCGCGCGTCATCGCCGCCAACCGCGACGGCCAGACCGACCCGGCGATTTTCCGCGAGATGGGCGCGCTCGGGCTGTTGGGCTCGACCATCCCCGAGGAATACGGCGGCGCCGGCCTCGGCTATGTCTGTTACGGCTTGATCGCGCGCGAGCTCGAACGCGTCGATTCCGGCTTCCGCTCGGCGATGTCGGTGCAATCCTCGCTCGCCATGCAGGCGATCTATGCCTATGGCTCCGAAGCGCAGCGCCGCAAATATCTGCCGAAGATGGCGAGCGGCGAATTGCTCGGCTGCTTTGGCCTCACCGAGCCGGATCACGGCTCCGATCCCGGCTCGATGGTGACGCGCGCCGAGAAAGTGCCGGGCGGCTTTGCCCTCACCGGCGCCAAAACCTGGATCACCAATGCGCCAGTCGCCGACCTCGGCATCATTTGGGCAAAACTCGACGGCAGGATCCGCGGCTTCCTGATCGAGCGCGGCACCAAGGGATTTTCCACGCCGAAGATCGAAGGCAAGCTGTCGCTGCGCGCCTCGATCACCGGCGAGGTCGTGCTCGAGGGCGCGATCGTGCCGGAAGAGAATCTATTGCCGAATGTGTCCGGCCTCGCCGGCCCGTTCGGCTGCCTCAACGTGGCGCGCGCCGGCATCGCCTGGGGCGCCATGGGCGCCGCCGAGTTCTGCTGGCACCGCGCCCGCGACTACGTGCTCACCCGCAAGCAGTTCGGCCGGCCGCTCGCCGCCAACCAGCTGGTGCAAAAAAAGCTCGCCGACATGCAGACCGAGATCGCGCTCGGCCTGCACGCGGCGTTGCGCCTGTCGCGGCTGATCGATCAGGGCAAGGCGTCGCCGCCGGCGATCTCGCTGCTCAAGCGTAACAATTGCGGCAAGGCGCTGGAGATCGCGCGGCTTGCCCGCGACATGCACGGCGGCAACGGCATCGCCGAGGAATTCCACGTCATGCGCGTGTTGTGCAACCTCGAGACCGTCAACACCTACGAGGGCACCCACGACATCCACGCGCTGATCCTCGGCCGCGCGCAGACGGGCATCCAGGCGTTTTTCTGATTATTTGCTTCGTTTCCCGGATGCGGTGCAGCGCCCCGGGAAACACATTGGAAATTTAGCCGGCGACCTGGAGCACGATCTTGCCGCGTCTATGCGCGCGCGAGCCGGCGAGCATTTCGTGGGCGGCGCGCGCTTCGCTGAGCGGCAGCACGCTGCCGACCGGGACGACCAGTTCGTTGTTGTCGTGCATGTCGGCGAGCCGCGCCAGTTGCGCGGTATTGACGTCGACGATGAAATGGTCGGCGCGCACGCGCCGTTTTTGCGCCAGCTGTACATTCGGCCGCGACACCGAAGAGACGATGATGCCGCCAGATTTCACGAAGCCGAACAATTGATCCTGCGCCGGGCCGCCGACCGTGTCGATCACCGCGTCGGCGCGCCGCGCGAAGTTCGTCAGGTTGCCGGTCTCGGTGTTGACCACTTCGTGGGCGCCGAGGCCGCGCACATAGTCGGCGTCGCCGTTGCGCACGGTGGCGATGACGTGGAGTTTTTTCGCCCGCGCCAGCTGCACCGCGTAGGCGCCGACATTGCCGGCGCCGCCGTGGATGACGACGGTCTGGCCTTCGCGTAGCGCGGCGTGATCGAACAGCATTTGCCATGCCATCACACCGACCACCGGCATCGCCGCAGCCTCGATATGCGACAGCGCGGCCGATTTTTTCGCGATCATGCGCGCCGAAACGACGGCGTATTCGGCGTAACCCAAGGTGAAAAGCGGGTTGGTGGCGCCGAACACCTCGTCGCCCGGCGCGAAGCCGGTGGTATTGGCGCCGACCTTTTCGACGATGCCGGAGATTTCAGAACCCAGCGTCAGCGGCGGCGTCAGCGGCAGGCCGCTCTTGCCGGTTCGCACCAGGGCATCCCAAGGCCCGACGCCGGCGGCGCACACCCGCACCAGAAGCTGCAGCTCCTGCGGCTCCGGCACGTCGACGCGTTCGAGCGCGATGATTTGCGGCGGTCCCAGCTGGTTGATTCGCGCCGCCGTCATGATTTGCGGCAGCGCCAGCCGATCGATACGCTCGACCGGTGTCGCCGGTTGTAGGCCCAAGCGATGAACCGAGGCAGTCTTCGTATTCGGCGCAGGATCCGCTGTCGGTGCGATAAAAAGCTGACTGACGGCCATGGATCATCTC
>Ga0210395_10004692_pt1 | contig 10481 bp, 7 predicted proteins | sample IncBWH4OmetaG_FD_150861 | JGI IMG/M metagenome (GOLD analysis project Ga0210395, IMG submission 150861) | Forest soil microbial communities from Barre Woods Harvard Forest LTER site, Petersham, Massachusetts, United States - Inc-BW-H-4-O ...
CTCTCCGTGGCGCGCCAAAACGCTTGGCGAAACGCCATTTTTGTCGAGCTTTCTCGCGCTGGAGAGACTTCACCGGGGCAAACCACGATGTTGGCAGAGCAATTATCCAACACCTAGCGACTACTCGACGCGTCCTGCGGCGGGGGCATGAGGTTAATGATGCCGAGTTGATAAAGAAGATAGAGTTGCTTCTTCAGCTCGGGGAATGGCACCGACAACGGGATTTTGGCCAGCATACTGGCCAACGAACGATCGCCGTTCCCCCCGCGCAGCAGTTCCAGTTCCCACTCCGGCATGTGCCACGCCGTCGAGATTTTGAGCGCCGGGCTTGCGACCGTGAATGCCCTCAGCCGGTCGCGCACTCTTTTCCCCGGCTGGGGCAGCTTGATCGCGTAGAGGCACGTGAGCGCAAGCGTCCATTGCAGCAGCCGGGCGCGGTTTTCCCATGGCGGATTGACATCCGGAGCCCTCGAAAAGAGCAGGCGATGAAATTGCGAAGGGGCCAGCTGCTCCAGGAAACCCGCCACCTGCGCCCGCGACCTTGGGATCAAGTGCGTATAAAAATCGTCCTCCGCCATCTTCCGAAACAAGCTTAACGACGCCCAATTTCCACGGAAGCTCAGCCCGGCCCGCCGCCCGAGGGAGACCCACTCCGACAGGGCCAGGCTCTGGTTCAACGATCCGAACACGTCGCCGGCGAGATATCCCGCCCGATGGGCCGAAATTCCCGGGAGACCATCGGCAAATACAACGGCATCGCACAACTTCAATACTTCACGCAAATGCCGGTTGTCCCGGAAATTGTTCAGGTCGAAACCGAGGCTGAGTAAAGCCGGCCTTAGTCGGGTGCTCACATGGGCAGATCCGTTGACGCCAAGGTAAAGCATGCCTTCAGGCGCCAGGCAGCGGGCGAAGTTATTCAGCGCACGCGCGGGCTCTGGAATGTAGGAGAGCACGCCGTGGCAGGTGATCAGGTCAAATCCGCCGCCGAGCCGCGCCGGAAGCTGCGGATCGGCCAGGTCGGCGGCGACAAACCTGATATCGCGCATCTCGCCAGCCCGCCGCTGCAAGCGCCGGGCGACCGCCAGGGAACGGACACTGAAATCGACGGCGACGATTTCCGCCTGGGGGAACTGTCGCCGAAGGTTAAAGGCCTCGGTCCCATCTCCGCATCCGGCCACCAGCACGCGGCGCGGGGCAAAATTCCGGGTTTTGCCCTGCCCCACCGCATTGACCCATTCGGGCCGGAGTCTCCAGGTGCGCCGCTTCAGCGCCTTGTCATTGCCAAACGGATACGGTCGCTTTTCGTAGACCTGGCGGACTTGGTCGGCGATCTTCATGCCAGGTCAGTGAAAGTTGCGCCACCGGGCCCAACCCGATCGGTCAAAGAGACCTCCCGCGAGGCGGTTAAACAAAAATTAAACATGCTGATGTTATTTAAAACCATTGGCATAAAACAATTGACCGCACGATGGAAGATAATCAGAGAATCTGGCAAACGGAGCCCGCCCACCAATCAGACCAGCCAAATTGCCAATCGAAAAAAGGGCGCCCAAGCCACAACGTCATAACCAAGAAAAGATTTATGACTTCGGCCAAGAAAAGCCACGGCAAAAAACCGGGTCATATTTAAGGGCCTGAATCCAGCTTCGATGCCGATGGAAGATGCCGACGAATTACTGAACAGCTCCCCATTGCTGAAGTTCGTTCCCGAAGAGCAACGCGTGCGCCTCTGCGGAATGTTTCGCAAGCAGCGCTTCGATTTTGGCGACCTGGTCGTCCGCGAGGGTGAAACCGCCGATGCCTTTTACTTTCTCGCCTCGGGGCGCGCCCGCGTGGTCAAGAAAACGGAAAAGGGCGAAGAACTCGTCCTGGCCTCGCTTCGTCCCGGTGCAGAGTTCGGCGATGCCGCACTCCTCGACGGGGGCGCGCATCCGGCTTCCGTCCGGTGCAGCACGACGGTCGAGGTCCTGCGACTTGGGCGCGATGAGTTCCTGGAGATGCTGGGCCAGCATCCGGAACTCCGGAAATACCTCGAGATCACCGCGCGCTACAAGGCCCTGCACGGTTTCCTTTATGAGTTCAGCAACTTTGGGCGCCTTTCGGCGCCGGCCCTGCAGGAGCTGATCGAAAACTTGTCGCCGGTCAGCTATGCAAAGGGTCAGACGATCTTGCGCGAAGGCGAGGCCGCGGGCCCGATGTATATCGTGCAGACCGGGCGCATCCGGATCTTCACCGCCAAGGGCGCCCGGGTGAAGAACCTGGCTTTTTGCCGCGACGGCGACTTTTTTGGGGAGCTTTCGCTGCTCACCGGCTCGCCGCGTGCAGCCTCGGCGGAAGCAACCGTCGATTCCCGGCTCTTCGCCCTGGCTCCCGAGTCGGTTCAGAATCTGCGGCGCCGGTTTCCGGATTTTTCGAAACTGCTGGAGGAGCGGGTCGCTCAATACAACAAGGAAACGGAAGCGCGCGTACCGCTCGATTTTTCCATTGAGTCGCTGCCGGCCGAGGCTGGCACGGTCGATAATGCGGGTGCAGCCACGGATCCGTCCCAGTCCGAGCCATCGACCGGGGATGAGACCCCTTTCGCCGACGAGAAGGGCCTCTTCGCCAAGCGCAAGCGACGGATAAAAAGCATACCCTTCGTCAAACAGATGGACCAGATGGACTGCGGGGCGGCGAGCCTCGCCATGGTCTGCCGGCATTTCGGTCGGGACGTCAGCCTCTCGCTCATCCGGCGGCTCTGCCATGTCACTCAGGATGGGAGCAGCCTCAAAGCCATCTGCCATGCGGCGACTGAATTGGGCCTGGCGGCGCGCAGCGTGAAAGCGTCGCTGCGCAATCTTGCGGTCATGCCGCTGCCGGCAATTGTGCATTGGGAGGGCAATCACTGGGTCGTGCTATTCGATGTTGGCCCTTCCCATGTTTGGGTGGCAGATCCGGCGAAGAGCCTCCGGCGGATTCCCATGCGCGAATTCGAGGAGAAATGGTCGGGTTACGCAGCTTTATTCGATTACACGAGCGCTTTCGAGAACGCACCCCTGAGCCAGTCGATGCTGGCGTGGCTTACGCCCTTTCTCCGCCAGTTCCGCTCCATCCTGATTCCGGCCGTCCTGCTTTCCGTCGTGGCCAGCTTCCTCCAGCTGCTCTTCCCGGTTTTCACCCAGACGGTGGTGGACAAGGTGATCGTCGAAAACGACCTCGGGTTGCTGGGCGTGATCATGCTCGGGTTGGGCGTCACGCTGGTCTTCTTCCAGCTGACCAATCTTGCGCAACAATACCTGCTGAGCTTCGCCGCCCTGCGGATCGACGCGGCCCTGCTCGATTTCCTGACCCGCAAGCTGCTCTCGCTGCCGATGTCCTATTTTGCCAATCGGCGGATTGGCGACATCCAGCGCCGCTTGGATGGAGCGCGCCAGGTCCGCCAATTTTTCGTGCAGCAAGGCATCGGTGGTTTCCTGGCGCTGGTCCAGTTGCTCGGGGCGGTGATTTTCATGGCGATTTACAACCTCGAGCTGACGGCCGTTTTTCTCGCCACCACCCCGCTCTACGCCGGATTGATGATCTTCTCGGCAAAAGTATTGAAGCCGCTTTTTGCCGATATCGAACAAAGCCAGGGGAAATACAATTCGCAGCAGATCGACGCGATCAAGGGCATCGAGGCGGTGAAGGCGGCCTCGGCCGAGATCGCCTTTCGCGGGGCCATCCTGGGAGAGTTCCTCAGCGTCGGGAAAAAACTGGCCCGGAGCAATTTCATCATGATGTCATACGAAGGTATCCTTCAAACCATCGGGTTGATTTCGACCGGGCTCTTTCTTTGGTTCGGGGCGCATAACGTAATCGCCGGCCGGTTGACGGTGGGCGGTTTTGTCGCCTTTAGCTCCCTGGTCGCCGTGGCCTACGCGGCCATTCTCCGGGCGCTGGGCACCTGGGACAGCCTGCAGATGGTGTCGGTGCTCTTGAACCGGCTGAATGACATCTTCGAGCCAGAGCCCGAGCAGGGATACGATCGATCCCGGCTTATCCCCGTACCGAGTCTCGAAGGGCGAATTGAACTCAGGCAAGTCGGGTTCAAGTATGGCGGCCCCGAGGCGCCATCCATCCTGAAAGGCATCTCTCTCGACATCGCCCCGGGCACGATGGTTGCGATCGTGGGCCGAAGCGGCAGCGGCAAAACCACGCTGGTCAAGATGCTGGCCGGCCTGTTGGAAGCGACCGAGGGAAGCATTCGCATCGATCATCTCGAATTAAAGACCCTGAACTACCGCGACCTGCGGCGACAGATCGGCATGGTTCTGCAGGAAAATCATTTGTTCGACGCCACGATCGCCAGCAACATTTCGTTCGGCGACAGCGAACCCGACTTCGACCGCGTGCTCTGGTCGGCCCAAATCGCGAATGCCCACGATTTCATCATGCGGCTGCCCCTGGGCTACGAAACCCGCATTGGCGAGTCAGGCCTGGCCCTCTCGGGAGGCCAAAAACAACGCATCGCGATCGCCCGCGCGGTGTACAACGATCCTCCGATCCTGATTTTCGACGAGGCCACAAGCGCGCTCGACACCGAGTCGGAGCGCACCATCCAGGAAAACATGAGCCGTTTGATGGCCGGACGCACCTGCATCGTCATCGCCCATCGCCTTAGCACGATCCGCGAGGCCAATGCGATCATCGTGTTGGAAAAGGGTGAGGTTGCGGAGATCGGAACCCATGACGAGCTCATGGCCCGACGCGGCCTTTATTTTTATCTCTCCAGCCAGCAATTGGGGATTTAATTCACGCCGATGACACCCAACGCAAGACGAGCCGACCGGGAAGCTTTGGAAAGCGAATCGCCGCTTTTGCCCAAGGACCCTCCGCACTGGATCGTCCGCGGAACGGCCTGGTTGATGATCGCCTTGTTCGCGACCGCTCTGCTGGCGTCGGTTCTCATCCATCTGCCGGAAACGGTCCGTTGCCCGTGCATCCTTGTTCCGGAAGGAGGTGCCGACCCAATCCAATCGCCGCGCCTCGCGGTTATCCGGGAGGTCCACATTAGCGAAGGCCGCGAAGTTGCAGCCGGCGACGAGCTCTTTGTCCTGAGTTCCGAAGAGGTGGGCGATCGCGATACTGAAGCACGCACGCTGGAGGAAGACCTGGTATTGCAGAAAGCGAACCTCAAACATTCCGAAATCACCGATGCGGCCGATCTCCAGATCGAGGATCATGAGATCGCCCAAGCCGATGAAGAGGTTAAATTTCGTGAGGCTACTGTCGCCGTTGAACGCGATTTGGCCGCACGATTTGAGAAGCTGTCGAAGCTCGGAATTTACGCCGAGACCGACCTGATTTTACGCCGCCTCGAGACCGCGGGAGCCGAGAAGGACCTGAGCGTCGCCAAACGAGCCCAACAACTCGTGGTACTCCAGCGACAACAGATGGCGGATGAACAGGCACGGCAGCGGTCCGAGCAGCTTGAAGAGATCGCGAAGCTCGGTATTCGCCTGGACGCGCTGAAGCTTCAGCTTGAGGACTCGAAGCAGAACATGATCTCAATCCGGGCACCCTACGACGCCGTGGTCATCTCCATGGCCACAAACAACCCGGGCAGCGTGGTGCAGAACGGCCAGGAATTGTGCCAGCTCGCCCGCGCGAATGGGAAGCTGAAGGTTCGCCTGTTTTTGACCGAGTCGGGACTGGCCCGGCTCGCGGTGGGCCAGCGCATGAGATTCTTTGCCGACGCATTTCCTTATCAGCGCTACGGTACATTGATCGGGACACTGTCCTGGATCAGTCCCTCCGCCGTCTCATCCCGCGACGGTCAGCAGTTTGTCGCCTTGGCCACGCTCGACCAACAATCCTTCCGTGGCGCCGGACCATCCGGACTTTTGCGCGTTGGAATGAAAGGCGAGGCGCGAATCGCAGTTGGAAGCCGGACCCTGATAGAATATGCGCTCGAACCGATCCGGCAGCTGAGGGAAAACCTGGCGCCACCTTGATGCGTCATGCTTCAGCCGCGGGAGCATGGGATTAGCTAATTTTATAAATCGCCGTTCTACGTTCAAAATGCGCCCCACTCCAGAAACTGCTGATGAAACTCAGGCCATGGAAGTTACAAAGTTCCGCGCCGTTTTTTTCGGACGCTCAACACAAATCATGGGCGTTAAACCATTGACCGCCCAGGGGAAAATAACCAGAGAACTTCCCGCGAACCCTCTTTTAAATCAGATCGGCAAATCGCCAGTCGAAAAAAGGGTGCTCAAATCACAACGTCACAACCAAGGAATTATATATGACTCCAGCCAAGAAAAAAGCCACGGCAAAAACCAAGGTTAAGTTCAAGGATCTCAAACCAAAAAAAGATCCCAAGGGTGGCCTTAAGCTCGATTACAAAGAATAAGTTATAATTCAACGCGATACGTCCAACTAAAAACATAAAAGCGAGTTAATGAAATGAAAGCTGAAAAGAAAAAAGCCACGGCGAAAACCCGGGTAAAATTTAAGGATCTCAATCCGAAGAAAGACCCCAAGGGCGGCCCCATTTATATGAATTATCTTAAGGTAGATTCGCCACAGCTGAAATTATAATGCGACGCGATGGCGCCAGGCTAACCGATCTGTGCGTGAACCGTCGCGTGTGGTAAGCTGTGCATCGCACCGCGGTAGGTACCCTGAGAAACTCCGGGATCACTTTCCAGCAGTCCCTTGGCCCGCAAACCCCGGGCAAGGGAATAACGTCCAACTAAAACGTCAAAGCGAGGTAATAGAAATGAAAGCTGAAAAGAAAAAAGCCACGGCAAAAACCCGGGGCAAATTTAAGGACCTTAATCCGAAGAAAGACCCCAAGGGCGGCCCGATATATGTGAAGACCGCTTCTTTTAAGGGTGAAATGCTAAATCCCCAGCCCCTTCCACCGTGATAGATCGATTGACCCCGGAAAAGGATTGAGCAAAGATCCATCGCGTGCTGCCGAGTCAAGATTGCGCGGTCTTTGCCTTCCGGGACACGACCATAAGCGTGGGCGAAGTTCTTCGGGCTGCGCATTTCCGGGGCGAACTGCAGTCATGCGCGTCCCGTGTCGGGTGGAAAATGGCGTGCGAAGAAGAAGCGAAGCGCCTGAATCTGGAGCCCGACGACGACGCTATCGATGAGATGGCCACCCGCTTCCGGTACGAAAACGATTTAATTTCCGCCGAGGAGACCGAGGCCTGGCTTGATTGTCGCGGTTTGAACACCGATGAATTCCAGGCCTATTTCGATCGGTGCCATTGGTGGGAAATCCTCAAAGACAAGGTTGCTCCCGATCAGCTTGATACCACACATGAGATTCCTGAACTTTTCGACGTTCTTGAGACCGAGCTCCTCCTGTCAGGGGCCTTTGGCCCGTTCGCCGTTGGATTGAGCCGCCGTCTCATAATGCGCCACAACTCGGAATCTCGCCCCGATTCTGAAAAGGTGCGGGCGGAACGTGGGCGATTCTTTGAACGAGCCGGCCTTGAGCCCGCTAGCCTAGCTGGTTGGCTCGCATCCCTCGACCGCAATAACGATTGGTTCGAAGGCATGCTTGAAATGGAGGCGGCCTACCGTTTGAAATGCGAAACGATCATGACGCCGGAGCAGTTGTCGCGGGCCCTCTTAACGTCGCGCCTGCTGCTGACGCGGCTAGAGATAGAAAGCGTCGAATTTGACACCATCGATGCCGCCCGCGAAGCCCATTTGTGTGTGCGCGATGACGGCATGTCCCTGGAGGATGTCGCGCGTGAATCGCGCTATCCGTTTAAACGGCTCGAACTTCTGGCCGAGGATTTACCGGACAACCAGCGGCAGGCATTGCTTTGCGCCGGCCTAGGCGAGATTCTCGAACCAGTGGCCACGGATAGCCTTTTTCATTTGCACCGTGTGATTCGCAAAACGGAACCAACCCTTGGCGAGGCAGCGATCCGGAGCCGAATTGAGCAGCACGTGTTGGAAGCCTATTTTTCAGGATCTAACGCCGGAGACATTCGGTGGCTGATCCGTTAGAGCGATACGCGCTGTCGTTTGGATTTATTTTGGGATTTGCCCTTTTGTGATTTGGGATTTTGTGATTTGGGATTTTATAGGTCATTCGTCCCTGCCCTTGCCTCTTGTTACCTGTTACTGCTACTTGGTCCTTTGTCGCCCGTTCATTTAACGATACGAACAAACGAAGGGTTTTCTTTCTTCTGCAATTCAATTACAAAAACAATTGCCTGCTCCGCTACCCCTTGGCGGCTCTATTCCTGTGTCCGTTAGCCTTAGTCTATCCAATAAGAACATGAATACCCTGTTCGGTTTGTCGCTGCGGCGACCTTTGCATCGCATGGTTTCGTCATTCGCCGCCCTCGCCCTGGTCGGCGGCTTCGCCCTCGCTGCTCGTGCCCAAATCGGCTGCGGTTGGACACCCGACAACGAAACTTACGTCCAACAAACATCGGCCGGCTGTATTATCACGCCCATTCCGGGAGGATATGAATTCTGCGTTTCCGCCGGCCACGGCCGGGCGGAGATGCGCGGCAATAATCTTCCCACTAACACCACCAATGAATGGCAAGGCCTTGGCACCCTCGTCTCATTCCCCGCCGGCTCCGACAAAATATGCATGCATCAGGTTTTTGGGCCGGTTCCTGCCACCCCCGATCTCATCCTTGATGAGGCGGTCGGCGGGCCCACTGGGGTCGAAATTATTTCACTGGAGCAGAGCGATGCGTTCGAGGCGGCGATCAAAGTCGGCGTGCAGTTCCAATTGACCACGATCTACGATCCGGTCGGAAACCTAATCAGCACCTATGTCAATGGCTCGCTGACTGGCACGAAAGTTCCTAATCCCGGCGTACACTATAACAAGTGGGGCCAGTATGTGTCGCTTTCCGGCAACGGTCCAGCCTGCATGAATTGGGTGGATGTCCAGTCATGGTCGGGTGGTAAGGCCCCCGGCGCAAACTGTGGCACCCCACCGCCGCCGCCACCACCACCTCCTCCTCCGCCGCCACCGCCACCACCACCGGGCAATCCGACTCAGTTCCCGATTACCTGTTCGGGGGTCACCGCAAGTTCTTTCCAGAGCCCGAATGTGCCTTGCAACACCATTGACGGCAACTTGGGCACACGCTGGTCCGCCGACGGCAACAATCAGTGGATCCAGTATGATCTCGGTGCAGTGAGCAGCGTCTCTTCCGTGAAGGTTGCCATTTATTTGGGCACCAGCCGCGTGCAGACCATCGACGTCCAAACCTCCAGCGATGATACGACGTTTACTACCGTGGCAGCTGGATTGAAGAGCAGTGGAACGACGCTGGCTTTGGAAAATTATGATCTTCCCGCGGGCACGAGCGCGCGTTATGTGCGACTCCTCTGCCACGAGAGCAGCGCCGGCACTTGGAATAGCCTCACCGAGGTGCAAATCTGGGGCAACGCCACTTCCTCCGTGATCCTGCCCCCAACGAACCTGCAGGTGACCAACCTCACCGGCACGAGCGCAACGGTGTCGTGGACGGCCTCGGCTACTCCGGGCGTGACCGGCTACTTTGTCAGCGTCCGCAGCGACGGGTTCGCGATCAACCCGCCTCCCGTCGCCGGAACCTCGATCTCATTCTACTCTCTCAAACCGGGCATGGCCTGGACTGTGAACGTGGTGGCGATTTATGGCTCGGGCGGTAGTAACTCCGCCCCCGCCTCGATCAAATTCACCACTCCTCCGTCACTGGGGCCGATACTCCCCCCGACGAACCTGCAGGTGACCAACCTCACCAGCACGAGCGTAACTGTGTCGTGGACGGCCTCGGCTACTCCGCGCGTGACCAGCTACAGAGTCATCGTCGTCCGCAGCGATGGGTTCGAGATCACCCCGCCTCCCGTAAACGGAACTTCGATCTCATTCAACTCTCTCACACCAAGCACGGCCTGGAGTGTGAGCGTGATGGCTGATGCCCCAGACGGTAACTCCACCTCCGTCTCGATCCCCTTCGCCACTCCTCCGTCAACACCGGTACTCCCCCCGACGAACCTGCAGGTGACCAACCTCACCGGCACGAGCGCAACCGTGTCGTGGACGGACTCGGCTACTCCAAGCGTGAACGGCTACGCTGTCAGCGGCTTCGGTCCGTACGTGCTCGACCCGAGTTGGGGCAGCGGAACTTTAACTTCGATCACATACAACAATCTCCTGCCCGGCACGACCTGGACTGTGAACGTAGTGGCTGATGTGACAGGCGGTTCTTCCGCCCCCGCCTCGATCACTTTCACCACTCCTCCGTCACGGGGGCCGGTACTCCCCCCGACGAACTTGCAGGTGACGAACCTGCAGCTGACCAACATCAGCAACGCGAGCGCAACTTTATCGTGGACGGCCTCGGCTACTCCGGGCGTAACCGGCTACACTGTCGGCGGCAGCAGCAGCGACGGGATCGTCGTGTTCGACCCGATTCAGGTCACCGGAACTTCGATCTCATTCAACAATCTCCCGCCCGGCACGGCCTTCATTGTGG